>ENA-UOIW01000671-UOIW01000671.1-human-gut-metagenome-genome-assembly--contig:-P58-NODE-671-length-25173-cov-11.819850_pt1 | contig 25173 bp, 24 predicted proteins | sample MGYA00242334_ERZ723881 | MGnify/ENA metagenome assembly ERZ723881 | reverse complement strand
CATTCCAATCACCTTTAATATTTACTATACTAGTACCTGTTTTAAGATTCCAAACAGAATGAGTATCTATATCAGATAGATTAAGATTTAGAAATCTAATAGAAACCGGAATTTTAACTCGTACATCATTATACAGAACTTCAGCTACTTCAAAAATAGCACTTTTAGAAAAATCTAGTTTACAAGTTTTAAAATTAGAATCACTTGAAGAACCACCACCTTCAGGCCAATCCTTATATTGAAAGTTTTATAAAGCATTCCAAAGTTCTTCATCAGTAGCTCTATCACAATCAACACCTCGACTAACCCAAGATTGAACTTCTAATTCAGAAGGAATATAGTAACGGAATTTAGTATTAGAAGAAGGAATACCCGGATTGGAATCACTCATTCTAAACATAATAAACAACGGTACTGCGATACCAGCATTATTAACATTATAATTAGTAAAAATCCAAAAATTATAGATATTAGTATCATTTTCTTTATAATGAACTGTTCGTAATCCATTAATAATTGGATTTTCTATTTCATCATCTTGACCAAATTTCAGAGTTTGATTACTTCTTTGACCAGCATCATCTGAAGGTTGGGGCATGAAAAAATCAATAAGCTCACCAAATTGAGCTTGTGTAGGTATTTTACCTGTTTCAAAATATTGTTTAAGCTGACTTTTAGTTGCCATAATTTGATTGACTGTTTTTGTATTACGAATAAATTAATCATAAAATGTACTTGATTTAGGATTAAATGAATTATTTATAACAACTAAAAGTCAAACTTAATTTAACTTTTAATTTGTAACATTAACATCTCTCATATATTTATTAATAAAATTCAACAGTTGTGTAGTTTTTAAATCTGTTGAATCTAAAATAGCATATAATTCTTTTTTATAATCATTCATATTTGCAATAGAAGTAAGAATGTAATTATATGTAGTTATAGCACCACCTGATACACCTATTCTAATAGCTTCAGAAACAATAGGGAATGTATCATTTTCAGTAGCATAAACTATTTTAAAATAAGCTCTTGTAGAACCATCAGTTGTTATAAAAAAGTGTTCTTCTACAAGCTCATTTTTAATAACTCGATGTGTATTGGATAAATGATACCAACCAACCTAATTCCACTTAGCAGTTGAAGGAATTGCTCCTACAAGTGCTTCATCATTAGCTAAATATAATTCACCACCATTTTGTAACATTTTAGTCATTAATTCTGATGTAAGAATAGTATATTTAACAGGTGGAGTATTACCATATTTAGAAGGTGAACCAGTATTACAATGTACAATTATATAAGGTAAATATGTAGCATTTGCTGCATCATAAAAACCTATAAATAAATAAGATGCTTCATCACCAATAGTAACAAATCTATAACCAAGTACATTAGCATAATCAGGGTCGCTAAAACTTAAAGTATTGTCCCCCCTCCTTGTTAAATCACTATTTGGAATCTTACTTATCAAATTTTCAAAATCAGCTTGTGTAGGAATTTTCCCAGTTTGAAACAAGGCTTTAATTTGTGCAATAGTCATAGTAATAATAGTTAAAGTTTGACATATATCAGTTAAACTCTAACTATTATTACTAATAACAGTCAGAGTTTAATATAGTAGTTTTTTACTAAATTTACCAGTGTTTTCTAAATCATTTGCGACAACACTGTCAATAGCAGTCCATTTAGTTTGAGAATTACCTGTACAATGATAAAGATACAAATCATTAGAACCACTCATATCTACATCCATTGCGAAAGCATAACCAACATACCATTCACCATTTTGTAATGCAGGATAAACAGCATATGTTATAACACCAGAATTAATAATTCGCGGATTTGGATTATTATTGGTTCTATTTTGAATATTATAAAACGGAAAATTAGACCTTTGTAAATATTCAATTAAATCAATTTCATCAGCTTCATTAATATAGCCTATATTATTAGCAATATAATGAACATCTGATGAACTTAATATATGATATGAAACAGATATATTTAATAATGTAGCATCTGTTTCAAATCTAAGAATAGCTACAATAACATTATTCGATAATTTCTGATTCCAAGCTCCTATAAGGAAATAAGAAACATTATTATCAGTAACATATCTCAAACTATTAACAATAATACGGTCAGTACTATCGCCATCTCCAAAGCTTATAGTATTGTCACCAGTCCCCCCCCCAATGGCATACTTAACATACCATCAATAAGGTTGGCAAAATCAGTTTGAGTTGGTATAGCACCAGTGACAAATTTTGCTTTTAAAGCAGATTTAGATAAAGCTATAACTTTTAATTAATTAAGATTAGTAACAATACGTTTAATTTTAGCAAATAAACTTTCAGATTTAGTTTCTGTTGCAACTTCAACAGGTTCTTCTGATAAAGTTTGAACATCATTAGAACGAGTATTTGGTGTACGACCAACTTGGAAAATATAGTGGTCAACACCATTACCTTGTATCTGCATATAACCAATATCATCAGGCCCAGCTAATTGAGTAATAATAACAGATTTAGAAGGAACTCCAGAATATGAAGCAGTTACCGTAGCAGTTCGAGCTGCAACATTATTCTTTGAAGCTGTAACAGTAGTTCCATTTAATGTAAATCCAGGACCACTAATTGCTAACGTTGGAGTTGCAGATTTAGTAATAGCTGTTCCAATAGAACCAGATGTATAAACAGGAATTTTAGTTTTCATACAACTTGCTGTAATAGTAGAAGTTCCACCTGATGCAGCAATAGTTGTAGGATTTGCCGAAATAGCAATATTCCAACTACCGTAATTATAAGATTCAATTTTGTTAGCCGCTTGATAAATATATATTGTTCCACTTGCAGATTTACCATTAGCCGACCAAGTAATAGCTTGACTCTTTACAGTAGTTTGAGAAGAAACACTGGTTCCCTTTGAAGATGCAGTAGCTTTAATAGAAGCAATGCTTGGTGAAACATTATTTGTTCCACTTGAAGCATTTTCAGTTGTAACATCTTTTGTAGAACCAGAATCATATTGGTAAGTAGTAATAGTAGCAGACTTGTTCCAACTTTGAGTACCATTTCCAGCTGTAGCAGTAGCAGAACCACCCCTTGCAGGAATAATACCAGTTGTTACTGCACCAGCTATTACATCACCATATGTATAAATACCACCAGAAGTAGATTTAACAGTTTTACTGTTTGTTATACTCTTAGAAGCCGTAGCTGATTTAGAACTATCTCCGTCATTTACAGCTTTTATAGTAATAGTATCAGTAGTTTCATTAGTTCCCATACTACTATGAGTAATCGTATTTCCAGATAAACTGAATCTACTATTGCCATTAGCAGTCATAGAAATTGATAAACTACCACCAACACTTCGTGTTTGATTCGGGCCAGTAGCACCCGAACTATACAAAGTATTATAAGTTTCAGTATTAGTAACAGAAGCACTTACAGTCGCAGAACCACCAGCTGCTGTCAAACCACTACCGATACTTATAGTAGGAGTTCCGTAAGCAGTAATTCGAGGATTGTAATTACTATTAGTTACTTTATTTTCAGCTTGATAAATATCAACGGTTTTATTGGCAGTTGCACCACCCTCACCAGTATAAGTTACAGTAACTTGTCCAACCTTAGTTCTTGCCTTAACTGTGGTTCCAAGAGAAGAAACTGTAATTTCACTTGTTTTTGAATAAGTAACTGTACCAGCACGAGTCGAACCAGATGTATAACTAATTGTTTGCGACATATTAGAAATACTGGTCGAAGAAGTCCCACCACTTGCAGGAATATCAGATGCTAAAACAGAACCACCTGTTAAAGCACTATAAGAAGCCTCATTGGCTTCTTGATAAATAGTAATGGTTGATGATACTGTTTGACCATCAAATGTATTTGAGTATTTACCAGTTACAACAATACTTCTCCTACTACCAACAGTTGTAGTTCGATTGCTTGCAGTAACCTTAGTACCAGATATAGAAAATCCAGTAGCACTTCCTGATAGAACTGGTGTAACATTATCTGTACTAACTAAATTACCATTACGATACGTTTTAAGTACAGCTGTAATATTTGCAGTTCCACCTTTTGCGGCAATTTCAGTATTATCACTACTTAATATTAAATCATATGTATAAACAGATGCTTCTTGTTCAACAGTAAGAATAACTTGTTTACTGGAATCTTTTTTACACTTTCCAATAAACTGCATACTTCTCTTAGAAGTACCTTTTTGAACAGGTGATGAAATTTTAACAGTCTGATTTCCTTGAAAAGAGGGAGATTCAATACTAATTGAATCTCCACTCTCGTCATTCCATTTATTAGTGATAACACTCATAAATGATTAATTAATTTATTCAGCAGGCTCAAACGTCCATTCGTCATTAGACAGAACCTTAAGCGTTTGTGCACCACCACCCTTCGGAATAGTAACAGTTGCGGTAGTTGTACCCTGCGAATTGAGATACAGATAACTGTCACCAAGAGCCTGAGTAATAGTAATAGTTTTAACAACAGTCGAACCTTCACCCTTAATTTCAAGAGTTGCAGAACGAGCTTCAATAGTTTCGTTCTTCGGAACTACAATAGTTACATCATAGGTGTATTCAGCTTTAGCACCGGGGTCACCCGAAATAGCAGTTCCAGAAGTAGCAGTAACACTACCATTAACTTTATAAGAGGTTACAGTAGGAAGACCAAAATTAGTTTTCCATGTAAACTTGAGAATCTTCGAGTTTGACTTACCAGTTACATGAATTGTTTCACCACCTTTAGCAACATTAATAGTTAAACCATCGGGAGTAATAAATTCGTCAGCAGCCTTTTCAAGAACCGTGACTGTAACTGCGTTAGTCTTTCCAACAATCTTACCGGGAACTTCAGTACTTCTATCAGTACGACCAGTATAAGGATTCACAGAATTAATCTTAATCTGTGCATTTCCAGTACCAGTTTTAGGAACCCATGATAAATAACTCGGAATAGTTGCCATTTGTTTTTTTTTTGGTCGATTAATTATAATAACAAACTAATTACCAAATTCCCATTCAGCTGTATCATTTGCGAAAACAGCTATGGTATCATGATAATTATTATCTTTATTTAGAATAACAAGAGTTTTATCAACAGCTAATTCTACAACAGGTTCATCTATTGGCCAAACTTTTTTACCATTAAGCCACATATCAAGAACCTGCCGACGATTACCATTAAGCATTACGACAGCTTCCGTAGCTCGTTCAAGAAGATTAAGTTGTGCCATAGTTGTAGAATTTTATTAACTTTGTGGTGTTTCAAGAGCAGTCACACGACTTTCCAAAGAAGTATAATTACTCTCTAATGTACTTACTTTACCACTTAAAGTAGTAACAGTTTCTTGTAATGTATTAACAGTACCTTCAAGAGTTTCTACTTTTGTTTGTAATTCTTGAACAGTTGAAGATTCAGCCTTAGTGGCTAAACCTTCAACTACAAAAGTAATTAACTTCTGAAAAGCACCAGTTTTCGGAGGCCAGTTTAAGGTACAAAATACTTTGCGAATTACTGATTCTTTCATATCATTAAACCGTTAATTAGATTCGACATTACCAACCCTAAATATAGGATGTTCAATACCATTACCTTCTATTTGCATATAGTCAATACCATCATTTTCAAATACTGGTTCAGGTACTAATTCAATAGTTGTAACACTATGATTTGCAAGATTATCATAACTTTGATTATATTCAGTGTAGCCATCACGTCTAACCAAAATTACAACCTTTGAATCATAAGTACCACTAATATGAGCTATACCTTGATAATCAGTAACGATAGTTTTAACAGAAGAACTAAACCAACAACTAATACCTGTGGTAATAGGAGCTTTAGTAACAGAATCTACAAATTTAAGAGCTATATAATCTTGACCTTCTTTCGGATGTAAATCAATATAATTGACAACAGCTTCAGAAGGTTTAGCTGCAATAAACAATGCAGGTTCAGTAGCTTCATAACGAGTATCGCCTAAAGTCTTATAATTACGTTCGAAACCAATCGGATTAGCTTCACTAACATAATCATCTTCTGATGAATCACAGTTACCTATCGTTTTACCAGTTTCATCATAAATGGTATCACTAATCATGCAACCAGTTAAAGCATCCCGTGTACGAACTTTAATAAGGCCGTTATTATTACGAAGACATAATATCTCAACTGTTTTATCAGTATCAAATACTACTTTTTCACTACCAATATTATACCAATCAGAAGATAACGGTGAAGCATAATAAGTTATAACACTATTTTTATTCTTTGTGATTACCAAAGGTTCATCAGGTCTGGTTGTACCAACAGTAGTTCCAGTACTTGATATTTCTTTAATATCAGCAGCTAAATAAAGTTTATTATCATCATAAATCTCATAAGCCTTGATAGTTACAGAAACCTCTTCGGGTTCAGGCGGTAACTCTTCAAGTACAATAGTAACACTATGTTCACCAGTAGAATTAATCGTACCAGTTCCAGTGTTAGTTATATAACCAGTTTTAGAAGCTCGGAAATCAACACTTGTTCCAACTGGAGCTGTAACAGCCTCAGATTTACCAGCAGTCGATTCATCATTATTGAGAGGTTTCCAATCACTTTCAGTACTGAGTTTATACTCAAACGTAACACCGTCTAAAGCAGTAGATTCAGTATTTACAGCAGTTACATAGATAGTACCAGATTGAACTGGAACTTTATCCATTTCAACAGTAACTTCTGCGGTAGGAATTGCATAAGTTACCAGTTGTTCAACCTCTATATAACCCGACGAAACAAACCTTAAAATTCGGCTCGTATTGACATCTCCGATGAGTTGTAATGGCGTATCTTTTGTAACTTGACCTAATATACCACCCGTGTCTTTATCATAGATGTATGCGGCTATTTTGGCCTTTGTTTCGCTATCAACTACCGTAATACTTACAGCACCTTGTTCAACCGGTAGAGCAATAAGAGTAATATCACGAATTATATTCTCATCCAACGTAATACGCTCTTCATAAGTTTCATATCCATTTGCACCAACCTGAATTAAAATATCACGCGGGTCATAAGTTTCATATGTAAGAGTACCAGTACCTTGAGCAATAACTACATTAGAAGGTTTATCAGTAAATATAATTAAAGCATTATCAGGAGTTGCATTTACAGTTAATGTCTTTTTAGTCTTAGGTGTAAGAACAACATTAATTGTCGTATCTTCAACACCTACATCGACATAAACATCTTTTGTAATGTAATTCTCTTTTTCTACAATATAATGTAAACGACTTTGAATTAAACATTCAAGACTTGCACTGCCAACACCTGCTGATTCTTTACCTTCCGAATTAATCATTCGTATAGTAGAATCAACCGGAACAGCTTCAATCTTAATTGTTATATAACCTTCTTCATTTCGAGGAATACGAATCCAAAGTGTACCATCTTCAAATGTAGTAGGAATCTCACTTGTAACTTCAATTTGATTAATACTGTTGCTACGAACATGATTATTATGTTCTACAACAATACCATAAATCTCATTAATAGCATCTACAATACGTTTATTATCAGTAACAAGTTCTTCAGAAGTTTTATCTTGCTTATTAATAAGCAAACCTTGAAGTTCTTGAGCTTTTTGTTTTAATTTCTCAATATCACTTGCGGCTGTTGGTAAACCAACTTGTGCGGCAGTAACTTTATGAGGATTATCATAATTACGAATATGAGCATTGAAATTATCTTTGTCATTCTCGTAATCTTCTTTATCAAGTTTCTTGTTTATAGCAGCCCAAACATCTTGAAACTTTTTATTAACTTCTGTAACATGATTGTTAATCCAAACATTCAACTGTTTGAACCAACCTCTAACCCTATTTTCAAGAGCATCAATGTACTCTTTTTGAGGTCGAGATACAGGTTTATCCATATCGGCAGTGTTATCAACATTGCCAAGACCAACTTGTTCTTTTGTTACCTCATGAGGATTAAACTTATTATTAATATGTTCAAATAAAAGTTTTGTAAGTTGTTCAACAGGATTTAAGTCCTCAGCTGTAAGCTCACGAACATATACTTGAACATCAAGAATCTCATTAACAGCATCATTAAAATCAAAATTGGTCTTTACATTCGTCCGATAAATCCACCAAGATTTACCTTCATGAACATAAATACCAGTAAGAGTAAATATCTGATTACTTATGATACCTTGTACTGTAATTGTATGTATAGAACGAACAATCGGTACAAGTATATAAAGATATTGTTGAGTTGATTTAACCCACGGAACTTTATATTCATAATGTCCTACATCAATATTTCGAGATTCAAACTCTGTAATCTTTGCAGAACTAATATCAGATTTTTCAGTTAACTTAAATAGAGCACTATTATCGTAAGCAGTTACATTAGTTAAGTCTATTTCAATCCTCTCTTTTGTCCTATATAAATATAGGTGGCCATTCTTTCGATAGTACATATATAATGTAGGAACTGTTTTAATACCAGCACCTTCACCATCTACTGTACCAATATATTCTCCGGTTTGGCCATTATAAACACTCGGATATACACCATCTTCAAGTACACCGAGCGCTACAACATTTCGAAGATTAATTACTGCCATACCAAGAACAATAACGAAATAAATACTCCAACTACAAAGTTAATAATAATAGGATGAATTTTAAGACCAGTTATTGCTTTCTTTCTTGCAGCTTGAATACCACAAGTAATGATTTGATAAGCTAATGTAATCCATAAACTCATAAACCAAGTAGCAACAGTAGCCTTAAATAAAATACCTACGACAGTAGCAATGACGAAACCAATAATAATATCGTCTTTATGTTCTGAATAATAACCACTTAAAAAAGTAGTTATTTTATTCCATATTTTCTTTATCATAATACTAATCGTATTTATTGTTATATGACGATTAATAATAATAATGGTGCAACTTGTATGGCTCGGCCTGCGGCCTCGCTCCCCGGTGGGGCAGGAGGTTGCACGCCCACTTGTCACATAACATTAGCATCATTAAGAGAATAACTCCTAACACCACAATTAATAGCATTAGGAGTTATCCTTGTGGTTACATTTTTAACAAATCAATTTCTTACTTAATGAGTGCCAATACCCCTTCAAGTGCAGTAATTGCAGTACTCTTGGTATTGTCAATAGCAATAAATTGAGTAACCTGTAAACCCTCTGTATGTAAATTAAAGGGATGTGTGAAATCAGCACGAGAAGTAATTACATAAGTGTCATACATAATACCCTCGGTAGCTGTGAAAATATTACCATAAACACGGTCATATTCCTTGAAATTAGGATTATAACCTACACCGGCAACATCTGCTTCTTTTTCAAGTTTAGCAACTTGGTCATAAGTACCAACCGGAGTTTGATTCTCAGTACCCTCTTCAAGTATAGCACGAAGAATACCATCAAACGTCACATAATACTCAAAACCTGCGGCACCAGTGAACGTAACATTTGCTTCGGTAAAATCATCAATCGTAATGCTATCATCACCAAAACGAGCATTAATCTTAGTTAAAGTCTTTTCAACCTCAACTTTCAGACGAGCAATAATATCAGAACTTGCTTCGTCAATTCCATTAATAGTTACGCTGGCATTATAAACTTCCAGAGGATAACCACCAAACGAATTAATAGGCTTGCACGAGATAATAACCTCAGCATCGAAACCTTGATAACCAATACCACGATTAGCTACAAGATTCGTAAACTTATAAGTTTTACCAGCAGGAGCAAGATACTTTTCTTTATGTTGCTTCGACCACTTAGGATTAATCCAAACGCCGCGCTTAACCTTGCCATCACCAAGACCAAGAACAAACTGCAACATTTCGTCATCCTTGACATCCGAAGCAGCTGCAACGACTTTACCAGCCGAATTAAGAAGAACAGCTTGTCCGCGAGTCAACTTGCTAACATCATTATTAGCAAGTGTTGTCAGAAAATCATTTGCGACAATTACACTTTTCATTTTCTATTCTAAATTTGATTGTTGTTTAACAGCACTAAAACTGTCATCTTTAAGAACAAGAAGAATATCGCTAACTACACTATCTATGAAATCAGGTGTAACTTCCATATCTGACATTTGGTTAATATCAATGTTAAAAAGACGTGGCTTCTTAATATATGAAATCTTAACCGCATCAACACAAAAATCATCACCATAATAAACAAACAGCCTATCATCAACAAGTTCACTTATTGGATTAAGATGTCTATTTTTATTACCATAGAAGTTATTTAGAGTAGCTCGAATATTTTCGGTAGCAATTAAATCATTTTCAGAAAACTTATTTCCTACATTTACGAACTCGTCATAAGTAGTATTATAAGTAATAACAGGAGTGTCTGTATCATTAACTTTCAATGCAATTTCATCTTTTGCATTAGAAGTAATAATAATACAATCTTTATAATAGCGACCAATCAGATTCTCCCAATAAACATTATATCCATTAGAAAGAGCTTGACGTAATCTATCACAAGTTAAACCTGCAATTTCATACAAATCAATCTTATCTGAATCACTATCATAAAGAGAAAGAATATCTGAAATATCAATCTCATTCCCATTAACAATAATTTGTCCATTAAATTCATCACCAGTTAAGGCAATTTTAGACAAATCAATTAGATGATAATATAAATTCTTAACTTCATCATCAGGATAAACTTCATGTAAATTCTCAACAAGTCGAGCTTTACCATAAGTTAATCGAGAAGTAGAAGAAATAAGTTTTAGATAATCACCCGGAAGAATAACGAAAGCTCTATTTGGATAATCCGCATCTTGCTTATCACGTTTAAGTTTAAGCCACGGTGTTTCACGTTTTAATGATTGAATATCATCTACACGTTTTTTACTATCTTCAAGACCTTCGCCTTTATAATTAGTTTTCCTATTTGATTTAGTTTGTATATATTTAACGGCAGCTCGATTCAGCATCATATCAATAAACTGAGGAGCAATACTCCGATGTCTATTAGATGTTATCTGCTGTATTCGTTGCTCTATTTCGATGTGTAACTCTTTTACCGTTTCATACATGACTAACCTTTCAAACTACGATACTTCGCGTTCCACTCGGCAACAATACCTTTGTTGTTATCATTCGAGAAATACGAGATAACATCATTAATGTTATTACCAATAACATTTTCCGGATTAGAAGCATCGACAATGATAGAACTATTCGGAAGCTGTCGAATAATATTCATCCAAAGATAAATAGTAATCTTAGCCTTCATCTCCAGATGTTTATCATTAACAATACTAATAAACTTCTGCGGGTCACTGTCAATAAGTTCAAGAAGAACAGATTGCTTATCATCGGCAGTCATTGCCATAAATTCCGAATAATCACCTACGCTACCTGTCGATACAACAACATTGTCAATAAGTGCGCTATTCGGATTATTAATAAGTTCTGTATATTTCTTGAGAGCATCAGTGCGAAGTTTCGTCCGAGCAGCTTTGAGTGCTTTACGCTCACTATCCGAAGTAAGATAAAACTGAATATTAACGCTTTTATTAATGTCTTCAACCTTATTAGCAACTTTGCTACTTAAAAGGCAATATCTCCAACTAATATAATCGGGAATATTAACAAAAGTAACATACTTATAAAGTTCCGTTTCATCAAGTTCCTTAATCCGTTTCAGAACAATAGCTTCAAGTTCCGAACCAGTTTCATTCTTAATCTTATCAGCTTTTTTAAGTTTACCGATAAGTTCGTCGATATTACTTTTCAGAGCAGGATTACCTAAATCTAAAACGTAAGAAGTATCGAACTCTAAGCCATGAACAGGAATCTCAAGAAGAAAATCATTTAAGTATGTAGTGATTCGTTCTTGCCAAGAACTATCAATAGGAGATACACCAACAACAGTAGGAAGAAGAACTCGCATTTCCTCACTACGGCTCAGCAGTTCATTAACAGGACGAATAGCAGAACCAAGACGAAGAAAGTCAGTTTTGAAAGCATCTTTATTCCGAAGTTCAAAAGAAGAAGGATTGTTCCTCCATTCAATACGAACTGAACGATTAACTTTAATCATATTTTTAACATTTTAAGTTATTCAATCTTTTATATGTTAATGAGTAGTAATAACCTTTCGATTATTACTACTCAAATTGGGTGTTTAGTTCAGAGCTAAATCAAGCCAGAACGAAGTAGTAGGATTATCAATATTGATACCTTGCGAACCAAGAACTTCATAAGAAGCAATATCCTTCGTATCCGACAGTTGAGTACCACTTGCAAGTCCCCACGAAGCAGGCAGTTCAGCCATACCTTTATAGACACCTACTTTATACTCACGACCCTCTTCACAAACAAACTTAATATTACGCTCACCATTCGAACCCATAGTATGGTCAAGGAATACAGCACTATAAGAAGTAATAGGCAGACCTTGATACATATTACCGGCTTCACGGTCACGACGAGCACGAATACCGTGGTCAAACATATCAACAATCTTGACAGTAAGAATCTTACCATTAAACATCTTATAACGGTTAAAATACTTACCATAAGACATCATCTCACCATCGCTCTTAATCTCGTTATCACCAAGAGTTACAAAGTAATTCTTCAGACGAGCATCATAGTAGATAGCATCATTGAACATTCGTGCGAAACCTTTACCGCAATAAAGAACCAGTTCCTCAACGGTAGAATCAATACGATTGTCAAAGATACGAGTGATGATACGGTCGAAACGATTAAGTGTCAGAACGGAATACGTTTCATAATTACCAACAGCTTTGAGAATATCAAGAACACCAGCACCACGAGGAATTGCCTCACCAGTCTTTTCATCCTTTAAGTGGATAATACCATTCGAATCGCGGTTGTACTCCGAGAACCACAAGTCCTCTTCGAGCATCTCGCGTCGCATGATTTCCCACATCTTCATTTCATAAGGCATCCAAAGACTACGCTCACCACCGGATGCAGTATCAAACGCAATATTAACAACCTTATTACCCATGTTACCAGCAATCTCTTTCGAGAAACGATAGTAACCATACTGATTGGTTGCCTTGCTAAACGACTGGTTATTCGAGCGGTTTCCGTCAGACTTGCTACCCGGAATAGTCGAAGCACCTAATGCCCAAATAGCACCACTAATAAAGTCTTTTGCAACAGCATCAGCCGAGATAGGAGCCCCCGACATATTGGTAAAACGATAAATGTATCCACCAGTCGAAGTAGCAATACCCTCATTCTGAATACGCCATTGCATACCAGACGGAGCAATAGCCGTGTGCTGATAAATAAACCAATTATCCTCCATTTCAACCTCAACAGTTCCGTAAGGCTGAATAGCACTTTTATCAGATACCAGCTTTTTCAGACGAGAAGTAACACGCTGACGAGGAGCAATTTCCCAAGTATATTGAGTATCACCACCATTCAGCTTAACTTTTGTTGTAACAGCACCTTGACCCTCAGTAAGAGTAAGAAGAGGATACTTGTCACTATCCTTACCCCAAAGATAAGTAAGATTACGATTAAGTTTAACAGGGTCAATTAAATCAAAATTCAGAAGCATATTAGCATCTGTATATTGATTCGAGTCAAATTTTACAGTTCCAATTTCACGCATTGTAAATTAGATTTTTGGTTAAGTTATTATTATAAGGCAAGAACATTTGCTTTATTTAATAGGTAAAACAATTTTATCATCCTTTGCAGTCTTTTGAACTCTGGGATTACCATTGTTTTTACCAGTCTTACTTGCTAATGAACGAAGACGTTTAACTTCTTTTTTAGCAAGTTCAGCTTTAATCAGTTGGTCAACTCCACCATCAAGATTCATAATAAATCGCATAGCCAATTCAGCAGGATTAGAAAGACGATTAATTTCATCAATCTGTGCTTGACTATAAACCATTCCATTAATCTCTTGAACAGGACGAGAGAAGTAATCAAATAGCTCTTGACGAGAAATAAGTTTCTCACCATCAGTTGTCTTAATTCTCAGACCTTCTTTCGGAAGAGCATATTCTCCAATCTGACCTTTAACAACAATTAAATCATAAAGACTACCCGGTGCATTATGAACTTTGACAGTACCGTCATCTTCATAAGAAACACCAAAGTATTTAATTTCCTTTTCAAGTTCAGCCTGCATTTCTTTGGCCTCACGTTCACGAATTGCTTTAATCTCACTCTCTTGAGTTTTACGCAACCAGTTAAGACTTTCAGTTGCATCATCTTTAAGAGTGTTATTTGCTTTTGCAAACTCAACAATTCGTTTGGCACGTTCCGGAGAAGTACCTTTTTGAATTTCAGCTTTATAGATTAAATCAGCAAGTAAATCATCATCATCTTTGATTTCAACTTTACTATAATCTACATTTGCCGAATAACCTTCGATTGTACCAAACTTACTCTTATATTCAACAAGAGCTGCAATATCAGGATTGTTAGCTAAAAACTCGTTAAAACCTTTTGCAAAACCCTCTCGTTCACCAAGAGCTTTTACAGCAGCTTCACGTTTAGCAAAACCCTCAATCGTAGGTTCAAACTTAACAGGTTCACCTTTCTCATCTTTAATAACAATGCCACTGGCTTTTGAAATAGCTTCGATATAATCACCGTCTAATTCATTAGCACCTTCATCAGACATTGCATCAATCTGTTCTTTTGTAAACTTAATTTCACCGTTATCATCTACGGCGTTTCCGTTATCATCAAGTGTGTAAAGAGTACCATCAATTTCTACTTGTTCCGGTTCAGTTTTTTCTTCGTCATTACCAGTAGAACCACCCTTATCACCTTCTTCTTCAGCTTTCTTACGAGCAGCTTCCTCTTCAGCTTTACGTCGTTCTTCAGCTTCTTCAGCTTCTTGAGCTTCTTTAGCTTCCTTAGCTTTACGTTCTTCTAATTCTTTACGAAGACGTTCTTGTTTTTGCTCCTGAGTTTCATCATCAGGTATAACAACTTTTTCAACAGCCATATTAGTATTTATTTATAGTTGAATATTATTACATGAACAAAGATATACTATATATAATATATTATCAATAATTATAGTAGTATTATCTTGCAGGTTCTCTTGCTCGCCGTCGATAATTCTCGGTCATCATTGCTTTAACTCTTTTTGTAACTTTATTCTATTAACATCAGAAGCAGTGTAACCAGATTGAGCAGCCATAGCTTCATCTTTATCTATATTACCATTTCCATTGGTATCGACTTTAAGTCGCATATTCCAAATCTCTTTTTCACCTTCTTGTTTAAGAATCTCAAGATTAACATCATGTTCTCTATCAAGAGCATTTTGTTGAGCTTCAAATTCTTGTTTAGCTGCTTCACGCTGACTAACAATTTGTTCAACTTCTGCTTGAGCTTGTTGTTGAACTTGTTGCATTTGAAGTTCATAATCTCGACGAGCTTGAATAGCTTTCTTAATATTCTTAGCAATAGAAGTAATATTATTATTTTCAATAGCTTCAATAGCAACTTCCAGTTGGTCATTCTGACCTGCGCTAAAAGCAAGTTCTTTCATCATATTCAGCTTATTCTGAACATCGGCATTATTACGAATATAAATTCCAATATTACCAGAGAAATCAGAAGAACCATCAATATCAACTACAACAACTTTATTAGTTGTCGGGTCTACATAAGAACCTCGTTTACCGTCAATCCAAGCAAACTTACTGTAATCAATATTTGCAACATAATCACGTTCACGGAAGAGATTAAAACATTCAAGACTCCAAACACTTCCGGTCATTGCTTGAGAATAATTCGATTCATTAACAGCCTTACCTGCATAATCTTTAGCATCACCAAAGCGAGCATTATTCATATTAGCTGCTTCCCAAGCTTCTGCTTTCAAACCTTGTTTAAGATTATCAAGCATTTGAATATAATTCGTAATAGCACTTGTAGCTACTTCTCGAATAGATTGTAAAGCATTAGGTTGTGCATCAGAATCATCAAATGGTAAGAAACTATCTTTATTAGCAACAGCAAGACGTTCCTCGGTAGTCATATCACTACTATCAGCGAGAATACTTTCAGGGAATAATAACCAAGACTTAAACTTAGCTACCGCACGTTCTTGTTGTAAAGTATAAATACGATAAAGAGCAAGATAAGGTAAAACACGGAAAGGAATAGGATTACGAAGATTATCTTTATGTAAACCTACAATACCATTATAAGGTAATTTACAATCACTATAATTGTTAAACCTTTCACGTTGAACTTCGATAGGTCGTGGCTTAATATAAATACCACTATGACAGCCACCTATACGCCAACCTTCCCAAACTTGATTTATCCATTTCCATTCAATTTCAATATCACCAGCAGAAGCATCAAATTCATAATTCTCGTCTACAACACTTTCAACGATATTTCCTAATAAATCTCGATGTTTAAGAATACCTTGTTTAATTTCAGTTTTCCAAACATAATGATAAATATCAATTTCTTTACCATATAATCGAGCTTCACTACGAAGTGCTTCCGCGTTAGTATGCAAGATAGCTTTACGTTCAGCGAAATCTGTTTTATTGAAGATTTGAACTATACCATCAGGAGCATCATATTTAGGAGATACAGTATAAATATCTTTAAGATAATTCATCTCTGCATCTGTAAGTTCATCACGGAATCTATCAATGATTTGTGGAATAGTCATTCGATAAACACGAAGTCCTGCATCATCATCTTCAATATATCGTTGACCACTTTCAATACGATAATATTCGAAAGGGGATATTACTTGAAGATAAACATCACTTTTATAAACTTCTCGATAAGTATAAACCTCTTCACAAGCCCACCAATAGAAATAACATTGTTGATACTTGTCTTTCGCTTCAACGATAGTATTAATAAGTTCAAGACGTTTTTGAGTTGTAATAGTTACATCATCAATCCAATCGTTAAGAACTTCCTCAATAATATCATTAAGTTCACCTTGCTTAATTGTCTTTTGACCAGTATTAAATCCTGTTTCATTAAGACGATTAATAATTTCTTGATTACAATAAGCCATTACTTTATCAGCAAGAACTTTATTGCGAGCAAGAGTTACAGAAGGGTCATTATTAAATACTTGATAATTAGAGAACATGTTAATAAATTCTCCCATATATCGTTCTTTAATAGGAGTAAGAAAATCTACATCACGTATCTCACCATACATTACAGCTTTCTCACCAACCTTATCAATATAATTCCGAAGAACATATTCATAAGTCTCAGGGTCTACTAAACCATTAGCAGCATCAAGAAATTTCTGCGTAACAGTTTTATCATTCTGACCAATAGCAAGATTAATCCAATAATTACAATTAGGAATATACCAAGCTTTCGTTTGTTTTGTAGCAGTACTTGCACGCTGGTCAGGCATAACAAGTGGAGTTGCTCTTAAATCACGTTCACTCATTTTAGGAATCTATTAACTTTACGACCAGTGTTATTAGTTTTACTTTTCGAATTAGCTTCTCGTTCAAGTAAAAGGGAATCTTTACGAAATTCAAACATTGCAACGATAGCCGAACTCAATCGGTCTGCATTACGCCCAAATATAAATCTATCCAACTCTAATAAGAAACTTATATCATAAATTTGATTAAATCTATATATTGGTGTATCGTCGGACGTTTTTCCGACAATTTCGTATAAGAAATCCCGCACCATGCGCATACCCTCTAACTTAATATCGCCATCACCAATGACAATACCATAACCAGTAATACGAGGGCCATCAACACTACGATTAATATAACTACTTGGGTCTTTCAGCAACTTATCTCTATAACCCCATTTCTTGAAATTAGTAACAAGTTCACCAGTACCAGCCTCATAAAGAACTTTACAATTCCAACGTAAACAAGCATAAAGAACAAGTTTATCAACAGCTTCCATAGTATCAAGACGACCACAATAAGAAGCAACAAGTCGTTTACCCATGTAAGGAGTTTTACTGTTAGTACGCATCCACACTTGAAAACTTGCAAGTGAATTTTTTGTACTAACTTCTTCTTTATTTTTATCTACACGATATGGGTCATAAGAAATAAAATAAAGACTACCATCATTTGGAATAGGAGAATAAAATTCTCTTATACAACCATGAACATCAGTCTTTGAATTATGAGGTACATCAGTTATATATTCATGGAATCTATCGGAACCAAATATAGCTCGTTCAATACATTCCTGTTTAGTAACAAATCTAACACGTCCATCATCAAGTATATACCAACCATCTTCATAAAAATGATTAGACTTATCATATTTAATAGCGTTAATATGATTAGTAAGTTCCGGACTGTGAAAAATGTTCTCTTGTGTGTTCGTAAATGCCTCATTAGGACTGTTAGCACGTTGACCTACATAAATATTATATTCACCAGCATCTTTCTCTTTTTCTGCACCACGTTTCTTATCATAATCATCCTTCCAAGAAGCAAACAGTAAAGAATTACCATCTTCTATAAAAGGTTCATAATCCCATATCTGAGGAAAAAAGAAACCACAAACAGCATGTCTACTATTAGCATCCCAGATATTTTCCATAGGAAGCATATCATTCTTTCCGGGATTATAAAAACAATTACTGAAAGCTTCCCAGTTAGCACCTTTTGTACCACCCGTACCATATACACGAATAGTACCAATTCGCATTGCACCTGATTCACTATTAGACATCATAACGTCTAATGCCTTTTGAAGATTAGGACAGTTATGAGTAATAGTAAAATCTTCTAATAATACAAGATTATCACCATCTACTTCAAATCCATAATATCTACCTCGACCAATAGGTTTAATATCAAATCGAGTTTCCAATACATTCTTTTGTAATGAAATATAATTTTCTGCTTTTTTACGATTTATTTTAGTAGGAATTAAATGACAACCAGATAAAATAAAAATTCTATAATAAGTAACACCTCTTATAATCTTTTCTGAAACAGTGGTTTTCAATCCAAGACTTCTACAAATATAAACAATATCATAAACAATTGCAGGGTCTTTTTGAGCTATTTCAAAATTATGTTTTTTAGAATCATAAGAGCCATCAGTGTCAATAATACCAGCTAAAAATTCTAATCTACTTTGTTTATCAGTATAAATGTACTCTTTTGGAATATATTTATTATGAAGAACTCCCATATTAAAAAGTTCTTGTCTAAACCAATTATCCGAAGCATCTTCACATTTTACTAATGTAATTCTTTTAGCATTAGAATTAGTATCTGCAATCGAATAATCAAGATTATTATTTTTTGAATATTCTTTTAAATAATCAATTACTTCACTATCTTCATTGGTAAATCTACATGTATCTTTATCTCCATCACCAATCCATAATCCAAAAACATAAGGTTCAATTTTAACATTCTTTTTATCAAAATCAATACATGTTTTTATAAGAGCATGATTATCTTTCCAGCGAGGATGTTCTTTAATCATATTTATATAATCTGGAGCAGTCATAGTAATCGGTTTACATATATTACCATAACTTTTCCTATAAATCATATAAATGTCATGCTTACTATTTACAACATGAGATTCACCATTTAAAGGAGTAACTTCGTATAAATCATCTTCACCATTTATAGTAGCTAATACTGTACGAGGATTTCCGTCAGGTCCCATAAGTTTATCACCTACTTTAATATCTTGAACAAATTTAATTTGTCCATCAGACATTATAAAACCAGTATTTTCCCCAAAACATTTACCTGCTTCCTCAAAATCAGTTTCAATAGCTTTCTTACCTACTGCGGCACTTTCATTTTTACCAATAGCAACACTTAAAAGTTTACTACGAAATCCGAAAGCCTTTTGACCTTCTTTTGATTTCTTATATCCAAGTTCAATACCTTTATCAAAGTTCTCACTTAAATAACCTCTTCGCCAATAAGTTTTATCTTCATACCAATCAAGATTAACTTTAACCATATAAGATGTAGCACCTTTCTCAGTTAAATAATCCATTTGGTCGGCAGCAAGTGTAACAGTTACATTCTTATTTGCGTTAATAGTATTAGCTGCTTGACTACCACGTTTATATGAAAAACCTTTACGACGAGCTTTTGCCTTACATAAGTTGCAACTATTATTAGCAATCAGCTCATCAATCTTAAAGTTCCAATAATCTCCATCCCAAAATCGAGGAAAGCCTTCAACAGTATTAACCTTAAATCTTCCCTCTTTATCTAACTGTTTACGTTCTTTTTCATTAGGAGCACGTTCGATACGACCATAATTAAGATAATTATAATGGTCGCCAGTTATACGAACTTTATGAAGTAAAGCCTTACGTTCAGCATCAGATTTAGCTGCTAAATAAGCAGGAATATCTTTAATGTATAATTTACAATATGCTTGAACACCTTTAACTCGTCTATCCATTTCACGTTGCCAAAACTTTACGGCATTAGGACTATCATCAGGTTCAAGACAATAACATCCATGTTTTTCATAAAAGTCTGCAACACGACTAAATATTTCAGTACCTACGAAAACAAAGTCTATTTTCATAAGTACACCACCACTTTCACCTATAAGAAAATCGTTATCTCTGTCAATCCAAGGTTTACCAGTAAAACGACAAATACTTGAAGATAAAGGTTTATAACTTTCTTTATCTTCAAGTATGTAATCTATAAACGGACTTCGACCAGTTTCATAACCATAACGATTATCTTTACGATAATGTTTCTGTTTCGTTAGGAGCGTTAGATGCTCTATCATTTGTTCCGTCATAGCTATCTCTATATTCAGCTCCACCACGAATTGACGTTACACCTTTTTCAATCTTATCCCACTTATCATTAAGCTCAGTAAGACTTTCAACTCGTGCAGGAATTTCATTAGCAATTTTAATAATCTGTTTGAGAGTATCTTCACAAAAAGCTAAATCTTTCATTTCAAGTTCTTTCGACATTAAATCTTCTATACCATCAGTTAATGTACGAACTAACTTACTTGAAAGATTCAAAGATTTAATAGTAGAATTAATTAAATCTTCAACAGCTGTAATATTAAGATTTAATTTTACAAATTCAATAGCAGATAAAACAACTTTATCCGGTAGATAAGATTCATCTAAACCAGCATTAGACTTAGCATAAGCATAAGCTTCTTTTTTAGTAAGTCCTGCTTTCGTTACATAACCTTTTCTATCGGATAAATATAATATAAATCTAAATTCTTTTTCTGCAAAAGATTTATCTTTACTATCATCACGAGTATATATCTGTTGAAGTAAAGGATATTGAAGTATCTCTTCTACATCAAGAATTAGTTTATCATTTTCTATCTTAAATCCATGTACCATATATCATCGACTTGATATAAATATTAATACAGCGTTCAAAGCAATAGAACCAGCTGCAATCCAACCATTTCTACGTTTCTTTTTTCGTTCAGCTAAATATCTTTCTTGATAATCAATTAGCTTATTATTAAGTGAATCAAGGCCACCAAAAGAAACAACCAAAAGACTATCACGAATAGCAATATGATAAGACTGGAAGGATATAACGCTATCTTGTACCCTTTGAATTTCACTGGCAGTAAGATAAAGTTTTTCATACTTTTCACCTTCAAGAAGTTTTATAGCTAACTTACGAGTTTCTTTCGGAGTAAAAACAATAACTGTATCGCCATCAATCTTGTATCTTTTTTGCGATATAGCGGAGAACGGAATCATCACTAATGATATTACTATCATTAAAATCACTTTCAACTTTCTCATAAATAGTAATAGTTTTTTGTTCAATTCCTCTAAGACTATCAATAACAAATTGTTGTTCATTAATAATCGTATCATATTTCTTAATGAAACTATTAAGACTATCCCTTAAAGATTTAATAGTTTCATCATGTCTTTCAATACCTAAAAACTTACGATTAACATATCTACCAAAATAAGTAGCTCCAATACCAATCGCAAGAATCAAAACAATATAATATATATATCGAACAGTATCTTTCATAACTTACAAATCTAAATCCATTTCATTAATAAGAACATAAGATTGAGTTCCTTTACCAATCGCCTTATCAAACAAAGGAATAATAATGTCATTCCATTGATTCACATCTTTGATAACTTGACAGCCAGCAGAATAAAGACCAATCTCATCACTTACTTTCCAGCTTGACGCCCTATGTAAATTAATACCAAACATACCAAAGTCAGTATTATCGGTAATATCAATTTTGTCATCTCGATTATTGTCACGAATTACTTGACAAGGATTAGCTTGAACAAGCGCCTTATATTGTCCTTTATGTTTACCTATTTTCCAAAGAGCTTTGTGTACACCTTCTCGAAGAACTGCACAACCTTTATTATTAACAGGAGTTTCAAGATTTAGATTACTTGGGTCAGTAGTAGCTTCGAAAACCATACATTCCCATATATTAAAATCTCGTTCATAAAACATTACAATAACATCGTTATAATGTTTAGTACAAGTACTTTTAGAACGAATACCCCAGATATTAAGATTAATAGGATATTTATCATTTTTCCTAAATATAGGATATTCTAAATCTTTCGCAATTCCAATAAGTCTATTTGGTAAATCATTTACATCAATAAGTTTATTAAATAATGCGTTATATTTTGATTCCTTAGTTGCTTTCATATTTGTAATACTTTTTGTAACTTGTGTGGGCCTCGCTCCGCTCGGCCTTTCGGGTGCTCCGCACCCTCACCCGGTGGGGGAGTGGGTTGGACGCCCACTGGCGACACCATTTGTATCATCACTTATAACACTTCTATCGTCCAAACTAAATTTTATAGTTGCCCACGATAATTACTATTAAAAATCCTAATAAGATTTACTGCAAGTTTACCACGAGTATCTATATAATAAATCTTAATAGTTTTCATAGCTTAGAAAAGTGTTTTAGCAGTTTTATAAATATGTTTACTTGAATAATCAGCAATCATCATTCCGACTTCATTTTTAAGATAAGGAATATCATACATTTCTACTACTTCCTCATCTTCTTCATTCTCATCTTGAAATTGATTCTGAATAGTTCTAATATGACAGAGAATAATTCCTACATTTTTATAACCCCAGCTCTCAACAAGATTAGCATAAGTAGAAAGTTGCATTGCATAATGATTACCTATACTATCTGCGAGGTGGTCAAGTGGTGCACCAAAATATTCCTCTTTATAAATAAAATTATTTAGGTCAAGTGTACCATCAAGTTTCTTATCATAATAACCACTTTCAAATCTAATTGGAGCCTTATTAGTTTTCCAGTCTAAAATGATAAATTCCTTATCACGAATTAAGAGAATATCAATAAGACCGGAAACAAGATTTTGGCTATCATAAACACCAATCTCAGCGTAGATATGATAACCTTTCGTAACAAGAGCAGCAATCAGACTAAATATATCAGGATACTTTTCTCGAATACCAGTCTTAACAAAATATTCAAGATTTAGCTTACCGTATTTATGACTACCAACAATATCATCTATCGTATAGATTCTATCATTGATAAAACCATTAGCGTTCAGCTTATATCCATTACAAGTCTTAATAGCAGTTTCAAGGTAATTATGTTTCTTTGTTCCTTTATCACAAGCCTTAATAGTTTCTTGTTCCCATTCCCAAAGAATTTGTTTCTTAGTTTTACCTTTATATTTTTGATATTTTGGATGTCGAGGATTCTTACCTATACGTTCACACGCTGCGGCAATTTCTTCTTTCTTAAATTCTTGCGTATATTTACCAATAAGAGTAGTAACAGATATATAACCATTACCTAAATCATCTGTGTACTTATGTTCCTCTTCATTAAAGTACAGTATTCTACCCTTTGGCAAAATCTTTTCTGAAACGCATTTTCTTCCCATCTTCTTCGGCAGTTCTACGTCTACGACGATTAGCAATATGATAAGCAATAATCTTTGCTTTACGTTCCTCTCGACTTAAACCTTCAAGTTCCTCAGCATGAGTTTTCTTAAAGAACTTAGCTGGACTGTATTCAAATCTACCAACACGAGGAACACTAACAACTTCATCTCCTCGCATCATAGCTTTGGCAACACTATCCTTTTGTGTTCTTTCCAGTAACTCTAATACTTTCGCCTTTTGGTCAGGTCTTAACTTTTCCCAAGCTGCAACACTTCGTTTATAAGAAGCAGGTCGTCGAAGAACATAAGGTTTAAGATGTTTTTCAATACGTTCATCTACGAAAGGAACTAACTTATCATAAACAAAAGGATTAAGCATAGTTTAATTATTAACAGCAGGAGATTCAATCCAAACACCTACGATAGAATATTCATCTACAAGAACAAACTCACTAAACTTAACAGTTCCAACACCAATAATAGATTTACCTTCACGGTGAACTTTCTGTTTAGCAGTGAGTGTTTGAGTATCGCCCGGCATTTGAATAAGAGTAGGAATACAACCGTTTTCCAGTTTTACTTTATCTCCAACATTAAGACCTTTGACATTTTCGGCAACAGCTATAACAGTATAAGCCTTAGCTGGAATCTTATTAATCTCCTCGTTATTAAGAATGTTAAGAGTAGATACTTCAAAATCTGCACGAAGAAGAACTTTATTACCACGAGGACTAAATGCAATTTTTGTTTCCATAGTTTTACTTTGTTTAGGATTTACATTATTATAACTACGAGTACAAATATATAATATAATCTTATCCCATGCAAGCAAATCTAAATAAATTTCAAACTGAATTAATAAAATTATCACTATCAGAAGCAGAATTATCAATAAGTCTAATAGTAATTACAGTATTAGCGATTGCAAGACCTCACGAGTGGGCGTCCAACCTGCTCCCCCACCGGGAGTACACAAGTTAAAACTAATAAAATCCCTATTAAAAGCTCTTCAAAGTTTACCACTTTTTGCATTACCAGTTTTCCCACCAAAAGAATCAATTTTGGCGACATTAATATCTCGACCAGTTGCATTACTAAAATCACTAATTTTTGAACTAATTTTTTCGTTATTAAATTCGTTATTAATTACGTGATTATTTGATATAGTTTCTGAATTACGAGTTGGAATTTGTATATATATTATATATTC
>ENA-UOIW01000670-UOIW01000670.1-human-gut-metagenome-genome-assembly--contig:-P58-NODE-670-length-25198-cov-8.122658_pt1 | contig 25198 bp, 22 predicted proteins | sample MGYA00242334_ERZ723881 | MGnify/ENA metagenome assembly ERZ723881 | reverse complement strand
TCTGTCATCTTCTGCCATTTTTGAAGCGTACTTCATATACAAAAAAATAATGTCTTCGGCTATATCCGTAGCCTCTTGTAACTTTTTAGCGTCTTTTATGGCGTATGTTTCCGCTTGTTTTTCCGTTCTGGTTTTTCCAAAATTAAACCCGGCAGTAACGGAATCAAAAAAGGCTTTGAGGGCTAAAAACATTAGCCCTCTACCCCATCAATTTTATCTGCTAAGTCAAGCAAAAATTCTTTTGCAGTTTGCAAAATCGGGATAATAGCTTTAAGAACATTGTTACCGTATTTGTTAATCGCATTAATAGCGAAAGTAAATACGTGTTCAATGGAATCTTTTGTTACGTCTTCTGCAAGTTCCAGAGCTTCCTGTTTAGCGTCTTCTTTTAACCCTTCTTTCAATTCTTCATCTGCCATGTTTCTACCTCCTGTTTTTAGTTCGACAATTATATTTTCAACAAATACCAACGTATTTTATTTCGTATAAATCCGCCTACTTCGTTCTTTTTAACTTCCGGGTATGGCGGTAGATAAGTAATATCTATTTTCCCATGACTTGCAGTTTTAGGGTGATTAAGCCCAAACTCATAATGCGTCATAATATTTTCAAGCGGAATATCATATTTTTTTGATAGTTCCGCACATAACTTAAAGCAAGCTTCTAATTGCACCGGAGTTATAGGATATTTACCGCAATTATTTTGAGAAACAAAACCCGCCATAGCGCACATACTTACGCCTATTGCTCCTGTATTCCCACCGCCTGTATGGGCGGCATACTTTCCGTCATTACAATTTTCGTTATCTTCGGGCCTATATTTTCCTTCATGCTTTTGCCCTTCGCCGTCAATTAAAAAATGATAATGTTCCAGATCAGTAGCATTCGGTTTATATGTCCCAGCCGTCCAGTGAATTATGATTTTATTCATGCTTTTCACCTATTAACTTATCGTAGATTTTATCAATTTTAATTTGAATATCGGATATTTGAGTTCTGAAATGTTCACTTGTTTCTTTCGTTGCGTACTTTTTTTCTACCTCATCAAGAATCTCTCTGTGTACTTTTTCAAGCTTTTCCGTTCTAACAAATACATTCATTTGTAGTAGATATAGCAATACGCATGTAGCTATAAACGGTATGTATTCTCTAATAACCTCTATCTCCACGATAAAACCTGCAAATTGTGTTCGACACTTATATTATGTCTCATTTTTACAGCAATATCAATAGGTTGAGTGAAAAATTTTACAAAGAACTAGCCGAAATTCCATTTTTCTTTTAGCTTATTTACGTTTATTGCAATTTCTGGGTTAGATAAATCATCATCAGATATAGAATTTAAGTAAGCTCTGGCCGCTTTGTAACTGTTAAATGCTTCAATTAATGAAACTCGTTTTTGTTCTTGTTCTCTTAGTTCTTGTAACTTTCCGTTCATTCCCGTTAATGAGCGTATCACCTTTGTGAAATATGCGCCCGGAACTCTTGGGGTAAAATCCTTAGTTCTTACCATAGCTTCCCAAGCATTCAAAGCACCGTATCTCTTAATTACAGAGCGCGGATTATACACTCTCCAGCTTTCCAGAACACTAACTAAATAATTCCAATCATCTTTAGAAAGTTTTTTGTAATTTTCGACTTCGTCCTGCTCATGACATGAATACCTTGTAATACTTTCATGATCTTGATCATGGCATGATACATGACTATGACATGATGTTAAATCCTCTTCTATATGACATGATAACATGTCATGATAACAAGAAACGTCAATTTTTTCTAAACCGTTTGATACTGCTGCATTTAAAGCCATTTTTCTACCTCCCTCAAAATTTTGCATAAAAAGCTATTGACCAAGTAGAAAAACCGTTGTATAATTAAATTGCGAATTTTAATTAAGGTTTTGGTTTTTCCAAGGCCTTTTTTCATATTTAATTTTTCGTTTTGCGTTAATTTGCGTTAATCTACATTTACAAACGTTCACAAAACATGCATGAGTTTAGCAAGCATGGTATACTCTTGTCAAGAGGTTAAAAAAATTTACAATAGTTTGAAAAAGTTTAGGAAAGTTTGAGAATGGAAAAGTTAGAACTATCGGCGCAAGACTTAATGAGATTGCTTAATTGGAAAAAATCAAAGGCATATTATTGGATTAATTCCGGAAAGTTTGAAACTGTTGAACGTGCTGACGGCTTAAAAGCTCTGTTGACAAGGGAAGATATAGAACGATATAAAACTTCGGAAAATTCTGAAAATTTTGAAACTGTTTCAAATTCGTTTGAAAATGTTTCAAATAGTTCAACCAATTCCGAAAATGTTTTAGATGTAGAGTTTGAAAATGTTTCAAAAAGTTTACAAAGTTCTAAAATGTCCGAAATGAAAATTTTGGGAGACGCAATAAATGCTCTCAAATGGGCATTAGAAAATTCCGGACAACAAACAAAACTATTAACAGATAGCGCGAGAATAACAGAAGAGAAGTATTTTGAACTCAATGCAAATTATCAAACTTTATCAATTAAACATGAAGATCTTTTGAAAAAGTTTGAAACTTTAGAGTTGGAAAATTCCGCACTAAAAAAGCAAATTGAAGAACTCAAATCGTCATGGAGTTATAAACTATTCCACTAAGGAAAACGGAGGCAGTTTGACCGCCTCCGAAACACGAGGACTACGACAAGCTTTCTATGAGCGTATTCACTTGATCTACAGTATACCCCATGCGGAATAATCGAGCATGTTCGTCTTCTATCAGTTCCTGCTGATAGTATAATATAGTTTCCGGATTGTCTTGATCCATGCTCTCAATAACTCTGTGAGTGTCGTCTGTTACCCCTATCTCTTTTGAAGCAAGGGGGGAGACCGTAACCCATACAAAGCGATCATCTCTCAATGATTCTAAAAATTTTTTAGTCTCATTAGGAAAAATAGCCTTTAAGTTTTCAACGTCATACTTTGTTGCAATATCTGTGTACTTTGGAAATCCGCGCATTTTTACCTCCTTTATTCTTTTTCTCGCGTTTTCAAACTTCTCATCTAACCCTATACGTTTACGAAAGTTATACGTGTTGGCATGTTTAGCCCAGCCGTAAAAAGCCCCTAACGTAGAAGTATATTGAATGAGAGTTATTTTCTTTTCTTCTAATAACCTGTCTAATTTAGCGACCTTTTTCCGGATCCGTTTTGCGGTTCTCTTTTTAAGCAAAACGTAACCCGGAAAATGCCTGTAACCTATGAATGGGACACCGTTATCGCAGCGTAAAAATTTCTTTTTGCTTAATTTGAGTTTTAAATTTTCTGATAGGAAAGTTTTAAACTGTTCGATTTTTTCCTTTAATTCCGGAAGATTGTTACTAAAATGTGCCTTATCGTCCATATATCGATTAACGGCTTTAAGTTTTAAAACGTGTGCTTCAAACTGATCTGCTTCATTAAGGTACAGATTGCCTAAATGCTGGCTTAATAAGTTTCCTATTGGCGTATTCCGATCGCCTTCTATTGAATAGATTATATCTTTTAGTAATGCCAATATTCTTTTATCTTTTATTTTTCTCTGTACTACTGCATAGAGTTCATCATGCGGCATACTCGGATAGAACTTTGAAACGTCTGTAAGTGCGCAATATTTATATCGTTTTACATATTCCGAAATTTTTTTGGAACACCGGTGCTGTCCTTTGCCTTCTCTGCAAGCATAGCTATTATGAATGAACATTTTATCCCATATAGGTTTTAGAACATTGACTAACGCATGCTGTACTATCCTATCCGGATATAGTGGCAGAATATAAAGTGTTCTCGGCTTAGGATCTTTTATATCCCTTGTCATGTATTCGCTTGTAGTAAATTTTCCGCTATCAACTATGTATATCAAATGTTGCATAAATCTTTTTATCCGTTTTTCTCTGCGTTTTTCATATTCTTTTCTAGTTTCGTTCTTGCGTTGTGTTCCTAGGATTTTACGTACATGTTTATTAAATCTCCTGCCCTTTTTAGCTTTATGAAAAGCGTTTATGAAATTGTCCAGTCTTATAAATTTTTCGTACAAATCCCCGTGTCTTCTTACCATAAAAGCGAAAAGCCCCTTACTTTCGGTAGCCCTACTAACAAAGGGCTTTCCTGTTGTGTGTTCTTCCATATCCTGCGAATACGGAAAGGATATAGGTCCAGCCGTCCAGCGGCTTACTAGCCGCAATTACGTATCCACCTGCGCGCGCCGACATTCGTATTCAGATTCAGAGCCGAGTTATTCCCATTACGAGACGAAGGCCCAGCATAGCCGGAGTTATTCCAATTCCCGCCGCCTATCAAACGCCCGAATAGACCTATACCCTGTGATTTTGTCATTAGTCGTACTTATCCCCTGTATAATGTTATTTATTGTTTGGCCCAGTAAGGACGGCTCCACCCGCGCGCGCCGACATCCGCACTCAGATTCAGAGCCGAGTCATACCCATTACGAGACGAAGGCCCAGCATAGCCGGAGCCATCCCAAGCCCCGCCGCCCAGCAAACGATAAATCGTGCCATACTGATAAGCGTCTGTATATCCGGCTGTGCCGCCGTTAGCCCAGTTGGTACCACCTGCCGGACCTCTCTCTTGAAGAATGGTCCAAATACCGCCGCATGCACTTTCGTCACCGCCGTCTGTAACCATACGCACATTATTTTCGTTTTTCCAGCCGCCAACTGTAACAACAGAACTTTCTGCCTTACCGCTAATAGCTTTTAATGGGACAATGCCCTGTTCAGATATTGTAAAATCTATACTTGTCGGAAATTCCCAACCTACTAAAGCAAGGTCTAATTCATGATCCCAAGTTGTGCGTGAGCGTGTTGTTGTTCCACCATATTCAAAAACCGTATTTTCGCCTGTTCCGGATTGCATATATATCGTTTTCCATGCGTCACGTTCAGGAACATATCTTGCACCGGAAGGACTTGCTACTAAAGGCTTATGCCATAACGTCCATACAGAATTAGGGATAATGTCACCGGCTAACCAACCGTTCATAGAGTTATTCTCTGTAACAGTGCCAACGTCCATACATTCGGTATGGAATCCGCCTATACGTCTAGTATTCAATGCGCTATACCCTGTAGGCGCTGTTTTATTCAAAGATACCTTAATCCCTATACCGTTTGTTGCTGTATCATCAGGAACTAAGAATATACTATAATCCTTACCGTTTGTAAGCGTTTCTCCTGTATCGAGCAAATCCTCTACGTTTAGCGTTTGATCTTCCCAGACACAAAATAAACGCGATTCACTTGTACTGCCGCTATCTGTTTCAGTTGTTATATCCAGTCTGATAAAAGTGTTTTTCAAAATTTTAAGTTTACGTTTGTCTGCATACTCAATAAATCTATTAACATCAGCCTTTACACTGTCAAACGGTAAGTTAAAAATCTCGCCGTTATTTAATCTCGCCCAAGTTGTAAGGCTTACGGACGCCGGGAATTGTCCTGTGATAGCCGCGGCAGCTTCTGCATTTAATTCAGATCTATCCGCCTGCGCTTCTGCTAAAGCAACTTGTGCTTGACATTCTTCAACAACCTCGTCCGGATTATATTGAGAGTTCTTGATAGTAGCGGTGTTTCCCTCAATATCGTATATTAAAGCTTTTCCGTCTTGCGGCTCTTCAAAGTTAATCTCTGAAATAGACGAAAAGCCCGGAATCTTTAAACATCTGTCTATTTGCTCCTGCAACTGCTGACTTATCATTACAACTCTATCAAAAGCATTCTCGATAGTTTCTTCCGGAAAATTCCCTTCTGTTGGGATTTCTTCCGGTTGAATAAGCGGAATTTCTCTGTAAGCATAACAGTTATATCCGGGGTGAACCTCATTGAGCTTTAATGTTCCGCCGTCCTCAATCCTGCTTATTTCAATTTCATAATCAGTATGCAGTGTTAATGGTGTTTCTTCCGAAGTTTCTTGATCTATCAAAGAAACAATCAAATCTGTTTCCTTAAAAATCTTAAACCCAAAAGGTAGGTCCTTTACTTCGCCGCAATCTAATAAAAGTTTGTTTTCATCATTCCATACAGCCATGTCGTTTTAATCCTCCTGTCCTTTGTTTTCTATAATATATGGGCTTATACCTAGCCATAACTTAATCATATTCAACGCTTGTCCTTCGTCTCTGTATTCTGGTGTTTTCATAAAGACATCACTTACATACTTAATCGGTAGTCCTGTGTACGGCCCTATAGTATCTCTACCGACTTTCAACAACGTTTCCATTAAATCCTCACCGGTAATATCATCAGAATTTAATAGCTTACTAATATGATCTTTTAATTTATTAAACGGTCCAAAGATAGTCATATCTAAACCCTCAAAAGCGTCTATATCTTTGAACCGATCTGTATCAATCATATTACCCCATGCTTTCATAGCGAGACTTACGCCGGCAGATAAAATCTGACCGACTACAGCAGTGGCAGTAAATGGTCCTAATATCGTTGCCTTTAATTGGTCCTCATCGTCCCATGCAAAACCATTAGCTATATACTGAACCAGATTCGGTAAAATAAAATGCATGATTACAACAGTCTTAGCCGCTGCCGCAATATGCTCCCTATCGTTAAAAATTATTGCGTCACGTATTGCGTGAATCTCTGCTCTCATCTGTTTCATCTGATCGGACATGAACATTACAAAACATTTTTGTAAAGCGTTTCCGCGCTGCCATGCACTTAATTGATCTACATGTCCGGATTGCTGATATCTATCAACGGCACGTTCAAAGGCTTCCATAGCTGCCTTACTATCGCCGGTCTTATCGTAAACCGATTTGTATACCGTCCAGCCTCCAGCAATAATACTCCATTTATCACCCATTTGTGTAAAGAAGTATAGATACTGTCTAAAATCTTTATATCGTGTAATTGCTTGGTATTCCTGCGACTTAACAATATCTTTAATTTCCATGTTTATAGAGTTAGCCCTGTCTTTTAGCAAATACGATTCTGATAATATCTTTGTAGCGTTTACAGGGTGCGCAATAAAATCGGATAAGCCTTTTACAAAATCAGTTGTAGGGATAGCGTCAGCGAATACTCCTATAGCTGTAGTCTGGGTTAAAAAGATTTTTACCTTAGCACCTAAAGCCGCAGACGTAAACAGGTTACGCATTTTAGATATTATACCTAATTCCGGGCGTGTTGATTGTACGCCGTCATTTTTAATATCCGTAAGCTGTTGATCTATTAATTGCAGGAATTTTCTGCCATATTTATCTTTTATGATCTCTCTGATTTCATAGTTTTTAAATATGTTATCTGCGTCAGTAACAAACGAATCCATAGCCATAAAATGCTCACTGTTAGCGATATGCTCTTGCATAACGGCTATATCGTTAAGAAATGCTAGCGGTCTATCTGCATTCCTGCGGCTTCTAAAGTTACTAGGCACCATGCTTTTTTGATATGTACTTTGGTTTATCCAGTCACCTGTCCTGTCTCCGCCGTCTGTTTTCCTTGCTATAGGGGAATAAAAATCATTATACGGCATATCTATACCGTATTTCTCCCTATAAAAAGCATTAAGACGTTTATGATAATCACGATAGAATTGCAGCTCTACATCTATAAGTGCAAAGTCCTCATCGGTTAAAAACTCTTCGAGCAATTCTTGCGTTGATTTATCAGTAATGGTAAACTTCCGATCTCTTGTTGTGTTTTCGCCAAACAGTAAATCCAGTTCCCTGTTACCTTGCACACCGTTATTAACACCCTCAACATCATTCTTAAAGGTATATAGGTTTTTATTTTTTAAAGTATCTTCGAGCGTTGGATCTAACATCTCCATGTATAGCTTACGTGCTTCTGCGCGGCTTGCTTGCAACATCACTTGATTGCCGTTTTGGTCTGTATAATACCCTATATCCTCAATAACGGTATCCCTTTTTACTCTAGTATTAAAATCTCTGGTATTCTTACAGTTGAGCGCTTCCATGGCACTTTTAGCAAATTTATCAAACTGGGTTATCTCTCCGGATATGCGTTTCATTTTTGCCGGGAATACGTCAAGGATTTTTGCAAGGCGTCTATCTTTATCATGTAAGCTGGCAATATTCATAAGCCCTGCCCAGCTATCGCTGTTAGCTCCGGCCGTTCTAAAAAACTGTTTTATATCGTTTTTAATATCTAATTTTCTATTTCCAGTAGGCGGCGTATCACCTATGATAGATTCTTTAGCTTCTTTTAAAATTTGTTCTTTATGTGCTTTTTTAGCTGCTTCTCTGAATTGTCCGGCTATCTTACCGTCTTCTAGTAGCATTCGTAAGGCTCGTGCATTATTTAATAACTCTGAAACAGATTTATCCTTTAAACCGCCATAATTAAACAGTATCCTAATTTTTTGAGTTTGTTCATCTGTTAAAGTGTTCTCCCCTGCATTATCAAAAATACGTTCAATTTCTGCAAACGCCTGCTCTTGCGTAAGCTTACTTGCTTCTGTTATATCATCTAAAATGGATTGAATATCGGCGTTATATTTACCTACCGGGTTTTTCCCTCCTTTTTTTGGTGCGGCTTTTTTAATCAGCTTACCCATATAATTAAGTAATTGCCGTTTATTGTGCCTGTCCTCCATTTCGGATATTTTATTTATCAATTCCGGTAGCGCTTTATTGAACTTATCACGACTGTTTAAATCCCTTATTGTCGTAAGGAATTTAGTCTTATCCTTATCACTCATTGATGAGTTACGGATTAAACCAATGGCAGAGTTTTGAATGTCTCGTATTTCTCTGCGTGTCATACGAACGCCTCTTTTTATTCCGGCTTGCATAGCCTTTAATTTAGAGGATAATGCGCTTAATTGTGCGTTTTTATATCCTCCGGCCGTAATATCAACCTTACCGTTTTCGTTTATAACACCTTCGCTTAATTGCGCGCGTTCTTCATTTAGTGCGCTTCTCTGCTCTGCAAGAGTGTCCGTCTCTTTCATAGCATTTTCAATATCGGCGTTATACTTAATTCTTTGCTTTTCCAGTGCTGCGTTATTTCGTTTTAGGTCCGCAATCTGTTCACGATTTTTAGAAAGCGTTGTTTTCATTTCTGCAACATCGCTCTCTATATCTGTATCTTTTAACGCTGCTTCAATTTCGGCGTTTTCTTTTTCAAGTGCTGAAATTTTCGCATTGTTTTCGTCTTGTTGACTTTCGATTTTATTGCGATTTTCCCGCGCTCTGTCCTCTTTTTTTTGAGACTTTTCTATCTCTGCGTCCAAATCTCTTATATTTTTATTTAACTCTCGTTCACGGGCTTTCTGCGTGCGCTCATTAATTTCTTGCTCGCCCTTCGCTCTTTCTTCTTCTATCCAAATATCATTAAGCTCTTGTAACTCCTCCGCTGATAATTTTTCTTTTTTACCTTTTTCGGTAAGCTCTTGCTTACGTGATTGCCTGTTTTCTGTTTCAGACATTTTAGATGAAGTGTTTTCAATCTCTTCCCGGATTAATTTTTGATAGTCTGTTTCATACTTGACTTCATCTCTATAAGCGTTTAAATCCGCCGTTTCCTGTTCTGTTAAATTCCCTTTTTTCTCCAAACGGCTAATTTCTTTGTTCATGTCATTTATTTTATTTTGGCTTTCTCCTAATTCTGCTTCTAATTCAGCAATAGTCGATTCCCCTTCTGCAACAGAATCATAAGAGATTTGCCCTTCTAAAACAAATCCGCCTGTAGTAACTTGTTGTCCTTCTGCAAGATTAGAAATGTTTTGTTCTATCTCGGCTGTAGTTCCTATCTCACCGGCACCGTTACTTTTAACACTGCCGACATTTGCATTCATTACATCAAAAGGTGTACCGACTGCGCCCATTAATAACATGGCAGCGGCTGTCTGCGGTCCGGTTTGCGTTATAATTTTTTTCCAATCCTCGGCGGTTGGTTTAGCACTATCAACACTATCAGCCTGCGCAGCGAGAAGCGTCATTGTATTGTTTACAACGTCTTGTATCATTTCGGTACTGGTTTCCATACCAACACGCTTAAAGTATTCTGTAGCGCATTTAGTGACGGCGCTTTTAAAAGCTTTTTGCATAACAGGACTTTTTTTCATACCGTCCCATAACATCTTAGCCGCTGCTTTTTTAGCTGCTCCTTTAATTGGAGCAGTCATAAACCCAAAGCTGGCCGTTTCTAAAATACCGTCAAGCAATCCGCCGGATAATCCTGCTACCATAGCGGTTTTATGTTCAATACCTTTTTCTCGTAAATCAAGATAGAGGTTAGAACCTTCAACGTCCATAGACGTAACAAACGTACCGATAAGCATTCCGTTTGAAATACCTTCTATAAGCCCACCTATTGTACCAACAGTTCTACCGCCGGCAGCCCCGGCAAGAGTACCACCGCCCGGCTCTACTGCTGTTCCGGCTACCGCACCGGCGACTTGCGCTTGTTTCCCTCTTACCCATGCTGTGGCTGGGCCTAATACCGCCGCGTACTTTGCCCCCTCTGCTAAACCTTTACCATAAAAAGGTAACATCTGTGCAGTTTCCCCTATAACCGTTCTTAAAGGATCAGACCTAAATTTAGCAAATGAAAACTCCGGAACTTCTGAAATACCGTATTTGTTTAAAATCTCTTGGTGCCTGCCAAATGTGCGGGCTTGTGCCTCTTCAACCGTTATTTTACCGCTCATTACCTCACGCCCTAAAGTTGCTCGATAATTAGTAAGATTCCCCATATCCATTTTAACGGCGGCTTCGTCCCATACAGAAGCCGGTTTAGCAGTAACATCATAAGGTGTAAGACTTTCAAAATCCGGAGTATCCGGAGTAGTATATCCGCTCTCATCAACAGGCTGTAAACTACCCCAGTCTATAGAATCATCATAATTTTGAACATTACCGCTGTTATCCGTGTTGAACTCCGCCGTAGAATTTTGAGAAGAAGCATTGTAATAAACGTCTTCATTATATTCCGGCTGCGTCTGCGGTAATGGCGGAAGCTGCTCACTTGCAACATTTAGCTCCCCTATATTTACGTCCATATTTTCCAATTGTATATCTTCGTTCATAGTCCCTCTTAATTTAATGGCTCATATCGTCCGTCTGGATAGACTTTAACTCTTCTTCCGTTTTTATCCTGCATTATTTGTCCTGTTTCCGGAATGTTATTAAGTGCAGGGTTTGAGCGTCTTCTTTGATCCATAATGACCTTGTTGCATAAATTTGCCGCCTGTTGCTGTGTCATCTCCTTACCTTGCCTATTTTCTAACTGGTCCGCATACCTAACAAAATCGGTAATCATGTTATTAATAGCGTTATAACGATTATCTTTACCTGCGTAAGCTTTTTCCGCAAAGTTATAAATAGCAAGATATGATCTGCTATAAGTATCTCTGCCGCTCATTTCACCGTAAGGCATACCGAAAATGTTTTTACCCATTTTCTTTATACGTTTAACTTTCGGTTCATTTACTTTTGTCATATACGTTTTATACTCAGAATCCGTTAAATACGGTCGGTAAGCTTCTATTTTATTCTGAAATTCGACAATGTCTTTTAGTTCTAATTCTGGATCTAATTTTCCCTTTTTAGTCATACCGCCTAGCGTATTTGTAATATCTTCTAACGCTTTCGAGCGGTTTGCCTTATACGCCTGCTGTGTTTGTATTTTTTCGCTTCTTGCCCCTTGTGTTGTCAATGAGGTTGTAGGTTTACCACCAAGTGCGACAATGCGTTTATTATCCGCGATAGATTGAGAAATACTGTATTTTCCTTGATTTGCAAGAATAGCGGCGTTTTGTTTTATATCAAAAATCTCAAACATGTTATCCATTCTCTCTTGCTTTTCTTCTGCCTTGATAACACTATCGGCCATTTTAAGATATTTATGCTTAGTTTCCGGATCCATATATGCGTCTAGCTTTCCGCTCTCAATCATAGCCTTAGCTTGGTTACATTCTTTTCTATCTAGCATTCCAAGGATATATGCTTCTGCAATACCCCTTTTAACGTTTTCTATCTCTTCCGGACCTTTAGCACCGTAAGTAAAATTAATTAGATTATTAAAATCCATTTCTCGCGTGCCGTCATCAACAAACGCATTTATCATGCTTTGCACGCGATTAAAATCACTTGTTCCAGAAGCTTGCGTATAAAGCTGGTTAAAAGTATTTTGGATCTTAACTTTAGCATTGGCGGTATCCTGTGCTACTCTCCATGAATTAGCTTCATTTAGTTTGCCGCGCAAGCTGTTTGTTAATATCCCAGCCATTTTCTCTTTAACAGAAGGGTTATTGTCAAATTCGGCTAACCCCTGTTGAATCATAGCAGAACCTTCGCGCTGGATCATCTCTAAACCGCTTTTAGGATCGTTTATCCATTCTTTCTTATTTTTATCGATCATCTCCCACATCTGTGTTTCAAGAGCGGTCGACTTTTCATAAGCGGTTAAAGTATCATTAACATTTTGGAGTTTCGCATTAGCGGCGTCTATTTCTTTCTGCTTTTTTACTGCTAATTGATTAAAAGATTGCGCAAGCTGGAGAGAATCCCCCTCAATAGTTTTAGCAAGATTATAACCTGACAAATCTAAATTAGGCGTGCCGACTAATGATGAAGCTAATCTATCTTGCGTATATCTTGGAACTCTAGCCATTACAACCCTCCTATACTTGGTAACGTGCCCGAATAGCCGGACGCGGTAGTAGAACTGCTGCCGGTAATACTAGGCGTCCAACCTGTAGCTACACCATTAGCGGAAGAACCAGCAGCGTTGCTACCGCTACCCCATAAACCGTTAGCTGCACCGCCGGCAATAGTAGTCCCTATTGTAGTTAATGCGTCAGCTGCTCCGCCAAATAAAGAGGAACGCCCATTATTAAATGCGGTATTAGCATTTGTCCTGTATAAATCGGCTTGTGCTGCTCCTTGTCTACGGATAGCGTCAACCTCTTGTTGTCCGAGTGTCATTGTTTCGTACAGAATTTCAAGAGGAGAACCGGCACTTGTAACAACTCCATTTTTCGCCATGGCCATTACTTGCCGTGCTGCCGTTTTATCAACTTCTCTTTGTTTTTGCAAGGCTGCATATTCGCTCTCTTGTTGCGCTATTTGCGCCTGTTTCATTAGGGCAATACCTTGATCGGAATAAGCGGAATTTGCTTGTATCCCTTTAACTATTGACGCACCTGCGGAAAGTGCTGTAAATGCTACTAATGCTCCTGTTGCCATTAACTATACCTCGCCCAGATTTTATAATCGTTTCCTTTGGAATCATACTTTTTGAGAATTCCCTCTAAACTAAACTTTAAAAACGATAACCAACGATTATGCAAATCGTCATCTAATGCATGTATTTGTATCCTATGATATTCTTTAAAAATGCCGGAGTTAAGCGTTCGTTTAACACATCGAGCAAATTGTATCGGATATTCCGGAAGATATTTTGAAGGCAAAACAAACAATTCACAAACGCCGGGCCATAATTCGTAATAACCCATAATAGCGAGTATTCTTCCGTCATGGAGTATTGTTCCGCATGTCTTGCTTTGCTCGAATTTTTTTAAAGCAAACCCCCAGTTTTCAAGATTTATTGTTGTCATACTTTCGTATTCCCGGATCTCCATGCATTCAACGTGTTCGATTTTAAAAGGAATAACTTTAGTCATCTACAACCTCCATATAAATATCGAGTGCCTGAATAGTACAAGGTAAAGGGCTATCTTGTACAACATAGACATGTTTTCTTTTTTGTGTCTTATCATCATAAACCTGTGATTTTTCACCGGAGAATAGCGCTGTAGGTCTATTCGTTTTACTGTCTATATCCCTAAAATCTAATTTATTTAAGTTATACAAACCTGTCCCAAACTTTACGCCCAAAGAATTTAAAAACCCAAATACAACCTTATACACATTCCGTGCTTTATTCTGTGCGCTTCCTGTAGTTCCCCCTACATTCAAATTCATTGTTTTTATCATTCCACGATAGCCATAACCGATATGGATAACATCGGCCTGTGTCCTAAGTTCAATAGCCCCGTTTTCTACAACGCAATCCGGGTGTACTGCCCCGTCAGCAACAACTGAAACGGTCTCACCTTCTAAATGTTCTAAACCGCTAATGTTTGCCGTTGTAAGCGTCCATATTCCCGGTGCCATTGTATCTATATCAAACTCTTTTAAAATCTTACATTTTACTTGTTTCGCATTGATAAACTCAACAATTTTCGCACGCCCAGAGCCGATACCCTCTTTATGCAACCGCCATATCTGCCTATCAAGATCATTATCACTAAATATATCTACGTCTGAATTAAAATATGCCAAATTATTTTCTGATCTTGAAATCTTTTGAATAGTAATAGTAGCATTTAAAGATACCCCTAATTGACTGCCGTCATAACTCATGCAGCAATCAAGGTGCTTTTCTAATTTTTGTCTTTCATATAAATCATTCTGATACCGTTCTTTGTCCTCATTTTTCGTTAGCTCATCTGTGTAAAAATCTTCTTCGGTAACGAACTCAATATAATCAGATACATACTCTACGTATCTCTTAGTTTTACCGTTTATAACTCTTTCAACAACTAACCATAGTTGATCATAGTTATTAGCTCTTGGCATTATTCCGGCGCTTATAACTTTACCGGAACCACCTAAAATGGTTCTATGCCAACCTGCAACGTCTTCGGTTTCATGATATGTTAAACCTATTAACTGTCCGTTCTTTTTAGGGATCCAGAAAATATCCGGACGTCCTTGTTGGAAAACAATCTCACGGCAACCGCCGGAAGTAATCCTATCAGATACTAAATTCTTGTCGACAGATTTATAGGAATCATAAACAAGATCATATTCAAGACCGCGTAATATTAAGCCCTCTTTCTGCAAATAAAAAAGCAAATTCCCTTTAGGAACAGGTCTTATATTAGCGCAACCAGAAGAATCAATCGGACGCGCCATTGGTACGGATTCCGCACTAAACGCAGTATCTGAACCGTCCGAACTTACTATCCTTAAAAGACCGCCCTCTGTACCTACGATAAAATATCTGTTATTAGCCGCTAACCATTTAATAATGGTACTCTTACCGTTCATTGAAGCAAGGTACATCTTAATAGCGTCATTTGCTAGTGTTCCTGTAGTAAAGTCATCATAGCGAGGTGTACCGTCCTCCTCGTCCGGGCCTCTGCTCATAAGGATTAAATCCGGCTCATTTTCAAAACCTGCGTATATAATACGCCCAGCTCCGTCAAAAGCTACGGAGCTAGGGTATTTTCCTTTTTCCGTCATGTAGTCGCTTGTCCTCTCAAATTCCGCAAAGGACCAATCTGTATGAGAAGAACGTGTCAATTTACGAGGCTCGTATTGATTATGAACGATATACGCCGTATCTGTATTTTGAGTGTATTGGATTTTATGTAGATACGACATAATCTCTTCATCAGTTAAACCCTCAACATCTTTATACGGTGTCTCTATTTCAACTATCTTAGAAATACGTCCGCCTGAAATATATAAAAGACTTGTAGTATCGATAGCCTCGTCTTCATCGTTATACAGTTCAAAGGTATCGGTAGTAACGTTTTTAACTATAAATGATTTGCTATTAAGCACCTCCATACCAACAACATCATTAAGGAAGACCTCGTCTTCGTTTTCTAAACCGTGATTTTTAATCGTAACGACAGCCGGAGACGCTGCTGTTATTCCGGTTATCGTTTTCTCTATACTTCCGTCAGATTTATACTCCTTATCAGTTGTATCAATTGCGGTATCGTCAAGAGAATATAAAGCAAAAGTATTTGTTTGAACGGATTTAACTTTATAATATCCGTCCGTTATAACCTCTGAAATAGTACCCTTTATGCCGCTGATATAAACAATCTCATCATTAACAAAACCATGAGAATTAGAAGTAACAACGGCCGGAGATGCTGCCGTTATTCCGGTTATCGTTTTTTCTCTGGAATCAACGATAATACCGTTATCCTTATAAAACCTAAAATATCCCGGTGTACATTCAATTAGGTAGGATTGAGAATCAGAAAACTGAAACGGTATGAATCTTGCTAAAGCATTTCTACGGGTAGGGTTTACAAACACAGTACCGGTACGATATTTTACAGGTCCTGTAGTTTCCAGCAAGAAATTTTCTAATCTTTCACAGCCATTAGAATATACTTTAATATCACTTCTTGCAGATACAGAAGGGCATAGTTCACCGCCTACAAAATTCCGTACAACTTCATTAACCAGAGGCATTATTATCCTCCTCGTCTTTAGCCCATTCCGCTGGGCGTGTTCTATATGCGTACGAATAATCCCCAAAACCACGTCTTGCCCTGCGATAACGTGAGCGTTGTATTCTTACTGGCGGTCTCTCCTGTCCGTCAATAGAAATAACTTTAGCTTCTTCAAGTTCTATCCACTTTTGCAACCTGTCTAAAACAGTCTGTTTATTAGTGAAACGATACGCCATATTAACAGCGAGATATAACGAGAATAGCTGCTTAAATCCGCTATCATATTTCCTTACATCTGTCTCTCTTCTTATGTATTTAAGTTCTATGCTTGAAGCTGTACCGTTCATAAGGATATAACCCCCGGCAAGATCTACGCATTTATCATTGGTAATAGATCTGCCGTTTATTTCTAACAACCTAACAAAATCATCAGGCAATTTATATGCTGATTCATACTCAAATTCTGGGGTCCCTCTTAAATCTCTCGGAACGACTTTCCTTGTTACAGCAAAATTCCAAACGTACCGCCTTAAAAGAAAATCCAAAGTGTCATTATACCAACGCGCGCATATACGCTCATTTTCAGTTGTAGGCGTATCTATATTCCCTATATCAGCCCTCTGTCCTAATAAATCCAGAGCCTTATTACAAATATCGTTTTGTGAACTTGCCATATTATCCTCTTTAAAAAATAAGCGCACCACTGTGCGCTTATTCATTTTATTTATATATGTGCGCAATTAACCTTGAACAAAAGTAGCAATAACTACCAGATCTCCCGCTGCGGCACTAGGTGTAACAGCGGTAAGAGCAATATCGTAACCGGTATCTTTATTACCTACATCATGCCCTGCTAACTCATAGATCTTCTTACCGATAGTGTCGACAGTTAAGGCGCCAAGCCCATTTTTAGGCGCTGCGATTGTCGCAGCGGTTTTAAAGTCTAAAGCCGCAGCTAATGCGTCAGCGTCAAGAGCCTCGCCGCCTTGTTCATATATACCTAAGTTATATGAAGAGGACGCAGAGGAAGACGCTGCCAAAGCTTCATGAACAATATCGACTTTTACCGGGATCATATTAGAAGCTACTTGAAAAAGTCTGTAAACAGAGTTAGCACCGTCATCAGCCGCAATAGATACTTTTTGTATCATAGTAACAACTTTATTTCCGGTAACATTAACGGAATCCGCTATTTTTCCGTTTTGTATATCTTCATTTGCATATTTATCTACTGCCATTTTTAGGTCTCCTATATTTGAACTTTCTCCAAACGCAGACAACAACCGCTATTAAGCGGCTGTTGCTGTGGTCTTAATTTTCTGGATTAAGCACCCTTCGGTACGAACGGCACCCATTTCAACAACCATTTGAACCTGATTAGTTTCAATATAGTCATTTCTCTTATCAATACTAAGTTTAGGTGTCAAGCTGATACCTACTACGATACCTCTTGTTGAAGCCGCGAAACAAGAACGAATGTTAGAGCTATCTACTGCTAACATAGGCTTTTTAGTTTTACCGGCGTATTTAACAAGATCAAAACCTAAAGCATTCTGGATCTCGCCTTTATCAATTACGTATTGACGCGAGTAATCTCCAGAAGTTAACTTAGTTTCGTTCATCAAGTCGGTATGCTCATCTCCGGAAATACCCATAAAGAATTTTTCCGGCATATCATTACCTACATCAGCGTCAATAAAGTTCTGTTTAACTTCCAATAACTTTTCATAAGTTAAACCGGAAGTTGCGTCAACTTCAATAACGCCGTCTTGGGCCGCAGTTATTTCGGTCTCAAAATCGCGCCCAGTTTTTACATTAGAGAACATAGCCTCAACACATAAACGATCGAATCTACGTTCAATACCCATAACAATTGCTCGCGCATATACGTTATGAGGATCTTGAATCATGCCTCTAACATCTGCTTCATCAACAGGGATAGTGACTTCAAATCTTCTACGTGCGATTTTTCTTCTCAAATGTTCAATATTCGTAAATTGAACAGGCTGAACTCTTCCGCTTACTTCTCTAGCTTCTACAGTCCCTACGCCGTCATAAGCCGCATTATCACCTTTAAGCGGAATTACAGATACATAAGGTCTTAAACGTGCCTTACACTGTTGCGCTTGAATGTGTACGGTATCCATAAACTGCGTAATCATAGCATTATCAATAGTATTTGTCATTTCTGATTACCTCTCGTTTTTTACTTTTTGTGTTCGACATTCGGTAAACGCTACCCGTACAACGGACGCAACCTACGTTTTATCGTAAACGCACCGGATAGATTACTATCATCAAACGGACCAAAAGGCTACCCGCTACTATAATTATTTAATTTTTTTTAAAAAAATTCAACTGTTTGTAAAATTTTAAAAAGTTCCGTAAATCTGCATTAATACAAGCAATACAGTTATTTTACATGATTTAATTGTCCGTACAAAGATTGCACCTTTTCCTGTTGTATCTTATATTGCGGATCAAACGGACTCATGCTAGCTAATTTAGCCAATTCCTGTTGTGCTTGTTCCCTTATTGTAGAACCGTCTCCAGAGTTAGAATATCCTTTACGCAAAACTTCCAAATCATCTTGTGAAATATACTCATCTGAAACACCTTTTAACACAGAAGCCATAATAATTAAATCCTTATTAGGCATGTTATTTACATGAGACTTTAAATTTTCAGGCGTATATTTACTGATAAGTGCCTTTGCTACATTTTGAACAGCTTCACGATCTTTGCCCCACGTTTCTGTTGCTAACGTCTCAAATTCTTCATCACTTATCTGCAATTCTTTTTGTTTAGCTGCAATTTGCTCTAACGCCGATTTATTAGCCTCTAACATTAAATCATCATATTTACTGCTGATAATTTTAGCCTGTTCTTTAGATAAACCAGCTTCGTAAAATATTTCACGTATTTTATTCTCAAACCCTTCCGGGTGAACATTTTTAAGGTTATCCGGTAACTTAGAACTATCAAATTCGTAAATGCTGGAATCTTTTAATCCGATCCTATTTCGGTATTCGTCCCAATCCTCTTTAGAAGCATTATCGCCGGGGATAAAAGCTTTTTTTCCGACTAAAGTTTCTAAGTTATCTATCTTTTCAAACATTTTTTCCGGAGATACTAATTCTTGCATAAAGCCTTTATCAGCATAGTCCTTACCGTAAGTAGCTTTAAAATCATCAAAATTAAAGCTGTTATCGTTGTTAGAACCTTCGGCACCGCCTGCGCCGCCCCCTGTACCTATACCATTTCCGGTAGCCATAGCGGTAATACCTTCAGCGCTTCCCCCTTCTACGCCTTCCGCAAAATAACAAGGTCCAAATAATCTTTTTTTACTCATCTTCGTCCTCCTTAAATTCAATTGATATAATATTCTCTTTACTTAAAAATTTTCGTATCCTCATGTATACGTCTCTACGTGCTTCGTTATAAATTGAGCCTAAAGGGTTTATCTCCCCTGTTGCACAACTCGCAACTACAGCGGGCTCGTTAAATCCGCATTCCTTCATCAAGTATCTGAATACCACTTTTCCGGAACTTGTTTTAGCAACATTGTTAAAAGCATTTCGCAGTTTCTGTAATTCTTTTTTATACTGGTTTTCTTTCGTAGTCTCTTGCGTTTTTTCTTTTGCCATTAAGCGGCCTCCTTACCTTGCATAGCATTCATCTGGGCCACATTACGCCCTATTTCACTCTGTTGCCTTGCCTGTTCTAATTGCATTAATTGCTGTTGCTGTTGTGCTCTTGCGTCTCTAATACCCTTAACAGTTACGCTGTCTTTTATCAATTCCATTGGCGCACCGCTTAATTTAGCTACTCTGCTTATCAATTTATCAAAATCAATATTATCGAGTATTTCTGCATTAGCTGGTGCCACACCAACTGCAAAATTAGCAGTTTCAATAATGCCGCGTAACTCTTCTGATTGCATTGTACGTTTTGCAGGTGACAAATACGTAATCTCATAAATATCGTCACCGTTTAACATTTTTTGTACAAGAACGTCCGGAATGTATACCGGCTGAATACCCCTTGATATTAACTCGATTTCTTCTTCTGATCCCGATACAACGCCTAATCTGCCACGTTTCAATAGAATATTAAACGTTCTTTCAATAACCGGCGTAACAACTTCATTCTCTTGTCTTGCATAAAAAGCTCCGAGCGATTGACCGCGGAGGGCATTTCTTAGCTGTGCTTCGCCAAGTGTCATACGTGTTTCATTATTGAAGTCAAGTAGCCTATCAAGATAAAAATGATTATTAATAGTTTCCTTCAACGTATCAATATGAGTGTATGAACTTTGCAGCTCACCCACTGTATATATAGGCTCAATTGGCTTTCCGGTATTCAATCGACCGGTTACAGAGAAAACAGTTACACCGCCGGCAGAAGTGTCAATATCTCCGCCCCCTAATGCACCGTCATCATACACGGCTAATGGGGGATCTAATTGTTTTTCAGTCGCAATAGATATAGCTTCCCTTACTGCATTAATTTCCAGAATATCCGCCATAGCAACCATGGCAGGGGAACGACCGTAAATCTCTCCGGGAACTTTTGAAAATCTGCCGACAAACACCGGCATTTCTTCTAAACCGCTTTCTTTCAATATTTTACGTGTACTTAGTTCTATATGGATAGAAGCTATAGGCATATCCTTAGCACCTTTTTTCTTCGGATCTCTTTCTAAACGCGGTTCAATAACATGAAGAATTTTTAAAGGCTTTTCAACTTCCCCATTTTTATAAAGTTCTCTTGCAAACGAAGGCAATTTTTCTAAACCGTATACACGGACTGCGTTTCTAATAGACATCTCTTTTTCAGAAAAAATAGTATCGATTAACCCGTCCGGGCCTTCATCAACAAGCATATCCTTAATCCCCCAAGACTTATATCTAATAGGTACAACCGGATCCGTTTCTTTCTCTTCGACATAAACACCGCTAATACCATAAGCCCCTTGATCAAGCATATATTCATCAAATGCGGTTTGAAGCCCTGCGCGGGTGTTATCCATTACAGAATACATCTGCTGATTTACAAATTCAAAATACTTTTTTATTTCTTCTGTGTCCGGTGTATCCCAAGTACGCCCGACAGAAAAAGTCCTAGGACCGTTAGGCCAAATGTTATTAACCATAACGTTAGCCATAATGCCATTCGCACGTTGTGCAGTATTGTCATAAATGTCTTCATCTGCAAAAATCCCCGCATTAGGTATGCCGTAGCCGTCATACTTACGATTATAGACATATTCACTTATAAGTTCATATAACGGTATAAGTGTCTGTTTACGTGATTTTAAAGTTTTAAATCTATGTAAAATAGCGTCAATTCTTGAACTTGCCACGACATCACCCCCTAATTATTAACTAGCTAATAAAGCCCTGCGCCCTACTGTAGCATTACCTAGAACACCACTTGCACCTGTGTTATACATAGCTAGAGATCTGGATTTATTAGTTCCTGTCTCACCTGCTGCGTCAGACGTTGCGGATACGCTATTTGCACTACCGCTGGAAGAGCTTAAAGCACTTGCCGCCTTTTGCGCCCCTTTTGATTGCCCAGAACTATTACCAATTGCATAAGCCCCGGCACCTACCGCTGCACCGGCTACCCCAACTGTTGCAGCACCTATAGCGGTAGCTGCAGCAGTGCCAACACCGGCCGCACCGCCAATACCTAAAGCACCGGCAACAACCCCACCTATAGCAGCTAATATCCCCATACTGATACCTCCTTTTTACCTTTATCTTGATTTTTATATCTTGTCCTATTTAACGTTTTCAAAGGACCTTTTGCCTTATGTGCCTCATCTACCTTTTTAAAACGTATTCTACTATCTCCGTTCTGTTTTCTAACCGGATAAGCAAACGTTAATATTGCAGCGTCAAAGAGTGTCGGAGAACGCCCGTAAACCTCCTTAATTTTTTCCTTGGATTCGAGCTTAAACTTATTATTAGAGGTTTCCAATTCTCTAGGAATGCACATTGTATCTGTGTAAAATTCATCAGTATCGGGAACAGACTTATTGCCCTCCTCTACCCAATACTTATAGTTCATGCCCATTTCGGCACGTTTGTTTAAATACTTATCATCTTCAATCGGTGATTCAGAAAAGTCAACGGTTCTAACCTTGTCTTTATACCCCATTTCCCACATGCGGCTTGCAATCTGATAGCCGTAACCGTTATCTATAAACATCATATCAACACCCATGGTATCTATGAGGTGCATACAAATTCCCGCAAAACGCATAGGATCCATTTCGCCTTTATATAGCTTGTAACCGGGTATAACATCACCTTTACGGAAAACAATACCGGCGTCATCTTTACCAGAACCTTTGGGATCAACACCCATAATAAGCGGACTATCCGGATTACTTGGAATCTTATTATGCCTAGCTTGCATGAGCTTTTCAGCATTAATAAGCGGATCGCCGGAAGTTTGGAAGCATTCATCTATGTTAGCCGGATACTCTTGTTTAAACTTCCATTCACTTTTTAGGTTTTCAATCTTTTTTCGGCGCCAATATATCTGCTCATTATCAAGGTCGTAAAGTTCTTTATATTCCTGCTCTTCCGGTGTAATAACGAAATCTTCCGGAACAGGGCGTCTGTATTCTTCCATCCAGAACCACGGAATAAATACACATTCAAAATCCCCAATTCCTTTAAGCGCGTCCATACATGTACGATAGAACCAATTACCAACACCGTTTCCGGTAGATTCAACAAATACCTCCGTTCCCGGCTCATCTGAAACCGCCTGCAATAACCCTGTATCAATTTCGTCCGTTTTTTCATAAAATGCAGCTTCTGATAAATGCAATTGATGAGCGGTAAAGCCTCGCCCTACATCACCGCTGCCTGCCGTTCCTACAGCATACTCACTGCCGTTTTCTAAAACTAACTGTCTGGAGTTATCAACTATCGCCTTCGGCTTCAACGTATCCGGACAGTTAAAATGATACCGTTCAGCCATATCAAAGAGCTTATCCGTAGTTTTTGCTTGGTGCGACAGGATAAATGTCAAGCGGTTATTTAGCCTGTTGTTTTTATGATAAAACCTGCCGGCAACATAAGTACTAACTCCGCCTTGTCTAGCTTTCGGGATAATAAGCCTTACACGTCCGGTCCGTCTTAATTGATCTTCTGCTCTTTCATTAATATACCTTTGCGCCCTATTTAACTCAAATGGAACCAGATTACCCGCCTTGTCAAGAATACGTAAACAGTGTTTAGCAAAATACGGAAAATCTTCCGTTAATCGTTTATGAACTTGTAAGGCTGCATTACTAAGCGTTTCCATTTTTTGCTTTTTCCTCTTGTCTTGCAAGGTGTTCTAAAAATTCCGGATAAGTCAGCGTCATTGTAGTTGTCTCAACACTTTGTTTCGGTTTTCCTAAAACTCTATCAAGAATTGTTTTCGCTGCGTCTATATCTCCTGCGGCTGCCTTTTCCGCCATTCTTACCCACATTACTTCTGCGTTAGACATTCCCTCAAATCGCGGATCTATCACATTTATTCCTAACTCTTCGTTATAATCCCCCTCATAAGGTAGCGATAACGCAGTAGTAGCAAGTTGTTTTATAGATGAAGGGTTAATGTTTCCGTAAGTCGGTTCCGGAACACCATTAACCCATTGGATCATAGTTTTTTTAGCTATCGGAAAACTATCCCTCATCTGTTTCGGTTTCTTCTCCCATATCGCCTAAAAGGTCATCAATGTTAGGATCTTTTTTGCTATTATCAGCTTCGGTTTCTTCTGCCTTTTCGGTGTTCTCTGTTTCGGTTTCGTTTAAGTCAGATAACTGCTTATTGAAATTATACGTTTCAACATCTGCCTTGTAAGCTTCTTCAAAGGCTTCCGGATCTTTTTCAGCTAGGATAATCGCTTCACGTAAACGAGTTATATCCCCTTCATAGATATTAGGATCAATACCTAAATCATTATCCTCGATATAACTTTCAAGTTGTTCCATAGACATAACAGACACATTGTTAGTGTTTCTTGTCTTACCGGATAAATCCGTTACGCCAGTTATAGTATGCGTCCTAACAGTTCTGAAATCCGGATATTTAGCAATCATTAATTTGCGTATGGCACTATTAGGGATTTTCAATCCGGTTTTAAATAAAGATAAAGCTTTAGGCGTGTATTCCGGGAATACAATATCAATAGCATATTGCTTTATTTGTGCACCTTCCGTTTTTGAACCTGTGTAATACTCGCCTGCAAAAGAAAACTTTACACCTTTTGAAGTTGTTTCAGTTTTTGCGGCCTGTGTTTTGTTTTTAGCTTTGTTTGCCATAGAGATCTCCTTTTAAAAAAAAGAGAGCGATTTGAGCATTATTAAGAGGCTTGCTCCCTAAATTCCCTTTTAACATTTTTACATTTTTGCATTCGACAATTATTTTACTTACATTATAAGCTTATATCGCTTCATTTCTCAATGTTTTGTAAAATTTGATTGAGTTCCGTTAATATGCGTAAATGTTCGTAAAAATTTTATTTTCGGAAAATTTTTTGTAGGATTCCTAACCTATAAAGTCTGAAAATTTGAGGGCTATTAAATAAACAGAGGGGTCCTCCCCCGTCAGAGAGAGCGCCGGCCTCGGGGTCGCATAGGGGTCAAAAACAAGGGGGCTCCCCTAAAGGCTTTGCATTTTTTAATAGCAAAATACCATGCTCATTGCATTTTAAAATGTAGGCTAATAGTTTTATAAGTCTTAAACCATTATGCCTATTGAGTTTTAAGCATATTAGGACATGAATATATAACATAATATGCTTAATACAATTTCAAGCTATGACAGCGTTTCAGGCTCTTTTTTCTATCGCTTCGCTATATACTGATAATAAAAATTATGTAAAAAGCGGATAAGGGGTAAAAAATTATATAATTAATATTTTTACGGCTCTTAAATAGTCTCGTATGAAATATGAAATTTCTAAGTTCAT
>ENA-UOIW01000669-UOIW01000669.1-human-gut-metagenome-genome-assembly--contig:-P58-NODE-669-length-25215-cov-13.882711_pt1 | contig 25215 bp, 23 predicted proteins | sample MGYA00242334_ERZ723881 | MGnify/ENA metagenome assembly ERZ723881 | reverse complement strand
CGCAGCATTTCCCGGGAAATGAGCGGCGAGATGCAAAAAACAGAAAATTCCCGAGAAACAGTCCGTTTAAACAGAGTATTTCCCGGGAAATCATGTAAACAAATCAGCGTGAAAACAGACACATCCGACCGAGAGTCAAAAGCGCAGTGGGTTATTTGTTACATTTTCTGAACAAATACTTGTCGATTTTATCTCGCATGGAATCGGAAATTTTGCGCTCGATCGGGAAAATCGGAGCATTGACAACTCGTTTCGAAAACTCCAGAGCCAAGTTAAGCGTTATGCCGAGTGCATCCGCCGAGAGGAAACCGTTTGCAAGTGCATCGCGGCGATCGTGAATAAAGCCGGTTCCGTTTGCATTTACCCTCGTGAAGTTTATTGCAGGTATGCCCTTGTCGGAGAACGGAGTTCCGTCACTTGAATAAACATCCTCATGATATACAACGGCGGCGCCGAGTTCGTTCATCATCCCTTCAACGTAACTCTTCATGGGCGCATCTCCCATGATAAATATATGCTCAGAGCCGAGAACGGGACCGGCCATATCGACGTTGACCATCAAACGATGCTTTTCAAGCTCCGCCTCGTGAGCGGCAACATACGCTTTGCTTCCGAGAAGGCCTTGTTCCTCCGAACCGAACCAGTTGAATTTCAATGTGCGGCGCGGAGGATTTGCCGCAAAATAGCGCAATAATTCCATGATGATCACGGAGCCGCTCATGTTATCATATGCGCCCGTTGAAAACAGAACGCTGTCGTAGTGCGCACCGAACGACACGATTTCATCTGCAAGATCCGTCCCGCGCAGTGTAACGCATACGTTGCGGGATTCGCCCTCAGTCGCAGTACTGCTGACAAACAGCTTAACCTTTTTTGCACCTTTTGAAACAATTTCAAGCGCATCCTTCGCCTTCAAATTAACGAGGATGTTGTCGCCGAATTCGGCGGTGTAGGTTTCGCGAATTTTACAGATACCGTGATCGGTTTCGTCATCTTTATCGAGGATGTTGCCGGTAAAACCGATTATTGCGGCAGGTTTTGCCTTCTGAATGCGCCCGTAAGCTTCAAAACCGAATCGTCCGTTGACAAGAACGGCCTTACCTTCAACCCCGAGCAGATTCGCGGGGAGCGCGTTTTCAACGTAAACAAGTTCAAGCTCCAACCCGTCATCAGGTGTGCTGTCGGAACGCAGATAGGCTGTTACCGGGTATTCTTTCTCATACGGCTCGGTAACGATCAACCTTGCCGCGGTAACGGTGCCGGTTGACGCCTTGAAAACTTCAATTTCACGTTGTATGTCCGAACGCGCCCATGTAAATGAGTCGATTTCGGCAAGCAGTGCCTCTGCCGTGCGGGTTTCTTCCGCCGTGCAGGACACGCGTTCGAAGGAGAGCTTGTTCAGCAGCTCAAATGCTCTTTTTGCGTTTACTTCCATTTTGGATTCCTTTCGTATTTTATCAGTAATTTAAATCAATTTCGGTTTGCCGCCGCATTCCGGCGGGCGTCCAGACGTTCGAAATTATGCATCCAGTCGCCTTTGAAATAGTAGAGCGTGAAACAGACCGAGCTGAGCATCCATGTTATCGGATATCCCCAGAAAACTACACGGATATCGGGAATAAAATGCACAGTTATCGTAATATATGCAACGCGGATAACGCACCAGCAAATCAGCATGATAAGCATCGGAACCATCGTTTTCCCCGCTCCCCGGATGATTCCGGCCATGCAGTGTGAAAGCGACAAAACACAGTAAAAAAGTGCTTCCGTTCGTGCCTGCATTGCGCCGAAAGCGACAACTTCGGGCGAACTGTTAAACATGGCAATAAGCGACGGTGCGAAAATCACAAACACAATTCCGATGAGTTCCGCAAGTGCAACGCCGGAGATAAGCCCGAATGCAGTGCCCTTTTTTACTCTGTCATATTGCTTCGCTCCGAGGTTCTGACTTGTAAAAGTTGTAAGTGCAACACTGAAACTTGTTACCGGGAGAAAAGCAAACCCCTCTATTTTGAAATACGCACCGCAGCCCGCCATCGCATCGGAGCCGAAATCGTTGATGTTGGATTGAACGATTACGTTTGCAAGCCCGATCACGGAATTCTGAACGCCTGTCGGCAATCCGGTCGCAAGCACTTCCCGAAGCATCGGCCAATCAATACGAACATCATGCGGGACGATTTTGTGGACGTCGTCAACAGTGGTGAGTTTAACGAATGAGATAATTGCGCTCAGGAACTGCGATATAACCGTTGCTATTGCAGCTCCGCCGACGCCCCATTTAAAATATTTTACAAACAGAATATCAAGTACGACATTGGTTATTGATGAAAATATCAAATAGTAAAGCGGATGCCGACTGTCGCCGCGCGCCTGAAAAATGCCGTTGAAGGCATTATAAAGTACATTGCCGAGTGCGCCGGCAAAATATAGACGAAAGTATCGTATTGACTCAGGCAAAACGTCGGTGGGCGTGTTCATCAGGCGAAGAATAAGCGGCGTGAGAAGCATTCCGGCGGCGGTAAGAAACAAGCCCGACAGCACGGCAAAGGCGGTTGTGGTATGGACGGCGGTATGAACTTTTTCGTTTTCACGCGCGCCGTAATAGCGTCCGATAACAACTCCCGCGCCAACAAAAACGCCGTTAATGAATCCGACAAGAAGAAAAATCAAGCTGCCGGACGAGCTGACGGCCGCAAGTGCCTGCTTGCCCAAATAACGGCCGACCACGAGGGAATCCGCAACATTGTAAAATTGCTGAAAAAGCTGCCCGATAAAGATCGGCAGCGCAAACAGACTGATTTTGCTGTAAATCTTGCCTTCCGTCATGAATCCGCACCCTTTCGCACTTTTTTCTTGATTATAGTGCCGTGCTGTCCGTTTGTCAACAGCGAAAACACAGTCGAGGTCGGCGCACGCGGCGGAATAAAGCGGCAAAGGACGGACGGTGTTCAAAAATTACTTTGCGGGGATTGACAAATGCACAAGTTTATTTTACACTTAAAACACGGAAAAGGTAAAGTCCCTGACCGAAAAAAATCAAAGGAGTTATTATGGAAGCTGACAGCAGCACAAGTGCGGATGTTCCCAACCGAAACGAGAACATGATGCGCGGAAAACAAAAACATGTACTGAATGCGCCGAACAAACCCTGTATGACTCCTGCGGTTATACTGTTTTGCAATTGAAATTTTGCTGTTGAAACACAAGCGATTTCATATGGCAGGCTTTTGCGGCAGGCTTGGAGCGGAAGATTAACCGTTCCTGTTTGCGTTCTTTCACATGAACCCGCAATTCCGCGTTCAACCTCCGGCTGAATCATCCGGGCAGCGAAATTTGAGAAAAAAACCATAGGGAGCTTCCGAAAAATTATTGCGCGAACAACAGCTTGAAATCGGGGTATACTCGGAATTTGCTGCGTATCCGTGCAATAAGTCATCGGCAGCTTTTCTCAATCGAAACCATGCTGCAAGCGCAGGTCTTTTGCCTTGTTTCTCGATCTGCGGCTTTCAAAAGAAGAACAATGGCAGTGTTTTCAACAGATTTATCGCAGACGGTGGAAGTTCTGCTCGAACGCAAGAATTACAACAGCGTGAAAGATATTCTTTCGACCGTTAACCCGGCAGATATTGCCGTGATTTTTCGTGATCAGCCTGCGCAGCGGCTGCTCATGCTTTTTCGCCTTTTGCCAAAGGAAACGGCGGCGGATGTTTTCGTTGAAATGGAACCCGTGCTGCAGGAGCAGCTGATAAATGCTTTTTCCGACAAAGAGCTTGCTGATATTGTGAATGAAATGTATGCGGATGACGCGGCGGATCTTGTGGAGGAGATGCCCGCAAGCGTTGTTAAGCGCATACTGAAGCAGGCTTCGCCCGATGTTCGACGTGACATAAACGAATTGCTGAAATATCCGGAGGACAGCGCAGGAAGCATAATGACTCCGGAATTTGCGGATTTGCATTCATCCATGACCGCCGCGGAGGCACTGGATCATATTCGGCTGACCGGAGTAGATAAGGAAACGATTGACATCTGTTATGTAATCGAAAAACGCAGGCTTATCGGCCTTGTTTCTTTGCGGACGCTTGTGCTTGCCAATGCGAGGGCCGTTGTTTCCGATCTGATGGATGAAAATGTTATCTCCGTCGGAACACTTGATGATATTGCAGTTGTTGCGGATATGTTCGCAAAATACGACTTGACAGTCATGCCTGTTGTGGACGGCGAAAACAGGCTGGTAGGTATAGTTACGGTTGACGATGCAATCGACGTTATGCGTGATGAAGCGACTGAAGACATTGAAAAGATGGCTGCTATCACCCCGTCGGACAAACCGTATCCGCGGCTCAGCGTGACGGATCTGTACAAAAGCCGCATACCGTGGCTGCTGCTTTTGATGCTTTCAGCGGTTTTCACACAGCTGATAATCGGAAAATTCGAAGCTGCGCTTGCAGCAAACATCATCCTGACATCGTTCATCCCGATGCTGATGGACACGGGCGGCAATTCCGGCAGCCAATCGTCAGTAACGATTATACGCAGCCTTTCTTTGGCGGAGATTCGGTTTTCTGATATTTTTCGGATCATGTTCAAGGAGATGCGCGTTGCATTGCTTTGCGGCGCAACGCTCGCTGCTGTAAACTTCGGAAAACTGATGCTGTTCGACAGGTTGGGGGTTTTTGTTTCGCTGACGGTAAGCCTGACACTCTTGGCAACGGTCGTTGTTGCAAAGTTTTTCGGCTGCACGCTGCCCTTGCTTGTGAAAAAAATCGGACTCGATCCCGCTGTCATGGCAAGTCCGATTATTACAACAATTGTTGATGCGATTGCGCTGCTTATTTATTTTGCAATCGCTTCTGCAATGCTCGGCATTTGAGCAAAACAAAAAAGTATGTTGATTTTGTGCAAAACACAGCAAAATACGGAGGATAAATGGTAAATCTCGGCAACGATTGGGACGAAATTCTTAAAGACGAATTTCAGAAAGACTACTACAGGAATTTGCGGAAGTTCCTGGCCGATGAATACAGAAAATGCGTTGTGTATCCGAATATGTATGATATTTTCAATGCGCTTCGATATACATCGTTTGAAAACACGCGGGCAGTGATACTTGGACAGGATCCGTATCACGGGCCGCACCAAGCGCACGGGCTTTGCTTCTCCGTTTTGAAAGGCATCGCCCCGCCTCCGTCCCTGAAAAATATTTTTCGGGAACTTTCCGACGATGTTGGGTTCATTCCCCCGCATCACGGGGAGCTTACCGAGTGGGCAAAGCAGGGCGTGTTGATGTTGAATTCGGTTCTCACGGTACGCGAACATCAGCCGAACAGCCACAAGGGAATGGGCTGGGAGATTTTTACGGACAGGGTAATTTCCGAGCTTAACAAAAAGACGGAGCCGGTTGTTTTCCTGCTTTGGGGAGCGAATGCGCGGCAAAAAGCAAAGGTCATCACAAACCCGATTCATGTAAAGCTTGAAACGGTGCACCCGAGCCCGCTTTCGGCCTACAACGGATTTTTCGGCTGCAAACATTTTTCAAAGTGCAACCAAATCCTTGCCGATTCGGGACAGAGAACAATCGAGTGGCAGCTTTCGGATTAAGCTTTGAACAAAAATCAAAGAAGCTGAAGATTTTGGACGAGCCTGCCAAGCCCTTTGAGCACCTGAAATGGGTCAACGGCCGGACGCCGGATCTGGCAACCTATATGAAGGAGCACCCCTATATGTATGCCGGTGACAATGTCCGGGCGGTGTTTCGGGTGGCCAAGGAGCAGTTTGCTCTGAATTTCGCCCCGGATGTGACGGTGCCGGAGCCAAAAAAACTGCTGAAAAATGTAAAAAACCAGTTGCAACAAGCACTGGAAAAATATACTTGATGGAGGAATAGAAATGGAAAAGAAAAATGCGCTGAATTTTCTTCTGTATAGCTACTTCGGAGTAACGAGCGACAGCGACGAGAACGAATTGCTCAGAGCAGCGGCAAGCCGAGCATATCAGGATGCGGCAAGCCGTGTGCTTGTGCTTTCCGTCAGTGATGACGAAAAAGACAGACTGCGAAATGACGGATGTGAAGCACTGGTGACCTTCCTGCGAAAGCTTCCGGTTGAGGATTATGATAAGGCACACAATGCACTGTGCGACAATTTGCAAAAGATATATAGCGGAAGCACAACTGCCGATTGTGGGTTTACCTACGGCATTGCGCAGAAGTGGGTCAATATGACGATGAAATATATTTTCGTTTTATCGACACTTATCGAAAACAAGGGATTTTCCACAGAATATGCAGCTAAGCTCCCCGAAAAGGAAATGCACATACCGCTGGACAGTTATATGCTGGAGTACATTGCACAAAAGGATACCAAGAAGTTTGTCGGCTCTCCATGTATGAAGATCCCTGCAAAAGGTGAAAATGGCGGTGAGACATATTATTCTTCCGATAAAACGCTCGCGTGGAGCAAATATCCTGATGATGATACATATATGAAGGTTCAGAATGGAGTGCGAGAGAAGATGCGTGGATGCTGGGAATCCCCGTTGGACTGGGAAGGCCCTGCATGGATTGAAGTTGCAAAATCGAGGAAAAATAAATAAGGGCTTCCTTAAGAGGGGGCAGTTGCATTAGTCCCAAAAACAAAACCGGGCAACTCAAGAAGGGTTGTCCGGTTTTTAAAATGGCCGAGATTACGTAAAAATCAGATTACAGAAAACTGCATTCCGATTATCGCAGGCGGTGGAGAAAGATTGACCCTGAGGTTATGTTTTCAATTGTTGTATATGCAGACATGCAAGGAATTTTCTCGAGCAGAGCTATAGAAGAAGCGTGCAAAACCGACATCAGGTTTATGTGGCTGCTGCAAATATGACTTGATTTTGCAACAGCCCCTTTTTTATTTTTTATAAAGAATCTTTGACTGAGCTGCGATAGACGACGGAACGGTTATTGATGCCGAATCCGTGCGTGTGCAGCGAAAAACATGCACAGAGCAAACCGACTTAAAACGTATCCTTGCCGCTGATCCAACGGATATAGTCTTCCGATTCGGCAAGCCCGAGACGGCGCTGCATCGCAAGGGAAACATCATTATCGAAATAAACCTGTCCGTAAACGGTCCATCCTCTGTCGGCATGATAGTTGTTCATGTGCGACACAAGTGCACTGCCGACGCCGCAACGGCGATATTTTTAAATACTTCAAGCATTCCGACGCTGCCGTCGGTGTGCATTCCGATGAAGCCGGCAAGTTCTCCGTCAACCTCGGCACCGAACATCAGCCCGTGTTCAATCGTTGCAGCTATTTCTTCCTTGGATTCAAGCTTATAGTGCGCGGCAACTTGGGGAAGATCGTCCGTTGTCAGTTCCCGAATCGGAAAAGGCGATTTCGCCTTGTGCCGCTGCATGGAGTAGCGGCAGAATTGCTTGCAGGGTTTTTCAACAGAAAAACCTTTTCGTTCGCAGCGAACTGCCTCAAAAGCAGCTTGCCCGTGAACAACGCAAACCCGCATTTCGGGAACCTCGCGAAGGGCAAGCCTTCCGGCTTCAACGGTTGCAGCCCAAAGCATGTAAGCTCCGCATGAGTGCTTGATAAGCACCGCATCTTTATTGGAAAAAATAAGGGCGTCAACATTGCCGCGGCGGAAAGCCTCCTGAATATCAATTGTTAAAACACCCTGCTCTTTCAGCACATTAACAACTGTTACGACGTTTCTGCATCTTCTTCTTTTGCTCATTATGCGCGGATTCCTTCCGAGTTAAGTTTATTAAAGAGTATCGAAAACAATTCGGAGAACAAAAAATATGAGAGCCGTGTCCTGATGCAGGCTTGTTCTGCGTTTGCCCAAAAATCAGGGACGGTCAGCCGGAGTTTTGTCGAACGTACCGTTCGTATCATTGAGCTGTGTCCTGACAACGTTTTTTGTACCGTCATTCCCGTCTGCAATGTCTTTGCCGGTGTTTGAACTGTTGTTTCCGCAGTCAACTTTGCTGCTTCCGGGGCGGGGCAAACTGACCCTGTCGGATTTTTCGCAGACCGAACCTCCGCCGGCTTTTGCCGATGTGCCGCCGATTTCCGCCGATTCGGAGTTAAGGGCAACGACGGGGATTTCCCCGATTGCATCGTAGCCGGAGTCCGATATCTGCTCAAAAGGAATATCAACTGTCGGAGCTGTTCCGATGGGAGCAGCATAAACCGGTGCGGTTTCGGCAGGCGAATTGTCGATGTAAGGAACACTGACGACAGGCAGCGTACCGTCTTCGGACGGTTCGGAATCGCCCGAGCCGATAACGGAAGGTATCCATGGGGCAGGTGCGGCCACGACAGCAGCGGTCTTCCCGCTCGTGCCCGTTATCTGGCCTGAAAGCTGGTTAAAGAGCATTTCAGCGGTTGCCTGCTTAAACCCAAAGAAACGAACGCGCAAGCACGTGCCGCTTGTTATCTGCCAATAGTAAACAATATCCACGCCGTCGGAAAACGAACCGACCTGGCCGACAGAGAGCTGATACGGCGCAACATCAACAACCTCGCAATCATAATAAAGGCGGTTGCCGTTTGCATCAAAACCTTCGGCAGAAATGCGCAGGGAATCGTTATCAACCTTTTTGTGCATTTCGGAAGGAAGATTCTGCGGGAACATGTTTGTGTTTTTTATCGCCTCATCGGCGACGGTTCCGGCGTTTTGAAAACTGTCATATCCGGACGGCAGGTTCATCGGATCGGAAAACGGTTCGGGTGTTGCCCCTGCATTCGGCGTGAGGCCTGCACTGACCTGCGGATCTTTTGCGCAATCGTTGATTTTTCCGATGGTGAGTGCAAAAACAAACAGGATCAAAAGAATGGCCGCGCCTGCTGCCGTCAACGCACGGATTCGGCGTATGCGCTGCATCTTGGACTTTCGGCTGCTCTCAACAGCGCGCAGACGAATCGATTCGAAATCAATCTCGGCCGTGCTTTCGTTTGCAGCCCAACGAAGAAGCTCGTCAATTGTGCGGGAACTGTCAAATTCCGTGCATGTGTCGGCGGAATGATTGGAATCCGCTGCTTCGAGATTCACCGTATTCGAACAGAAATAATCATTTTTTCTTCCGCTTTTTTTCATCCGCTGCCTCCTCTCCGAGCATAACCGCAAGCCGCTTTCTTGCCTTCATAAGCCGCGATTTAACCGTTCCTTCGCTGATGCCCGTGCAAGCCGAAATTTCGCGAACGGTCATACCGGCGTAATAGTGCAGCAATATGACTTTGCGGCTCGTTTCGTCAAGTTTGTCGATCGCACTTCGAACTTTTGCCGCTTTTCGGCGCCTTTCAACTTCCTCATCGAGCGGGAGGGCTGAATCCTCGATATCCTCGCCTATCGGCGCATCAACCGGCGTTTCGTGTTTTGCACGGCGCAGATGATCAAGCGCGATGTTTGTGGACACGCGGTAAAGCCAGCTTTTCAACTGTCCGTCGTCAAGGCCGGCCAGCCTGCCGAGATTGGAAAGAACACGTTCAAAAGCAATTTGCGTAATATCTTCCGCCGTCTCCCTGTTTGGCACAACACGATATGCCGCCCAGAAGACAAGGCGTGAATAATCACTATATATGCTGTCGAAACTGCGGTCGGACAATTTTTGTCTCCATTCATATAACGCAATTCGCGCCGATTCGGTTGCGTTATCTTTCAAAAAAATTTTTGCTGCGGAAAAAACCGAAGGATAATACTCGGAAAAGCGGAAAATATCTGCTTCTCCGTTCACAATTTTAACACAATTCGCGCATCTTTGCAAACTGAGTTTTTTCTTTTGACAAAAGGCACGGGTACGGAAATGCAGCCGAAAAGGCCGAATGCTATTTGTCGGATCCCGACGCAGAGCTTTCCGGCTCCGAATCCGAAAACGCTTCGGGAGTGCCTCCGGGGGTGCTTTTTTCATAAAGCAAGGGGAAATATTTTTTATCGGTAATGCACATTGCGGCGGCACAGAGTATGAGAAAAATTCCCGCAATGCCGATAACGAGCCACGCGGAATCAAAGCCCGAGGTGTCCACAAGCTTGCCGATAAGCAGGTTGCCGACTCCGGAAAAAGCACCGGATGCAATGGATATTATCGAGTTCATCCTTCCCCAATGCGTTGAGGGAATGCGCCGCGTCACATAGGGCTGCACGCCGATGGTGTTGAATACTTCACCGATGGTGAAAACAGTCATTAAAACGAAATACAGCGGGATGATTCCCTGAACGAACCGATAGCAGAACAGCCCGACAACTATCAGCGTTTCGCCCAGAAGTATCTTTCGAACATCCCGAATCCGCCCGAAAAAGGTCGTTACAACGGGTGTTGCAAGGATTACAACGAGGGCGTTGACGCTTGTCATAACGCCGAATATTTCCGCGCCTTCCGCGCCGTAAAGCGCACCCATGTTAAGCGGAAGGAGGTAGTTGAATTGAGCATACACAAACCCGCCGATTCCCGCAACAAGCAGATATATAAGAATCGTTTTTCTTTCGCGCAGAAGCGAAAAAACGCCTATGCCTTCACGCTTTTGTTCGTATGCGCTGATGTTCTTTTTCGGTATGCTGAGCGTTTTGACAAAGAAAAGAATCGGCAGCGTTGAAGAAAGCGTTGCAATGCCCGTGATAATGAACGCAAGCCACAGATAGTCTTTGAACAGAAAACCGCCGATTGTGGGCGCAAGCACAAGCCCGAGGTTCATTCCGAGATACTGAAGGCTGTATGCCTTTTCCCTGTCCTCTCCGTCACTCAGATCGGCAATCAGTGCATCGTATGACGGGCCCTCGATGGTTGCAAAAACGCTTGCAACATAAAACAGTCCGATGCTGTATGCCGAAAGCGGAATCAGACCGCAGATGATATAACAAACAACCGTCACCAGATCGCATATGACAATGACGTTTTTGCGGTTGCGCTTGTCCGCAAGCCTGCCGCCGAGCAGAAGCATCGGAAACTGCAATATCGACATTGCAAATGAAATGCCCGCAATAAGAGTTGCATCATAGCCGAGTTTGTTTTCAAGAATCAAAGTCAGCAGCGGCCAGATAAGCGAGCCCATGCTTGTTACGATTCGTCCCCAGAAAAGGATATATATCTCCTTTCCGAGGTGTTTGTACTGTTCCAAAAATTTCAGTTTCATTTCTATGACCTACTCCGTGTCAATGCTGCGAAAACCCCGGAACGGAAACCGCATTTGCGATATCTTATTTTCCGCAGTGCTTTTGTTTTTTTATTTGCCTGCCGCAGGGCAAACACCGACAGGCCCCGTGCCGACGGAAAAAGCTTTGAAGCAGTTCCTGCCGAAAGCAGCCGTTTAAGCTCAATCCGAATCGGGTCGGGATTTCGTGAGGCAAGGAACGGACAGCCAAACGGCGGCAGCCGATCCCGAAAGGGGCTTTCGAACTGCCGGCAGGGACAGGGGGTCATCCTTGCTTTGTATATTTGGTTTTGAGGAAATATCTCGCAGAATAAAACAAAAATCGCAAAAATTCCTCCGAATTGATTATATCACTTGTGATGTTCGGTTTCAACAGAAAAAGAATGCGGAAAAGGCAGCCGACACGCAAACCCTGCATGAAGGCTGCCTTACGAACGTTGAATTTGAATAAAGAAAGCCGAATGCGGTGCCGCAGTTAGGCGGTGCCGCAGTTATGCGGTGCCGCAGCTATGCGGCTGTTATAGGGGACTGAGAAGGATCCTGAAGCTTTATTTCGGGTTTGCAAATCAAATTACCGTTCTCATCAGAAATTTCGAATGACACGGCAATTTCCCAAATTGCGGAAAGCTCGGTTTCAAGTGAAGCCGCATCAATTTCAATTTCAAAAAGCATACGATCATCACTTCGCAGAATTTTTGAAAAACTCACACATTCGACGGGCCGCCCGTTGATGAACAAACATTTTTCAAAGCTTGAAATGCTTATCGTCTTCCCGCTTTCGTTTTTGACGTAAACGAGGATAAGCGGATTTTTGTTTGCAAGATCAAAGTTCTCAATGGGTCCGGCAACCAACATGCAAACTCCGTTTTCATCATAATTGGCATACTGATTGGAAAAGTCAAAGTTTCCGACTCTGCCGGGAATCGCAACGGAAGCCGAACCGCGTGAAAGAATTTCGGCGTTTTCGTTTGTCAGCGTGATATCAAACTGCACATCCGCAATTCTGCCGATGCTGTATAAAAGCAGCTGTGCTTTCGTGAAAAGCGGAATGGTGATAACAGCATGTTTTTGCGGATGAATACGGAAGGCGGCATGATCAAATTCGTTAAAAACAACAAGGTTGTTGATTTTGATATAACCGATGTTCACCTCTGCGGGCTTGGCAGCGGCGTTTTCAAATTCAAGCAGCACACGGTATTTTTCGTTGACGGAGATGAGCGCGGATGAAACAAGGCTCAATCCGTCGGATTCAAAACCGGGAGAGTCATTGAAAGCGTTCAACTTATCATAATGAATGGCCTGAGCAATATCGCCCGCAATATAGCCGCTGTAATCATATGCGCCCGGTTCCCGCGGCTGTGCGGAAGCGGCGGGCAGGTGGGCAAGCTCCGTAAAGTATTTTTCGCCCGAAGCGGCTGCAATGCGGAATTCAATGTCAATGGAGGAAATTTCCCGAATGCCGTACAGCATCATATCAAGAATCGGCATGTACAGACTGAAATCTTCGGCTTTGCCCGCAGCAAATTTGTGCCTGAAGTCAACTTCAACAAGGCAGTCGTTCACATAAATCGAAATATCGGAAACAAGCAAGTCATCCGCCGATTTATTTTCCGCCGTAAGCTTCAGCACGGCAAAATCATCGATATAAACCAATTCGTTCGCCGAAATCGATATGCGATCATCATCGTGAAGAACCGCCCGGCTGACGGTCGCTGCCCTTGAAAAGGGCTTGGTCGAAAACTTTTTGTATTCGATCGCGGAATCCGTCGGAGTGGGCTGTGCGGTATCGGCCGCGCTCGGGAGCAGGGTCGGACTTTGCGACGGGATCGAATCCTCTCCCCCGTTTGCGCCGGGCGTGTCGCAGGCGAAAAAGCTCAGCAGCATAATGAGCGCAAGAAGAGCGGCGGCGGTTTTTTTGAACATGAGTGCTTCCTCCGTGAATTTGTTTGCAAAAAATCAATCGGCCTGAAGTGAATTGCCGACTTAAGCCTGCGGTGTGCAGCAGGGGTAAGCGGAAATCATTCGGAGCATTTCCGAAACCGATGTTGTATCGCAAGTCTATTATATCATTTAAGACGGGCAGACGCAAGTGAAGGAACATTTTCACGCCTTAACTTTTTAAAAAAACGATTAAAAGGTATTCGGACAAAGCAAACGGCGGAGCTGAGCCTTTCGGAAAGCGAAACATCGTGAACGCTCCCGATGCTTGACACGGACGCGGGCGGGTGGTACCATATCAGCGGCGCAGGCATACGGCAGGCGGAAAAAACGGAACGGAGAGGGCAAACAATGGCATACAAAAACTCACGGCAGAATGCGGCCGAAACAAAAACTTCATCCGAAAAAAACGAAAAGAAGCTTAAAAAGCTTGTTTACGGGCTGCGCATCGGTGCGGCGGCATATTTGCTGTTGGCGTTATTCGGTGCTGCCGCCGTGAACGCAAGCGGAGCAGCGGCAGCAGCGGATTGGAACACGGTGAGCAGACTGTCCGAAATCATCGCTGCGGTTTTCTTCCTTATCTTCGGCGGTTCAATATTGGCAAACGCTTTCCGCAGGCGCAATTATATTTCCCCTGATTTGAAAAAACTTTTCGAACAGGGAAAGGTCACGGAAAAATATGTGCACACAACTCCGAAAACCAACTTTGTCTGCCGCTGCGTATTCTCCGGAATTGTTATTGCTGCGGCATCGGTTCTGCTGATAACGGCGATCGTTCGGCTGTTTTGAATTGCAGAAGATTGCTGCGGAAAGCTCCCCAAAAAAGGCAGCCGCTTATTCGGCTGTTTTTTGTTTTTCGGCAGCGAATTTTTGGAACATAATATGCGCAGCCGTGCCCGTCTTACGTTATTGTAAGGCACGCTGAAAGCTGTTCGTAAGGTTTTTGATTTACAATAAGGGATATCATCAGCAGCAAAGCGGACAGCGGGCGGAAACCCGCTGTCGGATCGGAGGCAAAAATGGAGTGTTTGAAGCTGGCGTGGCAAAGCGTTTGCGGAAAAAAGCGCAGCAGCGTTCTTATGAGCGTTATCCTTGCAATATCGTTTGCATTTGCGGTTATCACGCTGTCCGTTTCGGGAAGCATGATAAAAACAAACGATGTGTTCAGAAAAACGACCTACGGCGAGTGGCAGTTGATTCTGCCGGGCATCAATTCAAAGCTTAAGGGTGCAGCCGCAAACAGCGACTGGCTGGATGAACTCGGCGTCATGAATGTTTACGGAACAATCGGGGAGGACGGCGTCGGCACAGTGGACGAAACGCTGAAAAAACTCGGCCATATTACGGTTAACGAAGGCAGATTTCCCGAAAGTGACGGCGAAATCGCGATGGAAGCGGATCTTTTGAGCAAACTCGGCATCGATTACACCCTTGGACAGGATGTCACGCTCTCCGTCAGCATTGCGGCGCGGGAAAACTCCGCATTGGGAACGTCGCACCCCGTCAACGTTGTCAGAACATATCAGCTTGTCGGCATTATTAAAGAATACACGGATGTTTGGACTTGGGCAACGAAGCCCGTTTGCGAACTTGACGGCACAAGTTCACGCGCCGAAAGCGGAATTTCCGCAACCCTTTGCAGCGCACTCCTGACGGAAAATGCGTGTGCAGAAATTGTGCGGCAGGCGCAATTGCAGGCGGAGGCCTTTAATAATGCAGAGAAGGAGCAGGGTTCCGATCTGCGAATAAAGCTTTGCGATGCACCGACAAGCAATTTTTTCTGCACCGGGTTCGACACGGACAAAACAAACTTTATTGCAAGAGTGTATCAGACCGTGGGCAGCGTGCCGCTTGCATTCAATGCAACAAAGTATGCGCAGCAGGAGACTCAAACATACAACATTTTCTTTACGGCATTGATTTTTGCCGTCACGCTGCTTGCGGTTGTCTGCGTCAACATAATGCAGATGCAAAAACAGATAAGACAGATTGCGCTTTTCCGCAGCATCGGCGTAACAAAACGGCAGCTCCGGCAAATGCAGATTTTTGAAATGCTGTTCATCTGCATTCCATCGGTTGCCCTCGGCATTTTACTCGGCGCGGGCGGCACATGGCTGCTGCTTCGCACGGCGCTGTTCAAAAACGGCGCGGAAATTCTTGTTGATATCCCTTTCAAACAAGTGGGGCTCGCCGTGCTTTGCTGGCTGTTCGGAATCATTCTGATGCGGCTGATCGTTTTCCAAACCGCTCTGCATCAGCCGCTGACGGGCAGGCTGCATGTTGCACGGAAAAAAGCGCGCCGCATTGCGGCGGCAAAGCGTGTGCTGACCGTTGCGCTCGCTTCCCTGTTCTGTGCGGCAGTGTTTTTCATGGCGGTGGAATCCGCATCGCCTTTGAGCAATAAACATGAAACGGAACGGTTCCCCGCATATCAAATCTATTGCAGCAGCGATTTTGACTACGAAAACGATGTGATGCATGAACACCTGATTCCCGAAAAGGCAGTTGAGCAGATGCGCACAATTCAAGGCATGGTGCGGGTCGATCCGTACATACTTATGAAAGTTGAGCTGAATTATGCGGGTTCGGAATCCTCCCCTGCGTTTGCCGCTTCGCGGGCGTCGGACAAAGCGGAGCTTCGTGACGGATACTATTATGTGCCGTATGATGACGGCATACACTCAAATCTGTATGCATACCCCGAATTCATAACGGACAGGCTTCTTGCACGCGATGATGTTGAACTTGACCTTTCGGCATTCGACAGGCAGGCTTATGAGCGGGGTGAACAGGTTCTGCTTTTTGCGGTGCGCGGTTCGGACGGAAATATCATGATTAACTATGGAATGTATGACGATGAACTGCGCGAAACATACGGGGATATTGACAGTATCGGAATAAAGCCGGGCGACAAAATCGAACTTTCGTTTTACGGAGCGGCGCAAAAAAACTATATAGGGGACGAAAGCGAACATTCGCTCAAAACTTTTTCCTATACGGTCGGCGGAATCGTTTACTGTTCCGATACTTCAACATCCGTTACCGAAATTGAGGCCTACGGAGCAAGAACTTTCAACGTTGCCGCTTCAACCGCATTGATTAAAAATGCCTTTGCGGAGCTGACGGATGAATTCCGAGATTACATCGTTGACGGCAATTATGTAATGAACGGGGATTTTGCTTACACGGGCGCATTTTGCTATGCGGATATCCGCTCCGGATACGCTGCAACGGACTATGTGCTTGCGAAAAAGGCGGCGGACCTCGGAGTGCGAATGTCCAACCGCCGCGAGTCGCTTGCGGCGAATCTGCAAACAAGCATTCAGCAGATAACGCTGATTCTGTCCGTCGGCGGATGCATTGCGGTCATAATGCTGATGCTGCTTATGAACGCGCTCACGCTGGAGGCAAGGGAGCAAATGCGAAACATCGGAATATTGCGCGCAATCGGCATGTCGGGCAGGCAGGCAGTCGGAAAATTTGCAGGCACGGCATTAATAAACGGCTTAATTGCCGCAGCGGTGGGCTGGGTCGTGTATGCGGGCTATGCAGTGCTTTCGGCGCGGAGGCTCGTGCAGCAATTCCCGGAAGCGTATAACAGCCTGAATTCCGCACTTGCGTCAAAACTGTACGGACTGCAGCGGTTCGGTGCAACCGTTTGGACAATGCTCGGGCTGAGCTTTGCCTGCGCCGCCGTTATCGTGCTGATAAGCCTTGCGGCAAAGGGAAGACTGCTTTGCGGAAGTCCGATTGAAAAACTGAACGAAAACAGAGATTGATTTCGGTTTGGTTCCGCTGTGTTCGGAGCAGCGAAATGCGGACGGAAGCGCGAACGATAAACGGACAAACATAAACCCGCTCCCGGGGACAGCTAACCTCGGGAACGGGTTTTTGCGTTGAAAAAATTTGTTCGGAACGTCAGGCGCAATTATTTCGCATATTCCGTTGCACGGGTTTCGCGAATAACATTGACCTTGATTTGTCCGGGATATTCAAGCTCGGATTCAATGCGCTTGACGATGTCTTTTGCGATAACAACAATATCCGTATCCGAAACGGTATCGGACTTGACCATGATGCGGACTTCGCGGCCCGCCTGAATCGCAAAGCTCTTGTCAACGCCGTCAAAGGAATTGGCAATTTCCTCAAGCTTTTCAAGACGCTTGATGTAATTTTCAAGGGTTTCACGCCTTGCGCCCGGCCTTGCTGCGGAAATTGCATCCGCCGCCTGAACGAGAACGGCCTCAACCGTTCCGGGCTCAACATCGCCGTGGTGTGCAAGAATGCAGTGAACAACTTGGTTGTTTTCACGATATTTCTTTGCAAGATCCGCGCCGATTTGGTTATGCGTGCCTTCAACCTCGTGGTCAACCGCCTTGCCGATGTCGTGCAGCAGACCTGCACGCTTCGCAAGCTGAACGTTAACGCCGAGTTCCGTTGCCATAAGTCCGGCAAGGTGCGAAACTTCGATTGAATGCTTGAGAACATTCTGACCGTAGCTGGTGCGGTAGCGCAATCTGCCGAGCAAACGAACAAGCTCATGATGCAAACCGTGAACACCGGATTCGAAAACGGCCTGCTCGCCTGCTTCGCGGATTTGGGTTTCGACCTCTTTGCGTGCCTTTTCGACCATTTCCTCGATCCGTGCGGGATGAATGCGCCCGTCAAGGATGAGCTTTTCGAGTGCAATTCGCGCAACTTCGCGGCGCATGGGGTCAAAGCCGGAAAGGATGACCGCTTCGGGCGTGTCGTCAATGATGAGATCAACGCCGGTTGCGGTTTCGAGTGTGCGGATATTGCGTCCTTCCCTGCCGATGATGCGGCCTTTCATTTCGTCGTTGGGCAGAGCCACAACGGAAACGGTGGATTCCGCAACATGATCCGCTGCGCAGCGCTGAATCGCCATTGAAATGATGTTCACGGCGCGCCTGTCGGCTTCGGCCTTTGCTTTGGATTCAATGTCGCGAATGATGAGCGCAGCCTCGTGCCTTGCTTCTTTTTCAACGTTGTTGAGAAGCACGTCCTTTGCCTCGTCCTGCGTCATGCCCGCAACGCGCTCAAGTTCCTGCTGCTGTGCATCATAAAGCTTGCTGACGGAAGCTTCTTTTGCATCGATCGCCTTGATGCGCTTTGCAAGCTGCTGCTCGCGCTGCTCAAGGGTATCCTGCTTTTTGTCGAAACTTTCCTCCTTTTGCTGAAGTCTGCGCTCCGCGCGCTGCAATTCGCTCCGCCTTTCTTTGCTTTCCCTCTCATTCTCGGTCTTAAGGCGGTAGACTTCTTCTTTCGCTTCGAGAATGGTCTCTTTTTTCAGTGTTTCGGCGCGCTTCTGTGCGTCGGTGATCATTTTTTTGACCATCTCGTCCGCCTTGGCGACCTTGGATTCTGCACTGTTCTTGTCATATATATTTTTTACGAATACTCCGCCGCCTGCGCCGAAAATGGCAGCAGCGACCGGAAGAATTATATATAAAGCATCAAAAGCCACAGAATTTCACCTCCGATTTATGTTAATGTGTCGCAGCGGTGCCGAGAATACGGCAGCATATAGACACTCCATCCTATTATACAAGTGCATTAAACCGATGTCAAGTGTACAAAAACGCGTACAGCATAAAAACGAAATAATATCCGGTATATCCGTTCCGCAAACGGCAGTTACGCACTTTCGCTATAATAAAGGAAGTGATTCTTTGCAGAATATCGGAGGAACATAAAAATGCATAAAAACGGAAAAACGGAATATCGCGGCGGGAGGCAATACGGCTATGTTCGTGTTTCAAGCAGGGAACAGAACGAAGCGCGGCAGCTTGCGGCAATGTGCAATGCGGGGCTTCGACCGGAATATATATTTGCGGACAAGCAGAGCGGAAGGGATTTTGAACGCCCGCAATACAAAAAGCTGCTGCGCAGGCTTCGCCGCGGGGACACGCTCTTTGTGCAGTCCATCGACAGGCTCGGCAGAAACTATCGGGAGATAATTGAACAGTGGCAATACCTGACTTCCGAAAAGGGTGTGGATATTGTTGTGCTTGATATGCCGCTGTTGGATACCCGCCGCCGCGATGCCGGTTTGACGGGGCTGTTCATATCCAACCTTGTGCTGCAAATTTTGTCCTACGTTGCCCAAACGGAATGCGACAATATCCGCAGGCGGCAGGCGGAGGGCATTGCGGCAGCAAAGGCGCGCGGCGTTGCTTTCGGGCGGCATGCAATCGAAATCCCGCCGAACTTTCGTTCCCGTGCGGAAGAACTTGCACGAACGGGGATGAAAAGTGCGGATATTGCGGCGGAGTTCGGCGTCAGCAGGTCGCTCTATTACAACTGGCTCAAACAAACCGCCACAACGAATTCGAAAGAAGAAAAATAAAAATATATTGTGGCTTTGTGCAGAAAAGTACACTTTAACGGACGTTCCATTGCTGACGTAAGCAAGCTCAAAAACAGTTGAATCTGACATGATAAACGAGAGTTTCAATACCGTTAAGCTCGGTTACAGAGCATATTATACACGCCGATGCGGTTTCAAGTCAATCCATTAAAGTGTACCTTAATGTACAGGAAGAGTAGTGTCTAAAGTTCCTTTAAGTCGGAAGCTTCTTTAAGCTGTAATCCACAAGACAAAAAATGTTTCATGATTAGAATTTGAACGGCCCGCCCGATAGTTGATGCCTTGAAAAGGAGTATTATTCTTAATCCATTAGCTATTCCGCTTTTTGCGGAGTGAAGCAGACCCAAGCAAGACATATTTTGTCAGCCTTTTTATAGGGTGAAACAGCGAACAAAATGATGCGTATAGAAGAACGCCGGAATTCAATCCGGCAGCCGAAACACTGATATTCTTAAGGTTGTAATTAAATTCAAATATGCAACAAACTAAACAAACAGGAGGAGAATATGTTCTGCAAAAAATGTGGAAAAATCGTTAAAGAGGGTGCGGCTTTTTGCGCATCCTGCGGCGCTCCGGTTGCAGCGGCGGGTGCAAGCTCCGGCTCGACTTCGCCAGCGGAAAGACCGAGAAGACCGAGAAAAGAACACGTGCCAATGTCTAAGAAAAAGAAAACGTGCATCATTCTTTCTGCGGTTGCCGGCCTTTTAATAGCGGCAGTCATTTCCGGATTGGTTTATTACTTACAGAGTCCTGCTCGCAAAGCGGCAGCACTCTTTGCCGACGGTGATACAGCGGCAGCATGGGACCTTTATTTAGAAGAAGGAATAAAGGACAATAAGCTGCAGAGCTGGATTTTTTCGGGGCGAATGAACTCTGAATGCAAAAAGGCAAAGACAGAGTATGATAACAATGAAATAGATTGTATAAGCTTGCTTGGCTTCCTGTCCACTGCGATTTCTACAGATGGCGTGGATGAAAGCTGGAAAAACACTTATAGCGAGATATTGAATCAACGCTGTGATGCAATCAAGACTGCTTTCGATTCGGGGGAAATGGATTATTCTACTGCAACCGAAGAACTGATGGCTCTTGAAACACTTGACTTGTACGGCACGAACCCTGAGAAATATACAGATTCGACTCTGGCTCTTGTTGAAAACAAACAGGCGCAGCTTACGGAATATAATGATGCAATGGAGATGTACGAAAGCGGCGATTTGGAAGGCGCAATTGAAAGACTATCCTCCATTGACGAGGAAAGTCCGAAGTATGCAGAAGCGCAGGAAAAGTATGCTGCGGCTGTAGAGGCTTACCGGAGTGACGTCGTGCAAAATGTAAATGATTTCATTGAAAGAAATGATTTCTCGCAAGCGATCATACTGCTTAAGCATGCTCTCCGAATTCTTGATGGCGACGAAGAGCTAACCGGCATGCTCGAGAGCTGTGAAGAGCGTTATGCGGAGGATGTACGTTATGAAGCAATGACTCGAAGCACGGAACTCATTGCCGACAAAGAATATGCGCAGGCATTGAAAGTGCTTGCCGAGGCGCTGGATAAACTCGGACAGGATCTCATGTTGCAGTCTGCATACGATGATTGCGTCTCCGTGTATGTTAAGGACGTAGTTGCGAAGGCGGATCAATTGATGCAGGATAAAGCTTTTTCCGATGCAATCGGTTTGGTCAACAAGGCTCTGCAGGTTCTTCCCGATAATTCCATTTTGCTTGCAAAGAAAGCAGAGATTGAGGATAAGAAGCCTGTACCCATTTCTACACTTAGGCTGATTGATAGTTACGATTGGTCTGTTAACGAGTACGAACCTGTAGATATTTTTGGTAATCTTCACATGTCCGAGTATACTTGTGTCTTATATAATAGCAATAGTATGTTCGGAACAACAGGCACGTCTAATTATGCGGAATATCGATCCTACGGGGAGTATTCAATACTGACCGGTACGATCTCTCCGTATCAATATATTGAAGGCGCAATTTTCAGAATATATCTCGATGACGTTATGGTCGAATGGTATGAAATAGGAAAAAAGACTGATCCTATTCATTTCGAAATCGATATCAGCAATGCAGATTATATTCGTTTTGATATTGGCCTGAGTTATCGATCTGGCGTAATTCTTTCCGATGTTCTGCTTTGGAAATAAGATACGAGAATTAAATATGATCCAGGAGGAAAACAAATGTCAAATTATTGTACTCACTGCGGTGCGCAGTTGGACGAGGATGCAAAATTCTGCAAGGCATGCGGTGCGACAGCAGATGAAGTAAGCGAGGAAAACAATCCGGGACGGGCTCACGGCGTGGGTCAGCAGGCGGCTGCAATCCTGGGAAAGATACGCAGCGACGCAAGGTTGAAATGGATCGTACCGGTTGCAGCGGCAGCGATTATACTTTCGATAGTTCTTTGCATTGTCTTACTCGGCGGCGGAGGCTATAAAGGTACGGTGAAGAAAGTGGTTGCCGCAATTGAAGAGCAGGATGTGGACGCTTTGATGGATTTGTCAAGCGACCTGTATTATGGTCGTAAGGATGATTATGAGGAATGCGAGTACTTCTATAACCGAGAGGTGGAAAATCTGACCGAGCATTTCGAAGAAGAGGTGGGACGCAGGTATACTCTTAAATACGAGATTGACAGCGTTCGGTCAGCCACGAAGAAAGAGAAGGATGCTATGCTTGAAGGTCTTTCCTACGAAGGTTATGACGAGAAAGCAATAAAAGCAGTAAAGGAGATCAAGATTGTATCCGTCATACTAACAGCGAAAAACGGAAGGCGAAGCGAGGACCAAGAAGTAACTATGACTGTTGCCAAGGAAAAAGGTGGGTGGAAGCTTCTTGGCATTGAAGCTGTAAGATCCGGTATATGGTGGTGAGGATCGGGTTGCTTTAATTATTCTGCAATCAGGTTCAAATCCAAAAAGTTGTTTATAAATTTGCGAGCAGAAGAGCCTTTCAACAATTTATATATAACGTTGAAGTCCCTATGAGTGAAAGAGCCGAAAGTCATAGTGCTGCGGCTCTTTTGCATTTTGCGAACTTTGTTTGTCAAATCCGTTGACGGCGATGGATTCATAACCTCCATGGATGCGCTGCTGGCACTTCGTTTCGCAATGCATATCGAGCAATAACAACTTCGACGGGTAGGGTCGATCACCCTGATGCATGATTCCCCTCCCCCATTAACAGAACAGCGGGATTTCTTCCTGACCTCGTCCCTGCGGGCAACCGCGGGGGCGAGGTTTTTGTTGAAGGGTATTGCAAATCATGCAAAAAAAAGATAGAATAAGTGCAAAGTCACGGGGAGGGTTAAAAATCAGATGACAAACGGAAAAATACAGAAAGCAAAATGCGGATTTGCAGGACTTCTTGCTGCTGCAATCATTCTTGCCGCAGCGGTTCTGTGCGGCTTTGTTCGGCCTGCGGCGGCGAGTGCCGAAGCACTCAAGGTAAACACGGAGACGGTGCTTTTTTATGCGGGTACGGCAGCGGCGGAGGCGGGTGAATCGGCAGACATCAATCTTTGCATTGAAGGTGAAGACTATCTTGCACATGCGCTTGCAGTCACGGTCTGGTATGATCCGGAGGCGTTGGAGCTGAATTCCGTGACCCGCGGCAGCGCGATAGATTGGGAAAACACGCTTAACCATTTGGACACATCCATGCCCGGCAGGATCAGCCTCGGCGTGCTGTATCCGGGAAACGAAGGCATGACGCAGGCAAACAACGGCATTATTCACACGATGAATTTCACCGTGCTTGCAGGCGCTGCGGAGGATTCCGAAATCCGTGTTGAAGTTAAGAAATTCAATTATATGATGACCGACGACGATCAATATCCCGTGCCGACGCAGACGCAAAGCGGATGGATCTTTGTTAACGGCGGCGAATCGGGTGTTCCCGGCGATGCGGACGGGGACGGCATTGTGACGGCGGCGGATGCGCTGCTCGTGATGCGGTGCGCACTCGGAACGGCTGAGCTTTCGCCCGAAACCGCCGCGCTCTGCGATGCGGACGGGGACGGAAACGTCACACTTTCGGACGCCGTGCTGATACTCCGTGCCGCGCTCGGATTGGGCTGAGAATTCGAATTTGAACAAAACGGATAAAATGCGAAAAAGCTCCGCACGGCTGAAATAACTGCTGCGGAGCTTTTTGTAATTGAAGCTTTAACTGCGGGACTTTGACCTGAGCGTCAGCCGGCATGTTTTCGGTATGCATGGCATAAAGCGCGGTTTGCTTTTGAATTATTCATCCTCGGAATAGGGTTCGTCTTCGCTGACGGGAGCGGTTTCGTCATGGGCTGTTTCGATAAGGTCGCGGAGCTTCTTTTCGATTTCTTTGCAAAGCTCGGGGTTGTCGCGCAGGAAATTGCGTGCGTTTTCCCTGCCCTGTCCGATGCGGATATCGCCGTAGGAGAACCATGCGCCGGTCTTTGTGATGATTTTGTTTGCAACGCCCATATCGAGAATGGAACCTTCCTTAGAAACACCTTCACCGTAGATAATGTCGAACTCGGCAACGCGGAAAGGCGGCGCAACCTTGTTTTTAACGACTTTGATGCGCGTGCGGTTGCCGACGGGCGAATTGCCCTGTTTCAGCGTGTCGATTTTGCGGACGTCCAAACGGATGGAGGCAAAGAACTTCAGCGCCTTGCCGCCGGTGGTGGTTTCGGGATTGCCGAACATAACACCGACTTTTTCACGGAGCTGATTGATAAAAATAACGCAGGTGCGGGATTTTCCGACAACGCCGGCAAGCTTGCGCAATGCCTGGCTCATGAGTCTTGCCTGCAAGCCGACGTGAGAATCACCCATGTCGCCTTCAAGCTCGGCTTTGGGAACGAGAGCCGCAACGGAGTCAACAACGATAACGTCGATCGCGCCGCTGCGAACGAGTGCATCCGCAATGTCGAGTGCCTGTTCGCCGTTGTCCGGCTGGGAAACATAGAGCTTGTCCATGCTGATGCCAAGCTTTTCGGCATAAACGGGGTCAAGCGCATGTTCGGCATCGATAAAAACGCACATACCTCCCATTTTTTGCGCTTCGGCAATGATATGCAGCGCAATGGTGGTTTTGCCGGAGGATTCCGGCCCGTATATTTCAACTATTCTTCCGCGCGGAACGCCGCCGACGCCGAGAGCTGCGTCAAGCTCAATGCAGCCCGTCGGAATGACGGAAACCTGAATCCTTGAGGCGGCATCTCCCATCAGCATAATTGCACCCTTGCCGTATTGCTTTTCGATTTGACCGAGTGCCATTTCAAGTGCTTTATCTTTTTGCATGTTCTGTTCCCTTTCCGGTTCGGACGGAATTGCGCAGTAAAAGCCGAAAATCGCCCCAACCTCCCGATATTATTCGTAAAACGACCCTGAAACAAGGGTTTGCTGTGCCTATATTATAACATAAACGCAGCACGTTTTGCACCCTACAAAAGGGCAAAAGGCGGAAATTTGCACAGCTTTAAAAATATATTGACTTTCGGACATAATTTGTGTTGACAAATGCATCGGAACGCGTTATAATATCCCTCGCAGTGAAAAATGCGGTTGTGGCGGAACAGGCAGACGCGTACGTTTGAGGGGCGTATGGGAGACCGTATGGGTTCAAGTCCCATCAACCGCACCATGGCGAGTGTTCTTACAGCATTTGAAAAGCTGTGAGCACACTCGCTTTTTTCTGCTCAAACAGCGGGTCTGTCGTCTGTCGTGTAGCTCACGAACACGCC
>ENA-UOIW01000660-UOIW01000660.1-human-gut-metagenome-genome-assembly--contig:-P58-NODE-660-length-25545-cov-7.960063_pt1 | contig 25545 bp, 24 predicted proteins | sample MGYA00242334_ERZ723881 | MGnify/ENA metagenome assembly ERZ723881 | reverse complement strand
GCGGACGCTCTCATACAGGGATACGGAGGCCTCGCCGTCGGCGAAACTCTTGACCTCCGCCTCGCCCAGCTTGATCCCGATGATCTTGCAGATCTCCTGGGCCAGCGCGGGGTTGGCATTGCCGGTGAAGATCTTCATGTCCTTGCCGTGAGAAATCATGGTCGTACTCTCGCTTTCTATCCGTTTTTGGTTTGTGGATGATATATATGGAAACAGACGGCTGTTTCACGCGAAGGGGAAGACGGATCGTTAAAAAGAAAACAAAAAACCGTCCCGCTGCACCGGCGCATCAGAGCGCGGCGGACAGCGCGGACGGCAGCGATCCCCCGGATACGAGGGCGCGGTCACGGACGATATGCACCTTGCTGCGGCTGACAATGCCCATCGGCACGCACCCCCTTTCCTGTACTGCCCCCTATTATAGCAGGTTTACTGAGAAAATCCAGTATTTTTCCCGTTTTTTTCGGCAATAATTTTTTCGCCGCCCTTTTCCACAGCTGCTTCCACAGTTTGCCCGGCAAATTGCTGGCATTTTTCATGTTTCTGATAAATATAGGGCATTTTTCCTATTTTATAGTTGCATTTTCCTTTTCGCTGCATTACAATAGGCAGGTATCTGGAAAAGGAGTTGGGCCGCGTATGCTGCATATCGTGCTGGTAGAACCTGAAATACCCCAGAATTGCGGCAACATCGCCCGCACCTGCGCCGCCACCGGCAGCAGCCTTCACCTGATCCGCCCCCTGGGCTTCGACATCTCTGACCGGGCCGTCAAGCGGGCCGGGCTGGACTACTGGCATCTGGTGGACGTGTACGACTACGACGGGCTGGACGATTTTTTCCGCCGCAATCCCCAGGCGTCGGAGAATATGTGGCTGGCCACCACCAAAGCGCCCCGGGACTACACCCGGGCTGCCTTTTCGCCGGATTGCTGGCTGGTGTTCGGCAAGGAGACGGCGGGCCTGCCGGAGGACTTCCGCATGGCCCACTATGACCGCTGCATCCGCCTGCCCATGCGCCCGGAGGCCCGCAGCCTGAATTTGAGCAATTCCGTGGCCATCCTCACCTACGAGGCCCTGCGTCAAAGCGGCTTTCCCGGTCTGTCCGGCGCAGGCGAGATGGCGGAACATACACCATAAACCGTGATTTTTATGCGAGAGGAGCGTTTCGTATGAATTACAACAAAAAGACCATCCGCGACGTGGACGTCGCCGGCAAGAAGATCCTGCTGCGCTGCGATTTCAACGTGCCCCAGGATAAGGAGACGGGCGCTATCACCAGCGACAAGCGCATCGTGGCGGCGCTGCCCACCATCCGGTATCTGCTGGAGCGGAACGCGGCGGTTATCGCCTGCTCCCACCTGGGCAAGCCCAAGGGTGAGTGGAAGAGCAAGCTGACCCTCGCCCCCGTGGCGGAGCGTCTCAGCCAGCTGCTGGGGCAGGAGGTCATCTTTGCCAAGGACATCGTGGGCGAGGACGCCAAGGCCAAGGCCGCGGCGCTGCAGGGCGGCCAGATCATGCTGCTGGAGAACCTGCGCTTCGACCCCCGTGAGGAGAAGAACGACCCCGCCTTTGCCAAGGAGCTGGCCTCCATGGCGGAGCTGTATGTGTCCGACGCCTTCGGCACCGTTCACCGCGCCCACGCCTCCACCGCCGGTGTGGCGGCCTACCTGCCCGCTGTGTCCGGCCTGCTGGTGGCCAAGGAGCTGGAGGTCATGGGCGGCGCGCTGAACGACCCCAAGCGCCCCTTCGTGGCGGTGCTGGGCGGCGCCAAGGTCAGCGACAAGATCGGCGTCATCAACAACCTGCTGGATAAGGCCGACACCGTTATCATCGGCGGCGGCATGGCCTACACCTTTGCCAAGGCTCAGGGCGGCAGCATCGGCAAGAGCCTGTGCGAAAACGACAAGCTGGACTACGCCCTGGATATGCTCGAAAAGGCCAGGAAGAACGGCGTGCAGCTGCTGCTGCCCACGGACACCGTGGCGGCGGACGACTTCTCCAACGACGCCCACCGCCAGGTGGTCAGCACCATGGCCATCCCCGAGGGCTGGGAGGGCATGGACATCGGCCCGGACACCATCAAGACCTTCTGCGGCGCGGTGCGCGGCGCGGGCACGGTGGTGTGGAACGGCCCGATGGGCGTGTTTGAGTTCGACAACTTTGCCGCCGGTACCCGGGCCATGGCCCAGGCGCTGGCCGACAGCGGCGCCATCACCATCGTGGGCGGCGGCGACAGTGCCGCGGCGGTGGAGCAGATGGGCTTTGCCGACAGGATCACCCACATCAGCACCGGCGGCGGCGCGTCTCTGGAGTTCCTGGAGGGGCTGGAGCTGCCCGGCGTGGCCTGCCTGCTGGATAAATAAGCGCATATTTCCCATTTAATATATATGAAAAGACAGAGGAGTAAACAGTTATGAATCGCAGATACCGTAAGACCATTATCGCCGGCAACTGGAAGATGAACAAGACCGCCACCGAGACGAAGAAGTTCGCCGAGGAGCTGAAGGCCCTGCTGCCCAAGGCCAAGTGGTGCGACATTGTGGTGTGTGTCCCCACCGCCAACATCTCCACCGCCATCAAGGCGTTCAAGGACGCCCGCGTGTCCGTGGGCGCGCAGAACGTGTTCTATGAGAAGTCCGGCGCGTACACCGGTGAGGTGTCCGCCGATATGCTGAAGGATCTGGGCGTGAAGTACGTCATCATCGGCCACTCCGAGCGCCGTCAGTACTTCGGCGAGACGGATTTCACCGTGAACCGCAAGGTGCTGGCCGCCCTGGAGGCCGGGCTGCACCCCATCATCTGCGTGGGCGAGACGCTGGAGCAGCGGGAGCTGGGCATCACCATGGAGCTCATCGCCCTGCAGGTCAAGTCCGCGCTGGCCGGCGTGCCCGCCGAGAAGCTGCGCAAGTGCGTCATCGCCTATGAGCCGGTGTGGGCCATCGGCACGGGCAAGACCGCCACCGCCGAGCAGGCCGCCGAGGTCTGCACCTTCATCCGCACCACCGTGCGCCACCTGTACGGCGCCCGTATCGCCCGCTCCATCACCATCCAGTACGGCGGCTCCATGAAGCCCGCCAACGCGGCGGAGCTGCTGGGCCAGCCCGACATCGATGGCGGTCTTATCGGCGGCGCGGCGCTGAACGCGGCGGACTTTGTGGAGATCATCAACGCGGCCAACCAGGACTGAAGCGCCAAGGAGGTTCGGCATGAATAAAACTCCCACTACCCTTATCATCATGGACGGCTTCGGTCTCGCCCCGGCGGCGGCCGACAACGCCGTCTCCCTGGCCAATACCCCGGTGCTGGATAAGCTGTTCCGGGAATACGCCCATACCACCCTGTCCGCCAGCGGACTGGACGTGGGCCTGCCCGCCGGGCAGATGGGCAACAGCGAGGTGGGCCACACCAACATCGGCGGAGGCCGCGTGGTGTTCCAGGATCTGCCCCGCATCAGCCGCGCCATCGAGGACGGCAGCTTTTTCAAGAACGAGGCCTACAACAAGGCCATGGACGACTGTTTGAAAAACGACAGCAGCCTGCACCTGTACGGACTGCTGTCCGACGGCGGCGTCCACTCCCACATCGAGCACCTGTTTGCCCTGCTGCAAATGGCCAGGGACAAGGGCCTGACCAAGGTGTACGTCCACTGCTTCCTGGACGGGCGGGATGTGTCCCCCACCAGCGGCAAGGGCTTCGTGCAGGAGCTGCAGGATAAGTGCGCCCAGCTTGGCGTGGGCAAGATCGCCACGGTGATGGGCCGCTACTACGCCATGGACCGCGACAAGCGCTGGGAGCGGGTGCAGATGGCCTACGACGCCATGGTCTACGGCGAGGGCCACCACAGCAGCGACCCCGTGGCCGCCGTGGCGGAGAGCTACGCCAACGGCGTCACCGACGAGTTCGTCGAGCCGGTGGTCATCGACCCGGACGGCACCATCAGCGACAACGACAGCATCATCTTCTTCAACTACCGGCCCGACCGCGCCCGTGAGATCACCCGCGCCATCGTTGACCCGGATTTCGACGGCTTCGCCCGGGAGCTCTTCCCCACCACCTATGTGTGCAACACGGAATATGATGCCTCCATGCCCAACGTGCTGGTGGCCTGGCCGCGCATCGCCGTGAAGAACGGCCTGGGCGAGTACCTCAGCAGCATGGGCATGACCCAGCTGCGCATCGCCGAGACGGAGAAGTACGCCCATGTCACGTTTTTCTTCAACGGCGGCGTAGAGAAGCAGTACCCCGGCGAGGACCGCGTCCTCGTCCCCTCTCCCAAGGTGGCCACCTACGACCTCCAGCCGGAGATGAGTGCCTTCGAGGTCTGCGACAAGTGCGTGGAGCGCATCGAGTCCGGCGCGTATGACGTCATCATCCTCAACTTCGCCAACTGCGACATGGTGGGCCACACCGGCGTGCTGGAGGCCGCCGTCAAGGCCGTGGAAACCGTGGATACCTGCGTGGGCCGGGTGGTGGATGCCACGCTGAAGATGGGCGGCATCGCCATGGTCACGGCGGACCACGGCAACGCCGAGGACATGAAGCAGCCCGACGGCAGCCCCATGACCGCCCATACCACCAACCTCGTGCCGTTTATCCTCTGCGGCGCGGGGACGGAGCTGCGGCCCGGCCGCCTGGCGGACATCGCCCCCACCATTCTGGATGTGATGGGCCTGGCCTGCCCGGAGGAGATGGACGGCAAAACGCTGATCGTGAAATAAAGCAGACACGGAGACTTCCCGGAGCAAGCTCCGGGAAGTCTTTCTAATTCTAATAAGGAGTATCCATGAACATTTTTGTCATCGGCTGCGGCCGCTGGGGCTCGCTCATCACCTGGTATCTGGACCGCATCGGCCACCATGTCACGCTGTACGGCCGCAAAAGCTCCCCCAAGATGCAATCATTCCTGGCCACCCGCCAGAATGACCTGCTGACGCTGCCTCCCTCTGTGGCCCTGACCACGGAGCTGAACGACATTGAAGGCGCGGAGACAGTCATCATCTCCGTCGGCTCGCAGAGCCTGCGGTCGCTGCTTCAGGAGCCGCCGCTGCAGGCCCTGCGGAGCAAGACCGTGGTGCTGTGCATGAAGGGCCTGGAGATGGGCACGGGCCAGCGCCTCAGTCAGATCGCCGGCGAGTGCCTTGACCCCTCCAACACCGTGGCCGTGTGGCTGGGCCCGGGCCATGTGCAGGAGTTCTACCGCGGCATCCCCAACTGCATGGTCATCGACAGCGCGAACGAGGAGGTAAAGCGCCGTTTGGTGCAGTCCTTCTCCAGCGACCTGATCCGCTTTTACTACGGCGGCGACATGATCGGCAACGAGGTGGGCGCAGCGGCCAAAAACGTGGTGGGCATCGCCGCCGGCTTTCTGGACGGCGTGGAGATGTCCAGTCTCAAGGGCGCGCTGATGAGCCGCGGCACCCGGGAGGTGGCGCGGCTTATCAGAGCCATGGGCGGCAGCGAGCTGTCGGCCTACGGCCTGTGCCACCTGGGCGATTACGAGGCCACCGTGTTCTCGCCGTACAGCCACAACCGCCAGTTCGGTGAGGCTTTCATTCGTCATCAGGACTTTCACCGCCTGGCGGAGGGCTACTACACCGTGGAGGCCCTGATGCTGCTGGGCCGGCAGTACGGCGTGGAGCTGCCCATCTGCCGGGCGGTCCACGACATCCTCTATGAGCACGCCGACCCAAAGGCCACGCTGCAAAGCCTGCTGCGCCGCGGCCTGCGGGCGGAGTTCGACGACTGACCGCCGCTCTTTTCGTGCAGTGCGTAAGCGTTTGCTTATAGACACTTTTTGCGAAATGTGGTAGAATACGCCATCCAAAGGTCATACCCGAAGGAGGGTACTATATATGAACGAGATAAAAACCCCGAAAAAACCGCTGATCTACTACTACCTCGTGGCCATGCTGGTGGTGCTGCTGTTCAACTTCCTGGCCATGCCCTGGCTGGCGGAGCATCAGATCAAGGACGTGGACTACAACACGTTCGTCTCCATGACGGAGAAGAAGGAGATCGGCCAGGTGGAGATCCAGGAGCAGGATAACCGCATCCTGTTCACCTCCGCTGACGGCGCGACGGTCTACAAGACCGCCATGGTCCCCGACGACGGCCTGGTGCAGCGCTTGCTGGACGCCGGCATCTCCACCACCGGCGAGGAGATCGAGCAGACGTCCCTGCTGGTGAGCATCCTGGGCTGGGTGCTGCCGCTGATCATCTTCATTGCCATCGGCCAGCTTATCTCCCGCAATCTGATGAAGAGGATGGGCGGCGACGGCAATTCCATGATGTTCAACATGGGCAGGTCCAACGCCAAGGTCTACGTCAAGTCCGCCGAGGGCATCAAGTTTGCCGATGTGGCCGGTGAGGACGAGGCCAAGGAGAACCTGGCCGAGATCGTCAATTACCTCCACGACCCCAGCAAGTATCAGGAGATCGGCGCGTCCATGCCCAAGGGCGTGCTGCTGGTAGGCCCTCCGGGCACGGGCAAGACCATGCTGGCCAAGGCCGTGGCTGGCGAGGCCAACGTGCCGTTCTTCTCCATGTCCGGCTCTGAGTTCGTGGAGATGTTTGTGGGCATGGGCGCCAGCAAGGTCCGCGACCTGTTCAAGCAGGCCAAGGAGAAAGCCCCCTGCATCGTGTTCATCGACGAGATCGACGCCATCGGTCAGAAGCGCAGCGGCGGCCAGTACGGCGGCAACGACGAGCGGGAGCAGACCCTGAACCAGCTCCTCACCGAGATGGACGGCTTCGAGGGCAACACCGGCGTCATCATTCTCGCCGCCACCAACCGCCCCGAGTCCCTCGACCCGGCCCTGACCCGTCCCGGCCGTTTCGACCGCCGCGTTCCCGTGGAGCTGCCCGACCTGCTGGGCCGCGAGGCCATCCTCAAGGTCCACGCCAAGAAGATCAAGGTGGCCGAGGACGTGGATTTCAACAAGATCGCCCGTATGGCCTCCGGCGCGTCCGGCGCGGAGCTGGCCAACATCGTCAACGAGGCCGCCCTGCGGGCCGTCCGCGACGGCCGCCGCTTCGCCACCCAGGCCGACCTGGAGGAGAGCATCGAGGTGGTCATCGCCGGCTATCAGAAGAAGAACGCCATCATGACCGACCACGAGAAGAAGATCGTCTCCTATCACGAGATCGGCCACGCTCTGGTGGCAGCCAGGCAGACCAACTCCGCCCCGGTGCAGAAGATCACCATCGTGCCCCGTACCTCCGGCGCGCTGGGCTACACCATGCAGGTGGAGGAGGGCAACCACTACCTGATGACCCAGGAGGAGATGGAGAACAAGATCGCCACCCTCACCGGCGGCCGCGCCGCCGAGGAGACGGTGTTTGGCTCGATCACCACCGGCGCGTCCAACGACATCGAGCAGGCCACCAAGCTGGCCCGTGCCATGATCACCCGCTACGGCATGAGCAAGGACTTCGACATGGTGGCCATGGAGACGGTGCAGAACCAGTACCTGGGCGGCGACACGTCCCTGGCCTGCTCTGCCGAGACCCAGACGAAGATCGACCAGCAGGTGGTGGCCCTGGTGAAGCAGCAGCACGAGAAGGCGCTGAAGATCCTCGCCGACAACCGCGCCAAGCTGGACGAGCTGGCCGCCTTCCTGTACGAGAAGGAGACCATCACCGGCGAGCAGTTCATGGACATCCTCAACAAGTGAAAAGAGGACGGCGAAGCCGTCCTCTTTTTCTTGCTTTACTTGCCCAGGGCGGCCTTCAGGGCGTCCACCCGGTCGGTCTTTTCCCAGGCCACGCCCAGCTCCTCCCGGCCCATGTGGCCGTAGGCCGCCAGCTGGCGGTAAATGGGCTTGCGCAGGTCCAAGTCGCGGATGATGGCGGTGGGGCGCAGGTCAAAGACCTTCTCCACAGCGGCCTCCAGCTCGTTGTCGGACACCACGCCGGTGCCGAAGGTGTCCACCAGCACGCTGACAGGCCGGGCCACGCCGATGGCGTAGGCCAGCTGCACCTGGCACTTGGTGGCAAGGCCGGCGGCCACCACGTTCTTGGCCACCCAGCGGGCGGCATAGGCGGCGGAGCGATCCACCTTGGTGGGGTCCTTGCCGGAGAAAGCGCCGCCGCCGTGGGGGGCGCTGCCGCCGTAGGTATCCACGATGATCTTGCGGCCCGTCAGGCCGCTGTCGGCGGCAGGGCCGCCGCTGACAAAGCGCCCCGTGGGGTTGACGTAGATCTTCGTCTCGCCGTCCATCAGGCCGGCGGGGACAGTGGGCTTGATGACCAGCTCGATCATGTCCCTGCGGATCTGCTCCAGGGACACCTCCGGGCTGTGCTGGGTGGACAGCACCACGGTGTCCACGCGGACGGGCTTGCCGCCCTCGTCGTACTCCACGGTGATCTGGGTCTTGCCGTCGGGCCGCAGATAGTCCACCAGACCCTGCTTGCGCACGTCGGTCAGCCGCTTGGCCATCTTGTGGGCCAGGGAGATGGCCAGGGGCATCAGCTCCGGCGTCTCGTCGCAGGCGTAGCCGAACATCATGCCCTGGTCGCCCGCGCCGTTATCCAGCTCGCCGTCGCCCTTGGCCTTGGCCTCGTAGCTCTTGTCCACGCCCAAGGCGATGTCGCCGGACTGCTCGTCGATGTTGGTGATGACGGCGCAGGTGTTGCCGTCAAAGCCGAACTGGGACCGGTCATAGCCGATGTCCAGCACCACCTGCCGGGCGATCTTGGGGATGTCCACATAGCAGCTGGTGGTGATCTCACCCATGATGTGGATCAGACCGGTGGAGGCGCAGGTCTCACAGGCCACGCGGCCATTGGGGTCTTTCTCAAAGATAGCGTCCAGTACCGCGTCGGAGATCTGGTCGCAGATCTTGTCGGGATGCCCCTCGGTGACGGATTCAGAGGTAAAGAGTCGTTTTGCCATGATAGTTTTCTCCTTTCATTCGGGAAACGCAACAAAAAAGCGCCCTGTCGAACCGACAGAGTGCTGGATGTTTTGCTTCTCCTCATCTTTCGATTCGTTCGTCGGATTTGGCACCTTGAAAAAACAGGTTGCCGTGGCTTCATCGGGCCGTTCCCTCCGCCACTCTTGATAAGGTATTCACTTGTACCATCAATCTTAGCACATATTTTTCCGTTGTCAATAGCTTTTTCACGGAAAGAAAAAATATACGGAAGAAATTCCGACAAGAATTGACATTCTGCCCGAAGCACAGTAAAATAGCCGCAAGAGGAGTTCTGCACACAACGGCAGGCGGTTTAGCTGCACACCACCCGGAAGGGAGGTGATCGGATGCCTTTGACCATTACATTCCATGTATTTGGATATGTTGTGACCATTCGCGTCAAATGCGAAAACCGCCACTCGGCCAAGTGACGGTTTTCTTGTCATTTAAGAAAGCAATAACCGGACGGAGCTAAACCGCTTGTCGCAGAACTCCTCCCACCACCATTGTATCATAGCGCCCGCTTTTGTCAAGCGGGTGTTTTTCTCATTGTTCAAAAAAATGACATGACTTTTGGCCTTTTATGCGCTATACTGGGTACAATTTCTTTATACCATGTAACAACAGGAGGACCTTCCCCTTGAAAAAACTGTATGATGGGGTGCAGCGGTTCTGCGCGACGCATCCCCGTTTCGGCATTCCCAACCTGATGCGCGTCATCGTCGCCGGCAACGTGGCGGTGTACGTCCTCATGCTGCTGACCCAGAGCAACGACGCCAACGCGCTGAGCTTTCTGACGTTCAATCTGAACGCCCTGCTCCACGGCGAGATCTGGCGCATCGTCACCTTCGTGTTCGTGCCGGGCTACACCTCGCCGCTGAGCCTGCTCATCACCCTGTATTTTTACTACTGGATCGGCTCGACGCTGGAGCGCCAGTGGGGCACCGCCAAGTTCAACCTCTACTACCTCAGCGGTATGCTGCTGACGGTGCTGGGCGCGGTGCTGGCCAGCCTGCTCTCCGGCAACCCCTACCTGACGGTGGCGGGCACGGGCTATGTGAACCTGTCCATGTTCTTCGCCTTCGCCTTCCTGTTCCCGGACGCCACGGTGCTGCTGTTCTTCATCCTCCCGGTGAAGATGAAGTGGCTGGCGTATTTGGATGGCGCGCTGTTCGCCTTTGACATCATCCGGGGCATCGGCGCGCATGACTGGGCCAACGTGGTGCTGCCGGTGGTGGCGCTGCTGAACTTCGCGGTGTTCATCTGGCCGGAGGTCCACTACCTCCGCCAGCGGACGCAGTACCAGGCATCCCGTAAGACCGTGCAGTTCAGGCAGGCCCAGCAGCGGGCGCAGCAGGCACAGCAAGCGCCGTACCACCACAAGTGCGCCGTCTGCGGCCGGACGGATACGGACTACCCCGACCTCCAGTTCCGCTATTGCAGCAAGTGCGCCGGGTATCACTGCTTCTGCCAGGATCACATCTTCAACCACGTGCATTTTACAGAGGAATAAGATGAAAAGGGTCGCCGTGAGGCGGCCCTTTTACCTGCCGCTTACCCAAATCTTACATTTCCGTAAGTTGACAGCGAAAGCGTTATCGCGTACAATGAATGGGCAAAACAAATCCGAAATGTTCAAAAATACGCCGGCGCAACCGCCGGTTGACAAATCTCCACGCCGGGTTTGTAGACCGCAACCGCAGAAATCCGTATGATAGCACCACACAAAGCAACGCGGCGCGGCGCCGTCATACGAAAGGAGAAGTACACTATGATTTTAGCGGATAAGATCGTGTCCCTGCGGAAGAAGGCGGGATGGAGTCAGGAGGAGCTGGCGGAGCAGCTGGGCGTCACCCGGCAGTCCGTGTCCAAATGGGAGGGCGCCCAGTCCGTTCCCGATATGGATAAGGTGGTGCAGATGAGCCGCCTGTTCGGCGTGACCACCGACTACCTACTGAAGGACGAGATAGAGGAGCAGGCCGCCGCTCTCGTGGAGGAGAGCCCCCTGCGCCGCGTGACCATGGGCCAGGCCGCCGACTACCTGGCCCGCCGGAGGGCCGCCGCACCCAAGGTGGCCTTCGCCGTGCTGCTGTGCATCGTCTCCCCGGTGACGTTGCTGCTGCTGGCCGCCATGAGCGAGGTGCAGCGCTTCCCTATCAGCGGAAACGCGGCGGCGGGCATCGGATTGTGCGTGATGCTGGTGCTGCTGGCTGTCGCGGTGAGCATTTTCCTGCGCGCCGACGCGGACGTGCGCGACTACCGCTTTTTAGAGGAAGAGCCCTTCGAGACGGAGTACGGCGTCACCGGCATGGTGCGCCAGCGCCAGCGGGAGTACGCGGACACCCGCACCCGCTATACCACCATTGGCGCGGTGCTGTACGTGCTGGCGGCTGCGCCGCTGTTCGCCGCCGTCTGCATCGATGGCAGCGACCTGCTGTATGTGGGCGCGGTGGGCGTGCTGCTGGTGCTGGTAGGCATCGGATGCCTGTTTTTGGTCAGCGCCGGAGTATACAGCAGCGCCATGGAGCGGCTGCTGGAGGAGGGCGACTACGCCCGCGGGCAGAAGAAGCACCGCAGGGTGCTGGGTACGGTGTCCACGATCTACTGGCTGGCGGCCACGGCGGTCTTCCTGATATACACCTACGGCCCATCCGGCAACGGCCAGCCCCAGTACAGCTGGATCATCTGGGCGGTGGCCGGTGTGCTGTACGCCGCCGTGATGGGCGTGGTGCGCCTGCTCCTGCGGGGCAGGAAAGACTGAGATCCACCGCGTCTGACGCGGAGAGAGAAACGAGGAGGCAACTATGCTGAATATCCAACACCTGACCAAGACCTACGGCGACAAGAAGGCCGTGGACGACCTGACGCTGCACATCGCGCCGGGTGAGATCTACGGCTTCATCGGCCACAACGGCGCGGGAAAGACCACTACGCTGAAATCCGTGGTGGGCATCCTGCAATTCGATGCCGGCACAGTGACCATCGACGGCACGGACCTCAAGGCCGACCCCCTGGCCTGCAAGCGGAAGCTGGCCTACATCCCGGACAACCCGGACCTGTACGACTATATGACCGGCATCAAGTACCTGAGCTTCATCGCCGACGTGTTCGGCGTGGACGCCCAGACCCGCCAGGCCCGTATCCGCCAGTACGGTGACATCTTCGAGATCACCGGCGACCTGGCCCAGCCCATCGCCGCCTATTCCCACGGCATGAAGCAGAAGCTGGCCATCATCGCCGCGTGGCTGCACGACCCCAGGCTCATCATCATGGACGAGCCCTTCGTGGGCCTCGACCCCAAGGCCGCCCACACGCTCAAGGGCATGATGCGGCAGGTCTGCGACCGGGGCGGCGCCATCTTCTTCTCCACCCACGTGCTGGAGGTGGCGGAAAAGCTGTGCGACAAGGTGGCCATCATCAAGGGCGGCAGGCTGATCCGCTCCGGCACGATGGAGGAGGTCAAGGGCGACGACTCGCTGGAGGAAGTGTTCCTGGAGCTGGAGGGTGAATGATGGTCGGACTGTTGCTGAAAAAGCAGCTGACGGACATTTTCCGCGGCTACTTCTACGATGCGAAGAAGAACAGAATGCGGTCCAAAGTCGCCACCATCGGTCTGATCGTCATGTACGTCCTGCTGATGGTGGGCCTGCTGGGCGGTATGTTCACCCTGCTCTCCCTGAGCATCTGCGGTGCGATGTACCACAGCGGCCTGGGCTGGCTGTACTTCACCCTGTTCACCGTTTTGGGCCTGTTCATGGGCGTGTTCGGCAGCGTGTTCAACACCTTCGCCGGCCTGTACCAGGCCAAGGACAACGACCTGCTGCTGTCTCTGCCCATCCCCATCCGCGCCATTCTGGCCTCCCGCCTGCTGGGCGTGTACCTCATGGGCCTGATGTTCTCCGGGGTCATTATGCTGCCCTGCGTCATCGTGTACTGGTTCGCGGCGGAGCTGTCCGCCGCCGCGGTCATCGGCGGGCTGGCGCTGATCCTGGCGGTGTCCCTGCTGGCGCTGGTGCTGTCCTGCCTGCTGGGCTGGGTGGTGGCCAAGCTCTACTCCAGGCTGAAGCATAAGAACCTCCTGACCACCCTGGCGGCGCTGGTGCTGTTCGGCGCGTACTATGCGGTGTGCTTCCGTGCCAGCGCCCTCATCGAGCGGCTGCTGGCCCACCTGGACCAGGTAGGTGCGGCGGTGCGGGGCGGTGCATATCCCCTGTACCTCATGGGCCGCATGGGCCAGGGCGACTGGCTGGCCATCGCCCTTGTGCTGGCGGTGACGGCGCTCCTGTGCTGGCTCACCTACCTGCTGCTCAGCCGGACGTTCCTCACCATCGCCACGGCGAAGACCAGCGAGACAAAAAAAGCGTACAAAGAGGGGAAAGCGGCCCTCCGGAGCATCCCGGCGGCGCTGCTGTCCAAGGAGCTGGGCCGCCTCACCTCCAGCCCCAACTATATGCTCAACTGCGGCCTGGGCACGGTGATGCTGCCGCTGCTGGGCGTGGTGCTGCTCATCAAGCGCGGCGACCTGCTGCCCCTGCTGTCTCAGGCGCTCGGAGCGCGTGCGCCGGACATAACGGCGGTGCTGCTGTGCGCGGCGCTGTGTTTGGTGGGGTCGATGAACGACATGACCTCCTCCTCCGTGTCGCTGGAGGGCAAGTGCCTGTGGCAGATCCAGTCCCTGCCGGTGCGGCCCTGGCAGGTGCTGCGGGCCAAGCTGCTGGTACAGGTTCTGATCACCGGCGTGCCCATGCTGCTGGCCTCGGTGTGCGTGGTGCTGGCCGTCCGGCCCGGACTGCTGGCCGCCGTGCTGCTGGCGGTGATGCCCCAAACGTTCGTGTGGCTGTCCGCCGCCTTCGGCCTGACGATGGATCTCAAGCGTCCCAACCTGACCTGGACCAACGAGATCACCGTCATCAAGCAGCGGCTCACGGTGCTGCTGGCCATGCTGGGCGGCTGGGTCTACGCCGTGGTCATCGGCCTTCTGTACCTGCTGGTGCTGCCGAGCTGGAGCGCCGCGTGGTATCTGCTGGCCTGCACGGTGCTGACGGCATTGCTGACGGCGCTGCTGCTGCGCTGGCTGCGGACAAGGGGCGCGGCCATCTTCGCCGCCCTGTAAAGGATAAAAGGATAAAGGGCGGCCGTTTCCGAAGAAACGGCCGCCCTTCTCCGCCCTTCTCCCATTTTGTCCCCTTTACAAACGCCCGATTTTTGCTATAATGGAAAAGAATATTATCACACAAGGAGAACCGATATATGGCCGTTATTGAGTACGACGAATATAAGCAGAGGCTGCTGGCCCTGGAGCCCACCCTGGGTGAGCTGGAGAAGGCCCTGGGCATCCCCAAGGCCCGCGAGGAGCTGGCCGAGCTGCAAAAGGAGACGGAGCAGGAGGGCTTTTGGAACGATCTGGAGCGCAGCCAGCAGGTCAGCCGTCAGGTGAAGCGCCTGGAGAATAAGATCAAGAAGCACGACAAGCTGGTGTCCGAGTGGGAGGACACCCTGACCCTGTGCGAAATGGCACAGGAGGAGGACGACCCCTCCCAGCTGGACGACGTGGTGGAGGGCTACAACACGCTGGAAAAGGAGATCAGCGAGCGCCGTCTGGCCGCCCTGCTCTCCGGCGAGTATGACGGCAACAACGCCATCCTCACCTTCCATGCCGGCGCAGGCGGCACAGAGGCCCAGGACTGGACGGAGATGCTCTACCGTATGTATACCCGCTGGGCCGAGCGCCACGGCTATTCCTACCAGCTCATGGACTACGAGGCTGGCGACGAGGCAGGCATCAAGTCCGCCACCATCCTCATCGAGGGTGAGAATGCCTACGGCTACCTCAAGAGTGAGAACGGCGTCCACCGTCTCGTCCGCGTCAGCCCCTTCGACGCCAACGCCCGCCGTCAGACCAGCTTTGCCGCCCTGGAGGTCATGCCCGAGCTGGACGATGACAGCGAGATCGAGATCCGGCCCGAGGACATCGAGATGCAGGCCTGCCGTTCCTCCGGCGCAGGCGGCCAGCACATCAACAAGACCTCCTCCGCCGTCCGCCTGACCCACCTGCCCACCGGCATCGTGGTGTTCTGCCAGACGGAGCGCAGCCAGTTTCAGAACCGGGACAACGCCATGAAGATGCTGCGTGCCAAGCTGGCGGAGCTGAAGCTCCAGCAGCACGCGGAGAAGATCAGCGACCTGAAGGGCGTTCAGATGAAGATCGAGTGGGGCAGCCAGATCCGATCCTACGTGTTCATGCCCTACACGCTGGCCAAGGACACCCGCACCGGCTATGAGATGGGCAACATCCAGGCGGTGATGGACGGCGACATCGACGGCTTCATCAACGCCTACCTGACCGCCGCCGCCAACGGCGAGATCAAGAAATAAGAAATACGAAGCAGAACGCAAACAGGGCGTCCCCACCGGGGACGCCCTGTTCTTATTTCTCCGCGAAGTACGATTCCGTCTCCGCCACATTCCGCAGTATCTCCTGCCGCAGCGCCTCCAGCGACGGGAACTTCACCTCGCCCCGCAGCCGCCTGTGGAAATCCAGCCGCACCGTTTGTCCGTACAGGTCGCCGTCGAAGCCCAGCAGATACGTCTCCACCGACACGGTGTCCCCGTCGGTGACGGTGGGCCGTGTCCCCACGTTGGTCACGCCGGGGCAGCTCCGCCCGTCCGGCAGAAACGCCCGGGTGATGTATACGCCCCTGGCCGGCGTCAGCACATGGGCAGGCACGGCCAGGTTCACCGTGGGGATGCCGATGGTGCGGCCCAGCCGCTTGCCGTGCTGTACCGTCTGACTCAGGCAGTGGGGATGACCCAAAAACAGCGCCGCCCGCTCCATGTCGCCCTGCTCCACCAGCGTGCGGATGTAGGTGGAGCTGACGGTGATGCCCTCGATCTCCACCTCGGGGATGATATCGCAGCCCAGCCCCAGCTCCGCGCACTTCGCCTGCAGCAGCGCCACCGTGCCCTCGTTTCTGTGGCCGAAGCGGTGGTCGTGGCCGGCCACGAAATGCACCGCACCGTAGTCCCGAACGAGCATCTGAATGTAATCCTCCCAGCCCATGGTCATCATGGCCTGATCGAAGCGGGCGAAGATGACCCGCTCAATGCCGTACACCCGTCGGATGATGTCCCGCCGGTCGTCGTTGGAGTTGAGCAGCGGCACCGGCGTCCCGGTGACAAATTCTCTGGGTGAGCGGTCGAAGGTGAACACCGCCGGCACAGCACCCAATTCTCCGGCCCGCTCCGCCGCCTTTCGCAGCAGCGCGCCGTGTCCCCGGTGTACCCCGTCGAAAAACCCCAACGCGATCACAGTTTTTTCAACTTTCATAGAAGAAAATTCCTTTGTAGTTACAAGATGATTCGAAAGAAATTCAAGGTAATTCCACGTTTTTTCAAGCACCGAAGAAGTTTTTCTGGGAAATAAGCAGCCCGTTTTTCCAGCTGCTCAGGCACAGGAACTGCCCGTTCAGGCCGTACACCCGGTACAGCCCCTCCGCCAGCCCCTCCGCGGGAATGGGATTGCCGCAGCGGCAGGCCCGGTCTGCTTTTTCCGTCGTCAGCCGGTGCGCCGGGTACTGCCGGAACAGGGAATCCGCAGGCGCGAGAAGGCTTTCGCCCCTCTGCTGCACCTCCTCCAGCGTGTGGCTCTCCGCCAAGGTGAACCCGGCGGCCATGGTTCGCCGCAGGGAGCTCATGCACCCGCCGCAGCCCAGCGCCTGTCCGATGTCGTGGCACAGCGTCCGCACGTACGTCCCCTTGGAGCAGCGTACCCGCAGCGTCCAGTCTCCGCTCTCGTCCTGCCCCAACAATTCCAGCTCAAAAATGGTGATATTTCTGGCGGAACGCTGAATTTCCGTACCTTTCCGGGCTAATTCGTACAGCTTCTGCCCGTTGATCTTGATGGCGGAATACATGGGCGGTATCTGCTGGATCTCCCCGGTGAACCGGGGCAGCACTGCCTCCAGCGATTCCCGGCTGACGGCGGTCTCCCGCCGCTCCAGCACGTTCCCGCTGGTGTCCTGCGTGTCGGTGGTCACGCCCAGCCGCAGCCCGGCGATGTACTCCTTATCGCCGTTTTCCGCAAAGCTCACCGCCTTGGTGGCGCTGCCCACGAACACCGGCAGCACGCCGGTGGCCATAGGGTCTAATGTCCCGGCGTGGCCCACCTTTTTCGTTTTCAAAATGCCCCGCAGCTTGGCGCACACGTCCATGCTGGTCCAGCCGGCGGGCTTGTCCATGATGATGATCCCGTCCGCCATGGCTCACCTCACCACATCCCGGTAGGCCTTTAATACCAAGGCTTTCGCGTCCTTTAGCGTGCCGTCCACGGTTGCGCCGGCCGCCGCCTTGTGGCCGCCGCCGCCCAGCTGCTGGCACACGGCGCAGGCATCCACCCGCGGCCCGGTGCGCAGGGACAGCTTCACCTTCCCGGGCTTCAGCTCCCGCAGCGTGATGCCGCAGTCCGTGCCCTCCACCAGGGCGGCCAGACTGCTCAGTTCCTCGATGTCCGCCTCGGTGGCGTGCAGCTCCTGCCGCAGGGACAGGGGGATGGACATGACCACCACCCGGTCGCCGTCGTACAGCTCCATGTCCGCCACCATCCGGGCCTCCATGGCCAGCCGCGTCTTGCTCTTGGTGCGGAACAGCACCTTGTTCACCGGGCCAACGTCGATGCCCGTTTCCAGCAGCGCTGCGGCGATGCGGTGGGTGTCCGCCGTGGTGTTGGTGTAGACGAAGCACCCTGTGTCGGTGGAAATGGCCACATACAGCGCCATAGCGATGGCGGGCGTCACCGCCGTCAGCGCCCGGATGATGTGATAGATGATCTCGCCGCAGGCGGCGGCCTCCGCGTCCAGACACGTCTCCGTCGCGAAAAATGCCTGTGAGCCGTGGTGATCGATGGCCAGCTCGACGCGGCTGGCGTAAGAAGCTGCGTTGTCCGGCAGCAGGTTCAGCGCCGCGATGTCGGTGGAGACGATATGCGCCGGCGCAAAGTCCGCCGGTGCCCAGTAGGGCGCGGCGTAAGGTGCATAGGTGTCGGTGATCTCCGGGTTATACAGCAGGTACGCCGTCTTGCCCATGTCCCGCAGCGCCTGACACAGCGCGGCGGCCGAGCCGATGGTGTCGCCGTCGGGGCGCACGTGGGTCAGCAGCAGCACGTTGTCCATCTGCCGCAGCCGTGCCGCCGCCTCCTGTACCGTCAAGTGCCCGCTCATTCCCGGTCCTCCGGCAGCACGATGTCCGCGTTGGCGGGATTGGCGGGCTTCACGTGGTTCAGAAGATCCAGGATATGCGCGCCGTGGGCGATGGAATCGTCCATAAAGAATTGCAGCTCCGGCGTGTACCGCAGGTCGATGGCCTGCCCCAACTGGTGGCGCAGGTAGCCGGACGCGGACTTCAGCCCCTTCAGCAGCGCCTTTTCGTCGTCGCAGTTCAGCGCACTGATGTAAACCCGGGCGTAGCGCAGGTCGCTGGTGGTGTCCACATGGGTGATGGTGAGCATCCCCTCGGATACGCGGGGGTCTTTTACCGTCCGCAGCAGGGCGCTGAGCTCCTTGCGGATCTCCTCGTTGATGCGGCCGATGCGGTTGGATGCCATAATACATCGCTCCTTTCCTAAGAAAAACGGGGCGGGCGTTGCGCCCGCCCCGCAGGTATCAGACTTCGATCTGCTCCATGGTGAAGGCCTCCACGATGTCGCCTTCCTTGATGTCGTTGAACTTCTCGATGCTCAGGCCGCACTCGTAGCCGGCCACGACCTCCTTGACGGAGTCCTTGAACCGCTGGAGGGAGGCCAGCACGCCCTCGTGGATGACGATGCCGTCCCGGACGAGGCGGACCTGGCAGTCCTTGCGCTGGAGCTTGCCGTCCTGCACGTAGCAGCCGGCCACCGTGCCCACGCCGGACACCTTGTAGGTCTGACGCACCTCGGCATGGCCCAGCAGCACCTCCCGGAACTTGGGGGCGAGCATACCCTTCATGGCGGCCTCGATCTCGTTGATGGCGTCGTAGATCACGCGGTACATCCGCATATCCACGTTGGCCCGGGCGGCGCTGTCGCGGGCCGCCGCGTCGGGACGGACGTTGAAGCCCACGATGATGGCCTGGGATGTGGAAGCCAGCATCACGTCGGACTCGTTGATGGCGCCCACGCCGCCGTGGATCACGCGAACGCGGACCTCCTCGTTGCTCAGCTTCTCCAGAGAGGCCTTCACGGCCTCCACGCTGCCCTGCACATCGGCCTTGACGATCAGGTTCAGGTTCTTCATCTCACCGGCCTGGATCTGACTGAACAGATCCTCCAGGGAGACCTTGGTGACAGGCGCGTTGGCCTTGGCCTTTTCCTCGGCCTTGCGCTGCTCCACCAGCTCACGGGCCAGCTTCTCGTCGGCCACGGCGTTGAACGTGGCGCCGGCGGAGGGAGCTTCGCTCAGGCCGGTGATCTCCACGGGCACGCTGGGCCCGGCATCGGTGATGCGCTGGCCCTTGTCGCTGACCATGGCCCGGACGCGGCCCACGGACGTACCGGCGATGATGATGTCGCCCTGATGGAGCGTGCCGTTCTGCACCAGCAGCGTGGCCACCGGGCCGCGGCCCTTGTCCAGCCGGGCCTCGATGACCGTGCCCTGGGCGGCGCGGTTGGGATTGGCCTTCAGCTCGCTGACCTCGGCGGTCAGGGTGAGCATCTCCAGCAGATTGTCCACGCCCATGCCGGTCTTGGCGGAGATGGGGCACACGATGGTGTCGCCGCCCCACTCCTCGCACACCAGGCCATACTCGGTGAGCTGCTGCTTGATGCGCTCGGGGTTGGCCTCGGGCTTATCCATCTTGTTGATGGCCACGATGATGGGGATCCCGGCGGCCTTGGCGTGGTTGATGGACTCCACGGTCTGGGGCATGATGCCGTCCTCGGCGGCCACCACCAGAATGGCGATGTCCGTCACCATGGCGCCGCGGGCGCGCATGGACGTAAAGGCCTCATGGCCCGGGGTGTCCAGGAATGTGATGGGCTTGCCGTGGATCTCCACCTGATAGGCGCCGATATGCTGGGTGATGCCGCCGGCCTCGCCGCTGGCCACGTGGGCATTGCGGATATAGTCCAGCAGGGAGGTCTTGCCGTGGTCCACGTGGCCCATGACCACCACCACGGGAGCGCGGGGGACGAGATCCTCGTCGGTGTCCTGATGGTCGTCGATGAGGCGCTCCTCGATGGTGACCACCACTTCCTTCTCCACCTTGCAGCCCAGCTCCTCGGCGATGATGGCGGCGGTGTCGAAGTCGATCATCTGGCTCAGGGAGGCCATGACGCCGTTCTTCATCAGGCACTTGACCACCTCTGCGCCGGTCTTCTTCATGCGGCTGGCCAGCTCGCCCACGGAGATCTCATCGGGGATCTGCACGGTAACGGGGGTCTTCTTGATGACCTCCAGACGCAGCTTGCGGAGACGGTCGGCCTCCTCCTGCTTGCGCTTGCTGCTGGCGAAATTGTTGTCCCGGCGCTGCTTATTGCGGAACTTCTCCTTGCCCTGGGGGGCCTGTTGCTCCCGCTTGCCGCCGCCGGTACGGGCATCGGCCATGTCCTGCAGCTTCTCGTCGTACTTGTCCAGGTTCACGTTGGTGGCCTTGCGGGTGTCCACCACCTGCTTCTGGGGTACGCGGGACATGGGCTTCTGCTCCGGCTTGGCCGCATTCTGCTGGGGCGCGGCCTGCTGAGGCTTTGCACCGGCTGGCGCGGCGGCCTGCTGGGGCTTCTGCTGGGCCTGGGGCGCAGGCTCGCTCTTCTTCTCCGCGGGCTTTGCGCCCTCGGCGAAGATCACCGCGATGCTGGACACCGGGTTGTGCTGGGTCAGATACTCAAAGATGAGGCTCAGCTCACGATCCTCCAGCACCTGCATATGGTTTTTGGGCGTTTCGGCGTATTTCGTCAGGATCTCCGTGATCTCCTTTGTGGACACTCCGAAATCCTTCGCCACCTCATGCACTCTGTATTTGTTACCGATCGTCGCCAAACAAAGCCACCTCCATCTTAGTGATCGCGCCGCAGACGGCGCACCGTGTTTCCTGTCTTACTTGCCGCCCTTGCGGGGGCTGCCCTTACCCTTCTTCACCGGCAGGGCGTTGTCATAGCGTCCCGAGGGCGCGGGTTTTGTCCGCTTCCGCTGTTCTCGCGGCGGGCGGCCGGGCCGCTTTTTCTCCTCCCGGGGCGGAGGAACCGATCCCTCCGGGGGTGCGGGGGGCGCTTCATGCGTCCGGTGCTTGCCCCGGCGCAGGTTCTTCTCGTGCTGGAGCTGTTCCTCCTTCCGCTCCCGCGCCCGTTTGGCCTTTACAGCCAGCGCCTCGGCGGCCGGGCCGTACTGCGCCGGGTCGGCGGCAGCCAGCTTCTGCACCATGGACTGGGCGAAGCCGATGTCCGTCACGGCGCACATGGCGCAGCTGGTGCGGCCCAGCGCCCGGCCCAATGCGTCCTTGTCCGCCGGGATCGTCAGGCACAGACAGCTGCCGGCCCGGGCGAAGCTGTTGGCCCGCCGGACGGAGGAAGCCGCCGCGTCCTGCGCCGTGAAGATGACGCGGGCCTTCTTGGCCCGGGCCGCCGCGCCTACCGGCTCTTCGCCCACGGCCACGCTGCCGGCCCGCAGGGCCAGCCCTAATGTGGATAAAATATGCTCCGTCACAGCGCACCCATCTGCCCTTCCAGCGCGTCGTAGACCTCCGCCGGGATGGCGGTGTCGAAGGCACGCTCCAGCGCGCGGCTTTTCCGCGCTTTTTTCAGACACTCCGGGTCGGGACACACATACGCGCCCCGGCCTGATTTCTTGCCGGTGGCATCCAGCAGGATGTCGCCCTCCGGCGTTTTCACGATGCGCAGCAGCGCCTTCTTGTCCTTCATCTCGCGGCAGCCCACGCACTGCCGCTGGGGGATCTTCCGTATCTTCTGCACGGCTGCCGCCTCCTCTCGGTACGGTTATTCGCCGGTGTAGCCGGCGGCCTTGATGTCGATCTTGTAGCCGGTGAGCCGTGCGGCCAGACGGGCGTTCTGGCCCTCCTTGCCGATGGCCAGACTCAGCTGGTCGTCCGGCACGGTGACGCGGCAGACCTTGCCCTCGTCGCCCAGCTTGACGCTGATGACCTCCGCCGGTGCAAGGGCCGCGGCGATGAACTCGGCGGGATCGTCGCTGTACTTGATGATGTCGATCTTCTCGCCCCGCAGCTCCTCCACGATGGCGTTGACGCGCTGGCCGCGCGGGCCGACACACGCGCCGATGGGATCGACGTTCTCGTCGGCGGAGTACACGGCCATCTTCGTGCGGTTGCCCGCCTCCCGGGCGATGGAGCGAATCTCCACCGTGCCGTCGAAGATCTCCGGCACTTCCAGCTCGAACAGGCGCTTTACCAGGCCGGGATGGGTGCGGGAGATCAGCACCTGCGGGCCGCGGGTGCTGCGGCGCACCTCCACCAGGTAGACCTTGACCATCTGCCCCTCCTTCAGCTCCTCGCCGGGCACCTGCTCGTTGAGGGTGAGGATGGCGTCGGTGGCCTCGTTGCCCGTGCCGATGCGCAGGGTGATGTTGCCGGTGCGGGGGTCGATGCGGCTCACCGTGCCGGTGAGGATCTCGTGCTGCTTGCTGCCCCACTCGTCGTAGATCATGCCGTGCTCGGCCTCCCGCAGGCCCTGGATAATGACCTGCTTGCCATTGCCGGCGGCAATGCGGCCGAACTCCACGCTCTCCACGGGGAAGTTCACCACGCCGCCCAGCTCGTTCTTGGCGGAGATGCGCTTGGCCTCCTCCAGGGAGATCTGAGAGGCGGGGTTCTCCACCTCCTCCACGATGTCCTTCTGGACGTACATCTTCAGATCCTTCTTCTCCTCGTCCACGTCCACGATCACGTTCTCCACGCCCTCGTGGTCGCGCTTGTAGGCGGTGGTCAGGGCCTGAATGATCTTGCCCATCATAAAGCTCTGGGGGATGCCGCGTTCCTTCTCCAGCATAGCCAGCGCCGCAAAAATCTCGTCACACTTCATGGTACTTCTCCTTATCCAATATTCGACAGTCTGTCAGAATTCTACCCGCAGGCGCACCAGCGCCGTCTCGTTCTTTTCAAACCGCAGCGTTCCGCCGCCCATATCCAGCAGCACCGCGCCGCCCTCGTAGCCCGCCAGCGTGCCGGCGAACTCCTTGCGCCCGTCCTTGGGCTGGTACGTCTTCACCAGCACCGGGCTGCCCATGAACTGCTGAAAGTCCGACGGGCGCTTCAGCTGCCGCTCCAGCCCCGCGGAGCCCACCTCAAACACATAGCTGCTCTCAATGGGGTCGGCCTCGTCCAGCAGGTCGCTGACCTGGCGGCTGATGGCCTCGCAGTCCAGAATATCCACGCCGCCGTCCTTGTCCAGATACAGCCGCAGATACCACTGACCGGCCTCCCGGACGTATTCCACGTCCCAGATGCGGCAGCCCTGGGCCTGCACCGCAGGCTCGGCCAGCTCCCACACCACATCGGTGATCTTTTTCACGGGCGCTTCCTCCTGTTTTAACAAATCAAAAATGCCCAACAAAAAGAGCGGACACCGTTGTCCACTCCCAGTCAATACCTTACTTACAAGGGAAGTGTACCACAAAAAGCGGGCCTGCGCAAGTGTTTTTACGGAAAAATACCGTCGAACCGGATAAAAATGCGAAAAAACCGCCCCGTGGGGGACGGTTTTCCGCATCTCAGCCCAAAAAGCCCAGCAGGCCCAGCGTGCCGAAGGTGATGTACAGCACGCACATGACCACCAGCACGATGGTGATGATGGAGTACAGGGCGCTGCTTTTCTGGGTGTGCTTGTACTTGCGGATATAGAACAGCGCGCCGCAGGCCAGACCCAGCAGCAGGGAGGACAGGTGGGTCAGGAGCGCGCTGTCCTGATACACCGTCAGCCGCAGGATCAGGGTGATGATAACGGCGGCGAACAGCACGATCAGCGTGATATTCAGCCATTTGGGCAGCTTGACGCGCTCCTGTTTGTTGACCTTCTCCGCCACCCTTTGGGCCATATACGCGCCGGCGGCCGAGCCGCCGTAGTTGGAGTTTTTCTTCTTGTGATGCACGTTCTTATTGGGGTTGCCCTTGGCCTTGCGGATGGCCTCCTCCTGGTTGGCGTACTGGTTCACGTTCATCTTGTAGTTGTTCTTTGCCATGGGTCATTCTCCTTCTGTCATTTGATGGGTGAGATAGCGGCGCACCATATCCAGCGCGTGGTGGGCGGACAGGGCGCGTATCTGCGCCCGGTCACCGCCCAGCAGCAGCTGGCGCACAAAAACGCCCTCCGGCGCGGCCAGCGCCGCGAACACCGTGCCCACCGGGTTGCCCCGGTCGTCGCCGTCCGGCCCGGCCAGTCCGGTGACGGACACCGCCAGGTCAGCGCCGGTCAGCACCCGTGCGCCCAGGGCCATGGCCCGGGCCACCGGCGCGGACACCGCGCCGCAGCGGTCCAGTAGGGCGGCAGGCACGTGCAGCACTTGCTCCTTCACATGGTTGGTATAGCTGACCACACCGCCCAGAAATACCTGCGACGCGCCGGGTATGTCCGTCAGCTCCTTGGCGATGAGCCCGCCGGTGCAGCTCTCGGCGGCGGCCAGCGTCAGCCCCTGCTCCCGGCACAGCTGGAGGACCTCCGCGGCGATGCTTGTCTGCATGGTCACACCTCCGGCTTCACCCGGATCATCTCCCGGTTGGCCATGGCCCGCTGGCACAGGCCCTCCACGTCCAGCGCGCTCTCGTATTCACGAGTCTCCTCCACGCTGGGCTTGGTCTTGGGGTGGCGGGGGGTGAACACGGTGCAGCAGTCCTCATAGGGGAGGATGGACGTGTCGAACGTGCCGATCTTACGGGCGATCTTCACGATCTCCTCCTTGTCAAGGCCGATGAGGGGGCGCAGCACCGGCATGGTGGTGACGTCCTCGCTGACGGCCAGGGCCTGCATGGTCTGGCTGGCCACCTGTCCCAGATTCTCGCCGGTGACGAGGGCGCGGCAGCGCAGCTCCAGCGCCAGCTGGTTGGCCAAACGCATCATGAACCGCCGCATAATGAGGGTGAAATGATCCTCCGGACATTTACGGCGGATCTCCTCCTGAATTTCGGTAAAGGGGATGATGAACACCGCCAGCCGCCCGCACCACGGCGTCAGCTCCTGGGCCAGCTTCAGCACCTTCTCCCGGGCCAGCTCGCTGGTGTAGGGAGGGGAGGCGAAGTGGATCATCTCCAGCTGGACGCCGCGCTTGGCGATCATGTAGCTGGACACGGGGCTGTCGATACCGCCGGACAGCAGGCTCACCGCGTGACCGCCCATCCCCAGCGGCAGTCCGCCGGCAGCGGCCTCCGCCGGCCCGTGGACGTAGGCCGCGTCCTCCCGCACCTCCACGAACACCGTCAGCTCCGGGTGATGGACGTCCACCTTCAGGTGGGGGAAGGCGTCGTGGAGCGCGCCGCCCACCCACTGGCTCAGCTGGATGCTGCCCATGGGGAAGGTCTTGTCCGCACGCTTGCTCTCCACCTTGAAGCTCTTGGCGGCGGTGAGGGCGTCGGCAAGGTAGGTCTTGGCGGTGTCAATGATGGCCTCCTTGGATTTTTCGCAGGGCAGGGCGCGGGTGAT
>ENA-UOIW01000654-UOIW01000654.1-human-gut-metagenome-genome-assembly--contig:-P58-NODE-654-length-25821-cov-5.884111_pt1 | contig 25821 bp, 35 predicted proteins | sample MGYA00242334_ERZ723881 | MGnify/ENA metagenome assembly ERZ723881 | reverse complement strand
GCGGGAGAGATTTCTTGCGGACCGGCCGGGGGAAGCGCCGCGGGGGCCGACAGGCGCGTGCCGGTGAGAGCGACCGCCGTGCAGGCGCCTGCATCCGCCCGGAGGCCGATGCGCGCGGCCCGGCAGGCCCCGGATGCGCCGAAGCGCGCGAAACGGCGGCAGGCGGCGCGGCGGGACCGGCCGTGCGCCGCTTTCCCCGCGCGCTGCGCCGGTTTTCGTCCGTCATCCGCGGCGAACCGGTTGCGCTCCCCCGACTCCCATGCTATAATGAGCGCAAGAATGGGGGTATATTGGTTTGGATAATTACCGCGAGGAAATTGTCGTCAAAAAAAACCGGATGGTCAACAACGTCCTGCACGCCATGCTGTGCGTGCTCATGGTGTTTTGCGCGCTGCTGGCCGCCGTGTCGCTGTCCAGCCTGACGATGAGCCAGAATCTTGTCATGTCCATCGTATGGACCCTGGTCAACGCCGGCATCGCCTTTTTGATTTGGTGGAAAAAAGACATCCTGCGCCTGGAATACGAATATACCTTCACCAACGGCGAGCTGGACTTTGCCTGCGTGATGGGCAACAAAAAGCGCAAGAACCTGGGCACGATGCGCGTCAAAAACGTCGAAGCCTGTGGCATGGTGGCCAGCGGCAGCTTCCGCCGCTATCTGTCCATGCCGGGCCTGAAAAAGCATAACTGGTTCCTCAACCGCGACGGCAATCTGCTGTACTTCTACTACCAGAAGAACGGCGAAAAGCACATAATTATCATCGAGCCGACGCAGGAGATGATTGATATGATTAAAATCTATCTGCCGCGCGGCACGTTCCAGACCAACTGATATGATATATTTGGACAACAGCGCGACGACCCGGCCCTGTGCTGCGGCCGTGGCAGGCGCGTGCCGGGCGATGGAAGAAAGCTGGCATAATCCTTCCGCGCTGTACGGGCCCGCGGTGGACGCCGAGCGCGAGATGGCGTCGGTGCGCGCCCGCATCGCCCGGGCCGTCGGCGCGCGCGCGCAGGACGTCGTCTTCACGGCGGGCGGAACGGAGGCGGACTCCCTGGCGCTGCTGGGCAGCGCCGCGCGATGGCGCGGCGCGCGGCGCGTGCTGCTCTTTGCGGGGGAGCATCCGGCCGTGCTGGGCGCGCGGGCGCAGCTGGAGGCCATGGGCCATACGGTGCAAACCTTCCCCGCCGGGCCGGACGGCGTGGCGGATTTGGACGCGCTGTCGGCGCTGCTGGACGAGGACGTGGCGCTGGTCAGCTGCATGCAGGTGAACAACGAGACCGGCGCGGTGCAGCCCACCGCGCGCATTCGCGCGCTCATGCGGGAAAAATGCCCGGACGCGCTTTTGCATGTGGACGGGGTGCAGGGGTTTTTGCGCCTGCCTTCCGCGCTTACGCAGACGGGCGCGGATTTGTACTGCCTCAGTGCGCACAAGATTCACGGCCTCAAGGGCGTGGGCGCGCTGGTGCTGCGCCAGGGCGTGCCGATATCGCCGCGCGTGGCGGGCGGCGGGCAGGAGCGCGGACTCAGGTCCGGCACGGAAAACACCTGCGGGATTGCGGCGCTGGGCGCGGCGCTCTCGTGGGCGGAGGAACAGGCGGGCGCGGCGCAGCGTCTGCGCGAAATGAAGCTGCGGCTGTACGACCTGCTGCGGGCCGGCGCGGATGACCTGCACGTCAACGGGCCCGACCCGCGCGCGGATACGGCCGCGCCGCATATTCTCAACCTGTCCTTCCCCGGCGTGGGCGGCGAGGTCATGCTGCATGCGCTGGAGGCGGAGGGCGTGCTGGTGGGCACGGGGTCGGCGTGCTCGTCCAAAAAGCGGGAGATGCGCTCCGCGTTTCAGGCCATGAACGCGCCCCGATGGGCGGCCGAGAGCGCCGTGCGCTTCAGCCTGGGCCTGCTCAACACCCCGGAAGAGATGGACAGGGCGGCGGAGGCCGCGCTGCGGTGCTTTGCGACTTACAGACGCTGCCAAAGGAGAGCCTATGCGCGAAATACTGCTGGTTCGCTTCGGTGAAGTACACCTCAAGGGCCTCAATCGCCCTCAGTTCCTGCGCGTCCTGGTGGACAACGTTCGCCGCGCGGCACGCCCCTTCGGCGGCCGTGTCTGGCTGAGCGACAGCCGCATCTATGTCAGCGATATGACGGACCCGGACGCCTGCGCCCGGGCGGTGGCCGGGGTGTTCGGCATTCACTCGGTCAGCCGCGCCGTGGAGATGGACAAGGGCGATTTTTCCGCCGTCTGCGCCCAGGCCGCGGCGATGATGGCGCCGATGCGCGGCACGTTCAAGGTCCGCGCCCGCCGTTCGGACAAGCGGTATCAGCCCGACTCGCCCGGCATGTGCCGGGAAGCGGGACACGCCATTCTGGAGGCCAATCCGCAGCTGTCGGTGGATGTGGAGCATCCCGACCATGTGCTGGAAATAGAAATCCGCGACCATGCCACGCTGCATACCGGCCGCCTGGAGGGCGTGGGCGGCATGCCCATGGGCACGGGCGGCAAGGCGTGCCTGCTGCTGTCCGGCGGCATTGACAGCCCGGTGGCGGGGTACATGATAGCGCGCCGCGGCGTGCGCCTGATGGCGGTTCATTTCCATTCCTTCCCTTATACCAGCCAGCGCGCCAGGGAGAAGGTGGTGGAGCTGGCAAGGCTGCTCTCCGTGCCCTGCGGCCGCGTGGAGCTGTTCGTCGCGCCGTTTACCGAGATACAAATGCGCATTCACGCGCAGTGCCCGGAGGCCTACGGCACCATTCTGATGCGGCGTCAGATGATGCGCATCGCCGAGCGCATCGCCCGGCGCGAGGGCGCGCAGGCGCTGGTGACGGGGGAGAGCGTGGGACAGGTGGCGAGCCAGACCCTGGAAGCGCTGGGCTGCACGGACGACGCCTGCTCGATGAGCGTGCTGCGGCCCCTGATTGGCTTTGACAAGAGCGAAATCATCGCGCGCGCGGAGAAAATCGGCACGTTTGAAACCTCCTCGCTTCCCTATGAGGACTGCTGCACCGTCTTTACCCCGCGCCACCCGGCGACCCATCCCCGGCTGGAGCGCATCCGCGAGGCGGAGGCGCTTCTGGGCGAGGCGCTGGAGGCGATGCTGGACGAATCCGCAGCCGCGGCTGAAAAAGTCGTGCTCCGGGAAGGCCATACGGAAGGAACGGAGAATTAGCCGGGCCGCCCTTTCCGTGTTATAAAACCCAAAGTCCGAACATACGAAGTCATGGTGAAGACCATGGCTTTTTGTTTTGCCCGAAAGAAGGACCCGATGCGCGGGCGCATGGCGCTGCTGCTTTTGCTGTGCGGTTTGCTGGCCATGCTGCAGCTGCGCGGCGGCGTGGCGGCCGCGCCGGAGGAGAGCCTGATTTGGATTGATTTGAGCGCCATGCGCCTGACGCTTTACCAGGACGGCCGGGAGGCCGGCGCGTGGCCGATTGCCTCCGGCGCGTCCGATACGCCCACGCCGCTGGGCGTGTTCCGCGTGACCCACCGCTTCCACGCGGAAAACTCCGGCTTTGGGGCGTGCTTTCTCGGCCTGGATGTTCCCTGGGGGCAATACGGCATTCATGGCACGAACCTGCCGGGCTCTATCGGCAGCCGCGCGTCGCACGGCTGCGTGCGCATGTACAACCGCGATGTCGAGGCGCTCTGCCGCCTGGCGCCCAACGGGACGCGCGTCGTCATCGAGGAAGGGCCCTACGGCGAGCTGGGATGGTCGTTGCAGCCCCTGACGCCGGGAAGCCGGAGCGCGCAGGTGCGCGCCGCCCAGCGCAGGCTGCGCGCGCTGGGCTATTACCGGGGCGCGCTGGACGGCATATACGGCGCCGGCATGTCGGCGGCGCTGGCGCAGTGGAAGGCGGACGCGGGGCTGCCGCCGGGCGATTGGGTGGACGCGCAGACCTGGCGGGCGATGGGGGTGTTGCTGTTTGAGTGACTGGCGCGGCGCGCTTTGCCCGTACCTGACGCCGACGGTGCGCGCGGCCCTGGAGGCGGCGCCGGCGGAAAAGGCCGCGCGGGCTACGGAGCTCCGCCTGCGCGCGGGCCGTCCGCCGTGCCTGCTGGCCGCCGAGGAGAGGCTGCCGCTGGACGCGCCGCCCGTCTCCGCGGAAGATATCGCCGCCATGGCCGACGCGATGCTCGGGCACAGCGCGCACACGCGCCGTGCGGAGCTGCGGGAAGGGTTCGTCACGCTTCCGGGCGGGCTTCGCGCCGGATTGTGCGGCCGCGCGGTGCTGCGCGAAGGCCGGCTGGACGCATTGCAGGACATCGCTTCGCTGGCCGTCCGGCTGGCGCGGGCCATTCCGGGAGCGGCGGACGGGCTGATGCCGCAGCTGCGCTCGGCGGGACGCCTGCGCTCGGCGCTGCTGCTTTCCCCGCCCGGAGGCGGCAAGACCACGCTGCTGCGCGACGCGGCGCGTCAGCTGTCCCTGGGCGGCGCGCAGGTGGCGGTCGTGGACGAGAGGTCCGAGCTGGCCGCCTGCCTGCGCGGCGTGCCGACGCTGGACGTGGGGCCCAACACGGATGTGCTGGACGGCTGCCCCAAGGCGGAAGGCATGCGCCTGGCCCTGCGGGCGCTGTCGCCTGCGGTGATTGTTACCGACGAGCTGGGCCATGCGCGCGATGTGCTGGCGGTGCGCGAGGCGGCGCGGTGCGGCGTGGCGGTCCTGGCTTCCGCGCATGGGGACGACTTTGCCGACGCCGCGCGCCGGCCCATGCTGCGCGCCGTGTTGGCCGAGCGCGCCTTTGAACGCGTGATTGCCCTGCGCGCGCCGGGGCGGATTGCGGCGGTGTACGACGGCGGAGGCAAGCGCCTTGCCTAGCTGGCCCTTTGCGCTGCTGGCGGGCGCGGGATGCGCGCTGCTGGGGCTGGCGTGGGCCGGGGCCCTTTCGCGCCGGCGCGCGGCGCTGGACGCATGGGCGCGGACGCTGATGCGGCTGGAAGCGTCGCTGGCCTACCGGCCGCCGGCGCTGGCGGATTGGCTGCTGCTGGGCGTCCGGGGCGAGACGGACGCATCGGTTTGCGGCGTCCTGGAGACGGCGGCACAGCGCATGCGCCAGGATGCCCTGCTGACGCTTTCCCGCGCAGCTCCGCAGCCCAGGGACCTGACCGCGACGGACCGCGCGGCGCTTTCCCCGCTTTGGACGGGGCTGGGCGCGGGCGACGAGGCGGCGCAGCGGGCGCTGCTGGAGGCGGTGCGCGCGAGCCTGGATGCGCAGCGGACCCAGGCGAGGCAGGCGGAAGCGCGGGACCACCGCCTGGCCGTTTCCCTGGGCGTGCTGGGCGCGCTGGCGGTATTCCTGTTCCTGCTGTAGACAGGGGGAGGTGAAGCGATGAACGTGGATTTGATTTTCCGCATTGCCGGCATTGGCATCCTGGTGTCGGTGCTGGGCCAGGTGCTCACCCGCACCGGGCGGGAGGATATGGCGACGCTGACGACGCTGGCGGGGCTGGTGGTGGTGCTGCTGATGGTCATCAACCTGATTTCCCAGCTCTTTCAAAGCGTGCGCAGCATCTTCAACCTCTGATGCCGGACGTGGTGCGCCTGGTGGGCTTTGGCATAGCCTCCGCCCTGCTGGCGCTGACGCTTCGCCAGACCCGGCCGGAACTGGCCCTGGCCGTATCGCTGGCGGCGGGGCTGTGCCTGTTTGCGGCAGTGGTGGGCCGGCTGGGAGAAATCGTGTCGGCCATGCGCAGCCTGGCCGAGCGCGCGGAGCTGTCGGACGCGGCTCTTCCGCTCCTGCTGCGCATTTTGGGCATTGCCTCGCTCTGCGAGCTGGGGGCGCAGATGTGCCGGGACATCGGAGAAGGCGGCATTGCGGCCAAGGTGGAGATGGGCGGCAAGGTGATGGTGCTGTCCCTGTCCCTGCCGGTGGCCACGGCGCTCATCGAGCTGGTGGCGGGGCTGCTGCCGTGAAGGGACTGCTGCTGGCGGCCTGCCTGCTGCTGGCGTGCGTTCCGGCGCAGGCGCAGGAGGTTACGGTGTACACCGTGGCGGAGGATTTGCCCCTGGACAGCTGGCAGCGCGCGGTGGATTCGCTGGCCGGGGAGGGGCGCGTGGACGTGCGCGAGCTGCTGTACAGGATGCTGCAGCGGGAGGAAATCCTCAGCGCGGACGAGGCGCTCCGCCTCCTGCTGGAGGCGCTCCGGCAGGCCGTGCTGGACCGGCGCGGCCTGATGCTGCGCCTGCTGGCGCCGGCGCTGCTGTGCGGGCTGCTGGCACGGCTGCGCGAAGCGTTTGCGGCATCGTCGGTGGCGGAGGTGTGCCATTGGGTATGCTATCTGTGGGTGGCAACGGCCATCGTGCGGGAGTGCGTGGCGCTGGCGACGCTTTCCCGCCAGGCGGTGGACGGCATGGCCACGGGGATGCAGGCGCTCTTCCCGCTGCTGCTGACGCTGCTGGCGGCGGTGGGCGGCACCAGCAGCGCGGCGTTCTTCCAGCCCGCCGTGGTGGCGGCAAGCGGCACCATGACGGCCATCTGCCGCTCGGTGAGCTATTCGCTGGCGCTGGCGTATACGGTGCTGGTGGTGCTGGACAATATCTCCGAGAACTATTCGCTGGCGCGCCTGGCGGGGCTGGTCAAGACGGTGTCCAACTGGACGCTGGGCGTGAGCTTTACGGTGTTTATTGGCGTGATGACCGTGCAGGGCTTTGGCGCGGCGGCCTACGACGGCGTGACGATACGAACGGCCAAGTACGCCATTGACAATTTTGTCCCCATTGTCGGCGGGATGTTCGCCGATACGGTGGACACGCTGGTGGGCTGTTCGCTGCTGGTCAAAAACGCGCTGGGTGTTTCCGGCATGCTGCTGCTGGTGCTGTGGCTGGCGGCGCCGCTGCTCCGGCTGCTGGCCACGGTGTTTGCGCTGCGGCTGTGCGCGGCGGTGCTGGAGCCCGTCGCGGACGGGAGGATGGTGCGCTGTATGGGCGACGCGTCCGGCGCGCTGGTGATGCTGGCGACCACCCAGCTGTGCGTGGCGGCCATGTTTTTGCTGCTGGTGGCCCAGCTGTTGGTGGTGGGGAACATGACGGTCATGCTGCGCTGAAGCGGCGGGACCGGGAGGAAGCGGAACGATGATGGAGGCGCTCTTTTCGCTGTTGGAGCGGCTTTCGATGCTGGTGATGCTGCTGGCGCTGTGCGATTTGCTGCTGCCGGAGGGCGCGCTGCGCCGCTATGCACGGCTTTGCGGCGGGCTGGTCATGATGCTGTGGATTTCCTCGCTTCTGCTTTCCTGGCTGTCGGAGGGCGCGGCATGAGTCCGCTGTCCGAATGGCGGGAAAAGATGGGGCGCGTGAAGGTCACGCAGTGGGCGGCGCTGCTGCTCGCCCTGGGGCTGGCGGGAAGCCTGCTGTTTTCCGGAAGCTGGGGCGCGGGCGTTTTGACGGAGCAGCCGCAGGACTCCGGCGCGCAGGGCGACGCGCTGGAGACGCGGCTGGCCGCCGTGCTTTCGCGCATGGAAGGCGCGGGGCAGGTGGAGGTGGTCATTCACTACGCGCAGACCGTCTCGACCTCGGCCTGGCCGCAGGAAAGCGCGCAGGAGACGGGGGAGCCGGTCGGGGTGGTCGTCGTCGCGGAGGGCGCGGACAATCTGCGCGTGCGCCTGGAGCTGGCGCAGGCGGTCCAGACGCTGCTGCGCCTGGAGGCGGAATCGGTGGAAGTGTTTGCCATGGACAGCCGGGACGGAGCAAGGTAAGGGGGTATAATCCATGAAAAGGCTGCCTATTCTAACGAAACTGAAAAAAATCGACGGGCGCGTGGCGACGCTGCTGGTGCTGGTCGCGCTGCTGGTGGCGGTCAGCTACTTGGGCCACCGGGCGCAGCCGGTCAGCGCATCCCTGCCCATAGAGCGCGTGCCGCTCGCCACGGATTCGCCGGCGTCCGGCGCAACCGCGCAGGCGACCGCAACCGCGCAGGCGACCGCCGCCGCGGCGCAGGCGGAATCGGACTTCGAAACCTATCGGGCAGAACTGGAGCAGGCGCGGGAACAGGCGGCGGCGCTGCTGGACGAGGTGATACAGAGCCCGGGCGCGAGCGCCCAGACCGTGGAGGAAGCGCTGCGGCAAAAGACGGAGCTGGCGCGCACGCGCGAGATTGAGACGACGGTGGAAACCCTCCTGGCGGCGCGCGGGTTTGACCAGACGCTGTGCACGGTGCGCCAGGGGTCGGTCAATATCGTGGTGCGCGCGCAGTCGCTCACCCAGCAGCAGGCCGCGCAAATCCTGGACATCGCCGTCAGCGAATCGGGCGAACCGGCGGCCAACGTGCGCATCGTACCGGCGCAGTAATCGCAGGATTGAATTGTGTGATAAAAGCTGGTATAATACCGGCAGAACCCTGGAGTGGAACGATCTCCGGTTGAGAGGTGTTTGAATATGAACGAGAATCTGCCCATCAATGTGGACGAGGGCCGCGAAATCGGCTCCATCAGTTACGCCAACGAGGTCATTGCCATCATCGCGGGCATGGCGGCCAACGAGGTAGACGGCGTGGCCAGAACCTCGAACCCCAAGGCCATTGCCGACCTGCTGGGCCTGGGGAACCGCGGCAAGCCGATGACCCGCGGCGTGAAGGTGGAAGTGGGCGTGGAGGAAGCGTCGGTAGAGCTGATGCTGACGGTCGAATACGGCAAGCCCATTCAAAAGGTCTGCACGGAAGTGCAGGAAAGCGTGCGCAAGTCCATTGAAACCATGACCGGCCTGCATGTGCTCAAGGTGGACGTGCATGTCATGGGCGTCAGCTTCGAGCGGGAAACGCAGGAAATGGCCGCGGGCTTTGTCAAGGCCACCGACGCGCTGCAAAGCGAAAAGGAAAACGAGACAGACCCCACGGAGCCGGACCCTGCGCCGGAAGAAGAGAACGTCACGGACGATATCGACGCGGATATCCCGGAAGACGACGCGCCGGAGACGCAAGACGAATCGCCTGCTGCGGACGAGCCCGAGGAAACGGACGGGGCGGTGTCCGGGGAGCCGAAGGAGGAATAGAAAATGAAGCTGCGTTGGTATGACCGCGTGCTGGTATCCCTCGGCGGTCTGATGCTGGCGGGGCTTGGCATCCTGGTGATGCTGGCGGCCGGCGGCGTGGTCGGGGTGTTCGGCCTGCCCGACTGGCTCGCGCTGGATCGCTGGATGGGGGACGGCTGGCAATGGATGCCGCTGATTTTCATCGCGGGCCTGCTGCTGACCGTCTGGGGCGTGTACCTGTTCCTCCGCCCGCTTCGGGCATACGGCGGCGCGCAGGACAGGTATTTCAGCATGGGCGATGCGGAAAACGGAGAGATGACCATTTCCGTGCAGGCGCTGGATCATCTGGTCCACAAGTGCGTGGACGCTCGGCCGGAAATCCTTTCGGCGCAGGTGCAGATTGCCGGACGGGAGGACAGCATTGAGGTGACGCTGCGCATGGTGCTGCGCGCGGACGTGCGCATTCCCCGTCTGGTCGAGCAGGTGCAGGCGCAGGTCCGGCAGCATTTGCAGGACTGCGCGGGCGTGCGCGTGGAGAGCGTGCGCATCATCGTGGAGTCCACGCGGGATCCGAACGCGCGCGCTTCCCGGGCTTCGGTGAAGCTGGCCTCGGTGGAGCCGCAGCCCCTGCCGCAGCCCGACCCGGCCGAGAAGGATGTCCGGAACGATTCGCTCCGGCCGCCTGTGTCTGCGGAAACGCCCGCGCGCCAGGAAGAGGCGCCGGAGCCGCTGCGCCAGGAAGAAGCGCCGGCCTTTGCCGCGGCGCAGGGTGCGGACATGGACTTCGGCCCCAGGGAGCCGCTCCCGGTTTCCCTGTCGGAAGAGGCGTTCCCCTTCCCGGCGTCGGACGCGCCGGACGAAGCGCCCGCCCGGGCAGAGGCGGAAGCGGCGGCAGAAGAGGCGTCGCCCGCCATGGAACAGGAGGAAGCCGGCCATGCGTGAGGACAAGGGCTTTTTTGCGCGGCTGTTCACGCGGGGAACCCCGGAATGCGCGGTGCTGTGCGCGCTGCTGGGCGTGTTGACGGCGCTGCTGCTCCTGTGGGCGGGCGTATGGGTGACGCTGCTGGTCGCGCTGTGCGTGGCGGTCGGCGCGTTCATCGGCGGCGTCCGGGACAAACGGGCGTGGCTGGAGGAAATCGGCCGCCTCCTGAGACGGCCCGGCGACAGATGAGAAACCAAAGCGAAACGGAGCGTGAAGCCAATGGCGCGCGGTGTGGCACGCGAGGCGGCCATGCAGTTGATTTATGAAAACATGCTGGGCGGGGACGGCGGCGAGGAAACGCTGCGCGATTTGATGGGCTTTGCGCCGCAGGAGGACGACGAGGCGTATATCGCGACGACGGTGGCGGGCGTGCGGGAGCATGGCGAGGCGCTGGACCGGCTCATTGCCAAGCATTTGATTCGCTGGACCATCGACCGCCTGGCGCGCGTGGATTTGGCCATTTTGCGGCTGGCGGCGTACGAGATATTCTACCGCGACGATATCCCCGACGCGGTCGCGGTCAACGAAGCGGTCGAGCTTTCGCATCGCTTCAGCACGGAGGAGGCGGGGCCGTTCATCAACGGGGTGCTGGGAAATCTGTTGCGCTCGGGGGACAGGCCGGAATGAGCGTTTGTCTCGGCCTGGACACAAGCTGTTATACCACCTCGGCAGCCCTCTGCACCACGGGAAGCGGCGCAGGGGACAGTCTTTTTTTGCAGAAAAGGCGGCTGCTGACGGTCAGGCCCGGCGCACGGGGGCTGATGCAGTCCGAGGGCGTCTTTCAGCATGTCAGCCGCCTGCCCGCCCTGGTGGAGGAGCTTCTGGCCGAATGCCCGGCGGGATGCCGCGTGGAAGCGGTCTGCGCCAGCGTTCGTCCCCGCCCCGCTCCGGATTCGTATATGCCGGTTTTCCGGGTGGGAGAAGGCTTTGGCCGGGCGCTGGCCGCCGCGCTGAGGGCGCCGTTTTACCCGGCGACGCACCAGGAGGGCCATCTGCGTGCCGCGCGCGTGGGCACCGGCCTTGCGCCGGACGCCCCATGCCTTGCGCTGCATCTGTCCGGCGGAACGACGGAGGTGCTGCGCCAGGATGCGCAGGGCATAACGCGCCTGGGCGGTACGCGGGACCTGCACGCGGGCCAGCTGGTGGACCGCGTGGGCGTGGCGCTGGGGCTGGGATTTCCCACCGGGCCCGCGCTGGAGCGGCTGGCCACGGACGGGCAGGCCGCGGCGCGCTATCCCGCGTCGCTGCGGGGGCTGGATTGCCACCTGTCCGGCGCGGAAACCCGTGCCTTGGCGGACATACGGGCGGGCGTCATGGCGCCGGAGGACATTGCGGCGGAGGTGTTTGACTGCCTGGCCCGCACCGTCGCGCGCTTGGTGCTGGCGGGGTGCGAGCAGAGCGGGCTGTCCGACGCGCTGCTGGGCGGCGGCGTGGCGTCCTCCTCGCTCCTGCGCGAACAGGTAAAGGCGCGCGTGGCGGCGCGCAACCGCCGCATCCGGCTGCATTTTGCCAGGCCGGAGCTTTCCGGGGACAATGCGGTGGGCGTGGCGCTGATGGGCATAGACCGACTGATATCGACACAGAAGGAGGCGCGGGAACATGGCGGCGACGTTGATTGACGGCAAGGCAATCGCCAGGGAAATCCGGGAGGGGCTCAAGGCACGGTGCGCAGCGCTGGCGGCGCGCGGGGTAACGCCCGGCCTTGCGGTGGTGCTGGTGGGCGAGGACGCGGCCAGCCAGATTTATGTGCGCAACAAGGAGCGCGCCTGCAAGGCGACGGGCATCCGGTCGGTGGCCGTGCGCCTGCCCGCGGATACGACGCAGGAAGCGCTGGAAGACAAAATCCGGGCGCTCAACGACGATGCGACGGTGGACGGGATTCTCGTGCAGCTCCCCCTGCCCGCAGGCCTGGACGAGCGGCGCGTGCTGGCACTGATTCGCCCGGAAAAGGACGTGGACGGTTTCCATGTGCAGAGCATGGGCGCGCTGGTGACCGGCGCCGCCGGCTTTCTCTCCTGCACGCCCAAGGGGTGCCTGGAACTGATTCGCCGCACCGGCGTGCCCCTGGCGGGCAAGGAAGCGGTCGTGGTGGGACGTTCGAACATCGTCGGCAAGCCCATGGCGTTGTTGCTGCTGCGGGAGAACGCTACCGTGACGGTATGCCATTCGCGCACGGCGGATTTGGCGGCGCACACGCGGCGGGCGGATATCCTGGTGGCGGCCGTAGGCCGGCCCAGCATGATTACGGGCGATATGATAAAGCCCGGCGCGGTGGTCATCGACGTGGGAATCAACCGCCTGGAGGACGGGCGCGTGGTGGGCGACGTGGATTTTGCTTCCGCGGAACCCGTGGCGGGCTTTTTGACCCCGGTGCCGGGCGGCGTGGGGCCGATGACCATTGCGATGCTGCTGGAAAATACCCTGGAATCCGCGGAGAAGAGGGCGTAACGTGGAGCGTATCCTGACGGTTGGCGAGCTGAACGAATACGTGCGGCGCTCCCTGGCGTCCGACCCGATGCTGCGCGGCCTGCGCCTGCGCGGGGAAATCAGCAATTTCAAGCGCCACAGCGCAGGCCATCTGTATTTCTCGCTCAAGGACGAGCAGGCGCGCATCGCCTGCGTCATGTTCCGGTCGGCGGCGGCAGGCCTGCGCGTCGCGCTGCGCGACGGGCTGCGCGTGGTGCTCTCCGGGAGCGCCGCGCTCTATCCCGCCGCGGGACAGTACCAGTTCTATGTGGACGCCGTGCACGAGGACGGCGTGGGCGCGCTGTATCTGGCGTTTGAACAGCTCAAGGCGCGCCTGCAGGCGGAGGGGCTTTTCGATGCCGCGCTGAAAAAGCCGCTGCCGCTGCTGCCCGAAGGCGTTGGCATCGTGACCTCGCCCACGGGCGCGGTGGTGCATGATATCTGTCAGATTGCCGCGCGGCGCCACCCCGGCGTGGCGCTGTATTTGCAGCCCGCGCGCGTACAGGGCGAGGGCGCGGCGGAGGAGATTGCGGCGGCCCTCGCGGCGCTGGACAGGCGGCCGGACGTGGACGTGATTATCTTGGGCCGGGGCGGCGGCTCGCTGGAGGAGCTGTGGCCGTTCAACGAGGAAACCGTCGCGCGCGCCATTTTTGCCTGCCGCACGCCCGTGGTCAGCGCGGTAGGACATGAAACGGATGTTACCATCGCGGACTTCGTCGCCGACGTGCGCGCGTCCACGCCCTCTGCGGCCGCGGAGCTGGTCATTCCACGCCGCGAGGAGTGGCTGGCGCTGTTGCGTGGCATGAAAGGGCGGATGGATCGCGCGCAGGCCCAGCGCATGGCGCTGCTGGGCCATCGATTGACCGGCTTGCGCGCCCGGCTGGAGCTTCGCCAGCCCGCGCGCCAGATAGCGGAGCGGCGGATGCTGCTGGACGGGCTGCGGACCCGTCTGGACGCGCGGGCGCAAAGCATGGCGCGTGAAAGGCGCATGCGGGTGGAAGCGCTGGGCAAGCGGCTGGAGGCGCTGTCGCCGCGGGCCGTACTGGCGCGGGGATACGCACTGGCAACGCTGCCGGACGGAACGCTGCTGACGGATGCCGCGCAGGCGCGGCCGGGCGACGCGCTGCGCCTGACGCTGCGCCGCGGCGCGGTGCATGCAAGGGTTACGGAGGGTGAACATGGCGAAAAAAGCGAAGATAAACTTTGAAGAGGGGCTGGAGGCGCTGGAAGCGCTGGTCAAGCAGATGGAAGGCGAAATGCCGCTGGAAGCGTCCATGACCGCCTATGAGGAGGGCGTCAAGCTGTACGCGCAGCTTTGCGAGCGCCTGGAAGAGAGCGAAAAAAAGCTCAAGATTCTCTCCGGCGCGCAGGAGGAAGCATGAACTACGACGGCCAATACGCGCAGTGGCAGCGCGCGACGGAGGAAGCGCTGGACGCCGCCCTGGCGGCCTGCGGCGCGCCGGAACCGCTGCTGGGCGCCATGCGCTACAGCCTCATGGCCGGCGGCAAACGCCTGCGCCCCGTGCTGCTGCTGGCCGCCTGCGACGCGGCGGGCGGCGCATGGCAGGAGGCGATGCCATGGGCCTGCGCGGTGGAAATGATTCACACCTATTCCCTCATCCATGACGATTTGCCCGCCATGGACGACGACGACCTGCGAAGGGGACAGCCCACAAACCATCGCGTCTACGGGGAAGGCATGGCCGTTCTGGCCGGGGACGGGCTGCTGTCGCTGGCCTTTGAGACCATGCTGGCCGCCTGCCGGACGCCCGCGCAGGTGGCGGCCACGGCCGCGCTGGCGCGCGCGGCGGGCGTGGCGGGCATGGTGGCGGGGCAGTGCGCGGATTTGACGTGCCAGCGGGAGCGCCGGGGCGGCGCGCAGGAGCTGACGTACATCCATCTGCACAAGACCGCCGACATGCTCTGCGGCGCGGTGGGCGCGGGCCTGCGGCTGGCCGGCGCGGCCGACGTGAAGCTGGCGGCGGGCGAGCGCTTTGCGCAGGCGCTGGGCATGGCGTTTCAAATTCAGGACGACCTTCTGGACGTGCAGGGCGACGCGCAGGCGCTGGGCAAGCAGACGGGCATGGACGCCCGGAGGGGCAAGCTGACCTGGCCCGGGCTGCACGGCCCGGAGGCGGCGCGCCGGGAGGCGGAAAGCCAGACAAAGCGCGCCCTGGCAGCCCTGGAGGCATTCGGAGAGGACGGCGCGTTTCTGCACGCGCTGGCCGTGCGCATGCTGGGCAGAGACCGGTAGGCGGCGGGGGAGGAAGCAAGGTATGGCGCTGTTTGTGGACAAGGCAAGGATTACCGTCAAGGCCGGCAACGGCGGCAACGGCTGCGTGTCGTTCCACCGGGAAAAATTCGTGCAAAACGGCGGGCCCGACGGCGGCGACGGAGGCCGCGGCGGGGACGTGGTGCTGCTGGCGGACGAGAGCATGCATACGCTCATGGACTTTCGCAACCGGCGCAAGTTCGTCGCCCCTGCGGGCGAGGACGGCTCCAGCCGGTTTCGCTGCGGGAAATCCGGCGAGGCGCTGGTGATCAAGGTGCCGCCGGGCACCATTGTGCGCGACGTACAGACCGGCCGCGTGCTGGCGGACATGCACGTCCCGGGCGAACGGCGCGTTCTGCTGTCCGGCGGCCGCGGCGGCTGGGGCAATACGCATTTCGCCACGCCTACGCGACAGGCGCCCAACTTTGCCAAGCCCGGCGAAAAGCGCGAGATGCGGGAAATGGAGCTGGAGCTGAAATCGCTGGCCGACGTGGGGCTGGTGGGATATCCCAACGTAGGAAAGTCCACCATTCTTTCGGTCGTCACCTCCGCGCGGCCCAAGATTGCCAATTACCATTTTACCACCCTGGCGCCCAATCTGGGCATCGTGCGCCAGTACGGCCAGGACTATGTCATCGCGGACATTCCCGGGCTGGTGGAGGGCGCGCATGCGGGCGTGGGCCTCGGCCATGCGTTTTTGCGCCATGTGGAGCGTACGCGGCTGCTGGTGCATGTGCTGGACATTGCCGGGAGCGAAGGGCGCGACCCGATAGAGGATTTTGAACGCATCAACGAGGAACTGTGCCAGTATGGGCGCCTGGCGGAGCGGCGGCAGATTGTGGCCGCCAACAAGACGGACCTGCCGGGCGCGCAGGAGAACCTGGAACGCCTGCGCGCGCACCTGGCGGGGCGCGACATCGAGATTTTTCCCGTGTCCGCCGCCACACGCGCCGGGTTTGAGCCGCTTTTGCGCGCCATCTCGCGCATTTTGCCCACGCTGCCCGCCCCGGAGCCCATGGAGGATGCGCCGGCGGAGCCGGACCCTCTGCCCGAGGGCGACGCGTTCACCGTTTCCGTGCAGAACGGTATCTACTACGTCGCAGGCCCCGGCGCGCAGCGCCTGGTCGATTCGGTCAACTTCGGGGACGAGGAATCGCTCAACTGGTTCCACCGCACGCTGCGCCGACTGGGCGTTATCGACAGGCTCCGCGAGGCGGGCGCGCAGGAGGGCGATACGGTGGTGCTGGGCGATATGGAATTTGATTTTGTGGAGTGAAAAGAAATGACAAGCAAGCAGCGCGCGTATCTGCGCTCGTTGGCCAATACCATGGAGCCGATTCTGCACATCGGCAAGGAAGGCGTCACGCAGGGCGTGGCGCAGCAGGCATGGGACGCGCTGGAGGCGCGGGAGCTCATCAAGGTGACGGTGCAGCGCAACGCGCCCTATGACAGCGCGCGCGAGGCGTGCGGCGTGCTGTGCGAGGCGACGCACGCGGAACCCGTGCAGTGCATCGGCTCCAAATTCGTCATCTATCGCCGCGCGCGCCGGGAGCCGCACCTGCTGGACGGGATGTCAAAGGGTGAATGACCCGCGCTGCCTGCGGCAGCGGCAGACAACAAACAGCGCCAGGCAGACAAGCGCGGGAATGAGATAGACCATCTGGCGCAGCAGCAGATACATCGCCAGCAGCCCTAACCCGTACGCGCCGTAGCGGCGGGCTTTCCGGGGCTCGAAAACGCGCGCCTGCCACAGCTCCCGCCGGAACTGCTTGCGCCGGCGGCGGCCCAGCGCGCGCAGCTGCTCGTCCGTCGCGGGGGCGGCGGCGCCGGCCATATCCATCAGACCGCTCCGGCCCAGCAGGCGCGTCTTGGGCGACAGCTCCGAGGAAAGCGCGACGGCGTCGGCGCAAAACGCGCAGGTGGCGCAGACGATGCAGACGTCCGCCTTCTCGCGCCGCGCGGCGCGCACGCAGGCGAGCACGTCGTCGCACGTCGCGCGGCTGCCGGCGTGGCGCTGCAGGCAGGCAATCCATACGCTCTGCTCGCCCAGCCGGGCGCGCATGCCGTGCGCCCGCGGCTGAAACTCCTGCAGCGCCAGCTCGCCCGACAGCCAGGCCGCCACGTTGGCCACGGCGCTGGACTCCGGCTGCAGCAAAAGCGAGTCCACGGCCATTTCCCCGCCGATGCGCCGGCGCAGCTGCGCTTCGCGGCGGGCGAGCGTGCGCTGCTCGCCCAGGCGGGCGGTTGCGGCCAGCAGGACGGTCAGGGCGATTCCGGCAGGCAGGGCGGGCACAATGCTGCCCCAAAGATAATAAAACCATCCGCAGCAAAGGATGAACGCAAGCAGCAAAAGGCCGAAGCGGTCAAGCCGCCCGGCCAAACGGGTAGGGGATTGCAGGGGTTGCATCAGCAGTTCCCGCGGCAGCGATAGCTGCCGCACTTGCTCTCGTCTTCCGCCTTGCCGCTGGATGCGCCGGGCATGGGGTCGACATGGATTTTCGACAGGCAGCAATGGTTGCTGGGGTCATGATACGCGCAGGAACACACGCCGCACTGGATGCTCGGATTGGGGGCCATATCCTCGTTCATAAACAAACCTCCTTCCTGGTTTATGCCTAGTGTGCGCGAGGGAAAGGATTTTATGCACATGAAAACATGGAACTTGCAAACGCTTGTGCGCGCCGCGGTGATCGGCGCGGTATATGCGGCGGTCACGCTGCTGCTGGCGGCCATCAGCTTTCAGCCCTTTCAGATTCGCATATCCGAGGCGCTGACGCTGCTGCCGTGCCTTTGGCCGGAGGCGAGCGTCGGGCTGTTCATAGGCTGTTTTCTGTCCAACCTGGTCGGAGGATACGGGGTGGCGGATATCGTCGTGGGGTCGCTGACGACGCTGGCGGCCGCGCTGCTGACGCGGCGGCTGCGTGACAGGCCGCTGGTGGCCGCGCTGCCGCCGGTTTTGCTCAATGCGCTCAGCGTGGGCATGGTGCTGCATTATACGGCCAATGCGCCGCTGCTGGCGACCATGCTCAGCATCGGCGCGGGCCAGGCGGTCGCCTGCTATGCGCTGGGCATTCCGCTGCTGCGGCTGCTCAAGCGTCGGGAGACCTGGCTGCAAAACGGCACAAAGCGTTGAAAACCGGCCATTTTTCGCGCCGGAATGATTGACAAACCGCGTCTTTTTTGCTATCCTATATCGGTAAGCCGCTCGGTGCGGGCTTTTGAAATGCCTTTTTGGCTGCCTGATATCGGCGAGTATTCGAGAGGGAGGAAAACGCGTGTACGCCATTATTCAAACAGGTGGTAAGCAGTACCGCGTCCAGCAGGGCGACGTTATCTTCGTGGAAAAGCTTGATCTTGCGCAGGATGCGACCGTCGATTTCGACGTGCTGCTGCTGGGCAGGGAAGACGGAGTGACCGTCGGCAAGCCGCTCGTGCCCGGCGCCAAGGTGAACGCCAAGGTGCTCGGCCAGGTCAAGGGCGAGAAGATTATCGTCTTTAAGTACAAGAGCAAGAAGAACTACCGCCGCAAGCAGGGCCATCGTCAGCCCTATACCAAGCTCGAAATCACCGGTATCACTGCCTGATGACGAGCGTTCGGTTCTACCGCGACAGACGCGGCCTGCTGCGCGGATTCTCGGTGATAGGGCATGCGGGCAGCGCGCCCTCCGGAGAAGACCTGGTCTGTGCGGGCGTTTCCGTTCTTTCGCAGACGGCGGTCAACGCGCTGGAGGCTGTGGCGGGAATCGAAGTGGTTCTCCATATGGGGGACGGTTTTCTCAGCGTAAGGCTCCCCAAAGGGCTGAGCGCCAAGCGCCTCTACGGCGCGCAGGTGATTCTGCGCACCGTGCGGCAGGGGCTTGAGGACATGGCGAAGGCATACCCGCGCTATGTGCGGGTGACATGAACAACAGGAGGTGCAACCATGCTTCAGATGAATTTGCAGCTCTTTGCGCACAAGAAGGGCGTCGGTAGCTCGCGCAACGGTCGCGACAGCGAATCCAAGCGCCTGGGACCGAAGCGCGCGGACGGTCAGTTCGTGCTGGCGGGCAACATTCTGGTTCGGCAGCGCGGCACGCGCATCCATCCGGGCCTGAACGTCGGCATCGGCCGCGACGACACGCTCTTTGCTCTGACGCAGGGCGTCGTCCGCTTCGAGCGCAAGGGCAGGGATAAAAAGCAAGTCAGCGTCTATCCGGTGGCGGAAGTCGCCGCGCAGTAATCCTCTGAACCGGAGGCCTTCTTCCGCAAAGCGGAGGAGGGCCTTTTTTCGAGCGCTGGTTTTGTAAAGAGCAGGGGTACATATGTTGGGCGTAGGAATCAATGTGGCGACCGTGCTGCTGGGCGGCGCGCTGGGATTGCTGCTGGGCGGGCGCGTGGCCCAGCGGCTGCGGGACACGGTGATGCAGGGGCTGGGCCTGTGCGTGCTGGTGATTGGCGCGCTTTCGGCCCTGGAAACCGCGGATGTGCTGGCGCTGATTGTCAGCTGCGTGCTGGGCGGCTTTCTGGGCGAATGGATAAACATTGAAAAGAGGCTGGAAAACCTCGGCGGGCGCGCGGAACGGCTGCTGACGCGGGGCGAGGCGCGCGGCACGTTTGTGCAGGGGTTTATGACGGCCAGCCTGGTTTTCTGCGTGGGCGCGATGTCGGTGGTCGGCTCGCTGGAGTCGGGCCTTTCGGGCGACCATGCCACGCTCATTGCCAAGGCCGCGCTGGACGGCGTGGGCGCGGTGTTTTTCGCGGCGGCGATGGGGCCGGGCGTGCTGCTGTCCGCGCTGGTCATTTTGCTCTATCAGGGGGCCATTGCGCTGAGCGCCTCCCTGGTGGCGCCGCTTTTGTCCCAGGCTGTCGTGACGGAAATGTCCGCGGTCGGCGGCGCGCTGATTGTGGGCATTGGCCTGAACATGCTGGGCGTGGCGAAAATCCGGGTGGGCAATTTGCTGCCGGCGGTATTCGTTCCGCTGGTCTATGTGCCGCTGGCCGCATGGCTGGGCGGGCTGGCATAAGGAGAGACGGGGATGACTCTGACGGGGCGTTTGGACCTGACGGAAGGCCGGCCGGCGGGCCTGCTGGTCCGTTTTGCGCTGCCCATGCTGCTGGGCAACCTCCTGCAGCAGCTTTACAACGTGGTGGACAGCCTGGTCGTGGGCAACTTTGTGGGGACGCAGGCGCTGGCGGCGGTCAACATTGGCAACTATCCGGTCAATGTGCTGCTGGCGCTGTTTATCGGCATGGGAACCGGCGCATCCATCCGCATATCGCAGTGCTGCGGTGCGGGCGACGAGGCGGGCGTGCGCCGGCTGGTGGATTCCGCGATGTCGCTGATTCTCCTGCTGTCCCTGCCGCTGACCCTGCTGGGGCTGGCGGTTGCGCGCCCGGTCCTGTCGCTGATGAATACGCCGGCGGATTCCTTTGAGGCCGCCCGGCAGTACCTGAGCATTTTCCTGCTGGGAACGCTGGGCCTGCTCGGGTATAACCTCAACGCCGGCATTCTGCGCGGCATGGGCGACAGCCGTTCGCCCGTGCTGTTTCTGGCCGTGGCGACGGTGGTCAACATTGCGCTGGACCTGCTGTTCGTGGCGGGCCTGGGTTGGGGTGTTTCGGGCGCCGCGGCCGCGACGGTCATTGCGGTGTACGCCTCCTGGGCGTTCAGCCTGCTCTATATCCGAAGGCACTATCCCCAGTTCGCCATGCGATTTTATCCCCTCCGCATCGACGGCAGGGCCGTGCGGGACATTCTGCGCCTGGGCCTTCCCATCGGCATCAACGACGCGCTGTTTTCGCTGGGCCATTTGATTCTGTCCTCCATTGTCAATACGCACGGCTCGGCGTTTGTGGCCGGGTACAGCGCGGCGGGCAAGCTGGATACCCTTTCCTTCATGCCGCTGAGCAGCTTTGCGGCGGCCGCCACGGCCTTTACGGGGCAGAACTTCGGCGCCCGGCGGTTTGACCGCGTGCGCAGCGGAGCGCGTTCGGCGCTGCTGCTGGTCGTGGGGTGGAGCTTTCTGGCCTGCGGGGTGCTGCTGCTGTGCGGACGATGGGCGATAGGCCTGTTTGACCGCACGCCGGAGGTGATAGACGTGGGATACGCCTATCTGCTGTGCCTGGAACCGTTCTATGTGCTCTACAGCATCATGTACCTGCTCAACGCGGTGATGAACGGCGTGGGATGCGTGCGCGTGCCGATGATTGCCAACATGGTGCTGTTCTGGGTTGTGCGCCTGCCGGCGGCCTACCTGCTCAACGCCCTGGCCCCGGCCAACGCGCTGTTTTTCTGCTACCCCATCAGCTGGGCGGCCGGGCTGGCCATCAGCGGCCTGTATTTCCTCAGCGGCAGATGGCGGCGCGGCTTTGCCAAGGAGGAGACGGCATGAAGCTGACGCGGGAACAGGCGCGCCGTTTTCTGCTGCGGCGCCACGGGCTTGTGGGCGACCCCGTGTTCCAGGGGCAGGACGGGGCGCTGGCCTATGTGCGCCGCGTGGGCTGCATCCAGTTTGACCCCATTGACGTATGCGGGAAAAATGCGGAACTGGTCCTGCAATCCCGCGTTCAGGGCTTTGAAAAGCCGATGCTGGACCGGCTGCTCTACCGGGATCGCAGCCTGGTGGACTATTTTGATAAGAATCTGGCCATCTTCCCGACGGAGGACTGGCCGTATTTTGCGCGCGAGCGCGCGGCGCACCGCCTGCAAGGGCGAAGCCGGGAGGAAACTGAGCGCGCGGCGCGGCAGATATGGGACGCGCTGGCGGCGCGGGAGTGCGTCTGCGCGCGCGATTTAGCGCTCAACGAGAAGGTGGACTGGTACTGGAGCCGGACGACGCTGGCACGCGCGGCGCTGGAAACGCTCTATTTCCGGGGCGAGCTGTGCATTCATCACAAGCAGGGAACCGTCAAGTATTATGCCCCCGCCGAACGGCTGCTGCCCCAACGCCTGCTCGTGGCGCCGGACCCCTGCCCCGATGACGGCGCATACAGAGACTGGCGGGTGCTGCGCCGGATTGGCGCGGTCGGCCTGCTGTGGAACCGCGCGTCGGACGCATGGCTCTGCATCGACGGGATGAAAGGCAGGGGACGCGCGGAGACGTTTGAACGCCTGCTGCGCGGGGGACGCATTGTGCCGGTGGAAGTGGAAGGCATGGCGCAGCCGCTCTATGCGCAGGCTGCGGACCGGGAGCTGCTGGAGGAAATCGCGTCCGGCGCGTCCTACCGGCCCCGCGCGGAGCTGATTGCGCCGCTGGACTGCCTGCTGTGGGATCGCAGGCTGGTGGAGGCGCTGTTTGATTTTTCCTATACCTGGGAAATCTATACGCCCCGGGACGAGCGCCGTTTCGGGTACTATGTGTTGCCGTTGCTGACGGGCGAGCGGTTTTCGGGGCGCGTGGAAGCGGTGGCGCATCGCCAGAGCGGCGTTCTGGAGGTGCGCGGCGTATGGTGGGAAGGAAGGCCGCAGCGCGCGGCCCTGGAGAAGTGCCTGCGCCGGTTCGCCCGCTTCAACGGCTGCACGCAGATTCAGGGGCCGGCATAAAAGGGCCGTCCCCGCGCAGGGCGAAGGACGGCAAAACGGGGCGTGTATGACGGCTTCCTTTACCCTTTGACGGCGCCGATGTTGATGCCTTTGACGAAATAGCGCTGGAAGAACGGATAGACCATGAGAATCGGGAGCAGGCCCAGTGTGGCGATGGCCATGCGCATGCCGTCGGAAGAGGGCATGGTGTTGGCCGAAAGGCCTGCGGATTCAAGTTGGGCCAGGTATTGTACGCTGGTGAGCATCTGGTTGAGAATGAGCTGGTAGGAGTACATGTCGTACTTGGTGATATAGTACAGACCGTTTTCCCAGTCGTTCCAGTAGGCCAGCCCGACCAGAAGCCCGATGGTCGCCAGAATGGGCAGGGACAGCGGCATGATAATCTTGCGGAAGATGCTCATTTCACTTGCGCCGTCCACATACGCCGATTCGATGATTTCGTGGGGAATGCTGTGCTGGAAGTAATTCTTCATCAGCAGCACATGCATGCCGCGCAGGAGCAGCTTGGGGAGAATATAGGCCAGATAGGTGTTCTTGATGTGAAAAATCTGCGTCCAGACCAGGTATGTGGGCGTCAGTCCGCCATGGAACAGAATGGTGAAGACGACCAGGAACAGAAAGACGGACCGTCCGCGCAGTTCGCGGCGCGAGAGCGGATACGCCAGCAGAGAGCCAATCGTCAGGCTGATGGCCGTGCCCACCGCGGTGTTGCCCACCGTAATCAGGTACGCTTTGCCCATGGCAGCGCGGCGTTGCCAGATATACTCATAGGAATTGAGCGACCATTTTTCCGGCCAGAAGGAATATCCGTGGTTAAACAGCGCCGAGTCGTCCGTCAAGGAAGCCACAATCATCAGGTAAAAGGGCACGATGATGCAAATGGTGGCAAAACCCAGGACAACATAGCAGATGATTTGAAATATGGTGTTTTCCCGCGTCTTTATGGCGTTCATGCGATTCCCTCCCGCGCTTAGAAAATGGCGTTGTCCCGGTCAATTCTGCGCACAATGCCGTTGGAAATCAGCAGAAGCAGGAATCCGACAACCGACTGGTAGCAGGAGGCCGCTGTGGACATGTTCAGATTGTTCTTGACCAGCAGCGCGCGGTATACATACGTGTCAATGGTGTTGGTGACCGGATAGAGAATGCCGGAATCCATCGGAACACGGTAAAACAGTCCAAAGTCGCTGTAGAACATGCTTCCGATGCTCAGCAGCACCAGAAACGAGATGGTGGGACGAAGCAGCGGCAGCGTGATCAGGCGAATCTGCTGCCATTTGCTTGCGCCATCCAGCGAGGCGGATTCATAATAGGCAGGGTCAATGCCGACAATGGAGGAAAGATACAGGATACAGGAATATCCCGTATTGCGCCAGCAGGTGACAAAGCAGATGATGAACGGCCAGTATTTTGGCGTGTTATACCAGCTGATTTTATTCATGCCAAAGCGCATCAGCAGGCGGTTGAGTACGCCGGACTGCGTGCCGAGAAAGCCGTAAAGCAGAAAGGCGACCAGCAGCCAGGAAATCAGGTAGGGCATCAGCAGCATTGTCTGGAAGGCACGCGAGAAGAATTTGCTGCGGATTTCGTTGAGCATAATCGCGGTCGATACGCCCATGACCACCGAAAGTACGATGAAAGCCAGGTTGTAGCCGACGGTGTTGCGCGTGATAATCCAGGCGTCCTTGGTTGCAAAAAGGTATTCAAAGTTCTCCAGGCCGACCCAGGCGCCGCGGAAAATGCCGTCCGCGTAGTTGATTTTCTGAAAGGACAGCACCAGGCCGATGATGGGAAAATAGTTGTTAATCAGCAGGTAGGCAAGGCCGGGAATCATCATCAGATAGAGCGGATACAGCCGGCGCAGACTTCTCGCGCCTCCTCCGCTCAGCGACCGTTTGCCTTGTTTGGGCAGGGCTATCGTATGGGAAAACATGGCGATCATACTCCTCTGCTCTGACGCATCATTCCCGCACCCCTTGGGAAAAAGGGGAAGCGCCTTCGCGCTTCCCCGCGCAGAAACTGCGCATTACTTGGCGGCTGCCCACTCGTTGAGCTGCGCCTGCTTGGCCTCGATAATCTTGTTCAGGCCCGCCTCTTCCATGGCAGCCAGGAACTGCGGATAGGCGCTGTCGAAGTCGAGCACGCCGTTGTACAGCCCCTGCTTGTATTCGGCCAGCACGCTTGTCACCGCGGCATATTCGGTCTCAAGTCCCGTGTAATCAAAGTGGAATCCCATCGCCGGGCTGACATTGACGGTTTTCCAGAACTCCATGACGTCGTCGCGCCAGGTCTCGGACTGGTAATTCCACGGCGGGGTCAGGAGCTGGTTGCCGGCCATGACCTTCTGCTCGGTCCAGGTGTTGTTGGAAGCGTCCACTCCCTCCGGATAGTCGCGGCGTCCGGTCTCGTCCAGCACATAGTTGGTGCCTTCGATGCCGCAGTAGAACAGCGTCATCAGCTCGTGGTTGGTGTAAAGTTCGTTGACGTACTTCATCGCCGCCGCGGCATGCTTGGAGGTGCTGGGGATGGTAATCGTGCCGTCATAGCTGGTCAGCAGCGGGTCCTGGATGTAGGCGACTTCCATCTCATAGCCGCAGTTCTTGGTGAAGATGTTCTTCGCGGTTTCATAGTCGAACGTTTCCACGCCCTTGCCATAGGCAAAGGTATTGCCTTCGCGCACCCATGCCTCGCCGGGCGTCGTGTTGGTCGCGGCATCGGGGAGGATGTAGCCGGCCTGATACCACCGGTTGAGCAGGCGGAGCTGTTCGACGAACGGTTCGTACGTCCACAGGTTGACCACGTTGTACGTCTCGTCTACCAGCACGCCGAAGGAATCACCCAAATCGTTGTAATAGGCGGCCGTGCAGGCGGGCATGGCGCAGGTCAGGCTGGCGTAGGGCACCAGGCAGTTCATGTTCGGGTACAGCTCGTGCACCTTGGCCAGCACCTTTTCCAAATCCGCAAATTCCTGGATGTCATCCACCGTGTAGCCGGTTTCGGCCAGGATATCGGCGCGCATCGCAAAGCAGCGGATATAGGACGGATCTTTCATAATCGGTATCGCATAGATTTCGCCATTGACGTACAGGTTGTCCAGCCAGAAGGACAGGCCGTCCGAATAGGCTTCCAGGATACCCTGGCCGTATTGCTCGTACAGCTCGCCCAGCGGCATGAGCATGTTCTGGCTAATCTGATCGACATACTGATTGTCGTCGGTCATCATCAAATCCAGATCCTCGCCACCGCTAATCATCAACTGCATGGTCGTCTGCAGCGGTTCCTTGGGATAGCCGAAGATGAGTTCCAGCTCCACGCCGATGCTCTCGCGCGTAATCGCGTTCATTTTTTCCAGCACCGCGTTCACGTCCGTCATCGTCGCCGGGTCGGCCAGCATGGCGTAGACGATTTTCTCAACGGGCGCTTCTTCGGCGCTCACGCCGGCGACCGGCAGGCACATCGCCAGCAAAACCAACGTTATCAGAGCGACTCGCAGGTTTTTCATAATCCTTCCTCCTTACAATGCTGTTGGAGCAGCGCTCCTGCTATTGTGGACATTATAGCAAATTGATTCTGAAAATATTGTTGATAATCGGCTGTTTTTTGATACTATTCCGGCT
>ENA-UOIW01000647-UOIW01000647.1-human-gut-metagenome-genome-assembly--contig:-P58-NODE-647-length-25996-cov-24.631549_pt1 | contig 25996 bp, 29 predicted proteins | sample MGYA00242334_ERZ723881 | MGnify/ENA metagenome assembly ERZ723881 | reverse complement strand
TCTTCGTTACCGGCGACAGCCGCGGACTGCGGGCATAGGTCGCCAGGAACTCCTGTGTGTTCCGGTCAGGCGGCGACGTCATGCGGGACGTGAAGAACTGCTGCATCCGGTCAGGCCGCCCACTGATGGCAGCCTTGAACGCCTCTAAACGCCAGCCCATAGATCAGTACCCCCCCCCCGCGATTTTCGTTAATCTTTCCTGCGCCTTTTCGGCGTGATACTTGTTCCGCTCAATACCCAGCCCGCCGAAGCCTTCCAGATACGCTGCGCATATCGTGGTGCCGCTTCCTGCGAACGGGTCGATGATCCTGCCGCCGTTCTCGCAGATGTGGACCAGCTGGCGCATAACGTCGAGCGGTTTTTCCGTCTGATGCGTCCGGACCTGCGCCGAAGGCGGCAGCCCTTGCAGCAGGCCAGGCATGTATTCGGCGTCGCGTTTGACGTCCAGCGGCCCGTTAGACGCCCACACGATGAACTCGCATTGCTGCTTCGGACGGTGCGGCTGCGGTCTGGCGTTCTTCTTGTCCCACGGGATCAGACCGCGGACTACCCAGCCACCCCACTGGATCGCGTCATAAAGGGCGGGCAGCTGACGCCAGTCGATGAAGATCGCCGCCACGCCGCCCGGCTTCACCACCTTGCGGCAGAGTTCCAGCCAGTACGCCGTCCAGCTGGTCCAGGCGCGCTGATCCATGTTGTCGCCTTCAAAGGCGTGTTTCAGGTACTCGGCCTTCGCGCCGCTCTGGCTGTATTTCTCGGTCACGCTCTGCATCCGGTCGCCGCGGTACTGGCCGCCGCTGCTGTAGGGCGGGTCGGTGATCAGCGCGTCGAAGCTGTTCTCCGCCAGCGTTTGCAGCACCTCAATGCAATCAGCGTGCAGGATTTCACACCCACCAGATGTCAAGAGTACCCCTCCCTTCTCGTTCCTGAATTGTTTCGGCGATGCCGGTCGTAGCGTCCGGCGCGTCGTCGTGTTTGTTTTTGCCGGTCTTCTGGTAGCTCACCATCGCCGCATAGTAGCGCGGCCACCGCTGTGCCCAGTCGGAAGGGAACAGCAGGTGCTGCATGACGAAGGTCGCGCCGGTCATAATCCTGGCGTGCTTGTTTGCGCCCTGGTGGAACCACTCGATGTTCACGCTGCGCGTCTGGTACAGCTCCCACAGCAGCCGCTCCACGTTTCTGGCGAAGCCGCGGCCGCCGTTGTTGCTCTCGATCCGCGCCGTCTCGACGTGGTAGCTGTAGAGCTGCTCCGCCGTCTGCGGCTCTGTCTTCTCCATTGGCTCGTCCGTCATAATGACATCCAGAATGTAGCCCTCGCCTTCGTGGATGCCTGCGACGATGCTGCACAGGTCGTCGCTGCCGGTGTCGGCCGTGTCGGTGTAGCTGATGATCGCGCCGAAGTCCAGCTTCCCCGCAGCGTCGCGCGGCAGCTGCTCATAGGTGCGGAACTCGCTGTAGAGCTTGCCCTTGATGTCCACCGGCTCCTGCTGGTAGTTGGCGTCCGCGATCTCCGCGCTGGTCAGGCGGCGCTTCTTCATGTAGGACTTCCACGACAGCAGATCAGGGCAGAGCATCCGGCGTTCGCCTTCATCCAGACAGGCGCGGCGGCAGAAGACAAACCAGTCGCCGCCGTCCTCGCTCGCCAGCAGGCGGCCGCACAGGTCCTTCGTGGACCATCTGGTCATAACGATAATTTGCATCCCGCCTTCTTCGATACGGGACAGGAAGGTGTCGGTGTACCAGCTCCACTGTTCGTCCAGAACGCGGTCGTTAAACGCTTCCTGGTCGTTCTTGATCGGGTCGTCGATGATCCCCATCGAACAGCCGATGCCGGTGATCGTACCGCCGAAGCCGGTCGCCAGGTAGTTGAAGAACTGGCCCTCCAGGCTCCACAGCTGCGCCGCTGCGTCGCCCTGTTTGACGCGCGTCGTCGGGAAGACGTCGTGGAAGATCGTCACCTTGCTGTCGATCTTGTCGGCGTCAATGCCGTCGCGGACGTTTCGGGCGAAACGCCCGGCCAGAATGTCGTTATATGACACCGAAATGACGCGCGTGTCGTTCTTCTTGCCCATGCACCACTGTACGAACAGCGTCAGGGTGTAGGACTTGCCGTGCCGCGGCGGCAGGTTGATCATCAGATTCTTGTATGGCTCGCCGGTGCTTTTGTTGATCAGCCGCCCCTCGAAGATCGCCTGCAGCGTTTCGCACAGGTCGCGTTGGTACGGCCGGTCGTCGCGGTAGAACTTCGGATTCATCATTTTGCAGTAGTCGTAGAATCGGGCCTGCGCGGCGACGATTTTGCCGTCCGTGATGCCCTCCGGATTGATCAATTCCCGTATATCTTGCAGGTCGCGCACGTCAATCGTCCCCCTTTCGCTTTCCTTGACCTCTCTGACGCGTTAGAACGGCGTTAGACGCCGCACCCCCTCCAGCTCCCCGCCCAAACTCAAAAGCCCGCACAGGGGCCTTAAAATCGTTTCTGCGCTTATCACCACGCCCCGACGTGAAAACACGTCGGGGCGCAGCAACGAAAGGAGGCTTCCACGGGGCGCGTGGAGTGGTCCCCACGGATGGGATCGCCCCGATATGTAGGCTTCGCCACCACCGATTGTCAGGGCGGCGTTGCTTTCTCGGTTATGTCCCCCGATCTCGAACGCGGCGACGGATCAGCGCGCGTCTTCCTTCGGGTTTCTGTTCGTGGCGTCTTCGGCCTCGACCTGCGCCACAATGACGCCGACGTCCACTTGATGTGCCTCGCCCAGGATCGGGACCGCTACGGTTGCCCGGCGTCCTCTGGCGTTCACTTTTACGATCTTGCCTTCCAGCTCCAGCAGGGGGCCGGATGTGATCACGGTCTTGCCGTCGATGCGCTCACCCTGCGACATGCCGAAGTCTCGGCCGCCTGGGGCAAACAGGCGAACTACTTCCATCTGCTCGTCCGGCACCGGCTCCGGCCCGTCTGCGCCCAGCAGGCGGATCACGCGGGGCAGGCCGCTGATGAAGTAATAGAAACGGGGCGTCATGCCCGTGCGGACAAATACATAGCTGGGGAACACCACGCGGCGGGTCGGCCACCATTTGCCGTGACGCCGTTCGTGGAGAATCTGGACGGGGGCGATGGCCTCCATGCCTGCGTCGGTCAGTTTCCTGGCCGTCTCCTGCTCGCTGCCGGTCATAACCTGCGCAACGTACCAGCGAAGCTCAGCCTTCATCGCGTCCCGCCTCCTCTGCTGCCGCGTCGCTGACAAGCCTTTGCAGCTGTGCCAGCAGTTCCGGATCATTCTGAACGGCTTGGCGCATCCGTGCCTTCACGTTGCGCTCGACGGCCTCAATGGCCGCCAGACGCTCTTTGCGCCAGCGTTCCTTGTAAATGGTGCTGCGTTGCAGCTGGACCAGCAGGCGGCCCGCCTTGTCCAGCGGCATGGCGTCGAAGTCTTCGTCCGCCGTTGCGATCCTGCGGGTCAGGCCGTCGATCATAATCGCGGAGGCCAGCTCCGTGGACTCGACGTCCTGATTCTCGCGGATGAATTGCAGCAGCGCCGTGGTCTGCTCCGATGCCTCTTTCAAACGTCGTGCTGCGCTGTTGTGGCGCATGGCATATCTGCCCACGGCGCTGCGGCTGATCTCATAGCCCAGGTCGGTGATCGTGTCGGCGATGTCCTGGTAGGTGTAGTTGACGTCTGCCAGCATCGCGTCCAGCTGTGCGCGGATTTCGTCGGGCAGTTCATCCACGCGGGACTTGATGCGGTTGCGCTCTCTCTGGTCGCCCATCAGACGTCAACGCCCTGGTCCTCAATGGTGCCCTCCACCAGATCGACGCCGGTCGGCGTCAGTTTCACGAAGGCGGAAGGCGGGACCACACCGTGCAGGATCTGTTCGGCTGCTTCTTCACCGATCACCTGGATGTACTTCTTGCCCGACAGGTAGTCAATGTGCTGCGCGATGCTGGGGACGCTCACCATGTTGGACTCCAGCAGGCTGTTGGTGATCGTTCTGATCTCCACCGGCACAGGCTGAACGGAGTACAGCAGGGCCAGGATTTCGCCGCGGACGCGCTTGTTCGCTGCGACGGTCAGGTTGGCTGCCATATCGGCCCACCTCGCTTTCTGTAGATTTTGGGTCAGTTTCTTTTGGTCAGCTGGTCAAGGATTTTGTCCAGCTTGGCGTCGAAGCCCGCGACGGCGCGGATGAAGTCGTCGCGCAGGGTGTATTTGAAGGGGGCCTCCTGGATGAAGTTGTCCATCTTCTCGGCCAGGGCCTTGGTGTCGGCCGACGCCTTCTCCTCCACTTCGTCGATGCGTTCCTGCAGGCGCTTGTCCCGCTGGTCGAACTGATTCAGCTCTCGCTTGAGTAGGAAACAGATGATGCCGTAGGCCACCACCTGAATGATCCATGTGATCCAGCTTTCCATGCTGCGCCCTCCAGATAAAAACGAAACTCCGTAAAGGCGCGCGGCCTTTACGGAGTTTATTGTAAATGGATTCGATTGTTGGGTAAATAAGAAGCAATTCCCTTAGTTTATGGGGGAAATGTGGATAAAATCGGACTATTCAAAGTCCAGCAGCGACAGCTGACCGGCAGGCGGCGCGTCCTTGCAGATTTCCTGCACCCAGCGGACCGTCAGGTCGAACTCCTGCGCCAGCTGTTCGGCGTTGTAGCCGGTGAACTTCTCACGGATCAGCCGGTCGCGCGCCGTGCGGGTCAGGGCGTCCACCTTTGGGATGTAAAGGTTGGAGCCGCCGTACTGTGCCGCCAGCGTCAGCAGCGGCCGGATGCCCGTGATCTCCGCCAGCTGCCTGTACTGTTCGGGGATCATGTCAATGGTCAGCCGGTCCGTCCACTTCTCCATCGTGGCCTCCTTTCCGCTCTCCGCGTCCTCCGGCCAGCATGGCCTTCATCGCTTCGATGCAGTTGCGTGCGTGCTTGTCGTCCAGGAAGGTGGGGTGGGCCGCGCCGAAACGCTTCTCCAGGAAGGCGCGCAGCCTTTTCGGATCGTCGGCCCAGCCCAGCTTCGCGGCCAGCGCGTAGATTTTCGCCACCTGTTCCTTCGTCGGCCTGTTGTGTGGCGCGGTCGTCTCCTGTCCGGTCAGCCGTTTCAGCCGGTCGATCACCTGCTTGGCGTCTGCCGTCGTCAGCAGTCTTATGCTGTCCTTGCCCGTCGTCGTGAAGACGACGGCGTGAAGATCGTCGTTGCTGATCCCGCCGCCGCGCGCCAGCGCGTAGATGCAGCGCATCTGCTGCGGCGTCAGGACATTGGCCTGCGTTCCCATCCGTGCGCCCTCCTTCGCCGGTTAACCGCGTTCCAGCTTCTCGCGGTCCGGCTCGTACCAGAACACGTCGTCCACTTCGATGGACGCGCCTACGGCCACGATGTCCTGGGTGGGGTACTTGCGCAGGGCGTCCTTATCGACGCTGGGCGCGGGCGTCTTCACGCAGTCGTCCATGCCCTTGCTGCGCAGCAGCTGGATGATCTCAGCCAGCTTGGTGGGGGCCTTCGGCAGCTTGATCTTCGTAGACTTGCGGAAGCCCACTGCGCCGAAGTTCAGCGTCTTGGTCTTCTTGCCGTCCATGTCGTCGCGGTGTGCCTCGGCGAACTCCTTGATCTGGCGCTCCAGGCGCTTGGTGGCCTCGATGAAGACGCGGCTGCGGGCTTCTGCCTCGGCCTTCGCCTCGTCGATCTTGTTCTGCATCGCTGCCTCGAAGTTCTCCACCGTGCGCTGATTGTCCGCGATAGTCGCCAGCGCCTGATTCACGTCGTCCCAGCTCTCCAGAGCGGGGACTGTGTCTTCTACGCGTTTTCTTGCCATTGTGTCTTCCTCCTTGATGTCAAATATGCCACGACCAGCGATTCGGGTCTTTCCCGTCGCGGGTGATGGTCAGGGTGATGGGGCCGTCGTAGTGATAGATCGGGATGCAGCGGGCCGACGCCTCGATGATCTCGCCGACCATGCCCTCGCTGATCTCGTCGCCGAACACCCACATTTCGTCGCACATGCCCAGCAGCTTGCGAGCCATGCGCAGCCCCGCTTCGCGTTCCTTGTGCCTGTTCTCATTCATAAAGCGCGGGAACAGCAGGTGCGGGGCCAGCGGGATGCCGCCCATTTTCCAGACGTAGCGGCAGAAGTTCTCTGCGCGGCGGGCGTTGCGTTCGGGGTCTGCTGCATAGGGGCTGCAAACATAGATCACGGGATCGTCCGTCACGCGGCGCGGCTTTTTGATCCGGGTGTAGGCTGCCTTCATACCATCGCCCCCATCCACGCGATCAGGACCAGCCCAATGGCCGCGATGATCAGCCCCAGCGTTCCGGCCGCAGGGGCGCGCCGCTTGAAGAAGCAGACGCCCCCGACGTAGGCGAAGACCGCAGCCGTCGCCGCCAGATAGATGATTGTCAGTGTTTTCACGTTGTCCTCCTTAGTACATCAGTTTGTATTTCCGGGCGCTTGCCAGGATGTCGCCGGTGATCTGCCCGCCCTCGGCGGCTTCCAGACAGATGTCCAGGATTTCCACGAAGGTGCCCATGCCGCCATGCTTCACGTCGGCGGCGATGGTCGCCAGAGCGTCGGCAGCGTCGTCGCTCACGTTGTACTCCCGCAGGATCGTGCGCGCCTCGGTCTGGCCGATGCCGTTCAGCTTCAATTCCACCTTGCGGCGGTAGAGCTGCGCCAGATTGTCGTGGCGGCCGCGGCCGCGGGTCAGCATACCCTCCAGCACGTCCGTGCCGCACAGGATCACCGGCGTGCCGGTGTTGTCCCACACCTTGCGCAGGACCTCGAACTTGTCCACGTCCCGCTTCGCCAGATACTCGGCCTCGTCCACCGCGATCAGCACGTCCGTGCGGCCCGACAGGTAGGCGATCAGGTCCTGGGTCTTGCGGTAGTTGTTTCCGCACAGGGACAGGCCCAGCGGCCGCGCGATGGCCTCCAGCATATCGCCCACGCGCATCTGCGGCCAGGCTTCGATGTAAAGCACGCCAGGCTGGGTCTGCGCGAAGTGGCGCAGCACGGTGGTCTTGCCGCTGCCGGGGTGGCCCACCATGACGCCCATCTTGCGCTTGCTGCAGACGTAGTTGCACCAGCCCATGCACTCTTTGAACTCCTTCGTCTCGAACAGCTCGATGCGCGTCTTGAAGTGGATCGGCGCGACGGGGACGTCAGGCCCCAGCCGTTCCTCCGTGCCCTTGATCTCGTTCACGGCGTCCAGCAGCTTCTGCGCGTGTTCAGACTTCACGCGAAGCCCCTGATTCACCAGCTGGCTGATGGCCGACCGGCTGATGCCGGTCTTGTTGGCGACGGCCGCGAAGGTCACACCCTCCACGTCGCGCAGCCGCTGCAATTCCTTTGCCAGTTCCTCCTGATTGATGCCGTTCGGGTTATCGGTCAGATTTGCCATAATGTCAGCGCTCCTTTCGTTTGTGGCTGTAAGCGCCGCGCCCCCGAAGGGGCGGTCCCGGCTTTCACGGGACTGGGCCTTGGGCCTTTTCGGCTCTACCGGTCTATCAGACCGCCGATCCAGGCGAAGATGCCGAAGGCGGCGATCCAGCCGGTCATGTGCAGCGCCGTTTCCCAGCACATCGGGCGCGTGCCGCACTCTACGCTGCCCGCCACGCCCCAGGCGATGAACAGGCAGGCCGCTGCGAGCCAGCAGCATACCGTCTGGAGCAGATGGCGGATTCTCTGCGCCCGCCGCTTCTCGGCGATCCTGCGCAGTCTGGCGGCGTCCAGGCGGCTGATGGCGTTGACCTCGCAGCAGGATACCAGCACGATCTGCGTCGTGCCCTCGGTGTTCACGCGCTGGATCGCCTCGCGCAGCGCCTGACGCTCGGTCGGGGTGGTCTCGGCCACCAGATAGCGGTGCAGCCTGCATCCGCGGTACTCGTTTTCGTGTTCGTTCATAGTGTCTGCTCCTTTCGTTTTTGTCACAGATGTCGCGCGTTATCGTGCGCTGCGCAGCAGTTCCTCGCCCATTGCCTCGAACATGGAGCGCACCACGTCGCCGCTGTTGTCGTCGCGCGGCTTGCGCGGCGGCTTGCTGCGCAGCTTCTCTCTGGCTCTGGCGGCCTTCTCGTATTCGATGGCCGTGATCGTTCCGATGTTCTTCTTGGGGTCCACCTCGTCGGCGAACGCGCTGCGGCTGGCGACGGCGATGCGGAATCTGGTCTCGCGCATCTGCTTCTTCTGCTTGCCGACGTGCGTGGCGATGCGTTCCTCGTCCTCGCCCACCAGCGAGAAGGTCTCGTGCAGACCGGCTTCGCACAGGAACTTGCCGTCCACCATCACCGACACGCTGGACAGATCGCTGCGGCTGTAGCGGATCACGGCGTCCGTGCCCGCCAGTCCGATCATCTCGTCGGACCAGAACAGCTTGTTCTTGAACTTGATGCCGCGCTGCGTGATCTTGCGCTCGGCCATGTCGTCGCGGGCTACGCACAGCATCTGCCAGCTGGGCTGGTCCATGCGGGCGCGGGGAAGGGTGTTGTAGAGGTCGATAGGCTTGCGCCCGCCGTGGCCCTCATGGGGCCGGTTGTGGTAGGCGGGGAAGACGTCGTCCCGAAGCCATTCGAAGAACTGGTCCATCGTCCACAGCTGCCCATGCTCCAGCTGGTGCCGCAGCTCGCGGGAGAAGTCCTCCGGCCGTTCCTTCGGGCTTCCGCCGCACCAGCCTGGCGCGTCGCGGATGTAGATGTCCTCCAGCGTGCCGAAGAATCGCTCCACGGTCTTGGCCCAGCCGTGATAGGGCTGCGCGTGGTGGACCGTCACGTTGAACAGCTGGATCACGCTGTTGCTGGCGATGTTGCAGTTCAGATAGCCCAGGTCGTGTTCCTTGATCAGGCCGGTCTCGAAGGTCTTGCTGCGGTAGTCCTTGCCGTTGTCTATGTAGAGATGGGCGGGCAGGCCGTAGAAGGGGCTGTGTTCCGTGTGGGCCACGCCGCGGATGAACGCCTCGGTGATCGTCTCCGTGTTCGGGTTGGTGCAAAGCACCCAGCCCACCAGGCAGCCGGTCGCGGCGTCGTACCAGGCCGTCAGCCATGGGCGCACCGGCTTGCCGGTCTCGTCCAGCACGAAGCAGTCGAACTGGTGGTGGTCGCCGAACCAGACCTCGTTCACGGTCTGCGGCTTCTCACGCACCGCCATGAACATGTGGTCGTCCTTCCAGGCTTTCACGCCGCGGCGGGCCAGCGTCACTTCATCGGACGGGATCGCCGCCAGCATCCGCGACAGCGTCTGCCTGCACTCCGGCACCCGCATCCCCGCCTTCACCGGCTCGGCGCAGGGCGGGTAGCGATTGATCTCGCCCGTTTCCATCAGACGGGCGCGGGCCTCGGTACCCTCGCAGAAGATGCACTTCTGGCAGGCGTCCGGCCCCAGCATGGCGGCCTTGTCCACCAGCTTGTTGTAGATCGTGGCCTGCGTCCGCTTCACCTTGTCGGCGTACAGGCCGTATGCGTATTGATAGGCAGCCGCGCAGATGCTCGGCCGTGTACCCTTGTCCTTGCGGCTCACCGCGCGCATGATGCCCGGCAGCCCCTTTTCCTCGTAGGCGTCCATCCAGCGGTAGAGCGTCCGCAGGCTCGTGCCGTGGTCCTCGGCCAGCGCCGTCAGCTGCTCGACCACGTCTGCCGGATTCATCGCGCGGATCGCGCGGCCCTGCCGGACGGCCCGCTGCTTGCTCAGCAGCTCCTGGATGCCCTTCTCGCCGAAGCGGGCGTGGTAGGCAGCCAGATCGCAGTCTTCGCCGCCAGCGGCGTTGTCGCATTGTGCGTAGTAAAGGATCTGTGCCTCCTGCGGCAGGCTGCTGACGGCGATCTGGTAGCTTTCGCCGCCGTTGCCGCCGCCGCGGTCGCTGCGCTGCTTGCGGGTCTCATAGACGCCGCCCGCGATCTTCTCGCGGATGCGCTGGGGGGCTTCGCCGGTCAGCAGGGCCGCGGTGCTGGTGCTGATGTAGCTCTGCATTTACGCACCCCTGCCTTTCCTCCGCTGCTTCTTCGCAGCCGCTTCGTAGCGCGCCATGACGGGGGCCACGGCGGCCTTGACGTTGTGGCCGCTGCGGCGGCCCTTGATCGTCGCCAGCAGGCTGTCGTAGGGGATGCCCGCCTCTGCGGCCAGCGCCTTCTTGGTCAGGCAGTGCTTCGCGCAGAACATGACGATCTCCATGCCGTATTCGGTGTACGGCTCGCGGTAGCCCGGCTCCGGTTTGTACTTCTCCATAATGTGTCCTCCTTTCAGCAGGCATGAGCGCCGCGCCCCCGAAGGGGCGGTCCCGGCTTTCACGGGACTGGGCCTTGCCCTGCGTGGGCTTAGTACAGCACGCGGCGGATCACGTCCAGGATCAGCGCCGCCTCGCTGTCGCCTTCTACGTTGACCTCGCGGCGTCCGCCGCCCTCGAAGCAGATCGTCACCAGATTGCCATTGTCCGACAGCTCCAGCCGCTCGACGCCCGTGCGCCGTCCGCTGCGAAGCAGATCAGAGAACTGCTGCACAAATACCTTCCTGCGGTTTACCATCTTCGTCTCCTTTCTCCTGTTCCCGCCTCTGCCAGAACGGGCAGACCGGGATGCTGGCCTTTGCCTCTGCGGCCCTCCGGCACATCGGCAGCCCCTCGCCGCGGAACATGCAGTTCCGGCAGCCGCCGTAGCCCTCCGGCCTGTACCATCCGTCCGCGTTCACTTCTCGTAGCTGTCGATGAAGTCGATCAGCTCCTGCACGCTGTCCGCCGCCCACTCCGGCTCGTCCATCGCGCCAGGGTCCGTCTCCGGCAAAAATGCCGCGAAGCGCCCGCCCACGTCGTTGGCCTCCGCCGCCGTCAGCCGCCAGATGCTCCACTTTTTGTAGGTCTTGATCCGTCTCATGCCCTTGCCTCCTTGTCCTGTTTGTGTTACAATCCCTATAAGGGGGGTGATCTCATGGATTTCGATTTTTCCGATGTGCGCCAAGTCTTTGAAGCTGCCGACGATTATGCCGCGAACAAATACCTGGACGCTGGCTGGGTGCTGCTTCGCGTCGCAGAGCGGCGGGGCGAAGACAGGTCTGAACTGGTGTATGTGCTTGCGTGGACGCAGGGGACTGAGCCGGTGTGGCCGTGATCTCGTCGCCCAGCAGCTCCGCACCCATGCGGTAGAACATCGCGCGGATCGGGTCGCCGTGTTCGGCGGCCTGCTCCGCTCTGATCTGCTCCAGCTGCTCGCGCTGCCGTTCGATGTGCGCGGCGACGCGCGCCTGTGACTCGGTATCGCCGCACTGCTTCTTCGCTTCCTGCTGCCGCAGCACCTCGGCCACGGTCGCGCGGATCAGGTCTTCGATGGCGTCGCTTTTGGTCGGGGCCTCGCGGTCGTCCTCGCCGCCCGACAGCAGATAGGTCGGGGTGCAGCGCAGGACGTGCGCGATCTTTAAGATGTACTGCGCGGGGATGTCGCGCCCCAGCCGCAGCCAGCTGTTGAGCGTGGAGACCGGCACGTCAATGACGGCTGCCAGCTCCTTCTGCTGGATTCTCATTTCGTGAAGCCGTCCCTCAATGGCTTCGCCGATGGTGTGTGTCATGCTTTCATTCTCCTTTCGTGTCGTGCAAAAATGTCTTGTTTTTATGGCGTTGTTTTGCTATACTGTTTCGCGGTTCGTGGCTGTCGTGTTTGCTTGCCACGCTCACAGTATAATTCACAAATGCTAATTTGTCAATCTCATTTGTGAAAATTAAGGGGTAGTATTATGAGCATTTGTGAACGTCTATTTGAATTGATGGGTACCCAGCGCGGCAGGCAAGAACAGTTGGCGGCCTATATCGGCGTCAAACCTACCACAATCACGAACTGGAAGCAGCGGAACTCTGATCCGCCTGCGAAGCTGCTTATTCCCATTTGTGAATTTCTTGGCTGCTCGTTGAACTACCTCTTGACGGGCGAAGAAAAAGAGGACGCCGACGCGATCCAGGGGATCAGCGACGACGCCCTCAAAGTAGCCCGCCTGTGGGACGAACTGGACGTGCCAGGCAAGGCGATCATCCTCGGCGAGTTGTACCGCAGAGCCGAAGCTCTGGCCGCGCCGGATGACGGTCCTGGCTCACCGTTGCGCGCGGCAAGATAACGCATCTGGTGCCCTGGCCGCGCCCGCGGCGGTAATTGCATATTATCTGCATATATTGCATACTTATACATAGCAAAAGGCAGACGGCCGACGCGGTGACGCGTGCAGGCTGTTTGCCTTGTTTGTTCTGTATTTGCCCGAAAAGCCTGTATTCATGCGGGTTTTCGGGCGTTTTTTGTGTCCGGCGCACCTACCGGCGCACCCGGCGCACCTCTGGCGTTCAGCAGCGGCGGCGCGCGGCGGCGTCCGGCAGCTCTCCCGCTCGGCGGCTCGAACGCGAAAAAGCCCAGTGTTTGCAAGGCTTTCACCGTTTTCTAACGCGCGTCCGAACGCTCGAACGCCCAGCGTTAAACGCGAACGCCCCGAAGCGTTAGAAACGCGCCGACGACGAAAAAAGACGCCCGAACAGCGTCGCGCGGCCGTCGTGATTGACACGGAACGTGCGCGTCGCCGTCGTGGCGTCGGCTCAAATTTTCGGCGGTTTTCAGAACTTACCGCCCCTGCAATCCCTTGATTTCCCTGCCTTTTTCGGCTTATCCCACCTTTTCCCGCCCCGTCCCTTTTACTCTCACATTTTTGACACTGATCTCGTTACGTCACAACAGGGGCATCCTGCTTCTTGGCCCGCTTGCGGAACAAGCGTTCCAGCCCCAGGTTAGGCAGCATGACCGCCAGGATCAGCATGGCGCCGATGATGATGCGAATGGTCTGGGTATTCACGTTGATCAATCCCAGGCCATAGCGCAGCAGGCCCACGATGAAGATGGCGATGATCACCCCGGGGAAGGTGCCCTTGCCGCCGGCAGTGGAAACGCCTCCCAGCACGCACATGGAGATGGCTTCCAGCTCATAGCCCTCCGCCACGTTGCTCTTTACCGATCCCATCCAGGAGCAGTAGAACACCGCCGCCAAGCCGCACATAAGCCCGGTTACGCTATAGGCGATCATCCGCACCCGGTGCACGTTCACCGCCGCGTATTCCGCCGCCAGCCGGTTGGTGCCCACGGCAAACATGTGCCGGCCATACACGGTCCGGTGCATGACCAGGCCGAACACCACCGCCAGCAGGCAGAACAGCAGGAACAGATACGGCACCACTCCCAACCGGGCCTCATACAGCTGACCAAACCAAGCTACATCCCGCATGCCCGAGGTAGAGGTATCCCCTAGGATCTTCATGGAGATGCCCCGGAATAGGGTCATGGTGGCTAAGGTGACGATCATGGGCGCCAGCTCTGGGAACTGGGTCAGGATCACGCCGTTTATTACCCCGCAGGCCAGTCCCACTGCCAGGGCAGCCAAGATCCCCAACACCGCCGAACCCGTTGCATTGTAGACGATGCCCAAGATGGTAGCCGCCAAACACACGGTGGAACCTACGGAAAGGTCGATCTCTCCCAGCAGGAGGATGTAGGCCATGGGCAGGGCTACCATACCCTTGACCAGGAAGCTGTTTACGTTGGTAAACAGGTTATAGGCGTTAAGGTAGTTGGGAGAGATGGCAATGTTCATGGCGTTTACCGCCAGGAACAGGAACACCAGCATGGTCTCCCAACGCAGGAGGATGGTTTTGGCTGTGACCTTGCGGGTCGCCTGGATGGTACGGCCGGATTTGTTAACGCTCATGGCTCAATGCCTCCCTTGCTTCCAAGGTCCGTTTGGTGATGCTCCGCTGGACCAGCACATTGATGATGATAGCCGCCAGGATGATGCCGCCTTTTAGCGCCTGCTGCCAGAAGGGGTCGATGCCCACCATGCTCAGGGATTTGCTGATGACCGCAATGGTCACCGCCCCTAAGAATACCCCCACCACGCTGCCCTGGCCGCCGCTCAGGCTCACACCGCCAATGACGCAGGCGGCAATGATGTCCATTTCCGAGCCGGTGGCCATATCGTTCTGGGCGGAGGCGTAATAGCCGGTATACATGGAGCCGCACAGGCCGGCAATGGCCCCGTTGATGGCGTAGACCAGGATCTTGATCCGGTCGATGGGAATACCGCTTACCTCAGCCGCCTCCACGTTGGAGCCTACCGCGTAGATCTGCCGGCCGATCCGGGTCCAGCGCAGGATGATGAAAAACACCACATAGACGCACAGGGTGATGCATACCAGGTTGTTGATCCCCAGGGTGGTACCCTGGGCAAAGGTCTTGAAATCCTGGAGCATGTAGGCGGTACCCACCCAGGTGCTGTCGGATACGAAGTAGGTCAGGCCCCGGTAGATATACATGAAACCCAGGGTGGCGATGATGGGGATGACCTTGCCTTTGGCGATGACCAGGCCGATGACGATGCCGCAAACCAGGCCCACCCCTGTGCTGAACAGGTAAACGGTGACCGCGTTTGGCAGGATCTCCGCCTTTTGCAAGAGGGCGGCGGACATGCCCGCCAGGGCCAAGGTAGCGCCTACGGAAATATCGATGCCCCCGATGAGCAGCACCAGCAGCATGCCCACGGACATGGTCATGGTGTAGGCGTAGTTTTTAAAGATGGAGTTGATCACGTTGGGGGTGAGGAAGTTGGAATTGCGCAGCTGGATCACCGCGCATAGCAGCGCCAGCACCAGGAATAGGCTGGCTTCCCGCACCCGGAGCAGCCGCTTGAGGGCTGTGACAAAGGATGATTTTTCCATGTTGGTTCCCTCCTTAGGCGGTTTGCCCGGTCCGGCTCTTGGACATGGCCAGCTCCAGGATCAGCTCCTGGCTGGCCTCCTTGCGATCCAGCTCGCCGGTCACCCGGCCGTCGCACATGACGAACACCCGGTCGCACATGCCCAGGATCTCCGGCATTTCCGAGGAGATCATCACGATGGCGTAGCCCTGCTGGGCCAGATCCCCCATGATTTCGTAAATGGCGGCTTTGGCGCCCACGTCTACGCCCTTTGTGGGTTCGTCCATGATGAGCACCTTCAGGTTGGAGGCCAGGATCTTGGCCACCACCACCTTTTGCTGGTTGCCGCCGGATAGGGAGCTGGCCTTATCAAACACGGATACCGCCTTGGTATCCACGCGCTCTGCCAGTTCCTTGGCCACTTGGTTGCTTACCTTGTCCCGGGTGAATACGCCCTTTTTCGCGTATTTGCGCAGCTCCGGCAAGGTGATGTTGCTGCCGATGCCCCAATCCAGGATCAGCCCCTGGAGCTGCCGGTCCTCCGGCAGCAGGCCGATGCCCAGCTCCATGGCGTCCGCAGGCCGATGAATGTGCACTTCCTTCCCTTCCAGGAAGATCTTGCCTTTGTTCTTTTTGGCGATGCCGAAGATGGTCTGGATCACCTCCGTGCGGCCGGCGCCCACCAGGCCCGTGAGGCCCACGATCTCGCCCTTGCGCACGCTAAAGGAGACGTCCCGGAAATAACCGGTGCGGCTTAAGCCTTCTACCCGCAGGATCTCCGGCCCTAACTCCACCGTGGGCTTGGGGAATAGGTCCTTGATCTCCCGGCCTACCATGGCGGTGATCAGCTCTCCATTGGTGATCTCGTCCACCTGATAGGTGCCGATGTATTCCGCGTCCCGGAAAACCGTCACCCGGTCTGCTAGGCGATACATATCTTCAAACCGATGGGAAATGAAAATGATGGACGCGCCCTCGTCCCGCAGCTTTTCCGTAATGCGATACAGTTCTTCGGACTCCTTCTTGGTAAGGGAGGCGGTGGGTTCGTCCATGATGATGATCCGGGCATGCATGGACAGAGCCTTGGCGATCTCCACCATCTGCTGCTGGGCCACGCTCAACGCGCCCATTAAGGTGGTGGAGCGGAAATCCGCATTCAACTCGTCCAGCAACGTCTGGGCGTCCCGGTGCATTTCCTTCCATTGGATCACGCCCCGGCGGACTTTTTCGTGGCCCATAAAGATGTTTTCCGTCACCGTAAGGTGGGGGTAGGCGGTCACATGCTGGTAGATAGCGGCAATGCCCGCCTGTTGGGCGTCCTTGGGATTGCGGAAGGACACCTGCTTCCCATCCAGGTACATAACGCCCTCCTCTGCCTTATGTACCCCCGTAATCACCTTGATAAAGGTGGATTTCCCCGCCCCATTTTCCCCCATTAGGGCATGGATCTCCCCGGGCAGCAGCTGAAAGTCCACCCGGTTCAAGGCTTTTACGCCTGGGAAGATCTTGGTGATCCCCCTGAGTTCTAATACATATTCCGCCACTTCCATCCTCCTCTCAGCTGACGGCTTCGCCCATGGCCGGCGTGTTTGGTCTTGCGCTTTCTATATGGGTCGGTCCTAATGAACAACACTATATTGCTTTTGTGAATAGATAAAGGTATTCTGTCGTGATTTTCTCCTGAATTTTGCGTCCGAAAAAATTACGATTATGCTAGCTTAAATATGTGCTGATATTCTGCCGAAAATCCGGCACATTAGATGCGATTCCTACGGTTGTCAAGGAATGTTTCGTGTGTTAAATTTATTATAGGGGCGCAAAATTGGCGTGTCATCACTCTTTATTGTTCTGTTATAATAGTATCTTGCTATTACCTAAAGGAGGTCCTTATGTCCCAGATCCACCTAAGCTATAAACTGGACCTAGCGCCGGAATCCACCTGGCTAACGGTAAACCCCACTGCCACCGCCAAAAGCAATCTAATTTATGTGCAGGAGCTGGGGGATTTTATTGCCGGGCCGGAATATTTTACCACCCGCCGCAACCTGCCCTCCTACCTGATCAAATACACCCTCAGCGGCGAGGGCATCATGGATTACAACGGCCAGACCTTCTCCATCCGATCCAGCCAAGCCTTGTTCATTGACTGCCAAAACTACCAATATTACCGCACCTCACCCCATACGGGGAACTGGCGCATGGTGTGGGTCCACTTTTACGGCGGCAGCGCCAAGCAATATTACGATCTTTTCCTCTCCCTAAACCAGGGCGCCAACAGCGTCACCATTTACGACCAACCCAACCTGCCCTCCTCCATCCTCTTCGATCTGATCACCTTGTACCGTACCGAAGCCACCAGCCTGATCACCGACGTAAAGGCTTCCTCCATGATGACCCGGCTTTTGTCGGAGCTGATTTGCGCCACCACAAAAAGCAACAGCGGGGCTGTGATCCCCGCCTGTGTTCAGGATGCCCGGGCCTATCTTGGGGAGCACTTTGGAGAGCACATCACCCTGGACGACCTTTCCCGCCGTTACAACCTGAATAAATATTATTTTCTAAAGCTATTCAAGCGCTATACTGGTTTTACGCCCAATGAATTTCTCATCCAGACCCGGATCAATAAAGCCAAAGAGCTCCTGCGCACCTCCAGCAATTCCATTAGCCAGATCGCGGCCAGCGTGGGCGTATACAACACCAGCCATTTCATCAACCTATTTAGAAAAAGCGAAGGGGATACCCCCTCCGCTTACCGGCGCAATTGGTACAACAGCCAGCAGCCCTATTGATGCTGCTTTTTTTGCTGGGCCAGGCGATATTCCCGGGGCGTACATCCAAAGCGGCTATGGAAGCAGCGATAAAAAAAGCTTTGGTTGGAATAGCCTACCGCCGCGGCGATATCCGCCACCGGCAGGTCGCTTTCCCGCAATAGCCTTAGCGCGGCGTGGAATTTGGCCTGCTGCAAATGCTGGGAAAAGGAGCGGCCGGTCTGCCGGGAGATCAGGCGGCTGAGCCGGCTCACAGATTGGTTCAGCATGGCCGAAAGCTCCCCCAGGCTTGCGTCCCGGTAGCTGGTCTCCACATATTCCAGGGCTTTTAATACCAAGGCCCGCTCATAATCCTCATCGCTGGTCTGTACCAGCTTATCCAAATAATTCACCAGCTGGATAAACAGCAGGGCCAAGGTGGCCCTGTTTATTTTTTCGCTGTTGTTGGGCCGGTTCAAAACGGACCAGACCAGGTTTTCCATCAGGTTCTGCACCGGCATGGCATGGGCCACATTGAACAGCAAAAAGCCCCGTTCCTCCCGGCTGCGCAGGGATGAACTGACAAAATCGCTCAGGGGGTCTTCCCGGTCCAACAACTCCATGGCCAGGTCGAACAGCCCCTGGCGCATCACAAAATTTACCGCGATGTCCTCCTGCCCGGTGGTCTCTATGGCGTGGCTGGTATGCCGGTTCAAAAGCAGTATGTTGCCGGTGCGCAATTCCACCCGTTCCTTGCCGTTGATGATATGGGTGGTGGAGCCGCTGCACATATAGATCATCTCCACATAGTTGTGGGAATGATTGGGATAGGGGGCAAACCGGGCGTGATGCCGGGCCGCCACCAATTCCCCCCTGCCCATGAGCTTATCCGCGTCCACGATAAAGCTATCCGGCGCAGTAAAAATGCTGCGGTTGATCTCTCCTGTTCCCGCAAGGATCTGCCGTTCCTCCTCGGTGATGATGGATAGCCTGTCGATCAATTCCTGTTGCATGCCGGGTTCCTTTCCCTCTGCCCCAAGGGGCTGGTTTGGATTCATAGTAGCAGATTTTTTTTGCTATGACAATGCAAACTATGATTTTCCCAAGATATATTCGTATCATCGCAATTCTTCCGTCTGCAAGAAAAGACAGTTTTTTGGTCAACACCTGTCATTGTTCCCCCTTTGTCTCTGCCTTTATAATCAAACCATCCCCCCTTTCAATTGGGGCGGCCTCATCTTTTCTGCGTATCGTCCCTGGTTATGGGCGCGTATGGGTCCCCATTGGCAAGTCTAATAAAGGAAGGATGCAGTTCCATGACAAACTATTTCCTTGCGATCGACATCGGCGCTTCCAGCGGCCGGCATATTTTGGGATATGTCAAAAACGGCAAGATCCTCCTGGATGAAGTCTACCGCTTCCCCAATAATTTAGTCCGGCAAGGGGAGCTGCTTTGCTGGGATTACGACGCCCTGTTCGGGCATATCCTGGAGGGCATGAAGGCTTGCAAGGCGGCGGGGAAGATCCCGGTAAGCCTGGGCATCGACACCTGGGCGGTGGATTACGTATTGCTGGATAGCAGCGGCCAGCCCATCGGCCCCTTCATGGCCTACCGGGACGGCCGCAACGAAAGCGCCGTGCCCGAGGTCAGCGCCCGCATCTCAGAAAAGCAGCTGTATAGCCTCACAGGCATCCAGCGTCAGCCCTTCAATTCCATCTATCAGTTATGGGCCACCCGCCGGGAGGACCCTGCCCGGTTCCGTCGCAGCGCCCGCTTTTTGATGACCCCGGAATACTTTAACTATCTGCTTACCGGGGTGGATATGAACGAGTATACCAACGCCACCTCCACCGGTCTGGTGGACGCCCAGACCCGCACCTGGGCCCCGGAGATCCTGGGCGCCCTGGGCTATCCCGCCCACATGTTCGGCCCCATCCACATGCCCGGGGAGACCGTGGGCCAGCTGAGGCGGGAGATCGCCCAAGAGGTGGGATTCAATTGTACCGTATCCCTGGTAGCCTCCCACGACACCGCTTCTGCGGTGATGGCCGTGCCTTTGGCGGACGAACATTCCATCTACATCAGCAGCGGCACCTGGAGCCTGATGGGGGTTGAACTCAATAATCCCATCACCACCGAGCGGAGCCGGCAGTATAACCTTACCAACGAGGGCGGGTATAACGGCACATACTGTTATCTAAAAAACATTATGGGACTTTGGATCATCCAATCTATCCGCCATGAACTGGACGACCGGTATAGCTATACCCAATTGGGAGATCTGGCCCGGCGCAACAGCACTTTCCAGGCTGTCATCGACGCCAACGACAGCCGGTTCCTGGCGCCTGAGAGCATGATCGGCGCCATACGGGACTATTGCCGGGAGACCGAGCAGCCCATCCCGGAATCCCCAGGCCAGCTGATGCAATGCGCCTACCGGGGCCTAGCGAAGTGTTATGCCGGAGCCGCCGCCGAATTGCAGCACATCACCGGCAAAAAATATACCAGCATCAACATCGTGGGGGGCGGCTGCCAGGATTCCTATCTGAACGAGATGACCGCAGCGGCCACCGGGCTGCCGGTTTTTGCAGGGCCCGTAGAGGGGACTGCCCTTGGCAACCTATTGTGCCAAATGATCCAGGCCGGCGAATACGCCGACCTTGCTCAAGCCCGGGCCGCTATTCGGGAGAGCTTCGATATTCTGCCTGTGTGATCCAAGCCGGGCGGATAGCCATATCAATCTTTTCATGCAAAGGAGTTAGACCATGTTGGAACAAACAAAAAAAATGTATGCTGACATAGGCGTCGATGTTGAAAAGGCGCTGGATACCCTTTCCAATATCCCCATTAGCATCCATTGCTGGCAGGGGGATGATGTGATGGGGTTCGATTCCGACGGCGGCCTCACCGGGGGCATCCAGACCACCGGCAACTATCCCGGCAAGGCCCGTAATCCCCAGGAGCTCATGGCGGATCTGGAGCTGGCCTTTTCCCTGATCCCCGGCCCCAAGCGGCTGAACCTGCACGCCTCTTACGCCATCTTTGCCCCTGGCGAAAAAGTGGATCGGGACAAACTGGAGCCTAAGCATTTTGCGCCCTGGGTGGACTTTGCCAAGAAAAACGGCATCGGCTTGGATTTTAACCCCACCTTCTTCAGCCATCCCATGGCTGCGGATAGCCTGACCCTCAGCAGTCCCGACGAGACCGTTCGCCGCTTCTGGATCCAGCATGGGATCGCCTGCCGCCGGATCGCCGCCTATTTTGCAAAAGAGCTGCATACCTATTCCGCCTGCAACGTATGGGTGCCGGATGGATATAAAGACATCCCGGCGGACCGTATGGGGCCCCGGCTCCGGCTCAAGGATAGCCTGGATCAGATCTTTGCAGAAAAGCTGCCCGGGGTGGTGGATAGCGTGGAATCCAAGGTGTTCGGCATTGGCCTGGAAGCCTATACGGTAGGTTCCAGCGAATTCTATATCGCCTATGCCGCCACCCATCCCGGCGTCTACAACCTGCTGGACAACGGCCATTACCACCCTACCGAGGTGGTCAGCGATAAGATCCCCAGCCTGTTGTGCTACTTCGACCGGATCCCCCTCCATGTGACCCGGGGCGTCCGCTGGGACAGCGACCATGTGGTGCTGCTGGAGGATGAGCTGGTGGAGATCGCCAAGGAGATCATCCGCAACGATGCAGCCCATAAGGTGTTGATCGGCCTGGATTATTTCGACGCCTCCATCAACCGGATCGCCGCCTGGGTGGTGGGTACCCGCAATATGCAAAAAGCCCTGCTCTATGCCCTGCTGCAGCCCTGGGAGGATCTGAAAGCCCTTCAGGCCCAAAGCCGGTTCACGGAGCTGATGTATCGGAGCGAGGAGCTTAAGACCTATCCTTGGGGCATCGTTTGGGACGAATATTGCCGGCGGCAACAAGCGCCCCAGCGGGAGAGCTGGTATGCCGCCATTGCCCAATATGAGGCGGATGTGCTCAGCAAGCGTTAAGGAGGCCCCATGGAACTACAGGATATCATCGCCCTGTCCCGACGCTATGGGAGCGACCCGGAGGCGGTGCTGGCCGGCGGCGGCAACACCTCGGCCAAGGACCCCCACCGGATGTACATCAAGTGCTCCGGCGTGCAGTTGGCTACCATGGATGAAGCGGGCTTTGTCCCCATCGACCGGCACAAAATGGATGTCGCCATGGCCCAAAGCTATCCTGCGGAGGACGCGGCCCGGGAGGCAGCCTTTTTGCAGGCGGTGATGGCCACCCGGGCCCTGCCCGGGGAGACCCGCCGGCCCAGCGTGGAAGCGCCCCTGCATAACCTGTTTCCCCAGCGGCTGGTGCTCCACGTGCACCCGGCCCTGATCAACGGCTTGACCTGCAGCCGGGAAGGGGAAGCCGCCTGCCGCCGTCTCTTTGGCGACCAGGTTCTATGGGTCCCCCTTTGCCGGCCGGGCTACGTGTTGGCCAGCCTGTGCAGGGAAGCCATGGCCCGCCATAAGGCCCGCACGGGCCGGCTGCCCCAGATCTTACTGCTGCAAAACCACGGCATCTTCGTGGCCGGTGACACCCCGGAGGAGATCGACGGCTTGTATGCCTGGGTGCGGGATACCCTGGCCAAGGAGGTCCGGCAGGTTCCGGACCTGACCCCCGCAGGCCGGGAGGTCCCCCGGCTGACCCAGCTGCTGAAGGAGCGCTGCCAAATGGAATATGCGGCCTTTTCAGGCGGCCGGGACATTTTGGCCCTGGCCCGATCCCCCCAGGCTGCCGCGCCGGTATTAGGCGCCTTTACCCCAGACCATATCGTCTATTACGGGGCTGCGCCCGCTTATATGGAAGGTCCGGAGGACCTGGCTGCCCTGGAGCAAATACCCGCCGGTTGCCGGCTGGTGCTGGTGGGGGGGAGCGGTTCCTATGCCCTGGGCCATACCCAAAAGACAGCCGATACCGCAGCCCTGCTCTTCCAGGACGCGGTAAAGATCGCCGTCTATAGCCAAGCCTTTGGCGGTTACCAACACATGACCCAGGAGCTGACGGATTTCATCACCCATTGGGAGGTGGAGTCCTACCGGAAATCCCAGATGAAATGAGCGGGGCTCCCGCCCGGAAACAAAGGAGTGTGTATCCATGAATCTGCAAGAAGCAAAGGCATACGCCGCCGCCCATGTGTACCAGCGCCCGGATTCCGCCGGCCGCCTGGGGGGCAAGCTGGCGGTGGTCACCGGCGCCGCCCAGGGCTTTGGTTTTGGGATCGCCCAAGAGTTGGCCCTAGAGGGGGCACGGGTGGTGATCGCAGATATGAACGTGGCCTTGGCGGAAAAAGCCGCTCTGCAAATCGGCCGGGGAACTTTGGCCATCGGCGTGAATGTGGCGGAGGAGGCCTCGGTGGAAGCCCTGGTGTGTCAGGTGGTGGAGGCCCTGGGGGGCATCGACCTATTCGTCTCCAATGCGGGGGTGCTCCGGGCCGCCCCCCTGGAAGAAATGTCCGTCAAGGACTTTTCCTTTGTCACCAGCGTCAACTACACCGGCTACTTCCTTTGCGCCAAATATGCCAGCCAGATCATGCAGGCCCAGCACCAGGCGGATCCCAGCCTGTTTTTTGACATCATCCAGGTCAATTCCAAATCCGGCCTGGCCGGCTCCAAGGCCAATTGCGCCTACGCCGGCGGCAAATTCGGCGGCATCGGCCTGACCCAGAGCTTCGCCCTAGAGCTGGCCGCCCATAACATCAAGGTGAACGCTGTCTGCCCCGGCAACTATTACGACGGCCCCCTATGGAGCGACCCAGAACGGGGCCTCTTCGTCCAGTACCTACATGCCGGTAAGGTGCCCGGCGCCAAAACCCTAGAGGATGTGAAGGACTATTATCTGTCCAAATCCCTCATCAAGCGGGGTTGTCTGCCCGAGGACGTGGCCAAGGCCATTATCTACTGCGTGGAGCAATGCTATGAGACCGGCCAGGCCATCCCGGTGACCGGAGGCCAGATCATGCTCAACTAAGGAGAATGCCATGGACAAACAGCAAACCCTGGCCCTGCTCAACCACCCGGATGTGGAGACCCGGTTGGCCAACCTGGCCCGGCTCTTAGCGGAGGAGGCCGCGCCGCCCACCCCCAGGCCCCAATTCGCCAACAACCACATCCATACCTTTTATTCCTTCAGCCCCTATTCCCCCGCCGCCGCCGTGTGGTTTGCCCGGGAGGCGGGCTTGCAGACCGCCGGCATCATGGATCACGATTCCATCGCTGGGGGCATGGAGTTCCGCCGGGCGGGCAAGCTGGCGGGCATAGGGGTGACCTGCGGCATGGAACTGCGGGTCTCCTTCCAGGGCACGGGCCTGGAAACCCGCAAGCTGAACAACCCGGATCAGGCCGGCATCGCCTACATGGCGGTCCACAGCATCCCGCCGGAGCGCCACGGGGCCTTCCAACAGGCCATCGAACCCTATCGCCAGGCCCGCAACCGCCGCAACCGACAGATGGTGGACAATATCAACCGGCTCTATGGCCACCTGGGCATCCAGGTGGATTTTGACCGGGATGTGTTGCCTATCTCCCATTGGGCGGAAGGAGGCTCCATAACGGAACGGCACCTCATGTGGGCCGTGGCCCAACAGCTCCTTACCCTTTCCCAGGGGCAGGACCTGGCCGTCTTTTTGGAGGAACGGCTAAACATCCCCGTCTCACCCAAGCAGCGGGCCCAGCTGGCGGAAAAGGGGCCCTATCTCTCCTACGATTTATTGGGCATCCTCAAAAGCCATATGATCGCCCCCATCTATGTACCTGCCACCGACGAATGCATGTCCTTATCCCAGCTGGTGGCCCTGTGCAAAAAAAACGACGCCCTGCTATGCTACCCCTACCTGGGAGACGTGGTGGAAAGCGTCACCGGGGACAAAAAAGCCGAACAATTTGAGGACAGCTACCTGGACAGCCTGTTCCAGGTGCTGGAGCAAGCCGGCGTGGGCTATATTACCTATATGCCCTCTCGGAACACGGACCAGCAGATCCAACGGCTCAGGGCCCTATGCCTGCGCCACGGCATGGGGGAGATCTCCGGGGAGGACGTAAACTCCCCCAGGCAAAGCTTCATCTGTCAAAAGCTGGCGGAACCCGGCTTCTCCCATCTGGTGGACGCCGCCTGGGCGCTGGTGCGCCGGGAAGCCCGGGATTGACGAAAACCCTTCGATTCTTCTGAAAGGCGGTATATTCCATGCAAACAAAAGCCGTGCGGCTTTATGGAAAAAACGACCTGCGGTTGGAAAGCTTTTTCCTCCCTGAGCCCGGCCCGGACGAGATCCTGGCCCGGGTGATATCAGACAGTTTGTGCATGTCCTCCTACAAGGCAGCCGTCCAAGGTCCGGCCCACAAACGGGTGCCGGATAACGTAGCCGAAAACCCGGTGATCATCGGCCATGAGTTCTGCGGGGAGATTTTGAAGGTGGGGGAAAAATGGGCCGGTCAATTCCAGCCCGGCAGCAAGTTCGCCATCCAGCCCGCCCTCAATTACCAGGGGACCCTGGACGCCCCCGGCTATTCCTTCCCCTATATCGGCGGGGACGCCACCTATGTGATCATCCCCAACCAGGTGATGGAGATGGGCTGCCTGCTGCCCTACGAGGGAGCGGATTTCTTCGGCGGCTCCCTGGCGGAACCCCTCAGCTGCGTTATCGGCACCTTCCATGCCATGTATCATACCCTCCGGGGTAGCTACAACCACGCCATGGGCATCCGGGAAGGCGGCGCCATGGCCATCCTGGCCGGGGTGGGGCCCATGGGCCTGGCTGCCATCGACTATATCCTCCATTGCGACCGTAAGCCTGCCCGGTTGGTGGTCACGGACATCGACCAGACACGGCTGGATCGGGCCGGCCAGATCCTATCGCAAGGGGAAGCGAAAAAAAACGGCATCCAGCTTACCTATTTAAATACCGGCGCTGTGGAGGACCCCGTTGCCGCCCTGTTGGCACAAAATGGCGGCAAGGGCTATGACGACGTACTATGCTTTGCCCCGGTGGCCGCTGTGGTGGAACAGGCGGACGCCATCCTGGGGGAGGACGGCTGCCTAAATTTCTTCGCCGGCCCTTCCAATCCCGCTTTCAATGCCCGCTTCAATTTCTATAACGTACACTATGCCTCCACCCACGTGGTGGGCACTTCCGGCGGCAATACGGCGGACATGGTGGAGGCCCTGGAAATGATGAGCCGAGGGCTTCTTACCCCGGCTATCCTGGTGACCCATATAGGCGGTCTCAACAGCGTGGTGGACACCACCCTGAATCTGCCCCAGGTGCCCGGCGGAAAAAAGCTGATCTATACCAACATCCAATTGCCCCTCACCGCCATCTCGGAGTTTCGGGCGCAGCAGGACCCTCTATTCCATACGTTGGCGGATATTTGCGACCGGTATAACGGTCTATGGTCCCCGGAGGCGGAAGCCTACCTCCTGGCCAACGCCACCCCCATCTGATCCGTCTCGGCCTCCTCTCCTGTGCGCCTGAAGCTCCGTCGGCGGGGGGCGGCGGCGGGTGGGCTTCGCCCACCCCGGGCGGGGGCAGGCTCCGC
>ENA-UOIW01000639-UOIW01000639.1-human-gut-metagenome-genome-assembly--contig:-P58-NODE-639-length-26175-cov-11.972894_pt1 | contig 26175 bp, 27 predicted proteins | sample MGYA00242334_ERZ723881 | MGnify/ENA metagenome assembly ERZ723881 | reverse complement strand
CCCTGGCAGAGGGCAGCCAAATCGTCCTGGAGGACATGGCGCTGTACACCATGGTGAAAACCAACACCTTCAACGGCATGAACTTGCCCGCTATCGTCTACCGTCATGAGGATGGACAGGTGGAAGTGGTAAAGACCTTCGGGTATGAGGATTTCAAAAACAGATTGTCTTAAAAGAAAAAGGACGGTCAGGAGCCGTCCTTTTTGATTGTTTATTTTCTCTCAAAAACACCCCAGAGAGCTAGGGCCAGTCCCATCCCGGAGACTGCCAAAAAGATGTAAAAGGGAAGGGCAAGGTCCATTCCCAGAATGCAGCCCCACCAGCCGCTAATCCCATTATAAGTCCAAGGGTTCAAGGGGGACAGAGTAGCGGCCACCAAAAGTGCAATCACCCCAAGTGCGCCCATGACCATGACGGCGATACCCAAAATCAATTTCTTCATTCCAATTCTCCTCTCTCGAAGTTGACAACAGTGTATCATGTATGGAACCTGGAGTCAAGAAACTGGACAGAAGTATAAAAAAGAGCCTCGGGAATTTCCCGAAGCTCTTTTCGTTTTTAAAATAGTTTACAGGGAAGCCACAATGGCGTCCTTCAAGGCGTCCAGCTGGGCCTTGCTGTCCTCTTTCAGGGAGGACTTCACCGTGACCACGGGCTCCAGCAGGGTGATGTTCTTCATGCTCTCCAGCTCGGCCTGGATGAGCTTGCCGGAGGCGGGGTTCCAGGTGCCGTTCTGGATGATGCCCACGGTGCGGTTCTGCACCAGCAGGGCCTCCATGTCGTGGATGAAGTTGTACATGGCGGGGTAGATGCTGTTGTTGTAGGTGGGGCAGGCCAGCACAATGTGGCTGCACCGGAACACCTCGGAAATCAAGGTGGAGACATGGGTGCTGGATACGTCATACACGGCGATGTTCTTCACGCCGGCCTCCGCCAGACCGTTGGCCAGCAGGTTGGCGGCGTTTTCCGTGTTGCCGTACATGGAGGCGTAGCAGATGGCCACGGCCTTGTCCTCGGGCTCGTAGCGGCTCCACAGGTCGTACTTGCCCAGCAGGTAGCCCAAATCGCTGCGCCACACCGGCCCGTGCAGGGGGCAGATGGTGGCGATGTCCAACCCGCCCAGCTTTTTCAAGGCCGCCTGGACCTGGGCGCCGTATTTGCCCACAATGTTGGAGTAGTAGCGGCGGGCGTCCTCCAGCCAATCCTTGTCGAAGTCCACCTCGTCGTTGAACAGGGCGCCGTCCACCGCGCCGAAGGTGCCGAAGGCGTCGGCGGAGAACAGGACCTTCTCGCTCTCCTCATAGCTGACCATCACCTCGGGCCAGTGGACCATGGGGGCGGTGTAGAAGCGCAGGGTGTGCTGGCCCAGCTCCAGGGCGTCGCCCTCCTTGACCACCAGGGCGTGGCTGTCCACGTCGAAGTCGTAGAACTGGCGAATCATCTGGAAGGTTTTGGCGTTGCCCACAATCTTCAGGTTGGGATAGTAGGGCAGCAGCATCTCAATGGTGGCGCAGTGGTCGGGCTCCATGTGGTTGACGATGAGGTAATCCAAGGGCTTGTCCCCCAACGTGGCCCGCACGTTCTGGATGAACTGCAGCGCGATGGAGGAGTCCACCGTGTCCAGCAAAGCGGTTTTCTCGTCCAAAATGACGTAGGAGTTGTAAGACACCCCCCGGGGGATGGGGAAGAGGTTCTCAAACAGGGCCAAGCGGCGGTCGCTGCCGCCCACCCAAACGATAGAGTCGCTGATGTTTCTTGTATAGACCATGGCTTGCTCCTTTCCAAAGATGGCGCCAGGGACTGGCCCGCCCCGGCAGCCGTGCTTTTCCCCAGGGCGTGTGCTGGGCCCCGGGCTTTTCGTTACAAAAGTATCAACTAAGGAGAGGGTACCATATTTTCCGCCCGTTGGCAAGCGTGGAAAGGCCCCTTGGGAAAGGAAATTTTCGGCCCTGTTCCCCCGCCCGGACAATCGGCTAAATCCAGGTTTTTCCTGGGGGAGAATCTGTTTATTTCCCATAAAGTGTGATAAAAGATTGACAAAGGCGAAAAATGGTAGTATGCTATGGGCAAAAGAGATAGTTTAAGTCTTAAACAAAAGTCTTAAACCAAGCTTGCGCGGGCAGCGCGGCGCCCGGAATAAACAAAGAAACGTAAAGTGGAGTGTGAAGCATGAAATTCAAGTACCGCTGGTGGGGAAAGGGCGACGTGGACGCCTCGATAGGCATCTTCTTCGACGGTTTTTCCAAAATCCTTTCCGCCACTGGGATTATGCTCTTTGTGTTCGGCATGCCGGCAGACATTGTGCTGGGGAAGATTGTGCCCGGTGTGGGCCTGGCCATTTTCGCCGGGAACCTGTGGTATTTTTACGAGGCCTGGTCCCTGGCCAAAAAAGAACACCGCCAGGACGTGACCGCCCAGCCCTTTGGCATAGGGGCCTCTCAGCTGACGGGCTGGCTGTACCTTATTATGGGCCCTGTCTACTGGCAGACCGGCGACGCGGAATTGGCTTTCCAAGTGGGGCTGGCGGCCTCCCTCATCGGCGGCTTCATCGAGGTGCTGGGGGGCTTCATCGGCCGGTGGATCGTCAAGGTGGTGCCCCACAGCGCCTTGATGGGCAACATGGCCTCCTCGGCGCTGGTGTGGCTCTCCTTTGTGGGCATCGCCATGGTGTTTGACAAGCCCCTCTACGCGTTGCTGCCCTTCTGCATGGTGGTTATCGACTACCTGGGCAAGGCGGACAAGCGCTTTCAGAAAATCCCCACCGGCGTGGTGGCGGTGGTGCTGGGGGCCGTCATTGCCTGGTGCGGCGGGTACCTCACCTGGGATAACTTCACCGCCTCCTTCTCCAACCTGGGCTTTTACCCGCCCACCTTCTGCGGCGGCGACATTGTGCAGGGGATGAAAGGTATTTTCCCCTTCCTGCCGGTTATCATCCCCTTGCAGATTAACAATTTCCTCTCCACCCTTCAGGGCATCGAGGCCGCCAAGGCGGTGGGGGACAGCTACCCGGAGCGCCGCTCCATGGTGATGGACGGCTGCTCTACGATGCTGGGCAGCCTGTTCGGGAACCCCTTTCCCACCACGGTGTACTTTGGGCACCCCGGCTGGAAGGAGCTGGGCGCCCGGGCCGGGTTCTCCTTGGTGAACGCCGTAGCCTACCTGCTCATCTGCCTGACCGGCCTCACCGGCGTGCTGATGGCCCTCATCCCCACCGAGGCGGTGATGGTGCTGCTGGTGTTTGTGGGCTTCTCCGTGACGGCCGCCACCTTCCAGGAGCTGGACAAGAAGTACGTCAACGTGGTGCTCCTCTCTTTGGTGCCCATTTTGTTCCAGTATATCCAGACGCAAATCAGCTCCTCTGTCCAGGCGGCGGGCACCACGGTGGAAGCTTTGACCGCCGCCCAGTTCGCAGAATATTCCGTGCCCATCCAGGGCATTCAGTATTTGGGGAACGGGGCGTTCCTCTCCAGCCTGCTGCTGGCGGGGCTGCTGGCCTACGTGGTGGATAAGAAATACTTCCACGCGGCGGCCTTTGGCGGGGCCCTGGCCTTCTGCTCCTTCATCGGGATGATTCACGCCCCCTCTGTGGCCCTGTTCCCGGCGGAGGGCATCCCCTTTGGGATTGTGTACCTGGCGGCGGCCGCCTGGCTGGTGGTCAAGGGGCTGCTGTTCCGTCAGGACAGGCAAGGCGGCAAGCCCGCCGGCGGCACACTGCACTAGGCGATTGCGCCCGAGGGTTTCGGGCGCGCACCATAGAAAGATTTATGTAGGAGGAAGAAAAATGACGGACAGCGTAAAAATCCCACTGTTCAAAAAAGCGGACTTGGACGCTTCCATCGGCGTGTTTTTCGATGGGTTTTCCAAGGTGATTGTGGCCGTGGCCATTTTGCTGGGCACCTTTGGCCTGGACGGCGCCACGGTGTTTGGCACCATGATGCCCGGCGTGCTGGTGAACGTGATTGTGCTAAACGGCGGCCTGTGGCTGTACTACCGCCACGTGGCCAAAAGCCGCGGCGACCGCGACCTCACCGCCATCCCCGCGGGCCTGCAGGCCGGCCGGATGTTCATCTGGCTGTACTCCATCATGCTGCCGGTGTACAACACCACCGGCGACGCCCAGCTGGCCTTTAAGGTGGGCGTGCTGGCCCACTTCATCGGCGGCGCGGTGTTCATCATCGGCGCGTTTGTGGTGCCGCTGGTTTTGAAAATCGTCCCTGCTGGCGCCCTGTTCGGCAGCCTGGCCGGCGGAGCCATGGCCTTTTTGATTCTCCAGTCTATGGACGGCACCCTGAAGATGCCTTTGGTGGGCTGGCTCTCCCTGATTGTGCTCTTTGTTATCTACCTGGGCAAGGTGAACACCAAGCTGCCCGCCGCCCTTATCGCCATTGTGGTGGGCGCCGGCATTGCCTGGGCCACCGGGGCCATGAGCTTTTCCACTGTCACCGACTCTTTGCAGAACCTGGGCTTCTACATCCCCAATGTGACTTTCGGTATTTTCTCTGGGGACGTGATTTCCCAGACGCTGCCTTTCCTGCCCATTATCATTGTGTTCTCCCTAAATGAGGTCATCACCGGCATCCAGGCTGTGGAGCAGGCCAAGGAGTGCGGCGACACCTTCTTCACCACCACCAAGCCCTTGGTGCTGGCTGGTGTCTCCAGCATGGTGGGCGCCCTGTTCGGCAACCCCCTGGCTGTGGGCCTGTACTGGGGCTATCCCGGCTGGAAGAAGATGGGCTCTGGCACCGGCTACCACCTGGGCATTGTGGTGCTCTACGCCTTGGTGGGCCTGACCGGCCTGTCCGCCATTATCACCGCCTTTATCCCCGAGGCCGTGGTGCTGCCCATTTTGGTGTTTGTGGGCATCTCCAGTTACTCCCAGGCCTTCGAGGTGGTCACCAAGAAGTATTATCCCGCAGTGATTATGGCCTCCCTGCCTGTGGTGATGGACTTTATCATGGACAACGTGGCCGAGGGCAAGCTGGCCGGCTTCTCCGCCTTTGACAACGGTTCGGCCTTTGTGGGCCTGCTGGTGGGCTGTGTGTTCGTGTTCATCATCGACAACGACTGGCTGAAAGCCTCCATCACCAACGTGGTGGCCCTGGCCCTCACCGGCATTGGCATGATCCACTCCCCCGGCCTGCTGTTTACGGAAAGCTACAGCCCGAACCTGGGCTTTGTGGCGGTGTACTGCGTGCTGATTGTGGGCTTCCTGGTGCTGCACCTTATCAAGTTCAACCAGAAGGCCCACCAGGCAGACCTGGAAGCGGAAAAGGCCACCGCCCTGGCAGCCGCCAAGCAAGAATAATTCCGGAGGAATCTGTCCTATGAAAACCCTAGTTATCACCGGTGCGGCCCGGAAAAACGGCCACACCAACCAGATGGTGCAGCTGTTCCTGGACACCCTGGGCGGCGAGTACACCATCATCGACGCCTATCGGGCAGAGAATATTGCCCCCTGCAAGGACTGCCGCTACTGCTGGCACAAGAAGGGCTGCTCCATCCACGACGGCATGGACGAAGTCTACCGGCTGCTGGAGGAGGCCGACAACGTGGTGCTGGCCTCTCCCATGTACTTCCACTCCATCACCGGCAAGATGAAAGCCCTCATCGACCGCTTCCAGGTGTACTGGGCCGGCCATGTCCGGAACGATATGCCCGAGAAGCCCCTGCGCAAGGGCGCCATCCTCATGGTGGGCGGCGCGCCCAGTTTCCCCAACCAGTTTTTGGGCGGCGAGCTGGTGCTGAAGAACCTGCTGAACGACTTGAGCACTGAATGTTTGGGTGAGGTGTGCCTGCCCAACTCGGACCACGACTCCCTGGAGACCCGCCCGGACATCGCCCGGCAGGTGGTGGAGCTGGCGGAGAAGATGAAGGCCGCGCAGGAATAAAAACCGCGAAGCGGCGTAAAAGTTTTGCCAGCTTTTTCAAAAGCTGTGGGGGCGCTGGTGCCCGGTGGGCACCGTTCAGCGCCGACCGAGCCGGCAGGCGAGATGGGGCAAAGCCTCTGCGGCCTTGACAGCCCAAAGGGCTGAAAACAAAAATCCAGGGGCAAGGGCCCACGCCGCCCCAGGCGGCCAGCCCGCGGCCCCGGCCGGGACCAGAAAAGCCCCGGCCCCAGCCAGAACGCAAAAATCCAGGGAAAAGCCATCCCTGAACCTGTAAAAACAAAAAATAGGAGGATACAATCATGCAAGGTTACACGTATGTCAAAGGCGAGCACTACCCCGTAGAACACCTGATTTTTGAAACCGCCCCCGAACACGTCCAGGAGTTCCTGGATGTGGACCACGAGGTCTGGACTTTGGGCGAGGCCGAAAGCGACCTGTTCGACCACATCCCCTTCCTGTATAAGGAAGTGTGGGTCAACGACAACAAGCCCGGCGAGATGCACTTCATCTTTGTGTGGGAGAGCATCGAAAGCTGGCGCAAAGTGGACGATAAGGAAGTGCAGGCCGCTTTGATCGCCCGGTTCGAGTCCAAGTTCCAGCACCCCTATAAGCTGACCCGCTGCATCCAGAACGAGGAGAACTTCGGCATCCACCGTTACAGCCGCTTCGAGCGCATCTGATTTTTTTGGAAAGGACTTGTTTGCAATGAAATTTGAGAATCAAGTGGTTATCGTCACCGGCGCCAGCTCCGGCATCGGCGAGGGCGTGGCCAGAATGTTCCTGGAGGAGGGCGCCCGCCTGGTGGGCTGCGGCATTGAGCCCGCCATGAAGATTGAAAGTGAAAACGCCATCTACGTCCAGGCCGACTTGACCGACCCCGACCAGGCCCAGAACGTGGTGGACAAGGCTGTGGAGGCCTTTGGCCAGGTGGATAAGCTGGTGTGCTGCGCCGGCGTCACCTTCATCGGCTCTTTGGAGAACACGGAGTACAACACCTTTATGCGGGAGCTTTCCATCAACCTGGGCGGCGTGTTCAACATGTGCAAGGCCGCTGTGAAGGAACTGGTCAAGAGCCAGGACCCCTCTATCGTCACCATCGGCTCCGACCTGGGCGTGCGGCCTATCCCCGAGCGCATTGGCTACTGCCCCTCCAAGGCCGGCGTCATCATGCTGACCAAGTGCATCGCTTTGGAGTACGCCCCCAAGGTGCGGGTCAACTGTGTGCTGCCCGGCCTGGTGCGCACCCCCATGATTGAGCAGCGCTTCCAGGAGGCCCAGGACCCCGCCGCCCTGGAGGAGTCCTACGCTTCCCTGTACCCCCTGCACAAGATGGGCAAAGTGTCCGACATGGCCAACGCCGTAAAGTTCCTCTCCAGCAGCGAGGCGGGCTTCATCACCGGCGAGATCATGAACGTCTGCGGCGGCAGCCTGATTTAAGGGGAGGCGCGCTATGGCAACTTCCCTGTTTAAAATGCCCTTCGACCCAGAGCGGCTGAAGGTCCAGCGCATTTACCAGAGCCCGGAACTGTCCCACTGCCAGGTGGAGACCATGACCTGCCCCAAAATCCAGGAGATTTACGGGGACTTGAAGTTCCTGGAGCTCCACGAGGACCGGCCCTGCACCTACACCTCTCTGGTGACTTCCATCGACGGGCGCATCGCTTTTACCGACGCCCCCCAGGGGCCCCTCATTGCCAAGAAGAACAAGTATGACCCCGCCGGGGCCGACACGGACTGGTTCATCCTGAATATGCTCCGGGCCGTCTCCGATGGCGTCATGCTGGGCGCCGGCACCATGAACGCCGAGGCGGACTACACCTGCCACGTGTTCGACCAGGACATGGAGGACATGCGCATCGCAAACGGCAAGAACCCCGTGCCCTGGAACATTGTCACCTCGCTGGACGCCACGGACATCCCCTTTGACCACATCCTGTTCCGCAGCCCCGAGGTGCCTGTGATGATTTCCACCTCCCGCAAGGGCGCGGCGCTGGTGAAGGAAAACCTGAAAAACGACGCCTACTTTGTGGACGCCCCCACGTTGGAGGACGTGACAGAGGAGCTTATCCAGGGCATGAAGGAGAACGCTGACAAGGTGCTGGTCATCGGCACCGGCGACACCGCCCCCGACTCCAAGGTGGCCCTGTATGTGCTGAAGAAGTTCGGCATCGACCGCCTGCTGGTGGAGACGCCCTCCTATATGCACTACCTGGTAAGCCAGAAGATGATGGACGAGATGTTCTTCAACTACTCCTGCATTTACGTGGGCGGCCAGGCCCTGACCATTGGCAAGTTTGGCAAGGAATTTACCAGCCAGGACCACCCCCACACCCGGATGCTCTCCATCCACACCCACAGTGACCACTTCTTCTATCTCCGCCACAAGCTGCTTTACGATTGAGTGCTGCAATCCGAGGCTTTGACCGGGCGGAATCCATCCTTATAGAAAGGGGCTGTTGCCTGTACGCAACAGCCCCTTCCAGTTTGGCTACGTTTTACTGGCCCGGTTCCATGGCGTGGGCGGTGTCCTGGAAAAACTGGAACACCGCCTGGCTGGCAGCCCCCAAAATAGCCCCGCTTTTCCCCAGCCGGGAGAGCACCACCTTTTCCACGTGGGTGATGGGCAGCACCATTTTCCGCATCACCTCCGGCAGGTAGTAGGGCAGGGCGGAGAGCAGCTCCGAACTGATGGCAATGGCCTGGCAGTCGAAGATAAAGATGATGTTGGTCAGCCCCACCGCCAGGTAGGTGAGGAACCTGTCCATCACCTGGCGGGCCAGGGGGTCCTGGTGGCGGATGAGGGTGATAAGCTCCTCCAAGGTGGAGATGGGCTGGGGCAGCACCGTGTTGGCGTAGGCAATCACCGCGCCGTTGGAGCAGTACTGCTCCCAGCAGCCGTACTTGCCGCAGGAGCACTGGACAGGCTCGTCCAGGTTGATGGTGTGGTGGCCAATGGCGTTGGCAAAGCCGTGGAAGCCCCGGAACACCTCCCCGTTGGTGATAAGCCCGGTGGAGATGGAGTCCCCCACGTTGACCACCGCCAGGCTCTGGGGGAGCGCCTCGCTGCCCTGGCCCTCGGGGCCCAGGCTGGCTTGCTCCAGGTTTTGCTGGGCCAGGGCGGCCAGGTTGCCATCGTTGTCCAGGGAGACAGGCACGTGGTAGCGCTCCTCCAGCAGCGAGCGCAGGTCGATGTTCCGCCAGCCCAGCCGGGGGATAAAGCGAATCATCCCCGAGAGGTCCACCACCCCGTGGACCGCTACGCCAATGCCCACCAGCCCATAGGGGGAGGGGGGCATCTCCGCCAGGAGCTTGTCCAAGGCCTGGCACACCTTGCGGTACACCTGGGGGAAGCTCTCCCCCAAGGTGGGGAACTGCTCCCGGGCCAGCACCCGCTCGCCGGAGAGGTCGGTCAAAATGGCCTGCACCTGGCTGATGTCGATTTCCAAAGCCACCGCGGCCCCCGCCTGGTGGAGGGGCTGCAGGAGGATGGGCTTGCGCCCGCCTCCCGATTTGCCCAGCTCCGTCTCGGCCAGCAGGCCCTTGTCAATCCACTCCTTCACAATGGTGGAGACAGTGGCCTTGTTCAGGCCAGTGCGGCGGCAGATTTCCACCCGGCTGATGGGGGAGTGTTCCAGCACCTGGTGCATAATCTCCCACCGGTTGGCGGCGCGTATATCCCGTGTTTGGGTAATTTTCATGGGTTATGCCACTCTTTTCTCGCAGAGATAGTTCCATTTTTTCTGTAAAACGATTATACTATATTTCACAGAAGGTTGCAAAAAAAGTTTCAAACCCAAAATTCAAGGAGGTTTTTTCCATGCCCTGCATTCAGATTAAGACAAACGTAGAGGTTTCCCAAGAGGCCGCCCAGGCCGTGAAAAGCGCCCTGGGGCAGAGCATTGCCCACCTGCCCGGCAAAAGCGAGCCCTGGCTGATGATCACCCTGGAGGACAACTGCCGCATGTGGTTCCGCGGGGAGGACACCAAGCCACTGGCTATGGTGGAGGTGAAGGTGCTGGGGGACAGCGTGGATAAGGCCGGCTCCCAGGCCATGACCCAGGAGATTTGCGCCCTGTTCCAGAAGGAGCTGGGTGTGGAGCCCCAGGATATGTATATCCGCTACCTGGCCACCCCGGACTGGGGCTGGAACGGCGGCAATTTCTAAATTTTACGTTTTGTGGGGGAGGGATGGTTCATGGCAGGCGTGGTGGTTTCCCTGGCGGTGTGTCTGCTGGGGCTGCTGATGGTGTACCGCTGCCTGGCTGCCTGGGGCCTGCGGGCGCCGGGGAGCCTGGCCCGCCATGCTGTGGAGGAAGGCCCTCCCGCCGCCCAGGGCTTGCAGCCTGGCTGGAAGATTTTCCTCCTGGGCGCTGGCTCCCGGGTGGGACTGCTCCTGGCGGGGATGGCGGCGGCTATACTCCTCTCGGACGGGGGCCTCACCTGGGAGGGGGCTTTCCAGCAGCTCCAGCGCTGGGATGCCGCTCACTACATCCACCTGATAGAGGAGGGCTACCAGGGCTACACGGAAAACGGCCAGCACCTGTTTTTGGTGTTTTTCCCGGGGTACGTGTGGGCGGTCCGGCTGCTGCGGCTGGTGATTCCCTCCACCGCCCTGGCGGGGACGGCCCTCTCCTGCCTGTGCTATGGCGGCGCCTGCTGCTACCTCTACCGCCTGGCCGGGGAGGCCTACAACGGCCGGGTGGCCCGGGACGCGCTGCTGTACATGTCCCTGTTCCCCTTCTCCTTTTTCTCCGGCCTGGTGATGACCGAGGGCCTGTTTTTGCTGGCCACCACCGGGGCCTGCTGGTACGCCTGGCGGGGGAAGTGGCTGGCTTTTGGGCTCTTTGGGGCGCTGGCCGCCCTCACCCGGATGACCGGCCTGCTGGTGATTGTCGTGGGGGTCATCCGGCTGCTGGAGGCCTACCGGCCCTTGGAGCCGCCGGTGGGGAAGTCCCTGGGCCGCTGCTGGAAGCCCCTGCTGCTGCGGCTGCCCTTGACGCTGCTCCCCGCTGTGGGGACGCTGCTCTACCTGCTGCTGAACCTTTGGGTGGACGGCGACCCCTTCGCCTTTGCCTCCCACCAGGAGCACTGGCACCAGGGCTACCTGTGGATTTCCCAGGTGGTGGAGTACATAGGCCGCTACTTGGGGGACAACCTGGGCAGCTCCTTTGGCTGGGCGGTGTGGGCCCCTGCCCTGGCCCTGTTTGTGGTAGGCTTGGCCTTGCTTTACTGGGCCGCCCTGCGGAAGGGCCACCCCGCCGGTTTGCTGGCCTATGGCTTTTGCTTCTTTGTGGCCACCTATTCCCTCTCCTGGCTGCTCAGCGCCGGGAGGTACCTCTCCACCTGCTTTGTGCTGTTTCTATTCCTGGCAAAGCTGACCCAGCGCCGCCCGGCTTTGCGGGCCGCGCTCCTGGGAGGGGAAGGGGTGCTTTTAGGTGTGTACCTGTGCGCCTTCCTCGCTGGGGCCCAGGTGATGTGAAAAAGGGCCGCCCCCTTTGGGGCGGCCCTTTTGTGCCGTGAAGCGTTTTTTACTCTGCCAGAGCCCGGGTCAGCCAGGCGTCGGCAATGTCCAAGGCCAGGTAAAGGCCGTTTTTCTCGCTGGTTTTTACAATCTGCTTCCGGGTGCGGATTTCCGGGTCGGTGTACATCAGCTGGACAGTTACCTTGTCCGCCACCTCCAGGTCGCCCACCTTCTTCTTGGACTTGATGTCCATCTTGATGACATACTTATCCTTCATGCTGCCATAGTAGATGGTATCGCCGCTGCGCACCAGGGGCTTGCCTTTATAGGTGGGGAAGCTCTGCTTTTTCTGCTCGCTCAAAGAATCACCGCGCTTTCAAAAAATCTGTAAGAATCACTCGCCCAGGTAAGAACGCACCATGGCTTTTAAAAGCTCGTCGCGGTCAATCCGGCGGATGAGGCTGCGGGCGTTGTTGTGGGTTGTGATATAGGTGGGGTCCTCAGAGAGGATGTATCCCACAATCTGGCTGATGGGATTATACCCCTTCTCCTTCAGCGCGTCGTAAACCGTCAGCAGGATGCGCTTCATGTCCGCTTCGCGCACCTCTTCCATGGAAAAGGTGATGGTGTTGTTGGAATAATCTTCCGGCATGGGGAACACCTCCGTATCGTCCCAAAATATCCTATACTATATCATACAGTATCTTGCCCGGGAATGCAAGCTGTTTTTCCACCGCTTGCCCCCTGTTTGTGGAAAAAAGCCTTAGGCGCGCAGGGTGGCCCCCACTTTGCCCACCTTTTCCACAATCTGGTCCACCCAGGGCTGCACTTCTTCCTTGGAGAGGGTGCGCTCCTGAGAGGAGAAGGCAAAGCGCAGGGTGATGCTCATCACGCCGTTTTGCTGGAAGGAGTCAATCAGCGTCACGCTGGTGAGGGTCTCCGGGTCCATGTCCGCCCAGGCGGGCACCAGCTGGGCAAAGGTCAGGCCCTGGGGCATCACCAAGGAAAGGTCAATGTCAATGCCGGGGAAGCGGGAGGGCTCCCGGTAGGCGGTGTCTTTGGCGGGGATGGCCGCGAAGGCGTCCATGTCCAGCTGGGCGCAGACCACGGCGGCCTTCTTGTCCAGCTTGGCTGCCACTGCGGGATGGAGGGCGCACAGCCAGCCAAGCTCCTGGCCGCCGAAGGACACCGCGGCGGTGTTGCGGGGATGCTGCCAGCCGTGCCGGGGCTCCACATGTTGGAAGGCGAAGTCCGCCCGCTTGATGTCCCGGCCCAGGGCGGTGAGGATTTCCAGCAGCTCCAGGTACAGCTCCTTCTCGCTGCGGGTGCGGCTGTACAGGGCAATGCCCAGCTTTTTCCGCTCGTTGCACATGCCGTCCTCTTTTAGGCCCTGGCAGACGCGGCCAATCTCAAAGATGCCGAAGTCCGGGGCAAAGGACTTGTTCTCGCCCACAAAGCTCAGCAGGGTGGGGCCCATGTTGGTGCGCAGGGTCTCCAGGTCGGGGCTTTGGGGGGAGAGCAGCTTTACGTTCTCTTCCACGGCAATCCCCAGGTCTTTGCACTTTTTGGCGTCAAACCAGATGTAGGAGTGCACCTCGTGGAGGTGGTACCGCTGCACCAAGATGTCCTTGGTGAAGTTGTCGGCCTTGTTGCCGGCGCTGCGCTTTTCGGGGTACAGGGCGCTGCGGGTGGTCTGGATTTGGAAGTTATCGTAGCCGTAAATGCGGGTGATTTCCTCGATGATATCCGCCTTGATGGTCACGTCCTTGGTGGCACGCCAAGAGGGCACCTCCACCTGGAACTCCTGGCCGTCGAACTGGGCGCCGAAGCCCAGGGCCCGCAGGGTCTCCAAGATGCGCTCGTTGCTGATTGCAATGCCGGTGTAGCGGTCCACATAGGCCTTGTCAAAGCGCAGGGACACCTGGGGGTACTTCTTGCAGTACACGTCCGTCAGCCGGGAGATGACCTGGGCCTGGGGGTCGATGTCCAGCAGCAGCTTGACAAACCGGGCGATGGCGGTGGGGCACATCTCCGGGTCCAGGGTCTTCTCGTAGCGCATGGAGGCGTCGGTGCGCAGGCCCAGCCGGGTGGAGGACTTCCGCACGCTGACCGCGTCGAAGTTGGCGCTCTCCAGCAGCAGGCTGTCGGTGTCGTCCTCAATCTCGGAGTCCAGGCCGCCCATAATGCCGGCGATGGCCACAGGCTGGCCCTTGCAGCAAATCATCAGGGTGTTTTCGTCCACGGTGCGCTGCGTGCCGTCCAAGGTGGTGAACTGGAAGGGCGCCTCAAAGCGCTTTACCTCAATCTGGTCCACCTTGGCGCAGTCAAAGGCGTGCATGGGCTGGCCCATTTCCAGCATCAGGTAGTTGGTCAAATCGGCCAGCAGGTTGATGCCCCGGCTGCCGCAGTAGTACAGGCGGATGCGCATATCCACAGGGCTCACCTTTTTCTGGATGTTGCGCACCTTCAAGCCGGTGTAGCGGTAGCACAGGTCGTCCTGCACGTCAATCTGGATGGGGTCCAGCCCGTCAAACTGGGAAAGTTCCACAGTCTCCAGGGGCTTCAGCTCCCGGCCGGACAGGGCGGCGAACTCCCGGGCGATGCCGTAGTGGCCCCACAGGTCCGGGCGGTTGGTCAAAGACTTGTTATCCACCTCGAACACCGTGTCCTTGATGGCGTACAGGTCGCAGATGTCCGTGCCCACGGGGGTGTCCTGGGGCAGCTCCATCAGGCCCGCGTGGTCATCGGAGATGCCCAGCTCCCGCTCGGAGCAGCACATGCCGTGGGATTCCACCCCGGCGATGGCGGCGCAGGTGATTTCCTGCCCGGCCACCATGCCCCCCTCCTTGACAAAGGGGACAATCATGCCTTCCCGCACATTGGGGGCGCCGCAGACCACGTCGTAGATTTTATTGCCCGCGTCCACCTGGAGCAGGTGGAGCTTTTTGGAATTGGGATGGGCTTCCACCGAGAGGATTTTGCCCGCGACCACGTCCCGCAGGTCCTCGCCCTTGTGGAAGATGTCCTCCACCTCGGCGGTGGAGAGGGTGAAGCGGTGGATGAGGGATTCCAGGTCCAGGCCGGACAAGTCCACAAAATCCCCAATCCAGTTCATAGAGATATACATAGCGGTTTTCCCCCTTCTTTATTCGTGCTTAAACTGGCTCAGGGCCTTCAAGTTGCCGCTGTTCAAATCGCGGATATCCTTGATGCCGTACTTCATCATGGCCAGGCGGGTAAGGCCCAGGCCAAAGGCAAAGCCCGTGTACTCCTCCGGGTCGATGCCGCCCATCTTCAGCACGTTGGGGTGAATCATCCCGCAGGGGCACAGCTCCAGCCAGCCGGAGTTCTTGCAGCTGGGGCAGCCCTCGCCGCCGCAAATCAGGCAGGAGATGTCCAGCTCGAAGCCGGGCTCCACAAAGGGGAAGAACCCGGGCCGCAGCCGCACGGTGATGTCCCGCTCGAACACCTCGGAGAGCATGGTCTTCATAAAGTAGATCAGGTTGGAGATGGAGATGTCCTTGTCAATCATCAGGCCCTCCATCTGGAAGAAGGTGTTCTCGTGGCAGGCGTCGGTGGCCTCGTTGCGGAAGCACCGGCCGGGGAACACCGCCCGCAGGGGGGCGCCGTACTTGCGCATAATGGCGTTCTGGGCCGCGGAGGTGTGGGTCTTCAGCAGCTGGCCGTTGTCCAGGTAATAGGTGTCCTGCATGTCCCGGGCGGGGTGGTGCTTGGGGATGTTCACCGCCTCGAAGCACTCGTAGTCCGTGACGATTTCCTTGTAGTCCTCAATAGTAAAGCCCATGGAGGAGAAAATCTCCTCCAGCTGCCGCTGCACCAACGTGATGGGGTGGTAAGAGCCCTCGCTCTGGTCCACGGGCAAGGTGACGTCGTACTGCTCGGCAGAGGCGATCTGGGCCTGCTCCTCGGCGGCGCGGATTTTCTCCACCTGCTGGGCAATGCCCTCCTCCACCTGGCGCTTCAGCTGGTTGATAAGCTGGCCCATCTCTTTTTTCTGGTCGCCCGCCACCGATTTCAAGCCTTTCAGCAGCTCGGTGACAGAGCCCTTCTTGCCCAGGTAGGCGACGCGCAGCTTCTCCACGGCCTCGCTGTTCTGGGCGGCCTGCAGCTCGCTTTCAAAGCGCTGCCGCAGGGCTTCCATCTGTTCCTTCATGTGCTGACCTTCCTTCCTAAAACAAAAGTTTCCTGTGTTTTTTGGGGACAAAAAAACTCCGCCCCCAGCAAAAGGGGCGAAGTGACTTCTTCGCGGTACCACCCAAATTCAGCAGGGCGCCCCACGGCGTGGGACAGCCTGCCCTCTTTGCGGCCTGTAACGGGGCCTGCCGTCGGCGCCTAGTTGGCTTTGCGATGTAGCCGTTCAGCGCCGCCGCTCCGAAAGGAACTTCCCCCCGCTGCCCAGGGCGGCGCTTGCAGCCGGTGACGCCGCTTCTCTGGCAAGGCGGGACGGGGGTACTTTCTTTCATCCGCGCGTTTGTTTTTTCGAGGGGTATTATAGCATAAAACCCAGGCGGGTTCAAGGGGAAAGTCTATTTTGCGGGGAAAAGGGCTGGGCCGTATTCTTCCCCCGTTCACAAAAGTTTTATTGAATCCCGCCGGATTTTGTGGTATGATACATCCCATGGAGTGCTTTTCCACAAAAAATGAGACGCGGGCGGGTGCGCCCCAGCCGCGGTGAAAGGATGAAAACGCAAGCAATGGGCGACGTATTTATGGAACGGATGGTCAAAAAGAAATTTGAATCCACCGACGCGCTGGTCCTCTTGGGGATTATCGTGGCCATGGTGGTGGTGGTGTTCATCGGGTTTATAGTGGGCTTTGTGCTGATGCCCATGCCCATGATTACCTTTTTGGTGGTGATTGGCGCGGGCTTTGGCGGCTACAAGCTGCTCACCATGCGGCTGCTGGAGTACGAATACAGCCTGACCAACGGCTATGTGGCGGTGGATAAGATTATGAACCGCGCCAGCCGCAAGCGGATGACCGCCTTCGAGTGCAGCTCTGCCGAGGACATTGGCGAGTACCAGAAGAACGAGGCCCGCCTGAAGAACCAGAGCTTCGACGCGCGCATTTTCGCCACGGAGTATACGGACCACCGCAATTCCTGGTACATGATTGTGCGCAGCCAGAAAACCGGCAAAACTCTGGTGGTGTTCGACCCGGACGAGGAGATGCAGGAGGCCATCAAGCGGTTTATCCCCAAGACCTTGAAGTGGGAGAAGTTTGGCCGCGGCTGATATGTAAGGCAACAAAAGAGGGGCTGTCGCCACGGCGACGGCCCCTTTTCTCGCAGCTATTTTAAGGCGGCAGGCTCACGCCCCGGTTATTTCCCCGCGGAAGCGCCCACCATATTCTTGGCCCACACACCGGAAACCAGCATCACCGTGCCGATAACGGCCTTGATGATGTCCGCCGCGGACACGAAGAAGAACACCCACACCACCGAAAGCCCGGTGAACTGGCACAGGCAAAAGGCAATGGGCAGGCTGACCACCCAGGTGAACACGCAGTCAAACAGGAAGGTGACAAAGGTCTTGCCCCCCGAGCGGATGGTGAAGTAGGTCCCCTGGGTGTAGGCGGACAGGGGCAAAAACGAGCCGGAGACCATCAGCAGGTGGGTGGCCGTCTGGCGCACCGAGGGCTCGGTGTTGTAGATGTAGGGGATAAAGGGCGACACCGCCACTATGATGACGCCAATCACCGCGTTGACGCACACGCTGAAAAACAGCAGCTTGCGCACGGTGTCCTTGGCGCCGGGGATGTCGTTGGCCCCCAGCAGCTGGCCGGAGAGGATGCCAATGGCGTTGCCCATGGCCGCCATGACAATGGCGAACAGGTTCCACACCGTGGAGTTGATGTTGGTGGCGGCCACGGCCTCCAGCCCCCGGAAGGAGTAGCACATGTTCACCGCCGCCGTGCCAATGGACCACAGCGTCTCGTTGAGCAGCAGCGGCGTGCCGGTGATGGCAATCTGCTTGACCAGGGACAGGGGCACGCGGAAGTCCCGGAACAGCCCCTGGAGGAAGGGGAACCGCCTGCGGTGGCGGTAGGTGCGCAGCAGCAGGTAGGCCATCTCCACCCACCGGGCGATAACCGTGGCCAGGGCCGCGCCGGCCACCCCCATTTTGGGAAAGCCAAAGCTGCCGTAAATCAGCAGGTAGTTGCCAACCAAATTGACGCAGATGGCGATAAGGCTGGCCACCATGGGGGAGAAGGTCTCGCCCACGTCCCGCAGGGTGCTGGAGAAGCACTGGTTGATGGCAAAGGGCAGCAGCCCAAAGAGCATGATGGCGATGTACCCCTTGGCGTGGCCCAGGGTGGCGGCAATCTCCTCTGGGGAGGAGGCGCCCTCGTTTAAGTACAGGGAGAACAGCTGCTCCCCAAAGAGCAGGAACACCAGAATCCCCAAGGCGGTGACCACCAGGCTGAACACCAGCCGGAACCGCAAAGTGTAGCGCAGGCCTTGGTGGTCGCCCTTGCCGTAGAACTGGGCCCCAAAGATAGAGGCCCCCGAAAGCCCCCCAAAGATGGTCAGGTTGAAGATGAAGACAATCTGGTTGACAATGGCCACCCCAGACATGGGGGCGGTGCCCAGGCGGCCCACCATCACGTTGTCCAGCAGGTTTACAAACTGGGTGATGCCCTGCTGGACGATCATGGGTACCAGCAGCGCCAGCACCGAGGCGTAAAAGGCCCGGGTGCCGATGAATTTTTTCCGAAAGCTCATGGTCTCTCCCTCTCCTCAAAATTTCCCGTGCAAGCTGGGCTTAGCCCAGCAGCTCTCCCAAGCCCTGGGAAAGGTCCTCCGCCGGGGTGAGCCGGCCTATCAGCTGCCCGTAGTCGGCGATGACCAGGTTGGCCAGGCGGGCCAGGCCCTCCCGGGTTTCGTCGCCGGTTTTCCCCTGGGTGGAGATGGCGTCCTCCACCGCCACCACCGGGAAGCCCGCTGCCCGCGCCGTGCGGATGGCGTAGGCGGAGTCCTCAAAGACCACCGTCTCCTGGGGCGCGGCGCCGAACTGGGCGGCGCAGGTGGTGAAGATGTCCGGGTGCTCTTTGCTTTTGCCCACCTCGGTGCAGGTGGTGAAGTAGTCCACCAGCGGCAGCATGCCCAGGCGCTCCAGGGCCAGCAGCACGCCCTCCCGGTTGGAGGCGGTGGCCACCGCCACAGGGATGTGGTTCTCCTGGAGCAGCTGCAAAAATTCCCGGGCGTGGGGCTTTTCCGGCACCCGGGTGCGGTAGCCCTCCAAGGCGCACTGGCCCAGCTCTTTGACAATCTCCTCCACGGTGCCCCGCACCCCCAGGCCCTGGTAGTGCTGGGCGCACTGCTCCAGGCTCAGGCGGTTTAAGGTGTTGTGCAGGCCCGCGGGGGCGTGTACGCCTTTCTGTTCCGCGTATTCGTAGGTGATGTCCCGCCACATGGGCATGGAGTCCAGCAAGGTGCCATCGGCGTCAAAAACACAGCAGCGAATCATGGAATGCCCTCCTTGAGAAATTCTTGTCCCAGTATAGCAGAAACGCCCCAGGGGCGCAAGCGGGCAGAAAAAGGCCGCCCGCCCCGCTGGCATAGGGGGGACGGGCGGCTGGTTTGGTTTCCCAGGGCCTTAGCGGGCCTGGGGGCTGGGGCTTGGCTCCCGGCTCTCGTCCGGGTCCAGGGCGGATCCCACCGCCGAGCCCACCCGGCTGCCGGCCTCTTCCATGCCGCTCTCCACCCGGGAGACGGCCTCCCCGGCGCCGCTTTCTATGCGGGAAGCGGTATCGGAGACATCGCTGGCGGCCTGCTCCATGCAGCCGGCCAGGGAGAAGGCCAGCGCCGCGCACAGGGCGGCGGAGATAAACTTGTTTCGCAGCATAAGAAAGGTTCCTTTCCACCTTCAAATTGGCGCCGCGGTTGGGCGGGGCCTTTTCGTAGTATGGCCCGGCGCGGGGGAGATATGCGGTGATTTTCCCAAGTTCGCGGGGCCGCCGGGCGGCGTTGAAAAAATTTGATAGAAATGATAGAATACCTTAAGAATCTTGTAAGGGCGTGAACGTATGATGGTAACTACAGTGACGCTGAATCCCGCGCTGGATTATCACATCACCCTGCCGGGCCTGGCCCCAGGGGAAATCCAGTGGTTTTCCCACAGCTCTTTCTCCCCCGGGGGGAAGGGCATCAACGTGTCTTTGCTGCTCTCCTCCCTGGGGGTGGAGACCCGTGCCCTGGGCATTGCCGCCGGCTTTACCGGCCGGGAGATTGCCCGCCTTTTGGAGGAGCGCGGCTGCCCGGCGGACATGGTCTTCCTGGAGGAGGGCTGCTCCCGGGTGAATGTGAAGCTCCAAACCCCCGGCGGGGAGGAGACAGCTTTCAACGGCCCGGGCCCGGATATCCCGCCCCAGGCGGTGGCCCAGCTGCTGGGCAAGCTCTCTACCCTGGGTCCAGAGGACGTGCTGGTGCTTTCCGGCAGCCTGCCCCAGGGCCTGCCGGAGACCGCCTTCCCCCAGCTGCTGGAGGCCGCCCGCCGGGCCGGCGCCAAGCTGGTGGTGGACATGGCCGGGGACCCGCTGCTGGCGTCGCTGCCCTACCACCCCTTCCTCATCAAGCCCAACCTGGAGGAGCTGTGCCAGCTCTTCCAGGCGGAGGGCCCCCTCACCCCCTTGGAGGCCAAGGAGTACGCCAAGGAGCTTCAGCGCATGGGCGCCAGGAGCGTGGTGGTCTCTTTGGGGGAGAAGGGCGCCCTGCTGCTGGAGGAAAGCGGCCGCTGCCTGGGCTGCCGCAGCCCCCGGGGACAGGCTGTCTCCACCGTGGGCGCGGGGGACTCTTTGGTGGCCGGGTTCCTCTATGGGTGCCAGCTCCACGGCACCTTGGAGGGCGGCCTGAAATGGGGCGTTGCCGCCGGGGCTGCCACGGCTTTCCAGGAGGGCATTGCCACCGGCAGCCAGGTGAAAGCCCAGTTCCCGGCGGTGGGAAATCCCCACCCGCTGTAAGGGCCTTTGGTAAATCCCGGGAAAAGGGCCTTTGGCCTGTAGAATGCAGTTGACACCGGCCGGTGTTCCAAAGTACAATGATACTGTCTAGTTTCCGGGGAGCCGCCCCGGGATTGGAGGAAAAAACCCATGGATAAACGAGGGAACGACCCCCTGCAGGAGGAGCTGCGCTCCTCTCAGGTATATAAGACCTTAAAGGGCTCCGGCATCCCCATGGCGGGGAAGCTGGCCGAAGGCTTGGGCAAGGCCGCCCAAGGGCTGGACCAAGCCCTGAACCTGGGCCGGGGCCCGGGCCAGGCCCAGGGCGGCCACCCCTATCAGGCGCCGCCCCAGCAAAGCGCCTACCGCCCGCCCCAGAACACCACCCAGACCCGCCAGGCCCCGCCGCCCAGCGGCAGCGCCCAGCCGGGCGGGCCGAATACCGCCGGCCCCGCGGGGAATGGCTATTATCACTACAGCTACCGCAAAAGCGGGCAGGCGCCGCCTCCTCCCCAGCAGACCCAGCCGCCGGTGTACCAGCCCCAGACCAAGGCCCAGCGCCAAGCGGCGGCCAACCGGGCCGCTGCCGCCAGGCAGGCCGCCAAACAGCAGGCAGTCGCGGCGAAGCAGGCGGCTAAGCAGGGCGCGGCCCAGCAGGTCAACCCCCAGGTGCCCATGAAGATGGTCCGCCGGGGCAGCCCCGCCAAGTTCTACATCACCGCAGCGGCGGCACTGGTCTATGCCACCTCTGCCCCGCTGTACGAGCCCTATCACTTTGTGATTTTCGCGGCGGTGCTGGTGCTGGTGTTTTTGGGCTCCAGCGCGCTGTTTAAGGGCAAAAAGGAGTTTGTGCCCATCCAGCCGGAGAAGCCCAAGGAAGAGCCCAAAAAGGAGCCGGAGAAAGAGGAGAAATCCCACACCGGCAACCCCGAGGTGGACAAAATCATCGACGAGGGCCGGGAATACCTGAAAAAGCTCCGGGCCGCGGACGACGCCATCCCCGACGAGACCCTTTCGGAGGACATCACCCGCATGGAGCGGGCCAGCGCGGACATCTTCCGCTACATCGCCGACCACCCGGAAAAGGCCCCGCAAATCCGCAAATTCATGAACTACTACCTGCCCACCACCCTGAAGCTGCTGGGCAGCTACCAGCGGCTTTCCGCCCAGAACGTGAAGGGGGAGAACATCACCTCTACGCTGTTCAACATCGCCGGGATGATGCACACCGTGGCCGACGCCTTTGAAAAGCAGCTGGATTCCCTCTATGCCGAGGAGGCCATGGACATCTCCGCGGACATCACCGTGTTTGAGACCCTTTTAAAGCAAGAGGGCTTTGTGGACGAGGACAAGCAGGAACAGGAAGAAGCGAAAAAATAAGGCCGCGAAGCGGCGAAGAAGTTTTGCCGGCTTTTTCAAAAGCTGCGGCACGGCCTGCAAGCAGCGCGCGGCGCTGTCAAAGAGAAATCCAGGGAACCGGCGGGCGGCGCCCGCGCCCTTCCCAGCCGGCAGCCCCATACAGCCAGAAAAACCAAGGAGGTTAGAAGCATGCCCGATGAAATCAAATTGACCATGGATGCCCCTGTGCCCCAGACGCCCTCCCTCACCTTGGAGGGCGTGGAGACCCCGTCCCTCACCTTGACGCCCGAGGAGGCCGCCCCGGCCCCCAAGCAGGTGCAGGAGGACGAGATTTCCACCTTGGACGAGAGCGTGCTCTCCCCCGAGGAGCGCAAAGTGGTGGACGACTTCGCCGAGAAAATCGACTTGACCAACTCCACGTTGGTGCTGCAGTACGGCTCCGCAGCCCAGAAGAAGATTGCCTCCTTTTCCGACACGACCTTGAACAACGTGCGCACCAAGGATTTGGGCGAGGTGGGCGACCAGATTTCCCAGCTGGTGGTGGAGCTGAAAGGCTTTGACCTGGAAGAGGAGGAGAAAAAGGGCTTCTTTGGCTTCTTTAAGAACACCGGCAACAAGCTCACCGCCATGAAGGCCAAGTACGACACCGCCGAGGTGAACGTGAACAAAATCGCCGGGGCGCTGGAATCCCACCAGGTGCAGCTGCTCAAGGACATCGTCATGCTGGATAAGCTCTACGAGATGAACCTCTCCTACCACAAGGAGCTTTCCATGTACATCATCGCGGGCAAGAAGAAGCTGAAAAAAGAGCGGGAGACCACCTTGGTGCAGCTGGAGAACAAGGCCAAGCAGACCGGCCTTGCCGAGGATGCCCAGGCCGCCAACGACTACGCCCAGATGTGTGACAACTTTGAGAAGAAGCTCCACGATTTGGAGCTGACCCGCATGGTCAGCGTGCAGATGAGCCCCCAGATCCGCCTGGTGCAGAACAACGACAAGCTGATGGCGGATAAAATCCAGTCCACCTTGGTGAACACCATCCCCCTGTGGAAAAGCCAGATGGTGCTGGCTTTGGGCCTGGCCCACTCCGAGCAGGCGGTGAAGGCCCAGCGGGAGGTTTCCAACATGACCAACGAGCTGCTGCGCAAAAACGCCGAGCGGCTGAAGATGAGCACCATCGAGACCGCCCGTGAGTCCGAGCGGGGCGTGGTGGATATGGAGACGTTGCGCCAGACAAACCAGTCCCTCATCCAGACCTTGGACGAGGTGGTGAAGATCCAGGACGAGGGCCGCCAGAAGCGCCGGGAGGCCGAGGCGGAAATCGGCCGCCTGGAGGGCGAGCTGAAGCAGAAGCTGCTGGACATCCACACCTGAGAGGCGGCTTTCCCCAGTGCCTAGAAAAGGAGGTTTTCCCACGTGAAAAAGAGCAGTGTGATCGGCGCCTGCGTTCTGGCCGCCGCGGTGGTGCTTTCCGTGCCCCTGGGGGTGCATACGTCCCTGACGTCTCTGCGGGAGGAGGCCAACTCGTCGTATTATTACGACAAGACCGGCTTTGCCATTTGGGAGGGCATTGAGAACCGGGAGGCCGCCGCCAGCAACATGATTACTGTGGCGGAGCGCTACACCGACGACAACCCCGCCCTCACCGGCCTGGTGGGGGATTTGGAGTACGCGGTGGAGTACTCTCAAAACTGCTGGGACGGCGACGAGGGCTTGGCGGAGGCCAACCAGATGATGGGCCAGGCGGCCCAGGCCCTCTACGAGGAGCTGAAAAACACCCAGCTTTCCGAGACGGACCAGAAGTATCCCGACCAGCTCATTGCCCAGATGGAGTCGGAGCAGGATAAAATCAACCGTTCCAGCTACAACGAGGACGCCCGGGAGTTCAACGCCCGGCTGGAGAAATTCCCGGTGAACCTCCTCCGGGGCGTGGCAGGGGTAGAGCCCCTGGCCACCTTTGACTACGAATGAAAGGGGGCGCCCCCATGAAGGGAGCCACGGAAACACGCCTGCCGAAAAAAGTCCTGAGCCTGCTGCTGGCCTTGGCGTTGGCCTTCTGCCTGGCTGTCCCGGCGCTGGCGGCCTATCCCGACCGGCCGGAGAACCAGTATGTGCTGGACGAGGCAGACGTCCTCTCGGAGGAGACGGAGCAGGAGATTATCGCGGAGAACCAGGACTTGTTCCAGGAGACAGGCGCCCAGATTGTGGTGGTGGCGGTGGACTTCCTGGACGGCGAGGACATCGACGACTACGCCTACTCCCTGTTCAACATCTGGGGCATCGGCTCCCAGGAGCGCAACAACGGCCTGCTGCTGCTTTTGGCCATTGGCGAGGAGAACTACTACGCCCAGGCGGGCACCGGCATTGAGGACTACTTTGACGGTGCCAAGCTCCAGGACATGCTGGATGAGTACCTGGAGCCGGACTTCGCCGCCCGGGAGTACGACGCCGGGGTGGAGAAGTTCTTCCAGGCGGCCCTGTCCGACATGGAGAGCTACTACGCCAACTACTCCGACGAGTACACAGACTCCCAAGACAGCCCCACCTATGAGGAGGACTACGACACCTCCTACTACGAGCCCAGCTTTGGGGAGCGGATGAGCTATTTCTTCGGGAACCTGTTCCAGCGGGTGGTCAGCATCGTGGTGCTTGTGCTGGTGGTGGGGCTCATCATCGCGGTGCTCCGCGGGATGCGCGGGGGCGGTGGCCCCCGCTCCGGCGGTGGCGGAGGCGGCGGGTTCTGGTCCGGGCTGTTCCTGGGCAACATGATGGGCCGCACCTACCGCCGTGGCTGGCGCCCGCCCCCGCCTCCCCCTGGAGGCTTTGGGCCCCGGCCCGGCCCCCGTCCTCCCCGTGGAGGCGGCGGGTTTGGCGGGTTCCGCGGAGGCGGTTCCGGCGGCTTTGGCGGCGGCGCGGGCCGCGGTGGCGGCGGAGGCTTCCACAGTGGCGGCGGCAGCCGCGGCGGCGGTGCCGGCAGACGATAACAAGGAACGCACCGCGGAGCGGCGTAAAGTTTTTGATAAAACTTTTTTCAAAAAGTTTTTGGGTTGTAGGGCAACGCCCTACGGCCTGTTCGGCGGCGCAGCTGCCAAACGTAAACAAGGCCCTTGTCATACCAGGCCGAAGGCCTGTGAACAAGGGCCTGTCTGTTACGATGAGGAGTTCGGGAGGACAGCAATCCGCTCACTACCCAGAAAGGAGCGCCATGAAACGATATTTTCTCTTTGATTTGGACGGCACCGTGGCGGACAACGGCGAGGGCATTCTCAAATCCGCCCAGTACGCCTTGGACGCCTTTGGCATCCACAACGAGCCGGAGGAGCGGCTGCGCCGGTTTGTGGGGCCGCCGCTGCACGAGTCTTTTATGGAGCTGTACGGCTTCTCCAGGGAGCAGGCCTTCGCGGCGGTGGAGAAGTACCGGGAGCGCTACCGGGGCAAGGGCGTCTACGAGAACCAGCTCTACCTCGGGATGGGGGCGCTGCTGGAGCGGCTGTCCCAGCAGGCGGTGGTGTGTTTGGCCACCTCCAAGCCGGAGGTGTTCGCCAGAACCATCTTGGAGACGCGGCAGGTGCTGCCCTGCTTCCAGGTGGTGGTGGGCGCCGAGCTGGACGGCTCCCGCACAGACAAGGCGGAGGTCATCCAGGCCGTGCTGGAGAAGCTGGGCCATCCCCCCAAGGAGCAGGCCGTGATGATTGGCGATAGGAAGCACGACATCCTGGGGGCCAAAAAAGTGAGGCTGGAGTCCATCGGCGTACAGTACGGCTTTGCCCCGCCGGGAGAGCTGGAAGAGGCGGGGGCGGAGTGGATTGTCCCCACGGTGGCGGACCTGGAAAAGCTGTGCCTGTCCCTGTGCGGGGCGGGCCAGGAATAAGGAGGAGAGGCAAATGGCAAAGAAAGTGCTGGTTGTGGTGGACATGCAGAACGACTTCATCACCGGAAGCTTGGGCACCCCAGAGGCCCAGGCCATTGTGCCCAAGGTGGTGGAGAAAATCCAGGGGTTCGGGGGGACGGTGCTCTACACCCAGGACACCCACGGGGCGGATTACCTCTCCAAACCCAGGAGGGGCGAAACCTGCCGGTGGAGCACTGCCTGAAGGGCACCTGGGGCTGGCAGCTGGAGCCCCGGGTGGAGGCGGTGCGCGCCAGCACCCCCATTGAGAAGCCCACCTTTGGCAGCAAGGGCCTGGCGGAAGTGCTGAAAGCCCGGCACACCTATGAGGGGCCCCTGGAGGAAATCCAGCTGGTGGGGCTGTGCACGGATATTTGTGTCATCTCCAACGCGCTGCTGCTGAAAGCCTTTTTGCCCGAGGTGAAACTCACAGTAGACGCCAGCTGCTGCGCGGGCGTCACGCCGGAGAGCCACCAGCGGGCGTTAGAGGCCATGAAGGCCTGCCAGATTGAAGTGGTAAACGGGGAGCAAACGTAAAAGTTTTCGGTCCAGCCTTTTTCAAAAGGCTGGTGGGGTTTGGGGCAAAGCCCCAAGGTCTTAAAAGGAGCGGCGCAGCC
>ENA-UOIW01000634-UOIW01000634.1-human-gut-metagenome-genome-assembly--contig:-P58-NODE-634-length-26356-cov-5.986731_pt1 | contig 26356 bp, 21 predicted proteins | sample MGYA00242334_ERZ723881 | MGnify/ENA metagenome assembly ERZ723881 | reverse complement strand
AGCGTCATGGCCTCCTGCGTAGCCCAGTCCGCGCTGTCGTTGGCCTTATCGATGGCGTATAGGGTTTCCGCCACCAGCAGCAACAGCAAAATGGCCATGCACAACCCCGTGGCAGTCGTGACCTGAAAACTGATAGTACGTCTCAAGGCGGCGAATTTTCCCATGGCGTTTCTCCTTCGCGCGCGCATTGGTCCGGCGGTCTTGCATCTGATTCCTCAATCGATTGCAATCAGTATAGCTTTCCCAGAAGCGGCTGTCAAATTGATTTTTTCGGTTGTTTTTTCAAAATGCACGGAAATCTTATGTGCGAGCAGGCGCGAAGAACGTGCTAATGCGTGAAATTGCAAAGAATCTCTTTATTTTTTGCCTCCAAATGGAGGTGGGGAGGCGAAAAAACCGAAAACTTGGGCAGGACCGGCATTTAAAGCGGTCTTGATACATCCGCGCGCGAGGGGGATTGTATTTGCGAAAGGTTTTTGCTATACTCTGTATTGCAATCGATGCCAATTCAGGGGGAATGCCAATGGATATCGCAGTGCTGGGCGCTGGAGCGATGGGAACGCTGTTTGGCGCGCATCTGGCCGCGCGCCACAACGTGCTGATGGTGGATGTCAGCGAGCAGCGCGTGCGCAGGTTGCAGGAGCAGGGCCCGCGCAGCTGCCGCGCGGAGGGAGAGCTGGCGCGGCCACTGCGCGCGGTATCGAGCGCGGCGGAGAGGAACCCGGTGGACCTGGTGCTCGTCTTTGTCAAAGCCATGCACACCGCCGCGGCGTTGGCGCAGAACCGGGCGCTGATTGGCCCGCAGACGTACCTGATGACGCTGCAAAACGGCGCGGGACATGAAGAAATCCTCGGCGAATTTGCACCGGCAGGGCGCGTGATTCTGGGGACCACGCAGCATAATGCATCCTTCCTGCCCGATGGGCGCGTGCACCATGGCGGAGGCGGGGAGACTTGGATTGGCCTGCTGACGGGTGAAACGGCGGCGCTGGAACCGATTGCGGCGGCATTTACCGCCTCGGGCCTGCACACGGCGGTCATGGACGACGTGCGCCGCTGTATCTGGCAAAAGCTGCTGCTGAATACGTCAGCCAGCGCGCTGACGGCCATCCTGCAAATGCCGCTCGGCTATATTCTGGATAATCCCGATGCGCGGGCGCTGATGCAGACGCTGGTGCGCGAGGCAGTGGCGGTCGCCAATCGTCAGGTTCGCACGCCATTGGACGCGCAGGAGGAAATTCTCCGCATCGAGTCTGCGCTCCACGGCGCGCGGCAGGGATACACGTCCATCTGCATGGACATTCGCGCGGGGCGTCAGACGGAAGTGGATACGATAAGCGGTTATGTGCTGGCCATGGCCGACCGACTTGGCGTGTCCACGCCCTGCCATCGCACCGTCGTTGCGCTCCTGCATGCCCTGCAGTCCCGACCGGCCCATTCATGCTGATTTCAAGGAGGAAAGAACCATGTGCGTATCCGAAATGGGCAAGCTTCGCCTGATTGATTTGAGCAAGCCGCTGGATCCGGCCACGGAGACGCGGCGCTGCCACCTGTTCCGCTTCAATACCGGTGGCCCGATTCCCGACTTCCATACCATCATCGATATTACCAGCCATCTGGGCACCCATGTGGAATGCCCGTACCATCACCATGACGACTGGCCGGACGTGACGCGCCTGCCGCTGGATGCTTTTCTGGGCCGCGCGGTGCTCGTGCGCTTTGACGACGCCGCGCCGCGCAGCTATATCACGCCCCGGATGCTCCAGGCGCACGGCGGAAAGATTCGTGCCGGGGATATCGTGCTGCTCGATTCCGCCTATCCGCTTCCGCCGTTTACGGACAAGACCAACACCGACGAGGACCGCCGCCTGCTGGTCAACGGCGATACGGCGCGCTGGCTGCTGGAGCGGGGCGTGAAGTGCGTGGGCTTTGGCGACGGCGTGTCCATTGAAAACCGCTATGAGGATGTCTGCGCGTTTCACGACATCCTCATGGAAAAGAACGTCGTATTCCTGGAAGTGCTCAAAAACCTGGACCAGCTCTCGTGCGACGTGTTCTTCCTGTCCTATTCGCCGCTTCCCATCCGGGGCCTGGACTCCTCGCCCGTGCGCGCGTATGCGATAGAAGGGCTGGCGGAGTTTTCCTGACGGCGCAGCGGCGCTCTGCAATCCTCCTTTGCCCCGGACGCAGGCAAACGCCTCGCCGGGGTTTTTACAGGAAAAAACGGGCGCGACGCATCGCGGGCCGCGGCCCGCGCGCAAAGGCCGCCTTGCCTCCCGGAACAGAATGTGGTAAGATGGGGCAAAACAAAACGGTACCGCACAAAGGAGAGATTCATGCGTCATTCTCGCGCCGCAGCCATCGTTTGTTTCCTTTGCCTTTGCTTGGGCCTGGCCGGGAACGCCGGCGCCCAGGAGACGGGCTTTCAGGCAGTGCCGGACGTCCTCCGCCCCGGCAAGATGTACAGCGTTGAAGTCAATGCCCCCTATACCGGCGGCGCGTCCCTGTACCTGACGGACGACAGCGGCGCGCTCGTGTACTCGATTTACACCGGCTACCCCGTGTACGAAGGGCATAACAGCCTGGGCTGGGACGGGATGACCGCGGAGGAAAACGCCGTGGCGGAAGGCGAGTATACGCTGGTTTTTGAAATGGAGGACGGAACGCGCCTGTCCGCCCCGCTGCGCATCGGCGCGCCCTATCCGCTCATTACGCATGTGCTGCAGAATGAATGGGTGCTGACGGGGACGGAACCGTTGACCATCAGCTTTGAGGCGAGCGTGGACGGCACGCTGGAGGTGCAGCTGCGCGCCGACGGGACGCAGGAGACCACGCTGCTGCCTCCGGCGGCGCTGTCCGCCGGCGAGAACGTATACCAATGGAACGGACTGCTCGACGGCGAACTGGCGCCGGCGGGGGAGTATACGCTGCTGCTGCTCCTCCAGGGGGAAAACGGCCAGGAATCCATGGAGCACAACGTGTTCATCACCGTGGCAGACCCCACGCAGAACGCTACCGATGCGCCCGTGGCCATGGTGGACATCACACCCACGCCCGCGCCCACCGCAACGCCCGCGCCCACCTCTGCGCCGTATTCCAGCGTGGATGACGGCACCTTCTGGTCGATGCACCCGGGCGAGCTGGACGACGAGGTCATCTGGGATATCCTGACGCAGCCCATCGTGGTCTACGACGACGGGCGCGAGGCCGGCACGTTCGAGCACGCCTACCTGATGGAAAACCCGGACGGCTCCGGCGAGCGCGTGGCGCAGCTTCATGTGCAGTCGCAGGGCGTGCACGTCATCGGCGAGGAAAACGAGTACGGCTATGTGCTGGTGGAAGCGTTCAGCAATTATGACCTGGACTATAACGTATATACGCAGGAAGAACGCGAGCACGCCTTTGATTTGCGCCAGGGCTATGTGCAGGCCAAATACCTCAAGACCGTCGAGATCAACCAGCATCAGGGCCTGCTCATCGACAAGCTGACCCAGCGCATGTACCTGTTCCTGGACGGCGAGCGGGTCACGGAGTTTCTGATTTCCACGGGCAAGATTACCTCCGATGAGAAATACCATTACGAAACCATCGCCGGCGAGTACATCACCATCAGCCGGACCGGTGCGTTTGGCGATGAGGACATGTACTGCGACATGGCCATCCGCATCAACGGCGGCATCCTCATTCATGAGGTGCCCTGCATGATTGCCCCGGACGGCTACTACGATTATGACCCCTATGAGCCCTACCTGGGCACCAAGGCCAGCCATGCCTGCGTGCGCGTGCAGCGGGAGCTGACGCCGGAAGGATATAACCACGAGTGGCTCTGGGACAATCTGGAGCTGAACACGAAGGTGCTCATCTGGGACGACGCCAACCGCCTCGATACGCCCACCACCTGGCAGCCCAACCCGTAAGCGCCGCCTGCATGGCCTATGCGGGCGAAAACCTGCAAAAGGCCGGGAGGCGCAGGGAGGCGCCGCCCGGCCCGCCGGAAAGCCGTTACTTTCTGTTCGGCTTTCTTTTGACAGCCAACAGTTTCCCGTACTCCTCAAATTCAGCCGTATCCGTCGGCTCCAGCATCAGCCATTTTCCGTCATGATAGGTGGGAGCCTCGTCATATGCGCTTTGAACCTTCCGGGAGTAGCTTGCTCTGTCTGCTTCAAATGCTTCCCGTTCGTTTTTCCCCAAGACGACCATAAACCCCATACGGTTTTCTCCGGCATATAGCGCGCAGAGCGTTTTGCCGCCGCGGCGGTATTTGTATTCGTATTTCCATGCCCTGCCGCCTGCGTTCCACAGGCGTTCCATGGCATATTTTTCCTCAATGAAAGCGCACAGCGCGTTCCATATATCATACAGCGGCCGTCCGAGCAGACGAATCATTTCTTCGGCATGGGGGATGGTATCGAGCATGGTTGTCCCTCCTCCGCAGGCATTCCCGGCCGGATGGTGGGCCGTGATACATAAGCGCAGGGAGCGCTTTCCTTCGCCCGGCCGCTCCGGCGCAGGCAAAGCGGCACGCCCGCCTCGTTACGGAAGTGCCGCCCTGAACGCACGTGCAAACTGTCGCCTTACTCCCATTCAATCGCAGCCGGGGGTTTATCGGTCACGTCGAGCACCACGCGGCTGACATGGGGCACTTCCGCGGCGATGCGCTGCGAAACGCGCGCCACCACCTCATAGGGCAGGCGCGCCCAGGATGCGGTCATAAAATCGGTGGTATGGACAGCGCGCAGGCAGACGACGTTGTCATAGGCCCGTTTGCCGTCGCGGACGCCGACGGAGCGCGCGCCGGTGAGCACGGTGAAATACTGGCTGATGTCCTCCGCCAGGCCCGCGCGCTCCAACTCCTGGCGGAAAATCGCGTCCGCCTCGCGTTCGATATGCACCTTTTCGCGCGTAATGGCGCCCGTCACGCGCACGCCCAGGCCCGGACCGGGGAAGGGCTGACGGCGCACCATGCTTTCCGGCAGGCCGAGCGCCAGGCCCACCTGGCGCACCTCGTCCTTAAAGAGCATGCGCAGCGGCTCGACCAGCCCCTTGAACTGGATGCGCTCGGGCAGGCCGCCCACGTTATGGTGGCTCTTGATAACGCCTTCGCCCGGCGCGAAGCCGCTTTCGATGATGTCGGGATAAATGGTGCCCTGCGCCAGGTAATCCAGGCGTCCCAGCTTCTCCGCCTCGGCGGAAAAGACGTCGATGAATTCGGCGCCGATGATTTTGCGCTTGCGCTCGGGGTCCTCCACGCCGGCCAGCTTGTCCAGAAAGCGATCCGACGCGTCCACGGCGACGAGATGCACGTCGAAGGTGCGGGTAAACACCTGCCGGACCTCTTCGGGCTCGCCCTTGCGCATGAGGCCGTGGTCGACAAACACGCAGTCCAGACGGTTGCCGATGGCCCGGTGGATCAGGGCCGCCGTGACCGCGCTGTCCACCCCGCCGGAAAGCCCCAGCAGAACGCGCCCGTCTCCGACCTGGCGCTCGATATCGGCGACGGCGTCGCGGATGAACATGTCCATATTCCAGTCGGCGCGGCATTCGCAGCGGGCGAAAAGAAAGTCGGAAAGCGCGTCGCAGTCCGACGGGCTGGAGACGCGCAGGATGGGCACGCCCAGGGAAAAGACGCCCGGATCGCAGGGATACCGGTCAAAATCCTCGCCTGCCAGCACCAGGCCGACGGGCTGCCTGGCGCGGATGGTTTCCAGGGCCGCGTTGCAGGGGAGCACCTCGCAGAATACGTGCTCCGTGCGAATCAGCCGCGCCACATGCGCGGCGTAGGGACCGCCGAAGTGCAAAACGAGCACCGTCTGGGACTGGGGCATGCGATATATCCTCCTTGTACAATGGCTGTTGCCTGATACGATGGCGACCGTTATCAAATAGTATAGCATAGGCGGCAGGGAGCGTCAAATTTGTCGAAGCGGGGCCGCGCCGGGCGCGGTTGACTTCTGGAGATGCGCAAATTATAATGGTGCTGTGCGGTTTTTCGCGCAAAGTACGAAGAAATAAGGAGAAATGCCATGGTTTCAGACAAGCGAAAGATGGCGTTTTGTGCTTTGCTGCTGGCGGTCGGCTTTTTGGTGACCGGCTGCGCCACGGTGCCTCCGCAGCCCATAGGGTCCGGGTCTTCCGCCACGGCCGCGCCGGCCGCGTCGGATGCGGCTGCGGCGGGCCAGGGCACGGCTGTGCCGGCAGAGAACACGGAACCGGTTTCCGCTCCCGCCGAATCCGCCGGCGTGGCCGACGCTACGGCCCCGGCCGTCGCCGACGCGCCGCAGACGGTGGAGATTTTTTATTCCGGCATGCCTTCCATGATGGGCTTTGCCGACGCGCCGCAGGCCACGGTGTATGAGCAGACCGCGGAGGCGCTGCCGGCGTGCGTCAGCCTGTGCTGGTCCTCGGCGCAGGTTTTGTTTTATCGCTACAGCGTGCAGACGGACAAGGCGGGCATGGCCGTAACGCGGGATACGCTGCTGCGCTGGGTGGGCGAGCCCGCCTTTTACCGCGACGAGCCCATGACGAACCAGCCTGCGCGCGTCAAGGCGGAAGGCGAAGCAATCAGCACGGAGGCGGCCCGCCTGAACGAACCGGTGCCGGATTTCTTTGCCGCGGCCGGCGTCGAAAGGCCGGCGGCTTCGGGAAGCCTGTCCGGAACCCCGGCGGCCGTCGCCGCGTCCGATCCTGCGGCGCTGACGCTGATTGTGACGGACTTGCACGAGCTGCGCATGGACGACGGCGCGCTGCTGTCCGCGCTGAACCAGTATGCGCTGGAAGCCGGGCGGACGGTGGGCGTGGCGGCCATCCGCAGCGAATTTGCCGGCTATGTGCCGGAGGTGGGCGCAAACGGCACGTCGTTTGTCTGGGGCGACGAGCCCTCGGGCTCTTTGGAGACGACGCTGGATTACGGCGACTATACGCTGGGCATATCCATTGACCCCGAACAGCGCCAGACCGCGCCGCGTCCCTTCTATGTGCTGTGCATCGGGGAGCAGGAGGCGGTGGACGCCTATCTGGCGGCGCTGTCCGGGCGCCTGCAGGGCGAGCTGGCCGCCAATCAGGCCTTCCGAATGGAAACGGCCGTGTTTGGCGGCGCGTATGTGCCGCAGGGCTATACAATGGCGGGCCATATGCGCTACCTGTCCGGGCAGGGCGTGACCGCCGTGGCCGACCCGTCCGCTCCGGCGGGCGTGGCGCTGGTGGAGCTGAAGGCTTCGCAGCAGACGCGCTACCTGGAATGGGAGCTGGACTATACCGTGCATGCCTCCGACCCGCGCGGCGCCAGCCTGGCGGCGGAGGACTTCACCTTCATCGCCGAGGCGGTTTCCGCGCAGCAGCGCACGGTGCTGCCCAACCTGTCCTGGCAGATTGCCGCGGCGCAGGGCAACACGGTGACGCTGCGGCTGCGCCTGGAACTGCCGCAGGGCGCGCTGTCCAGCGGTTCCTATACCATGGAAATCTTCGGAAGCCTGGCCGCGCCGGACGAGCTGCCCGGCTCGGACTGGGCGGCGGATTTCGGCTACGACGCCGACGGCGCGCAGATTCTGCAAATGGAGCAGGGAACGCTCGCCTTTGACGGCAGCCGCACGCTGTTCCTTTCGCGGCTGATTGACACGCTGGGCGTAGCAAACCTGGGACGCCTGGGCGTGACGTCCCTGGGCATGGTCAGCCTTGCGCTGACGGTGTACGCCTGAAAGGGGGGCGCTGATGAACCGTTTCCTTTCCACCTGCTGGCGCGTGCTGCTGATTCTGCTGGTCTATCTGGTGCTGGGCGTGCCGGGCGTAGGGCTGATGATTCCCGGCGCGGGCGGAGAAAGCGTGCAGATTCCCATGCTCTTTCAGAGCGCGCTGCGCGCGGCGGCTTACGGGCAGGGCTTTTTCCCCGACAACGTCTATTATGAAGACTGGCAGCAGTTTTGCAGCGCCTACGCGATGAACTGCCTGTTCCTGTCGCTGGGGCTGGTGGCGCTCTGGAACGTGCTGTACGCGCCCTTTGCGCTGGGCCGAAACCACGAAAACTCCGCGCGCGTGACGATATGGGTGTTCGTGGCGCTGCATATCGGCCTGCAGCTGGCGTATGCGTTTTATGTGTTTACCCTGGGCGCGCATATCTGGGCGTGGCTGATTACCCAGCCGTTCGGGCTGCGGCTGCTGTTGCTGCTGCCGCAGCTGCTGGTGCTGCCGTTTTATCTGTCCGTCCGCGCGCTATGCCCGTATCGGATTTATAACGTATTTCCCATCTTTGCCCGCCTGCGCGGCCGGTTGGGCCTTCGGGTCTATTCCCGGCGCGGCGCGCGCTGAAAGGAGCGAGGCATGGCCAATCATTTCCTGGTATTCATCGGGGGCACCGGCGCAAAATGCGCCGAGGCCTTTGTGCAGCTTGCGGCCTGCGGCGCGATGGGCGGGCCGGAAAACACCTATCATATCCTGACCCTGGACGTGGACGCAACCAACGGCAACCGCATGCTGGCGATAGAGGCGCTGGCGCGCTACCGCCTGCTGCGCGAGCAGTTCCCCGCGACCGGCCAGTTTGCCGGCAGCACGCTGCTGGGACCCAACCTGGTGCACTACGACTGGCACGTGCAGCTGCCCGACAATTTCCCCAACGCGGCGGGCGTCAACTGCCTTCACGCCATGCGCGCCCAGAACAACGCCGAGGAAGAGACGCTCATGCGCCTTTTGTATACGGACGAGGAGATGGGCTTTGACTTTTCCCGCGAGGGCTTCCATGCCATCCCGGCCCTGGGCGCGCCGGTGCTGCAGCATATCCTGGAACAGGGGCTGGCGCTGGGCGGATGCCAGGCGTTTGTGGACGCGCTGCGCGCGGAGACGGGCGTCAATTCCCGCCTTATCCTGGTCGGTTCCATCTTCGGCGGGACGGGCGCGTGCGGCATTCCGGCCGTCACGCGGTATCTGACGGACAAGACGCGCGACATCGCCATGGCTGGCAACCTGCTGACCTGCGGCGTGCTGCTGCTGCCCTACTACCATTTTGCTGAACCGGGGGAAGGGGACGCGCTGGGCGTGCATGCGCGCAAGTTTTACAACAACGCGCGCGGCGCGCTGGCGTTTTACCGGGATATGGAGCAGGAGCTGGGCTATGAACGCCTGTACCTCATCGGGTCTCCTTTGGATTTCAACATGGGCGCGTACCGCCCGGGCATGGAGAGCCAGAAAAACCCGCCGACCCCCGTGGAATGGGAAAGCGCGCTGGCCATCGCGCACTGCATTGCCTCGGAGCCGGACGAAACGCGGGGGCGGCAGTTTTACAAGTGCGTGGCGGGCGAGGGGGACGGAGAAATCCCCAGGCGCCTGTATGCCGGCTGGGAAGGATGGTCGCTGAACATCCGCGAAACGGTGGGCGCGATGGCGCGCTTTGTGGCGGCGTACATGGGCTATTACCGCCCCTACATTCGCCGCTTTGCCGGGCGGGAGCGCGGGTTTAAGCCGTTTTATGAGGAACTGCTCAAGGAGTATGTGGACACGCAGGAGGCCGAGCACAAGGGGCTGGCGGCGCTGGAGGCGTTTTGCGCGCGCTGGTGGGAATGGGCGCGCGCCTCGCTGAGCTACGATATGCTCACGCAGGCGTGCTTCAGCGGCCGCATGATGACCAGCGGCGGATATCCCTTCGCTGCCCTGAGCAGCCTGGCGGAGGGGCCTGCGGCGTCCAGCTGGCATGCGGTGGAGGACGCGATGTTCGACGGCATCCGGCCGCTGGACGGCCAGGAGGCGAACCGCGCCGGGCGCAACGCAGGGCTGTTCCTGCACGGACTCTACGCGCACTGCGCGCTGTAAAGGAGGCGAAATCAGGTGGCAAATCGAAAAAAGGGCGGCGCTGCGCACAGGAGCTTCCTGGCTTTGCCCCGTCTGCGCGCGGGGCACGGCCTGCAGGCGCCCGTAACCAGCCAATGGACGGAAAACGACCGCGCGCTGGCGCTGATTAGCCGCAGCATCGACGTGCTCAACAGCGCGGAAAAGGGACATTCCATCCCGGATATCTTCTCCCAGAGCATTCAGTTTGAGTTTGACCTGGGCATCGGAAACGCGCGCGCGGTGGAGCAGTGGCAGGGGTTGCTGGCGACGCTGCTGCTGGCCGGCGCCGGCGGACAGGCGCGCGTGCGCCCGCTGGATATGGACGCCCTGGGCGACGCGCCCTTTGCGCGCATCTTCCGCGCGGTGGCCGCGCGGCGTGGCATCGAAGGCATGACGCTCTTCGAGCTGCGCCGCACGGACGGCAGCTGGGGCGCGGTGGCGTTTCGCTTTGCGGGGATGCCGACGATGCTGTGCCCTGCCGCGGAAATCCGCGGGCCGTTTGTGGTGGACGACCCCTGGCTCCGGCAGACGGAGCGCGGATGGACGTTTGACGCGCCCCTTGCGCTGGTGGACGACCCCCGATACGGCGAACGGCGCCTGGCGCTGCGCAACGAAATCTATGCGCTGGCGACGCGCGAAATCCCCGCGCGGGAAAACCGCGACGGCCTGCAGATGATCCGCCTGCGCGCGTTCTTCGAGTTCCTCAGCCGCGGTGGGGACGGCATCTCGCCCTATCCGGTCAACGCGGAGGTGCGCGCGGCGCTGTTTACGCAGGACGCGGCCGCGGCGCGCCCGAGTTCGCCGGTGTTTACGGACAGAATCTGCCTGCTGCGGGAAGGGAATGCATACAACCGCATCCATGCCTGCGCGGTGGAAACCATGCGCATCTTCACCGGTGCGCAGGACAGCGGATGGCGGGCGCTGCTGCCGCTGCGGCGCGCCTTTGCCGAGCGGGAGCTGGACAAGCTGCGCGCGGGGACGCTGCGCGTGCGGCTGCGCTGGCATAACGGCGCGGTGGAGGCGGAGCTGCAGGACGAGGGCGACCGCGTGCTCGAATCCCGCCTGTACCGCATCCAGGACCTGGTCAACTACGCCCGCCACCGCAACGCGCCGCAGACGGCGGTCTGGCCGCCCAAAGCGCTGGAGGGCTGGAATCGCTATTATCTCCTGCGCTACGACGACGGCAACGCGCTGCCCCTGGCCGTGCAGGCGCTGGAAATGAACGCGGGCCCTACGGACCTGGCGCTTTTGCCGCGCATGCCGCGCGGCCTGGCCTTCTCGCTGGAGGGCGAGGAAATGGGCGTGCTGCTGTGCGAATATGAGACGATGGTCAATCCGCGCGCGCGGGCGTTTACCCTGGGGTTTGATTTCGGTACCACCGGCACGACGGCCTACAAATGCGACGCGGCGTCCGGAACGGTGACGCCGGTATCCTTCGAGGAGGACGGCGCGCTGTTCCTGTTTGGCCGCGAGGAGGGCGCGGATGTGGCGTTGACGGCCAATCTGGTCTGCGAGCATATCGCAGCGCGCGCCACACACTTTACGCTGCTGCGCCAAAAGGGCGAGGCGGACGCGGGCGCGCTGCTGGGCGCGACCATCCCCTTTGTCACCAGCGCCGCCTTTAACCCGGAACTGGTGCGGGACGTGTCCGACGATTTGAAATGGGGAACGCTCAGCGCGGACAAGGTACGCGCCAACCTTTTCCTCGAGCAGTACCTGACGATGTGCCTGTGGCATGCCTGCCGCTGCGGCGCGGCGTCCATCAGCTGGCGGGCCTCGTATCCGCTGTCCATGCACGGCCGCCTGCAGGAGGAGTTTATCGCCAAGGTCCAGACGCTGACGGCGGGGCTGTGCACGCATTGCTACCGGATGCCCTATGAAACCTATTTCTGCTCCGAGTCGGAAGCCGTCGGCTTTATGATGATGGACAACGCCATCCAGAGCCGCTTCCTGCGCGGCGTGACCATCAACGACGAGACGGGCTTTTTCTGCCTGGACATCGGCGGAGGTTCGACGGACTTTTCGCTCTGGCAGCACCGCAGGCCGCTGATGCAGGCCTCGCTGCGCTGGGCGGGCAACGCCATCCTCTGCGAAAGCGTGACGCGCGAGAACCACGGCGAGGGCTGCGCGCCGAGGGAGGAAATCATCGACAGCTTTTTTGCCACCGGCGGGGACGGACGGCGCGACGCGCTGGCCGAGCCGCTGCGCCAGGGCCGCTTTGACGAGTTCCGCCGCGTATGGAACGTGCTGGTGGACGAAATCACAGACGCCATGAAAGGCGTGCGCCGCACCGCCGAGCCCCTGGCAGGCTATTTGAACATCGTGCGCTTTAATCTGTACATGCTCCTGTTCTTTGCCGGCCGCATGGTGGGCAAGGCGCTGGAGGCGGGCTGCCGGGTCGGCATGCAGGGCGCGCCGCTGCCGGTGTGCGTGCTGGGCAACGGCGCCAAGATGATGACGCTCCTGTACAACGACGTGGAGTGCATTCAGCGGTCCACGCCGGACGGCGGCATGGAAAGCGTCGTACAGGAGCGCTGCAACCCGGCCCGCTACGAGGAAGAGATGGGGCGTTTCCTGCGCGTGTTCAAGGCCGGCTGCGCGACGGAAGGCTTTCAAGCGGACATTAACCAGCCGTTCATGCCCAAGCAGGAGGCGGCGCGCGGCCTGGCGCTGGCGCCCGAGGCGTTTTTGTCCCGGCGCGCGCGGCAGGACCTGGCGGAGCAGGACGCATGGCCGGCGCAGAGCGCCTACGAGCGCGAGGCAAACGGCGTCGTCTGCCAGACGATGACCGACGATTTCCGCGCGCTGCTGTCGGACAGCTTTCTGGCGCTGCGCGCCGCGCTGACGACGGAAGAGGAGCTGCGCGCATTCCTTGCGTCGCTCTTCCCGCAGCCGGAGGGGGATGACCGCTACCAGGCGTCCGCCTATTTCCGGAGCATCTGGGGGCAGTGCCTGCGGCAAAACCCGGAGCCCACGCTGCCCGGCCAGCCGCTGCCGGCCCGGGATACCGTCTCCGGGCGCTTTGTCGAGGCGCTGGCGGCCATGAACCGGATGATGCGCGCCGGCCAGAGCGCGTAAGCTATCGCGGAGACGGAGGGGGTGCGAGGCGTGGACGCAACGGCATGGTGGCACCAGGAAATCGAAAGCATGCGCGCGGCGCTGGAGCGGGGCCATGCGGGCTTGCTGGCGGCGCTGTGCGTCCTGGGGGCGCTGTGCGCGCTGCTGCTTTTCCTGTGCCTGCGCCTCCGGGCCCGGGGACGCAAGGTGGAGCGGTGGCTGGAAGGAGAAATGGCGCGGCTGCATGAGGAAATCGCGCGGCTGCACGAGCAGGCGGCGCGGCTGCCCGAAACGGCAAGGGAACAGCGGCCCGGCGGCGAAGCGCAGACGCGGGGGCCGGTTCGGGCGCAGGCCGCCTCCGTGCGGCCCGCATCCCCGCCGCGCCCTGCGCCGCAGCCCAAATACACCCCGCGCGCGCCGGAAGCGCTGGTGCCGCTGCTGAACGAATGGCTTGCCGGCGAAGAGCCGTATAACTTTGTGGAAACCCTGCGCGCCATCGACCCGCGCCTGCCCCTGCAGCGCGTGACGCCGCGCGCGGGAACGGACCGGTTTGAAAAAGAAACAATGCTGGAAGACGGCGGCGACGCGCTGTTTGCCTATGTGCAGGGGGACGACGCGCTGCTGTTTCCCAACTATGGGCGCTTCAGCGCCACGCTGGACCCCAAGCCGCTGTTTGAAGGGGCGAGGTACGCGGGGCGCATTCACTCCATCGCGCGGCCGGCGCGCCTGGCGCGATGCGAGGGGGGCGCATGGAAGCTGTGCGAAAAGGGCCGCGTGCAGATGCGGCAGGGATGACGGAGGGAACATGACGATGCGAAAACATTGGGTGGCCATTGGGCTGGCGCTGGCGCTGCTGCTGAGCGCGGCGGGCGGCCACGCGCTCAGCCAGGCGGAGTATGAGGAACGGTATGCGCAGATAAGCGCCGAATACGGGCGCATCCGCTACGGGGACACCAACGAGGACATCATTCCCATCAAGGAACGCCTCAAGGAACTGGGGTATTACGCCTACAACGTCAACGACCGCTTCCACCGCACGCTGGAAATCGCGCTGCGCGTGTTTTGCCAGCAGATGGGGCTGGAGGGGGACGGACGGGAGCTGACGCCGCTTTTGCAGGCCATTTTGCGCAACGAGCCGGACCTGCCGGCCGCCATCTCGCCCCAGATTGACACCTCGCTCTATTCCTACGAGCCGGACGGGACGACCTACACGCCCTACACCTACGCGCGCCTGATGCGGGAGAGCGTGCGGGAGCAGGCGAGCGTCGGCTTCGAGGGACAGATTGTGCAGGTGGCCGGCGGCGTGGACGAGCCGTACCTTTACGCCGTGCAAATGGAGGAGGACCCCGAACAGATTGTCTATGTCTCCTACCAGCCGCTGCCGCGCACGACGGCGTTCCAGGCGGGCGACCGCGTGGCGGTGTTCGGCGTGACGCAGGGCCTGACCGCCGTTGCGCAGATGGGCACGGAGACCCAGCGCCTTTCTGTGGCCGCCGACCGGGTGGGCTTCCTGCCCTGACGGCGGAGAAGCGGAGCGCGCGGCCGGAAACGGGGGCGCGCGGCCGGGGCTTGCAATTTCTGCCGCCTTCCTTTATGATAGGGGGCGCCCGGGACCACGGGATGTAACCACAGGATTCGGAGGCAACAGGATGAGGCTTGATCATATCCGCAATTTCTGCATCATCGCCCATATCGACCATGGCAAAAGCACGCTGGCCGACCGCCTGCTGGAGGCGACGGGCGTGTTTGAAAAGCGGGAGATGGTGGACCAGATTCTGGACAGCATGGAGCTGGAGCGCGAGCGCGGCATTACCATCAAGTCCAAGGCCGTGCGCATGCAGTACCGGGCCCGCGACGGCCAGACCTACACCCTCAACCTGATAGACACCCCCGGCCATGTGGACTTTTCCTACGAGGTTTCGCGGGCGCTGGCCGCCTGCGAGGGCGCGCTGCTGGTGGTGGACGCCACGCAGGGCATCGAGGCGCAGACGCTTGCCAACGTCTATATGGCGCTGGATCATGACCTGGAGATTATCCCCGTCATCAATAAAATCGACCTGCCCTCCGCGCAGCCCGAAACGGTGCGCGCGGAAATCGAGGACGTTATCGGGCTGGACGCCTCCTACGCGCCGCTGGTCAGCGCCAAGCTGGGCACGGGCGTGGAAGACGTGCTCGAGGCGGTCGTGCAGCATATTCCGCCGCCCCGCGGGGACGAGAACAAGCCCCTGCAGGCGCTGGTGTTCGATTCGTTCTATGACAACTATCGCGGCGCTATCTGCTATGTGCGCGTGATGCAGGGGCAGGTGCGCGCGGGCACGCGCATTCGCATGATGGCCACGGGCGCTACCTTTGACGCCGTGGAAGTCGGCTCCTTCCGGCCGGGCTATGCGCCCATGGACGCTCTTTTGCCGGGCGATGTGGGCTATATCGGCGCGTCCATCAAGGACGTGCGGGATACCCGCGTGGGCGACACCATTACCGACGATGCCAACCCGGCCGACGCGCCGTTGCCCGGCTACCGCCAGGTAAACCCCATGGTATTCTGCGGAATTTATCCCGCCGACGGCGCGGACTATGAAGCCCTGCGCGACGCGCTGGAAAAGCTGCGCCTCAACGACGCCTCGCTCTCCTTCGAGCCGGAAACGTCCGCCGCGCTGGGGTATGGCTTCCGCTGCGGTTTTCTGGGCCTTTTGCACATGGAAATCATCCAGACGCGGCTGGAGCGGGAGTTTGATTTGGACCTGATTACCACCGCCCCCAGCGTCATCTATGAGCTGACCCGGACGGACGGCGCGGAAATGACCATCGACAACCCCACCAACCTGCCCGACGTCTCCCAGATTGCCGAAATGCGCGAGCCCTACGTCCTGGCGCATATCCATACGCCGCAGGAATTCGTCGGCGCGCTGATGGAGCTGTGCCAGCAGAAGCGCGGCGTTTTCCGCGACATGCAGTACGAGGGCAGCCGCGTGGTGCTCCGCTACGAGATGCCGCTCAATGAAATCATCTTTGACTTTTTCGACCAGCTCAAATCCCGCTCGCGGGGCTATGCCTCCCTGGACTATGAGCTGTGCGGCTATGAAAAGAGCGACCTGGTGAAGCTGGACATCCTTCTCAACGGCGAAATCTGCGACGCCCTGTCCATGATTGTCCATCGCGACCGGGCCTATGCCCGGGGCCGCTCCATCGCCGAAAAGCTCAAGGAAGTCATCCCGCGCCAGCAGTTTGAAATCCCCATTCAGGCAGCCATCGGCGGCAAAATCATCGCGCGCGAGACCGTCAAGGCCGTGCGCAAGGACGTGCTGGCCAAGTGCTACGGCGGCGACATCACGCGTAAAAAGAAACTGCTGGAAAAGCAGAAGGAAGGCAAGAAGCGCATGCGCCAGGTGGGCACGGTGGAGGTGCCCAGCGAGGCGTTTATGGCGGTTCTGAAGATGGACTGACGGGGGACGCATGGACGGTATCGGGCTGTATCTGCATATTCCCTTCTGCGCGCGCAAGTGCGCGTATTGCGATTTCGCCTCGTTTGCGGGCCGGGAGGACATGGCGCCCGCCGTGCTGGCGGCCATGCGCGATGAAATGCGCCGCGCGAAAGGCCTGAAAATCGCTACGGTGTACCTGGGCGGCGGCACGCCCACCTGCCTGCGCACGGAGCAGCTTCTGGGCCTGCTGGCGGAGGCGAAGGCCTGCTTTGACATAGCGCCCGGGGCGGAAGTGACCGTCGAGGCCAACCCGGGCACGGTGGATGCCGCCAAGCTGGCCGCCCTGCGCGAGGCGGGCGTAAATCGCCTGTCGCTGGGCGCGCAGGCGATGCAGGATGCGCTGCTGGAAACGCTGGGCCGTATCCATCGCTGGGCGGATGTGGAGCGCGCCGTGTCGGACGCGCGCAGCGCCGGATTTGACAACATCAGCCTGGATTTGATGTACGGCCTGCCCGGCCAGACGCCGGCGGATTTTCGCGCGTCGCTGGATGCGGCGCTGTCCCTGTCTCCGCGCCATCTTTCGCTGTACAGCCTCATCGTGGAGGAAAATACGCCATTCCATGCGCGCTATGCGGACCATCCCGAGCTTCTGCCCGGGGAGGACGCGCTGTGCGAAATGGCGGACGACGCGCTGTGGATGGCCGAATCCGCCGGCCTGCTCCGCTACGAGATTTCCAACTACGCGCAGCCGGGCTTTGCTTCGCAGCATAACCTGGGGTACTGGCTGCGCCGGGATTATCTGGGCATTGGCTGCGCCGCGCATTCGCTGCTGCATAATTTCCGGTGGGGCAACGCCGCTACGCTGGAAGGCTACCTGGCGGGAAAGCGGGACGAAGAAATCGTCGTTTCCGAGGAGGAGGCCCGTTTTGAGCGGCTGATGCTGGGATTGCGCCTGGTGGACGGCATCGCATGGGGCGAACAGGCGCTGTTTGACCAGTTCCGCCCGGCGCTGGAGAAGCTGCGCATGCGCGGGCTGATGGAATGGGACGAGGAGCGCGTGTGGCTGACGCCGCGCGGGCTGGATGTGCAAAATCGCGTGCTGGCGGAGCTGATGCCATGATTGCCCCGCGGCCTCGTGTCCGGAAAAGGCGGTGGCCCAGGCGGCTGCTGCTGACGGCGCTGGCGCTGGCGCTGCTGGCGGGCGCCGCGCTGTTTCAGGGGCTGGTGGTGCGCACCTATCAGGTCAAAAGCGCCAAGCTCGACAGCGGGGCGGAAATACGGCTGGTCGTCCTGACCGATTTGCACGGCGCTGTGTACGGCGAGCGGCAGGAACCCATTGTCAGGCGCGTGGCGCAGCTGCGGCCCGACGCCATTTGCCTGGTGGGGGACATGGTGGACGACCGCGTTTCGCCGGAAGGCACGCGCGTGCTTCTGGAACAGATTGCGGGCCTTGCGCCCACGTTTTATGTGACCGGCAGCCATGAATACTGGTCGCCGGAGCGCGAGCAAATCGTGCCGATGTTCACGCACTATGGCGTGACCGTGCTGCAAGGACAGACCGTCTCCGTTACCCTGAACGGCCAGCGCGTGGCCTTCAGCGGGCTGAACGACCCGGTCTATACCCCCAATTACGGCTACGACGTGCTCCTACGCCCCTTTGAAAACCTGGATTCGGACGCCTTTCATATCCTGCTTTCCCATCGCCCCGACCCCATAGAGACCTTTGCGCAATATGGCTTTGATCTCGTCCTCTCCGGCCACACCCACGGCGGCCAGGTGCGCGTGCCCTTTTTGCTCAACGGCCTGTACGCGCCGGATCAGGGCTGGTTTCCTCCCTATGCCGGCGGCCTGTATCAGGTGGGCGGCAGCGCCCTGGTGGTCAGTCGCGGCCTTTCCTATGACCCGCAGCTCCCCCGCGTTTTCAACCCGCCGGAGATTGTCCTGGTCCGCGTGACCGGTCCATGAAGCCGCCCGGTTTGCGTGTTCAAAAATCGTTAAAACAACATTCATACGGGAAAACTGAAAACAGGCGGTTTGACTATTGACAAAGAACGTCAAACATGCTATCCTATGCCCGTGGTTAGCACTCGACGATTGAGAGTGCTAATAACCGGAGAAAGGAGGCGGGCGAATCGTGCGGCTGGACGAACGAAAGTATCGCATATTGCAGGCCATCATCGACGACTACATCATGACGGCCATGCCGGTTGGCTCGCGGACGATTTCCAAAAAGTATGACATTGGCGGCCTCTCCTCGGCGACCATCCGGAACGAGATGAGCGACCTGGAGGAGCTGGGGTATCTGGAACAGCCGCACACCTCGGCGGGGCGCGTCCCTTCGCTCAAGGCATACCGGCTGTATGTGGAAAATCTGCTGCGCGGCGCGCATACGCTGCCGGCGGAGGAGGCGCGGGCGCTGCGCAACCACTTCGACGTGCGCGCGCGCCAGGTGGAGAACGTCATCGCCAACGCGGCGCGGGCCATTTCCGACGTCACGCGCTACACCGCGGTGGTGACCGCACCCAGACCCCGCACGCCGCGCATCCGGCGGGTGCAGCTGGTGCCGGTGAGCGAGGGCGCGGCGCTGCTGGTGCTGGTAACGGACGCGGGGACGGTGAAGGACGCGCTGATTCCGGTGGACGCGGCGATGAGCGCGGACGATTTGCATGCGGTGAGTAACCTGCTCTCCGAGCAGTTGGAAGGCGCGACGTCCGCGCAGGTGAGGGAGCGCCTTTCCGCGCTCGGGGACGTGTTCCGGGAGCACCGGCAGGTGTTCGATGAGGTGCTGGAGGCCGCCGAACACAGCAGCCCCATGGACGTGATGGTGGGCGGACGGTCGAATATCCTGCACTATCCGGAATACTCGGATACGGAGAAGGCGCGGGCGGTTTTAAGCGTGCTGGAGACGCGCGACAAGCTCCTGCGGCTGATGCAGGGCTCGCCCCAGATGACCTTCACCATCCGCATTGGCGACGAAACCGGCATGCCGGAGACGAGCGACTGCTCGGTGGTCTCCATGACCTACCGCCTCGGCGACGAGACCTCCGGCACCATCGGCGTCATCGGGCCCATGCGCATGCAGTATGCGCGCGTCATCCCGGTGCTGGATTATATGGGCAAGGCGCTCGGCGAGCTGTTGGGCGGACAGAGCGCGACGATACCCAAGGGAAAGGGAAAGAGGAAAGAAGATGCAACCGAAGGATAACAGCCCCAAGGATACCAACCCCAAGGACACCCGCCCGAACGAGACCACTCCCGAGACGCCCGAGGCGGGCGCGGGCCCCGGCGCGCAGGAGCAGAGAGACCCTGCGCAGGAGGACGCGCAGGCCCTGGCCGAAAAGCTGGCTGAAAAGCTGGCCGAAGCGGAACGGCAGCGCGACGAGTACCTGGATATGGCGCAGCGCCTGCAGGCGGAGTTTGACAACTTCCGCCGCCGCAACAACGCCGTGCGCTCGGAGGCCTGGGAGGATGGAGCGCGGGAGACGGTGGCGTTGATGCTGCCTGTGATTGACAACCTGGAGCGCGCGCTGGAGGCGGCCAAGGACAAGACGCCGCTGCGCCAAGGCGTGGAGATGGTGCACAAGCAGATGCTCGAGCTGCTGGCCAAGCGCGGCGTTACGGTCATCGACCGCGTAGGCGAGGCGTTCGATCCCGAGCTGGAAAACGCAGTCATGCAGGCGGACCCCTCCGAGGGCGAGCCGGGCACGGTTTGCACGGTGCTGCAAAAGGGCTACCGTACCGCGAACCGGATTATTCGCCATGCGGCAGTACGCGTGGTCGCGGCCGAATAGGCTGCTTCATATAGATTTTCACAGACGATTTCGGCTTTTATCAATAAGGAGGAACTATCATGAGTAAGATTATCGGCATCGACCTGGGCACCACCAACTCCTGCGTCGCCGTCATGGAAGGCGGCGAGGCGACGGTTATCCCCAACGCGGAAGGCTCCCGTACCACTCCGTCGGTCGTGGCCTTTACCAAGGACGGCGAGCGCCTGGTAGGCCAGGTCGCCAAGCGCCAGGCTGTTACCAACCCGGACCGCACCGTCATCTCCATCAAGCGCGAGATGGGCACGGCCCATAAAATCAATATCGACGGCAAGGCCTATACGCCGCAGGAAATCTCCGCGTTTATCCTGCAAAAGCTCAAGACGGACGCGGAAAGCTATCTGGGGCAGAAGGTGACCCAGGCCGTGATCACCGTGCCCGCATACTTCAACGACAGCCAGCGTCAGGCCACCAAGGATGCCGGCCGCATCGCGGGCCTGGAAGTGCTGCGCATCATCAACGAGCCGACGGCGGCCTCTCTGGCGTACGGCCTGGATAAGGAAGGCAGCCAGAAAATCCTCGTGTACGACTTGGGCGGCGGCACCTTCGACGTATCGCTGCTGGAAATCGGCGACGGCGTCTTTGAGGTGCTGGCCACCAACGGCAACACCCGCCTGGGCGGCGACGACTTTGACCAGCGCGTCATCGATTACATTGCTGAAGAGTTCAAGCGCACCGACGGCGTGGACCTGCGCAAGGACCGCATGGCACTGCAGCGTCTGAAGGAAGCGGCCGAAAAAGCCAAGATTGAGCTGTCCGGCGTCATGAGCGCCAACATCAACCTGCCCTTCATCACCGCGGACGCCAACGGCCCGCGCCATCTGGATATCACGCTCACCCGCGCCAAGTTCGACGAGCTGACGCGCGACCTGGTCGACGCGACCATCAAGCCCATGCAGCAGGCGCTCAAGGACGCCGGCCTGACCGCGTCGCAGATTGACAAGGTCATTCTCGTGGGCGGCTCTACCCGCATTCCCGCCGTGCAGGAAGCGGTCAAGCGCATCACGGGCAAGGACCCCTTCAAGGGCATCAACCCCGACGAGTGCGTGGCCGTGGGCGCGGCGATTCAGGGCGGCGTGCTGGGCGGCGAGGTCAAGGACGTGCTGCTGCTGGACGTGACGCCGCTGTCGCTGGGCATCGAGACCATGGGCGGCGTGTTCACGCGCCTGATTGACCGCAACACCACCATCCCGACCACCAAGAGCCAGATTTTCTCCACCGCCGCCGACGGACAGACCACGGTAGAAGTCCACGTCCTGCAGGGCGAGCGCGAGATGGCCGCCCACAACAAGACCCTCGGCCGCTTCCAGCTGACCGGCATCGCGCCCGCGCCGCGCGGCGTGCCGCAGATTGAAGTCACCTTCAATATCGACCGCAACGGCATCGTCAACGTCAGCGCCAAGGACCTGGGCACCGGCAACGAGCAGAAGGTGACCATTACCGCTTCGACCAACCTGACCGAAGAGGAAATCCAGCAGCGCGTCAAGGAGGCGGAACAGTACGCCGAGGAAGACCGCCGCAACAAGGAGCAGGTGGAAACCGTCAACCGCGCCGACAGCCTCATCTACGAGACGGAAAAGCAGCTCAAGGATTTGGGCGATAAGCTTTCGGCCGAAGACAAGGCAACGGTCGAGGCGGAGCTGGAGACGCTCAAAAAAGCGCGCGAAAGCAACGACGCCGGCCAGATTAAGACCGCCATGGAAGGCTTCAGCGATAAAGTCTATCAGATTTTCGGCAAGATTTATCAGCAGCAGCCGGGCCAGCAGACCCCGCCGACGGGCGACCCCGGCGCGGACGCGGGCCAGACCAACGCGGACGGCAGCGTGGACGCGGACTACGACGTGAAGTAAGCAACCCAATTCGCAGGCGAAAGGGCGCCGCCTGCCGCCGGTTCGGAGGGTCCGGGCCGTCGGCGGGGCCGGCGGCCCTTTGGCGTGCCAGCAGAAGGCGGTGTGAATTTGGCCAAGCGGGATTATTACGAGGTGCTCGGCGTATCCAAGAACGCAACGGAGGCGGAAATCAAAACCGCGTACCGGCACAAGGCAAAGGAATGCCACCCGGACCTGCACCCGGACGACAAGGCCGCCGAGGAACGGTTCAAGGAAATCAACGAGGCGTACGAGGTGCTCTCCGACGCCAACCGGCGCGCGCGCTACGACCAGTTCGGTCACGAAGGGCCGAACATGGGGGGCGCGGGCGGTTTTGACTTTGGAGGCGGCTTTGGCGGGTTCGGCGGCGTTGGCGATAGTTTCGATACGTTTTACGGCGGAGGCAGCCGGCAGACGCGCAACGGCCCCGAACGCGGGGCGGATTTGCGCTACGACGTGACCATCACGTTCGAGGAAGCCGCCTTTGGGTGCAAAAAAACCTTCAAGTTCCAGCGCAGCGAAAACTGCGAGGCGTGCCATGGGACGGGGGCCAAGGACGGGTCCTCCCTGAAAAGATGCACAGTCTGCAACGGCACGGGAACCGTGCGGACGACCACCAACTCGCTCTTTGGGTCCATGGTGACGCAGCGGCCGTGCTCCGCCTGCAACGGCACGGGCCAGGTGATTACCGAAAAATGCCCCGGGTGCGGGGGCGCGGGCCGCGTGCGCGCTACGCGCACGGCGACGGTGAACATCCCCGCCGGCATTGACAACGGCCAGGTGATCACCATGACGGGCCACGGAGAGCCGGGCCTGCGCGGCGGCCCGCCGGGGGATTTGCATGTGTACGTTGCGGTCAGGCCGCACAAGCTCTTCAAGCGGGAAGGGTACAATCTCTATTGCGAAATTCCCCTTTCCTTTACGCAGGCGGCGCTGGGGGGCACCCTGGAAATCCCCACGCTGGAAGGCCCCATGGAACACCATATCCCCGAAGGCACCCAGACGGATACCGAGTTCCGCTTTCGCGGAAAGGGCATTCAGATGCTCCGCTCCTCCGGCCGGGGCGACCTGTTCGTGCGGGTGCGCGTGGACGTCCCGCGCCGCCTGAGCGACCGGCAGAAGGAGCTGCTCAAGCAGTTCGAGGACTCCCTGACCGGGAAGGAATATGAAACGCGCAAGTCGTTCTTCGAGCGCATGCGCGACCTGTTCAGCGACGGACGAAACTGATACGCAGGGAGGGATGGGGCATGGACTGGCTGAAAGTGACCGTGCGCACCAACACGGCAGGCGCGGACATGGTCAGCGAGGCGCTGATGCGCGCGGGCGCGTCCGGCACGCTGATAGAAGACCGGATGGACGCGCAGGCAGAGCTGGAAAACCCCGCCAAGTGGGATATGGTAGACCCCGCTTTGGTCGAAGCCATGGACGAGGACGTCCTCGTGCACGCCTATCTGCCGCAGGACGCTTCGACCCTGGAGCGCGTGGCGTCGCTGCGGGCAACGCTGGAGGCGCTGACGCCGGACGCGATTGGCTTTGACGCCGGCGCGCGGACGCTCTCGGTAGAAAACGTGCGCGAAGAGGACTGGGCGGAAAACTGGAAGCGGTACTACAAGCCCTTCCGGGCAGGCCGGCGCCTGGTCGTCAAGCCGGTCTGGGAGCCCTTTGCCGCCGGGCCGGACGACAGAATCGTCGAAATCGACCCGGGCATGGCCTTTGGCAACGGAACGCATGAAACCACCTATATGTGCCTGGAACTGCTGGAAAGCTGTCTGCGGCCGGGCGATACGGTGCTGGATGTGGGCACCGGCTCGGGCATCCTGGCGCTGGCGGCCGCCCGGCTGGGCGCATCCCATGCCCTGGGCGTGGACATCGACCCGGTGGCGGTGCGCGTGGCGCGCGAAAACATCGCGCGAAACGGCCTGGAAAGCGTGGTGGAGGTGCGCCAGGGGGATTTGCTGCAGGGCCTGAACGTGCAGGCGGATGTGGTGCTTGCCAACATCATCGCCGACGCGGTCATCCTGCTCAGCGGCGCGGTGCGCGCGCATCTGAAGCAGGGCGGCGCGTTCCTGTGCTCCGGCATCATTCGCGACAGGGAAGCGGACGTGCGCGCGGCATTGCAGGCGGCGGGCTTTGCGGTGGAACGCGCAGAATACAGGGGCGAATGGGTCGCCCTGGTGGCGAGGTAAGGGCATGCATCGGTTTTATTTTGACGAAGCGAAGCGGCAGCGGGACAGCGTGCTCCTGGACGAGGCGGAGGCACGCCATGCCGTGCAGGTTCTGCGCCTGAAGAAGGGCGCGCGGGTGGTGCTGCTGGACGGACTGGGCGGCGTGTTTGAAGCGGAGCTGACCGAGGCGGGAAAGCGTGTGACCGCGCGCATTCTCCGCCAGCTGCCGGACGGGGAACCGCGCGTGCGCGTGACGCTGTACCAGGGCTTGCCCAAGTCCGACAAGCTGGAGACCATTTTGCAAAAGTGCACCGAGCTGGGCGTGCATGCGCTGCAGCCGGTGCTGTTCTCCCGCTGCGTCAAGGAACCGGGGAAAAACGCGGAAAAGAGCCTGCAGCGCCTTCGCCGCGTGGCGCGCGAGGCGGCCAAGCAGTGCGGCCGGGGCCAGGTGCCCATGGTCGGCCAGACCAAACCGCTGACGGAGCTGCTGGAGCGCATCGCCGGGCATGACAGGGTGCTGGTGCCCTGGGAGGAGGCGGCGGACACGCATATCGCCGACGCGCTGGGCAGCGAGCCGCCCCAGGAAATCGCGCTGGTCATCGGGCCGGAAGGCGGCATCACGGCGGAGGAAATCGAACAGCTGCGCGGCGTGGGCGCGCGCGTGGTCACCATGGGCCCGCGCATCCTGCGCACCGAGACGGCGGGCATGGCGGCGCTCAGCGCCATTCTGACGCTGACGGGGGATTTGTAATGGCCCCCACCGTCGCGTTCTGCACCCTGGGGTGCAAGGTCAACCAGTATGATTCGCAGGCCATGCTGGAACGCCTGGAAAGCGCGGGGTATACGGCTGCGCCTTTTTCCGCGCCCTGCGACGTATATGTGGTGAACACCTGTACGGTGACCGGCACGGGGGACAAAAAATCCCGCCAGATGATTCGCCGCGCCGCGCGCGAGCATCCCGGCGCCGCCATTGTCGTCACCGGCTGCCTGGCGCAGCGCGCGGCGCAGGAGCTTGCGGCCATGACGGGGGTGCGGCTGGTGCTGGGGACGCAGCGCCGCGGGGAAATCGCGGAGCTGCTCGCGGCCGCGCTGCGGCAGGAAGAACCCCTTATCGCCGTGGCGCCGCTGGGGCGGGATACGCCTTTTGAGGCGCTGACCGTGCGGGGCAGCGAGGGCCGCACGCGCGCCACGCTGAAAATTCAGGAGGGGTGCCAGAACGGCTGCGCCTATTGCATCATTCCCAGCGTGCGCGGGCCGGTTCGCTCCCGTCCCCTGCCGGATATCGCCTCGGAGGCCATGCGCCTGGCAGAGGCGGGCTTTGCGGAAATCGTGGTGACGGGCATTCACCTGGCCTCCTACGGCCGGGATTTCGGCGACAGTGTCGGCCTGCTGGATGCGCTGCGCGCGGTGGCGCGGACGCCCGGCGTGCGCCGTGTCCGCATTGGCTCGCTGGAGCCGGCCATCGTGACGGAGGCGTTCGCCCGGGGCCTAAAAGAGCTCCCCGCCGTTTGCCCCCATTTTACCCTCGCGCTGCAAAGCGGCAGCGATACGGTGCTGGCACGCATGGGGCGGCGCTATGATACCGCCGGGTATCGCCGCGCGGTGGAGGCGCTGCGCGCCTGCTATCCGGATGCCGCCATTGCCTCGGACATCCTTTGCGGTTTTCCGGGGGAGACGCAGGCGGAATTTGCGCAGACGCGGGATTTCCTCCGGGAGATTGGCTTTGCGCGCATTCATGTCTTTCCCTATTCGCCGCGCGAGGGAACGCGGGCGGCCCGGATGCCCGGCCAGGTACCCAAATCGGTTCGGGAGGCGCGCGCCGCGGAACTCATCGCGCTGGGCGCGCAGCTGGAGGCTGCGTACCTGTCGCGCTGGGTGGGCAGGACGTGCGAGGTGCTCTTTGAGGAAAGCCATCCGCTGGGCGCGCAGGGGTATACGGCTGAGTATGTGCACGTGGCGGCCGGCGGTACGCCGGGCCGGTTTGCGGCCGTGAAAATGGAGCGGGTAAACAATTCCATTTTGGAAGGCTCCCTTGTGCGGGAAGAAAAGGCGTGCGCTATCCGTTGAATGGATGGCAGCGTTTTCCACGGAAAGAGGTGAGGAATTTGGAAGACTGCATCTTCTGCAAAATCGTGCGCGGGGAAATCCCGACGAAGAAGGTGTACGAGGATGAACGCGTGCTGGCGTTTTACGACGTGGCGCCC
>ENA-UOIW01000619-UOIW01000619.1-human-gut-metagenome-genome-assembly--contig:-P58-NODE-619-length-26784-cov-5.326499_pt1 | contig 26784 bp, 25 predicted proteins | sample MGYA00242334_ERZ723881 | MGnify/ENA metagenome assembly ERZ723881 | reverse complement strand
TTTCCGACGCTTTTGACCATTTTTGCACAACTCCCTGTACGGATATCTTCTGACGCGCCATGGCGCAGGGCCTCTCCGCCTGCCGGCGCCGTCTCTTCCGCCGCCGCCCCCGACCCGTCGCGCACCCTTGCGGCGTCCGGAAAATCAGCCGCATACGCCTGCCTGCCCAGCGCCCGAAATGGTGTCCCGTGATACAATTTCGGGCGCTGTTTTCTGTCCTTGTGCCATCAATATAATGGACAAAACGCTCTCCCGGAACATCGGCATATCGCCTGGATGCGTACTATAATAGATGGCAAAAGGAGTGTATGCATCATGAGCAATCAATTTCCAACCCTGTTCAGCCCCTGCAAAATCGGCAACGTGGAAATCAAAAACCGCATCTGCAAGGCGCCGCAGACCACCGGCCTGAGCCACATGGACGGCACTGTGTCGGAGCGTTTGGTGCGCTGCTACGAAGACCTGGCCAAGGGCGAGGTGGGCATGATCATCGTGGAGTATGCCTATGTGGACCGGAAATTCAGCAAATCCGCGTCCAATCAGCTGGGCATCTGCGACGATGAGTTTATGGTCGGCCTGGGCTGGCTGGCGGACACCATCAAAAACAACGACTGCGTGCCCTGCATCCAGATTGAGCATTGCGGCCGCCAGCGTTTTTTGGGGCCGCCCATGAAATCCGCCTCTTCCAACCCGTGGCCGCTGATGTATGAGCGGTACGGGCAGGCCGCCATTCCGGAGGAGCTGACCATCGCCGAGATTCATCAGCTCGTGGAGGACTTTGGCAAGGCCGCGTGGCGCGCCAAAACGGCCGGGTTCCAGGTGGTGGAAATTCATGGCGCTCATGGCTACCTGATTACCAACTTCCTCTCCCCCTTTACCAACCAGCGCACCGATTGGTTCGGCGGCAGCAGGGAAAACCGCTTCCGCTTCCTCGAAATGGTCTTCAAGCGCTGCAAGGAGTACGTGGGCGAAGATTTCCCCGTCATCGTGCGCCTGAGCGGGACGGACTACGAGCCCAACGGCATGACCATTGAGGACACCATTTACTATGCGAAGCGTCTGGAGGAATTGGGCTGCGCCGCCATCGACGTCAGCGGCGGCGACCACCACCAGATGGTGCATCAGGTGACGCCCATGCAGCTTTCCAGGGGCCACAACGTCTGGGCTGCCGAGGCCATCAAAAAGGAAGTCTCCATCCCCGTATTCGCCACCGGCTCCATCACCCTGCCGGATTACGCCGAGGAAATCCTCGCCAGCGGCAAGGCCGACTTTATCAGCATGGGCCGTCCCCTCCTGGCCGCCCCCTATTGGGCGAAAAAGGCCATGGAAGGCCGTCCCGAGGATATCGCCCCCTGCATCCGCTGCAACGAGGGCTGCCTCGACCGGGGCAATCACCTGGGCAAGTCCATCAACTGCACGATGAACCCCACGCTCGGCTTTGAAGACGCGCTGGCTATCCGTCCCGCGCAGACGCCGAAAAAGGTGGCGGTGGTCGGCGGCGGCCCGGCCGGCCTGAAGGCGGCCGACACGCTGGCGCTTCGCGGCCACCAGGTCACCCTCTTTGAAAAAAGACCGCAGGGCGCCTATCGCCCCGAGGCCTCCTATCCGGAATTCAAGGCCGACATCCGCGACGCGCTGCGGTATCTGACGACGCAGGTCAAAAAGCGGGGCATCGCCATTGTAGAGAAGGCGGCCACCGCCGAGGACCTGAAAGACTTCGACGCCGTGGTGCTCGCCGCGGGCGCCTCCCCGGTCCGGCTTCCCGTTCCCGGCAGCGACCGCGACCATGTGATGCCGGCGGTCGATATACTCACCGCCGAGGCAAAGCAGCCCGCCGGCAGGCTGGTTGTCGTGGGCGGCGGACTCATCGGCACGGAAACGGCGGTGCTGCTCAGCCAGGTCGAAGGCAATCAGGTGACCATCGTCGAAATGCTCCCGGAGATCATGCGGGAATGCAGCGATTGCGACCGGATTGTCTACAGCGATATGATTCGCGAAAACGGCATCCGGGTGCTCACGTCCACGCAGGTTCGGGAAATCAGCGATGCGGGCGTCGTCGTGGAAAAACAGGGACGCCAGGAGACCATCCCGGCGGACTATGTCCTGGTCGCCGTGGGCATGAAGCCGAACAACGACCTGTATCAGGCGCTGAAGGCCATGGGCAAACGCGTCTATAACGTGGGCGACAGCCTGCAAACCGGCAAGATTTACGATGCGATTCATACCGGGTATAAGGCGGCGCTGAAAATCTGAGGGAACATCTTCTTGGGCTGTTTCTGGGGTCAGGCGCTTTCCCTGCGGGACAGGCGTCTGACCTTCCTGTCTTACGCAAAAAAGGAGTGATATCCGTGCGCGATACCCCCATCGACTACCTGTGGTCGTTTGTCATCGGCGGCCTGCTGTGCGCGGCGGCGCAGGGCATCTTCGAGCTGCTGCTGCTGGCCGGCGTTGACTATTCTCTGTCGATTACCCTCATGCTGGCGATTGCCGCGTTTCTCAGCGGCATTTTCACCGTGCTGGAGCAATACCAGAAGCTGGAAGGGCTCGGCGGCTTCGGCGCCATGCTCCCCTTCACCGGGTTTTCCGCGGCCATCGTGGAATTTTCCGCAGCCGCGCTGGACGAGGGAAAGTCCGCCTGGCGCGCCTGCTACCTGGGGCTCCGGTCGGGATTCATCATCTTCGGCGTGGGCCTTCCCTTCGCCCTGCTCGTCGCCCTGCTTCAAAGCATGCTATGAAAGGGGAGCCAGAATCCTATGACGTATCTACAGGCGTTTTTGCTCGGCGGCGCCCTGTGCCTGCTGACCCAGCTGCTGTTCCGGACCACCAAACGCGCCATTGTCACCGTCCTGACCCTGGCGTACTGCATCGGAATCCTGATGACCGCCATGGGATGGATGGCGCCCCTGTCCGACTTTGGCCAGTGCGGGATGTATCTGCTCCTGATTGGCGGAGGCGAGGCGGCCTATTGGGGCATGGTCTCCCTGCTGCAGGGGAATCCCTCCGACATCCTGCGCTATTTGGCGCTGGTGGTATTCTGCTTCGCCATCGGCATCGGCGGCGGCTTTTTGCTGCACGGCAAGCGGAAAAGGAAAATCGCCCCGAAACCATAGCCCCCGCCCCGGGGCGCTGTCAGCGGAAAGACACGTACTTTCCCCGGAGCGCCGAAAGCCCGGCGTGGTCCACGATGCGAAACCCCACGCCCTCGCTGACGATGACGCCCGCCTGCTTCAGGGCCCTGCATACCCGCGCAATGCTTGAGCGGGAGCAGTTGACCGCCTCGGCGATATCCCGCTGGCTGAGCGGCACGCGGCTGTTGTCCTCTTCTCCCCAGTTGATGCGCAGAAAGTCAATCGTGCGGACAAAGACATTGTTCACGCTCTGGCTCTGCGCATCATGGCAGAGCTGGCGGACGATTTTGCAGTAATAGCGGGTCAGCTCCACCGCAAACTCCGGGTTTTCATGAATCATGGTTTCCAGCGTCCGTCCGTCAAAGGGCATCACCCAAGCGTCCGTCATGCATTCTATCGTCACCAGGGACGTCTGCTCCGGCGAAAAATGGTCCAGGCCGAATATCGTGTCCTTCTCCAGAAAGGCCACAATCCGGTCGTTTCCTTCGCAGTTGTTCACATACACTTTCATCCGGCCGCTGCACAGATAGTACATCCAGCCCCTTGCTTCATGGCATTTGCACAGCTGCATGCCCTTGGGCACCTTCATCGGCGGAGGGCAGTGCCGCTCGAACATTTTTTTGTACTTGCGAAATTCCCCGGTAAAGAAATAGCGAACGCCGGTATCGTCCCGCTGGTTTTTCATGCCGCTCCCCCTCCCGTGTCTCCCTATTCCCGAACCGTACACATGAAATTGTAAAACAAGTTGTGCGATTCGTAAAGCGTTTCTCGCGGCCATTTCATCGTCCGGCAGCGGCCGACCGGAAAGCGCGCGGCATGCTGCCGGTGCGCGCATGCCTTCCCCCGCGTGCGCAGGGCAGGCGAAACGCGCGGCGGTGCTTTTTCCCCCCATGCCGCATGCCGACCCGGCGCATGGGGCGCTGTGTACGGGCATGCCCAGCCAACCCTCCCGCACAAACCCCGCACCGGAGATTGGCATGGGCGCCGTTGAAGCAACCCGCGAACACAGACGGCCGGATTCCCTGCCGGACGCCGCAAGGGGTTCATCACGTCCGGTAACAGGCCGCGCCGTCCTTTTTCGACAAGCTGCGCATACATATACACGGTTTCATCGCTTGCCGGTCTGAATAAAAACTTTCATAGCCCATATTTCACAATCGCCGTTTGCGCAGATAGATTTCTCGGACAATCACTGCGACAAATATGATGATGGCCAAATATTTTATCGTTGTCATCATTCTTGCCATAACAGCGAAGGCCATAACGGGTTGTTCGTAAGTGGTAATCACGCCAATCATGGCAAGATTTTCAAGCCAATCCGAAAGGCAGGACACCAATCCCAGTGTACATGCCAACCCATACCGTTTCTCCCCGCCAGCGTTCTTCTTCATCAGATACAGCGTAAGGGAAGTTAGAAAATTGGCTCCTAGCAGCGGAACGAGCAAGTCCAGGCTGAGCGCACTTTTGATATATAAGCTGCGCCCAGCAGCCCCATATCCTTCTGCCATTTCAAAAAGATCGTCTGGAAGAAAGCCCAATTTCGTTTCCATGTACGGATAGCCATTTGCCATATCGAGAAAATAGCCCATGAACACAAAAATCATAAAAAGGCCTATCAGGCCAACCAGAATCAGCGAGATCAGAACATACCGCTTGCTAATTTTATTTGCTATCTTTCTTATCATTTTATCTCCTTATGGGGCGCTGCCTAATCGCGCCGGTTTCCTTGTCTGCCGATTGATGGCGGTTTGACGGTTTCGGGGGATGATATCGTCGCGGTTGCGAAGTGCCCGTCCGGCGCGCAGGCCATGCATCGCCCGGCACGGACTAAGAAAGGCCGCCTTGCCGCATAAACCGCGATACTTCTGCGGCAAAGGGAATCGATCGCCCCGCGCCGGGACGGCTGACCGCAAGGGACGCTGCGTGCGCCGCCAGGCAAAGCGCTTCCCGCGCCGGGCTTCCGCTCAGGATGGCATGGAGAAAGTATCCCGTGAAGGTATCTCCCGCCGCGGTGGTATCCACGACAGGAACGGGAATGACGGGCTGATGGAAGCGCTGCACGCCGTCGGCGTATAGGGAGCCGTCGCCGCCCAGCGTCAGTACGACATGCGCCCGTGGATAGCGATGCAGCAACGCGCGCAGCATATCCTCCGGGACGGCTTTGCCCGTCAGATCGCGCCCTTCGATTTCGTTGAGGATGAACCAATCCACCAGTTCCAGCGGCCAGGAAAGCAGCGCGTCGGACATGGGAGAAGGGTTCAGGACGACACGGATTCCCCGGGCTGCCGCCCTGCGGATGATGGTATCTCCCCGGCTGATTTCGTTTTGCAGGAGCAGGTAGTCGCCGGGCGCGTAATGCGCCAGCACGGCGTCAATCCTGTCGGGCGTGACGGCCTGATTCGCCCCGCCGAAAAGAACGATGCTGTTATTTCCCAAGGCGTCCACCTGAATCATGGCGTGGCCCGTGGGCATATCCAGCACGGCCAAATCGGCGGTGTCTATGCCCAGCCCATCCAGATAGGCCTTCAGGAACAGGCCGTCCTCTCCAATGGCCCCGGCAAAGCTGACCTCTTGTCCCGCTTTTGCCAGAGCGGTGGCCTGATTGAGGCCCTTGCCGCCTTCGCAGCGGCTGTATCCCGTAGAGGACAGCGTTTCCCCCTCGCGGACCAGATGGGGCATATGGTACACATGGTCAATATTGGCAGAACCAAAGACGAGCAGCTTCATTTCGATGCACCATGCAGCCGCAAGACATCCGCATTTCGCCGGCGCAGCCCTATGCAGACAAGCGGCCGCCTCTCCTGTTCAAAATCTCTTTTCTGGCAATGCCCATAGGAAAGGTTACACCCAATCCGGTCACAGGTCAACCCCGCCGGAGCCGGAAAGGGCCGGACCCTGGAAACTGCCCAGGCGTGCGAACATATCGGTAAAAATGGCGTTGCGGTTTTGCCACTGCACCACGCGCATCCCATGTCCACTGGCGTCTGGCTGCCAGCAAAGGTCGTCAGTCAGGCGGGGACAGCGCTCCCATGTGCTGCGCGACCAGGTTTCCTCTATCAGCAAAGCTGCGGCGCCCACGTCCCACAGCGCCTTTCCGTACCCTGCATGGGTGGGGCTGTAGGCTTCCAGAAGCCGAATCAGCGCGTCACACAGCGCGTTTTTGCCGCCAAGAATGGCGCGCAGCTCATGCACGGTTGTAATCAGGTGGGAGGTCACGCCCAGGCAGGGCACGAGCCAGAGGGGCACGCCGCTTTCCAGCACGATGCGCGCTGCGGCCGGGTCTTCCCTGAGGTTGAACTCGCGGGTGTGCGGCCAATACAGGGCGTGCCCTCCCAGCCACACCACCACGATTTTGCTCACGATTTCCGGGGCCAGCAACAGCGCGCTGGCCACGTTGGTGATTGCGCCGATGGCCACGACGTACAGCGGCTTGTCCTCCGGGCGCGCCATGGCCCGCGCAATCAGGTCGCGCACGGCAGGGCTGTCTACGGGCCGGCTTCCGGTCTCTTGCAGAAATCGTCCGGCGCCCTTGTATACCAAGCCGTCCGTCGGGCGATGCATCATGCCCAACAGACGAAGGATCTCGTCGTAGCTCTGCTCCATGCCGTCCCGGGCGTCGACGGAGCGCTCGTTTTGAAAGGGAGCGGCATAGATTGCCTGCAGGTTGACCCTTTCCGGGCACAGCAGCAGATACGTCAGCGCAAACTGGTCATCCACTTCGTTGCGGGTATCCGTATCCAGCACCATGTCCACCCTGTTTGCAGGAAACTGCAGCCTTTTCCGGCGTTGTTCATCTGTCAATGCAGGCCATTGCATGTGCGTTCCTCCCGTTCATTCTTCATTGGTTGCAAAGCGGATGACGTTCCAGCTTGCCGCAGGCAGCAGTATGCAGCCATCTTCCATGGTCACCGGCTGCCTCCGGGGGCTGACTTCCTCCGGGTTTTCCTCGGTGTTGACGGCCGCCAAACTGTCATGGTGGAACACCTGATGAAATTCCCCCTGCAGGCGGCCAAAGGCGCGCATGTCCAACGTCAGCTTCACAGGCTCTGTCAGATGGCGGTTGGCGGCAAAAATCGTCACATATCCTGTCTCGTCCCATACCGCGGCGGCATCGACCGTCGGTACGTCGTTGAAGCGTTTGGTATCATATTTGTCCGAGGTGATAAGGGGCAGCAGGCTCTTGCCCCGGCCGTACCGGCTGGCATCCCACAGCGGATAGAAGATAGTCTGCGCCCACGCGCCGCCCATTTTTCTTGTCATGATGGGCGCGATGACATTGACCAGCTGGGCCATGCAGCCGATTTTCAACCTGTCCGCATGGCGAATCATGCAGATGAGCATCAGACCCACCAACAACGCATCTTCAAAGTTGTAAACATCCTCGAGCAGGGGCACGGCCGTCTCCCAGGGGTGCTCCTTTTGCAGCTCCCTCCCCCGCTTGCCGGAGTGACACCAGACATTCCATTCATCCAGGGATAGATGCACCGTTTTGCGGGCGCGCTTTTTGCCCTTGACCGCATCGCAGACGGAAGCGACGGTATGGATAAAATCATCCAGGTCCATCGTAGAGGCCCAGAAATCAGACGTATCGTCGCAGGGTTTGTTATAGTAGCGGTGGATGCCGATGTAGTCCACGCGGTCGTAGCATTCCGTCAGCACATCATATTCCCACTGGCCGTACGTGCTGATGTCTGGGCGCGAGGAGCCATTGACCAGTGTTTCAATGGTCGGATCCACCTTTTTCATGACTTTGGAGGCTTCATTGGCAAGCCTGCCATATTCGACGGCGGGCTTTGCGCCGGTTTGCCAGGGACCGTCCATCTCGTTTCCCAGGCACCAGAGCTTGATGCGAAAGGGGTTGTGCGCACCGTTGGCAATGCGCAGGTCGGAAAGATAGGTGCCGGAAGGATGGTTGCAATATTCCACCACATTCTGCGCATCCAGCACTCCGCGCGTGCCCAGATTCACCGTATACAGAATGTCCGTATGGGCTTTCTTCGCCCAATCGACAAATTCATGCAGCCCAAAGGTATTCGGCTCCGTGGAGGTCCAGGCCACATCCAGACGGCTTGGGCGCATATGGACAGGGCCGATGGAATCCTCCCATCGGAATCCGGAGACATAGTTCCCGCCGGGATAGCGCACCACCGGCACGTTCAGGCGGCGCACCAGCGCCAGCGTATCCCTGCGGAAGCCTTGCTCGTCCGCCATAGGGTGCCCCGGTTCATAGATACCGGTATAGACACACCGCCCCAAATGCTCCACAAAGGAACCATACAGCCGCTTATCCACCTGCGAGATGACATAATCTTTATCCAGAATCAGCCTTGCACTTAACATATATACCCCCCGCTTCTGCTCATTTCAGGCTGAATGCCATTTCGGCTTGTTCCATTCCGTCCGCCCGGGCCATCAAGCGGATTGCGCCGGCTTCGCGCTTCGTCCGCACATAAACGGCGCATAGTCCCGCAAACAGTTTTCGCCTCGGCAGCGCATCCACCTCATGGCTGGTGGGGTCGCCATTGGCGCAGCCCTGGATGACGCCCTGCCCCTCGATGGTAAAGCAAACCGCCGCATCCGCCTGTGGTACCCAGTTTCCCGCGTCGTCTACGGCGCGCACCTCCACCATAACGGTATCTGCGCCGTCGGCGTGCAGCTCGTGCCTGTCCGCGCAGAGAACCAGCCGACAGGGTTTCCCGGCCGTTATGACGACGTCCTCGGCCACAGGGTTCCCTTCGGCATAGGCAACGGCAGCCAGCGAGCCGGGCGCAAAGGGGATATCCCAGATGAGCTGCCGGTATACATCCGAAGTCTTTTTGCCCAGCGAGCGGCCGTTTAACAGCAACTCCACCGCGTCGCAGTTGGTCACCGTGTATACAGTGACGGTATCGTCCTCCTGATGATTCCAGTGTGCCAAGAGCTTTACAAACGGTTTCCTGTCCAGGAAGGCCTTCATGTAGTAATAGCCGCCCTTGGGATAGCCGCAGCTGTCCATCAGCCCAAATTGGCTGCTCACCGCCGGCCAGCCGCCCAGCATGGCCTCCCCGCGGTAATCAAAACCGCACCAGATAAACAGGCCGGCCACATACGGCTTGGGCGCAATGGCGGCAAAGGTATCCCGAATGGAATCGAAAATTTCCAGATGTTCGCTGTCTGTGCAGGCAATCATTCGCCTGTCCCGGTCGGTTACATACTGGCCGCGCGTGCCAAAGACGGCGGCGTTCTCCGAGCCAATCAGCGGGTGATGGGGATGCAGCAAATGGTATTCCTCCAGCGTATCCAGTTCGTAGTTGATGCCGGCAACATCCATCCACTGCGCCGCCCCCTCTTCGCCGAACACCGTACGCCTGTTCATCGCGCCGGTCAGCAGTCGGGTATCATCCATGTCCCGCAGGGCCTGGGCCATGCGGCGGTAGATACGCCCGCCCTCCGCCAGGCCGCCCAGAGGCTCCTCGTTGCAAAGCGAGTAAAATACCACGCTGGGATGATTGCGGGCCCGCAGCACCATGGCCCGCAGATAGCCCAGGAATTCCTCGCCCGTTTCGAAATGGCGGTTTTCTTCCATGACAAGAATCCCTAGGCGATCGCATACGTCCAGCAGCGTCTCCTGATGCGGATGATGCACGCAGCGCATGGCATTGATGCCTATCTCCTGCAGCTTTTGCATGCGCATGGCAATGATGCTGTCCGGCAGCGCGATACCCATGCCCCCGTGTCCCTGATGGCAGCACACGCCGTGCACCTTCACCACCCGACCGTTCAGCAGGAAGCCCCGCTCTGCATGTACGGCAACGGTACGGAATCCGTGCACCGTTTCCGCCTCGTCCCGCCGGCCTTCGCTTTCCACCGCCGCCCGCACCGTGTACAGGGCGGGATCGTTCACATCCCACAGATGTGGATGGTCCACCACGAAGCGAAAATCCACCACAGTCTGCCCGTTGGCAGGAGCGACGCCTTCTGCGCTATCCGTTGCCACGACATGCCCCTGTGCATCATGCAGCGTCAGCGTTGCTGAGAATACGGCGGGCAAATAACCGATGTTCTCTACGGTCAATTCCCCTTTGGCCAGCCAACGTCCGTCCTCCTGAGGGGCGCTTTTCAGCCATATGCCCTGATGCGCCACATGGGTTGCTTCTTTTATATACAAATGGACGTGTCGGGAAATGCCGGCGCCCTCATATGCCCATAGCTCAATATCGCCTCTGTCTACAAAAATCGCCAGCGTGTTGGGCGCATCCATGGAAACCCGGTCCGTCACATCGACGGTAATGGGGGTATAGCTGCTGAAATGCCGCCGAATCAGCGAGCCGTTCAGATAGATTTCCGCCTCTCCGGCAATGCCGTCAAAATTCAGCAAAATCTGCTTATCCCGGCAGCTTTCCTCCAGCAGGAACTGTTTTCGATACCAGGCCGTGCCTCGCCGGACATGCCCTTGGGCCGACAGCGCAGCTTCGTCAAAGGGAACCTCCACCAGCCAGTCGTGTGGCAAATCCAGTTTGCGCCAGCCCGATACATCCCATCCGTCCAGCGCATAGGGGCAGCGCTGCCCCGCCTTGGTGGTCTTGTACGTATAGTGAGCCCCGGTATACCGGTCCTTCAGCCGCGGCAACTCTCGCGTAAAGTACCAGTCGAAATCAAACAGGTGTTGGCGACGGTTTCCGCTGTATTGTTCCACGGTTTGCTCCTTTGCGTGTTTCTGCGTGAATGGTTGACATGGGTTGTAGTGTTTTGTATAATGCAATCAAATCATGCAAAACCGTTCAACTTTGTTCATGAATCTGCTCCATGAGGCGCAGCATGCCGCGCCATACGTCATATTCTCCTGCCCGGGCCGTGCAGCCCAGCGCCTGACAGACGCTCTGGCGCAGCGCGGGGTTTTGACTGACGGCGCCGCCGGAAAAGGCCACGTTTTCCGGCAGAAACCCGAGGCAAGCCGCCGCCTTTGCATAGGCATCGGCGAAGGTTGCATAATAGGCCCCCAGCATCTGCGGCGCAGGCCGGCTGAGGATGTCCCACAAATCCCGGGCCTGCCCGGCTTCCTGCGGGTGTTTCAAATACTCCCATACCGCGCCGGCTGCCGGCTCCTGCCCGGAAATATCGCGAACGGCTGCGCGCAGCAGGGCTTCCAGCCCCGCCATATGACGGCCTCCCGGCAGGCCGGAAACGGTACGCAGATACATGCCGGGTGTCAGCCAGGGGCGATTTTCCCATGCGCCGACCTCCCAGGCGTTTGTCAGGACGCCCATCAGGCCTGCCGTACCTACGCTGATATGGAGGGTTTTCTCCGGCGTCAGGGAGGCGCCGGCGGCGCATGCCTGCTGGTCGCCCCAATCCGCATACACTGCCACGCCGCCCCATTTGCCCACAGGCTCCAGGCCTGTCACAATGCGGGGGAAGCGCAGGCTGTCTAGGCCGGCCGCCCGAATCAGCGGATGGTTCCAGCCGCCGTTGCAAATATCTGCCAGGCCGCTGGGCGCGGCGTTGGTCATGTGGCATACATGCTCTCCGGTCAACCGGCCAATCAGGTAGCCGCCCAGGGTACAAAAGCGCGCCCCCTGCGGCAAACGCTCCCCCTCTATGCCGCGGCCAAGCAAGGCGCACAGGGCAAGGTTCGCCTTCATGAGCACGCCGGAGGGCTGCGCCGCTTCTTTGCCGAGCCTGCGGATGATTTCCGCCAGATGTTTGCGCCCCAGGCCGTCACGCCAGGAGATATAGGGTGTCACAGGGCGAAAATCCTCGTCCGTCAAAATGCAGCCGTGCATCTGCGTGGAAATGAGCAGGCCCTCCGCATCCGGCGCGTCCAGGCCCTTCAGCAGGGCCAGCACTTGGTCAAAATATGCAGTTGCGTCCACCTCATATCGTTCGCCGCCCACCAGAAGCGGCGACGGGATGGGAAGCCGGGATTCCCGAATGACCTGCGCGTCATCCAGATAAGCCGCCTTCGTCCAGGTGGAGCCCATGTCCAATGCCAGACACCGCATGCTGTGCTCTCCTTTTCATCATGATACAGCAGGGAGGTTTTCTATGTTGACCATTGATCGCCAGCGGGCCGTGTTGGAGTACATCCAGGAACACCACTCCGCTACCGTGACGGAAATGAGCAAACGCTTCTTCATCAGCGAAACGTCCATTCGCCGTGACTTGGCACGGCTGGAAAAGGCCGGTTTGATTCGCAAGACCTACGGCGGCGCGGTTCTTGTGGACGGCAACAACGAGGTGCTTTCCCTGGTGGCCCGTCAGCAAGTCGAATCCGAAAGCAAAATCGCCATCGCCAGGAAGGCGGCCGCGCTGGTTTCCAACGGTCAGATCATCTTTATGGATTCCAGCAGCACAGTGCTGTCCATGGTGCCCTTTCTGTCTCACCTGCAGAACCTGTCCATCATCACTACCAGCCTAAAAACCGCCGCCATGCTCATGGACTATCCGCAGTTGAAGGTGTACATCGTCGGCGGATTGCTGAACCCCCGTACATTCTCCATCAGCGGCTCGCTTACCTGCCAGATGCTTGGCGATATGTATGCGAACATGTTTTTCGTCAGCCCACGCGGCGTGGATGAATCGGGCACCGTTTTCCTGACGGACGAGGAAGAAGCCGCCACCCGCCGCATGATGATGAAGCATTCCAACAGGAACATTCTGCTGTGCAGCACCAGCAAGCTGGGGCAGCGCAGCGCCTTTTGCATGTGCAACCTGCAGGACATCAACGGCATTGTGTGCGAGGCGGCCCCGGCGCCGCAATGGCTTGAGCTGTTTGAGAAATCGGAATTGCAAGTGTACTGACTTCCGGGAAGAATCCGGGAGGGAAGAAGGAGGTTTTCCTTCTTCCCTCCGGATGGTATGCCGGCCCGTGTGTCAGCGCACTGTCAGTTGCTGCGGGAGTCCCAGTACTCGTTAATCTCTTCGGTCCAGATGGCTCCGCCTTGCTCGTTCCATTCCTGGACGAATTGCTCGAAGGTCGCGTCAAAGTCGATGTCCGCATTGCAAATGAGTTCTGCGGTGTAGGTGGTAATCAGCTTGCCAATGGTGGAGCCGAAATCCGGGTAGCTCTCGGTGGTGGGCATCACGGGGGAGGGCTCGACGGCAGCGCTAATGACGGCGCGCTCGTCGTCATAGTCAGAGGAGAAAGAAGCGCCAAAGTAGGACAGACGATGCACCCAGGCGTAGGAACCGCGGCCCAGTTCAGCCAGGTTCGTATCCTCGGTCACCAAATCCACAATGTTGCCCTCCTCGTCATACTCCCAATGGGTGCCTTCAATGCCGTACTGCACCAGCATCATGCCTTCCTCGGTGGCCAGGTAGTTGAGCAGCTTGATAACGTTGTCCGCATGTTCCGCCCCATCAAATACCACAAATTGGATGGTCTGGTTGACGGTACGCATGTGGGCCTCGCCATTTTCGTCCCGGAAGGGAGGCACCACGGCCAACTCGGCTTCGGGCACGGCCTTGTACAAATCCGCAGTCCAGCTGGAAATCGCCGGATCCAGAATGTCGGTGGAGTAGTCCCAGGCGCCATACACATTGGTGTACAGTTTGTCCAGGAACTGATCGCGGTTGGTCAGCAGATAGTCGGGCTCCATCAGGCCGTCCTGATACAGTTTGCGCAGCTGAGCCATGGCGTTCTTATAGCCGGGCATGTTGACATAGTAGACCAGATCGCCATCCACTTCGTTCCAGCCCTTCTGGAAGCCGTTCTCGGAGAACACATATTCGCTCAGGCAGTTTTGGAAGTAGGAGATGGTGCCGCCATGGCCGCCGATGGCGCCGGGCGTATCGGTCAGCAGGGCCACGTTCTCCTGAAATGCCTTCATGGTGTTGTAGTACTCTTCAAAGCAGGTGGGCATGGCCAGTCCCAGCTTGTCCAGCCAATCCTGGCGAATCATAACACAGTAGGTGGAGCCATCCTCCAACACGCGGCAGGGAATGCCCCACTTCTGGCCGTCGCCATAATCGTAGTAGGCGGTATCGGGGCGAGTGACCTGAATGTTGGGGCCGTACTGGGCAATCAGCTCGTCCACCGGCTGAATGATTTTATCTTCAATCAGCTCAATGAACTCATTGGGATAGCTGGACCACCACACCTCCATACCGTCCGGGTACTCTCCGCTGGCAAAGAGCAGCTTGCACTGCTGGGCATAGCCGTCGGTAGGCCACAGCTCCCATTCGATGTCCAAACCGGTGCGGGCTTCCAATTCCTTGAAGATGATGTTGTCGTTGTCGACGGCGTCGCCCAGGTTACGGGCGATAATATGGACCTTGTTGTCCTCGTCCGCCATACCGGAAACGGGAAGCAGAGACAGCGCAAATATCGCGCAGAGCAGAAGGGGAATGAGTTTCTTCATGGCTTCAGTCTCCTTTTCTGATTATTTGATCGGACGATATCTCGCCCGCATCAACCTTTCACAGCGCCCACCATGACGCCCTTGACGAAGTACCGCTGGATGAAGGGATAAATGCACAGCACCGGCACCACCGACACGAACACTACGGCCATTTGCACCGTGCGGCTGGAGGTTTTCATGCCGGCCTGGCCATCGGTGCCGCCGCCCAGAATATCCGGCTGTGCATTGATGAGCACCTGCTTGAGAAACACCTGCAGCACCCAGTTTTCGCGCCGGTTGCAGTAAATCAGCGCGCTGAAATACATGTTCCAGTAACCCACGCCATAGAACAGGGCAATGGTGGCAATGCCCGCCAGCGACAAGGGCAACACAATGCGCAGCAGGATGGTATAGGTGCCTGCGCCCTCAATCATGGCAGATTCTTCCAGGCTGTCCGGGATGGAGGTGAAGAAATTGCGCAGGATGAACACATTGTAGCTGCTGACCGTGCCGCTGAGGATCAGCGACCAGAGGTTATTGAGCAACCCAAAGGAGCGGATGTTGAGGTAGGCGGGAATCATGCCGCCGGAAAAGAGCATCGGAATGAGGAAAAAGTACGTGGCAAATTTATATCCCTTGGGCTTGCGGGAAAGGCCATAGGCCGCGCCAATCGTCAGGACCATGCTGATCAATACGCCAAAGAACATCACATACAGCGTATTGCCATAAATGGAAATAATATCGGGGGTGTTGAGCACATACTCATAGCCGCTCATGTCAAAGCCCTGAGGCCAGAGGATTATCTGCTTGCCCACCAGGGCCATGTTGTCGCTCATGGAGACGCACAGCACATACCACATGGGGTAAAGCATCACCAGGCCCAGCACGGTGACGATAAGATAGATGACCGCACGGCCCGGAGACATGCGGTTATTGGGGGCGTGTTTCCTCCTGGTCATCTTTACAGCACCTCCTGATCAAACCGCCTGGAGATTTGATTGGCAGTCATCACGAATATCAGGCCAATGACCGATTGGAGCAAGTCCGCCGCCGTGCCCACGGCATATTTGTTATCGCCAAAGGAAATACGGTACACAAAGGTGTCCAGCACCTCGCTGGCCTTGTATACCAAATCGTTTTGCAGCACGAAAATCTGGTCAAAGCCTGCATTGAGAATGCCGCCCATGCGCAGCACCAGCATGGTCATGATGGTGGGCAGCAGGCAGGGCAGCGTGATGTACCAGACCTGCTGCCGGCGGGACGCTCCGTCTACCACGGCGGCCTCATACAAAGACGCGTCAATGCCGGCCAGCGATGCCATGTAGACGATGGTTCCCCACCCCACGCCCTTCCAGATGTCGGAAACCACCAGCATGATACGAAAGCCCGCAGGCTCGATCATGAAGGTCAGGCGTTCGCCGCCCAGGGCCACGCTCAGCTGGGAAAAGATGCCGCCCTCGGGGGCGAAGAAAGTGGTGATCAGACCGCCCACCACCACCCACGAAAGAAAGTGGGGCAGATACATCACCGTCTGCAGGGTGCGCTTGTAGGCGTTGGAGCGCACCTCGTTGAGCATCAGGGCCACGATGATGGGGGCGGGAAAGCCCGCAAGGATTTTCATCAGGCTGATAATGACGGTATTGGCAATCACGGTGCCGAACATGGGGTTGTTAAACAGCGTTTCGAAATTCTCCAGTCCGACCCACGCGCAATCCCACATGTCCCTGGTGATGCGGTAGTCCTTGAAGGCTACCTGGATGCCCAGATAGGTCTTGTAACGGAAAAGCAGCAGATATATCATTGCCGGCACGATCAGCGCCCACAACGCCACGTCCCGTTTCCAACGGACATACTTGCTGCGACGGGGAATCGTATTGGTCATGACGGAACCCTCCTCACTTTTGCTTGCTCAAATCCGCGTCCACAAAGATGATGTCATGACGGTTGTATTCAATGGTAAACAGCAATCGGTTTCCCTCTACAAAGCCGTCCGGATAGCAGAACGCGCCGGGGAAGTCGCTGATGATGCGCCGGTCGGCAAAGGAGGCCATCTCGTCTTCGCTGAGCCAAACGGCCAGCGGATTGCGCCCTTTGAAGCCCTGCACCGGGTTGGGCGTGTGCACCAGAGCGATGCGGCCATCGGGCACCCGAAGCAGCTTGGGCTTGTTGCTGGGGTTGGGAATATCCGTAGGAGCGGGAACGGTGAATGTGGCGCCGCCGTCATGGGACTCGGCATAGTATAGTCGACCCGTGCCGGGCACCCGCAGCAGCATGGCGATGCGACCGTCGTTCAACTCCAGAATCGTCGGCTCGCTCCAGATCCAGCGTTTGCCGATTTCTCCCGGCATGGGCAACGTCGCCTGGCCTACATACCGCCAGGTGCGTCCCTCGTCGTTGCTGACCAAGATGCGGTTTTCCACCCGGTCAATATCGGCATGCAACCACCTGAGCCCCTCGCGGAGAAGGCGGTCGTTTTCTTCCTGCGTAATGGGGTAATGCTGGCAGGCCATCATGTAACGGCCGTCCCGGAGCCGAATGACACCGCGCGGGAAGGCGTAGGTTTCCTCGCCTGCAAGCGGGCCGACAGAGCGCCAGGTATAGCCGTTATCCGTGCTTTCCCTGCATTCGCTCCTCCAGTTCAGGAACGCGCCGTTGTGCAGCGTCAGGTACACCACCACCCGGCCGGGAAAGCAGGCCACCTCCGTCAGGTACACAGCCTGTCCGTCCTCGGGACGAATGGGCGCCGGAGCGGACCAGTTTTCGCCCTCGTCTTCGCTGTGAAATACATACACCCGATTGCCGGGAGCAGGCTCTGTCACATCGCCGCACTGGCTGACGCAGAGCATTTCGCCATTTTCCATGCGGCGCAGAATCGGCTCGCAGCTCAGCGTATTTCGATGGACCAGTCGGAGTCGATTCATGCCCGGCCCTCCTCTTTTTCAAGCAAATCCTTCGCTTGTTCCAGCTGTCCCAGCACGCCGCTGTACATGGCGCTCAGCTCACTTCCCACGCTGTAGCAGTGCATGCCGCTTTTCCGTGCCAGAGAGAGCAGCAATGGATGGGCGGTAATGATGCCGGAAAACTTGCCCTGCCGCCTGGCGGAAGCTGCCACACGGCTGATGGCGCGCGCGATATCCGGATGGTCGTACTGGGCAAAGATGCCCATGTGTTGGCTAAGGTCATTGGGGCCAATCAGCACACCGTCCACACCCTCTACGGAGGTGATGGCGTCGATATCCTCTACGGTTTCCGGGGATTCAATCTGACAGATGACGATAATTCTCTCGTTGGCTTCCGCCAGCAAATCGCCGATATGTTCGTTGCTGTATCCCGTATGAGCGCGGAAGGTGGAAATGCCCCGGCAGCCTTTGGGCGCGTATCGGCACAGCTCTGCCAGCCGCCGCGCGTCATCGGCGCCGGTCACATCGCTGAGCAGAATGCCATGCGCGCCCATGTCCAGGTATTTGGTGATGTTGGTACGGCTGGGCTGGGTAACGCGCACAATGGTGGAAATCTCTGCGCCATCCGCCACGGCTATCAGGTTGGCCACCTGAGACATATCAAAATAGCCATGTTCGCAGTCGATAAGGATAAAGTCAAACCCGCAGCGTGCAATCAGCCGGGTGATATTGGGCACATACATTTCCGACAGCATAATGCCATAACTGTTTTTCTCGCTCAGCAGCTGTTCCCTCAATGCCTTGCTCATACGCTTTCCTCGCCTTCATTTTGTATCCCTTTGCATGCATACGCTCCGTGTATGCCCTGCGAATCCCTGGTATATCCCCGCCTGGACAGGCATGGTCAAAAAAACAGGCAAAACATCCGGGCATCGGAGGATATCATGAACGATTCCCATGAATGCATGTCTATTGCAAACGGCGCATACAGACATCCAGCCGGCCGGCTTCCACGGGACGGTTCGTTTTCTGCATGCCCTGAAGCACTGCGCTGTACAGGGCATAAAAGGCTGCTTCGTCCTCCGGGACGCCAACGTCATGCAGCCGCCGGGGCATGCCCAGCTTATCCAGCACGGCCAACACCTCGCCCATATTCCAGCCCGTATAATAGGTCTGCGCGTACATACCCAGCGCCACGATTTCTCCATGGAGGTAAGGGCGCGATTCCTCCGGAAAGCACATGCGCACCCCGTCGTAGAGGCAATGCGCAATGGCTGACTGGTGGTTCCAATGAGAAGCCAGCCCGCTCACCATGCCTGTTCCGACCAGGGTCAGCCACACCATTTCCTCCACGGCCTCGCTGGCGCGGCATGCCTTTACATCGGCCATGGCCTGTCCGGCAATGGCCGTTAGCCTGTCGAACACATGCTGTGCCAGCGTCACGGCCGTGCGCATGGCAGGGCATGCCAGCGAAGGCTCATCGTAGTGATGCATCTCCACCAGCTTGGCAATGGCGTCCAGCATGCCGGCACAGGCGGAGCGCACAGGCTGGCGCGCCAGCACGTCCATGTCCGCCAGAATGCAGTCCACCTCCCGATCAAAGAACACAGCGCCTTCCGTGCGCCCTTCCATGGAATACACCACCGAAAGAGGCGCATAGGCAGCGCAGGTGGCACTCAGCGTGGGCGCCATCAACATCCGAGTCTTCGCCATGTTGGCCACCAGCTTGGCGATGTCCATGATGCGTCCGCCGCCCATGCCCACAATGACGTCGCATCCGTCGGCCCGGGCACGTTCGCACAGAATTTGCGCCTGCGACAGATTGCAGGGGGCGGCACAGATTGTAAACGCCCTTTCTCGGAGGCTTTGCAGTTCGGGATACAACGACAGCACCGCTGCGAAGGACTTCTCCCCGGTCAGGAACATGGGGTTCTTGCCCAGCCGGGCGATTTCGCTGTCCAGACGGAGCAGCGCGCCGCGCTCCTGAAGGTAGCGTCCGCAGCCCAGCTTCCATGCATCATCCGGCTTGTTCAGTGTCCACACGGTCTGATCCCCCCTGTTCTAGGCGCCGTATTCCGCCAGCGCGTCCGCCATATGGCACATGCCTCCGGAGGCGCTGACTGCGCGCAGGGAGACCCGCGCCGCCGCGTGGCCGTAGACCAGCGTTTCTCTCAGCGGCAGCCCACGCAGGGTAGCCAGCAGCACGCCGGCGCAAAACGCGTCTCCCGCTCCCACGGTTCCCTTGATATATCCGTCCGGCAGAGGTTGCGCAGCCTCCCAGGCATCATGCCCCTGCCTGTCCATGCCAAATGCCCCCTCCGGACAATGGATGATGACCCGCTTGCCGACGCCCATGTCCAGCAGCTTTTTTAGCGCCGGCCGCATGTTCTCCCGCAGCAGGCAACCGGACCTTTCCCGCAGGGGAAGTCCCGCCGTTTTTCCGGCCTCGATTTCGTTGACCGTCAGGTAGTCCAGGTATTTCAGGACCGGAGGCACCACCTGCAAAAAGCGTTCCGAATCCTCGCTCACCATGTCTACCGAGGTTTCAATGCCGCGCTGATGCAGCAGATGGAGCAGGCGGGCCAGGCGAGTGCCGTATTCGGCGTCCGGGCTGTCCAGACGCTCCATGAGCAGCACATAGCCGATGTGGATGAGCTTGCAGTCCAGCTTGTCCAGCGGCACATCGTCAATGTCGAACTCCGCACATGCGCCGCCAAACTGTACAAACGTGCGGCTGCCCGTGCTTCGTTCGGCCAACACGTCCGTAAAGGAGGTCACGCCCCGTCGCAGCACTTGCGATACGTCAATGCCGTGCCGTGTCAGCGTCTCCAGGACCATATCGCCATCCGCGTCCCGACCGACCACGCCCACAGCGCCGATGGCCAGCTCGGGGTCCAGAATCGCCAGATCGATGCCCGTGTTGCAAACGCAGCCGCCGGTGCTTCGGTATACATGGAGTATCTTGGCCAGCTCGCCTCGAGGCGGCAGCGCTTCGATGCACTTGATGTGGTCCACGATAAGATTTCCGGCAAACACAATATCTCTCATGGCGGCCTCAAGCCTTTTTGCTGAACAGCTTCAAAACCCGAAGCATGTCCTCGGTCATTTTCTGTGTGGCGCACAGGGCCACATCGTGGAAAAACAGACGCTCGGGCCTTGTATGCGCCAACTCCAGCACGGCCCTGCCGCCTGCCAGCGATGCGTAGGTGTAGTAGTTGATTTTGCGAATGCCTGCTCTGATAACACGGCGGTAGTCGTCATCCGTCAGCCCGGAGCCGCCATGCATGACCAGCGGCAGACCGCCCGTGGCTGCCCGTACGCGCTCGATGACCGGGACGGACAGCTTAGGCAGCGTCTTGTACACGCCGTGCACCGTGCCAAAGGAGATGGCCAGGGCATCCACGCCGGTTTCCTGGAAAAAGCGCGCCGCCTGGTCCGGGTTGGTATAGAAGTCCTCGGGGGTATAATCCTTCAGCTGCCCTTTGAGATTGTCAGGCATGCAGCCCAGCTCGGCCTCAACGGTCATGTCCAAAGCGTGGGCCATTTGGGTTATGCGTCGGGTCTCGGCGATGTTCTGCTCGTACGGTTTGTTGGAGGCATCATACATGACGGAGGTAAAGCCTTGCCGAATGGCGCGAACCATACAATCTTCCTCTGCGCCATGGTCCAGGTGAACGCATACCGGCACACGGCTCCGCCTGGCCAGCGCCAGCATGATGTCCCCCGCCAGCTCCTGGGAGATATATTCCTCATGCGCGCCGGCGTGTTGGAGGATGACCGGCACATCCAGCTGTTCCGCCGCCGCAACGGCGGCTCTGGCCGATTCCAGGGTGGCGCAGTTGAACGCGCCCGCTGCACATTGATTCTCTTCCGCCCAGGAAAGAATGGATTTCATATTGACCAACATGACGGCTCTTCCTCGTTTTCTTGCATACGGCCCGGTTTCAAAGCAGCTCCATTTTATATCCCAGGTATTTTTCAAGCGCTTCCCGCACCACGCCCGCCCACTTGCCATGGGCGACGGCCACATGATGACGATAACCGTTTTCGCACATATATTGCAAAATGTTCTCTGTTTGCCCGTTTTCAAACACCGTCCCACAGCCGAAGAACGCCTCCTCTATGGCGTCGTCCGTCAGCCGCCCCTCTGCTGCAAAGCCGAACAGTGCGCCGCCCTCCGTTTTCAGGCTGCCGATGGTCACATCATCCTGCATCACCTTGCCGCTCACCACCCCCACGCCGGAACCCGCGCCGTAAAACTTGCGGAACATCAGATGCTCCTTTACGGTCATTTCGCCGCTGAAGAAGGAGCGCGGCACAGCCGAGCAATGAAACAAAATGCACTTGTTCTGCTCTGTTCCGTAATTGTTGTTCATATCCATCAGCATGACCGGCCTATCGGACGCCTGTTGCATAGCATACATCATGACCGCGTTGTTGACGTCCAGCTCACAGGAAGCGGGAATGCCGCGTTCGGTCAGGTCGCTCATCACCAGGCACGGCGCAATGCCGCATACCTTCTGAAACTCATCCCAGCAGCGAATGGCCACAGCCTGCAGGTCGTATTCGGCAATCAAATCATCGAGCACCACGCTCAGCCGCGCCATGGGTTCCAGCTTCCGCTCCGGCACTGTCGCCAGATGGGAAAGCCGCCGGCAGCGCTCCGCCATTTGGATGGCATCCACCTTCTCCATCCTGTCAAACACCAGGGATAAATCCATGGTTTCTACATTGACATGGGCATTCTGCATGGCGATTTCGTCGATACGCACCGTCTTAAAGGCGGTAGTGCGGGCGCCGATTGCGCCGATGTTCAGGCGGCGCAGATGCTTCACGACCCGGCAAATCCCGGCAAATTGGCGCAAATCCTCCTGAAAAGCAGGGTCGGAAGGGTGCACGGTCATGCTCTTGGTCAGCGTGTATGGGATGCCGCACTGGCGCAGCACATTGCACATGGCCAGCTTGCCGGACAGCGCGTCCCGACGGTGGGCAAAGTCCATGAGCCCGATTTCGTCCGGATATGCCTGCACCAAAACGGGCACATTGGCCTGCTGCAGAGCGGCCGCAGCGCCGTTTTCATCGCCAAAGTTGGGAAGGCACAGAATGACGCCGTCGTATTCCCCGGAGTGAGCCTGGAGAAACTCGGCATACTGCCTGCCCTCCGCCCGGGTTTCCACAGCGCCCAAACGGGTCGCGTCTTCCTCCATGCAAATGCAGTGATGGCCGCTGCGCACCACGGCCTCCGCCAATTCCCTGCGGGCGCCTGCGATGAGTTCGCCCGGAAAAAACCCGCGATTTCCAAAGAATAAGGCAAACGTCAACTTTGGCATCTATTCAATCCTCCATGCAATTTATACGTTTTTGCAACTGGTTGATTGGCTATTTTCATATTAACATGCGCAAATAAGCAATGCAATACGGTAGAAAACATGGCAAAACGTGATGTTTTACGCCTTGTTTGAGCAAAAATGTGCAAAAATGAGCGTGCGCAGATAAGCATAGCGGTGTATATCTATAGGGGTTTGTTTGTTTTTTCCACTTTCCCCCATATCGTTGGAAAGCAGGGCACATCCGCCGAACGCTCCCAATCGACATAGATGGCGAAACGCCCGGAAGACGGGGGGGGGATACGGCATAACAAATGCACCGCCCTCTTGCCGTAAGATGACGGTGCGGATTTGGCGGAGCAAAGCACGCAATATCCGAAACAAAAAAACACATCCGAACCGTTTGAAGGGTTCGGATGTGCGCGATTTGGTGGAGCATACCGGATTCGAACCGGTGACCTCTACAATGCGAATGTAGCGCGCTACCAACTGTGCTAATGCCCCATATAAGTCTGATGAATTCTCTGCAAATTCATCATGGACTGTTTCATGTCGCATTGGCTGTGGCCGTCAGGCGAAGGGACAAACACCATGTCCCCGTTTGCGCGGAGACTTCGCCGGGACTTCCCCCGCCGCAAACCTGCCGCTTCGCCCTGGTAGGAAAGCCGTCTCCCGGCGTATTCCCTTTCCGTGCAGGAGAAAGCCATAGCGCTTGCGAACAGAGCTATTTTATCATAGCCGGGGTATCTTGTAAAGGGGGGAACGAAAAATTTTCTCGGCGGGCGATGGAGCGCCGGCCCGGCAAGGTTGCGTTCCGGCGAAGAATTTGCTATAATTATCAGGCTACTTTCAGAAGAAGGCATACGATACAGAGAGGGGACGGGACGCATGTACGATCAGCAGTCGTCCGAGGATACGGGCATTGTGATTTCCACCAGCCAAGCCGTAAACCTGACCAGTACCATCGCATCCCTGTCTGCCCTGGCGGCGTTGTTTTTCTGCTTTGCGGACCAGCGCAGCCGCGCCATCCGGCGGTTCTCCGTGCAGTCGGTCGGTCTGGGCGTATTGCATGTTGCCTTTGCGCTGCTGGTATGGATTCTCAGCACGCTGCTGGGCTGGATTCCGCTGGTGGGGCAGGGGCTGTCCATTCTGCTGGTGATTGTGCTGTGCGCCGTGACGCTGGGCGTGCTGGTGCTGCGCGTGCGGATGATGTTCAGCGCTTACCGGGGCGAGGCGTATGTACTCCCCTACATCGGGCAGGCGCTGCGCCGGTTTGAATAAAAGGAGCGCGCCTTTGTTTACCTTGCTGGAAACCCTGTTTCAGGACCCGCTGTATTTTCTGGAATATTCGCTTTACCGCATCCCGGCGGTACTCATTGCGCTGGTGCTGCATGAGTGGGCGCACGGCTATGCCGCATGGCGGCTGGGCGATCCCACGGCCAAGATGATGGGGCGTCTTTCGCTCAATCCCCTCCGCCATCTCGACCCGCTGGGCACGGTGATGATGTTTCTGCTGGGCTTTGGCTGGGCCAAGCCCGTGCCCATCAACCCGCGCTATTTCAAGCGGCCGCGAAGGGACGATTTGATCGTCTCCCTCGCGGGCATTGCGATGAACTTGCTGCTGTTTCTGGTATTTACGCTGCTGATGGTGCTTTTGCATCTGCTGCTTTGGCGGCCGGAAGTGCTGGCGTACTATTCCGTCGTGGAGCTGCTCGGGTTTCAGTACGATTATATCCAGTATATCCTTGCCGGATACGGACACGAATGGGACGCGCTGTTCGCGCGGCCGGAGCTGCTGCGGGCGCTGCGCCTGTGCGCGCAGATTTCCATGGTCAACCTATACATCGCCCTTTTCAATCTTTTGCCCGTGCCGCCCCTGGACGGCTCGCACGTGCTCAACGGCGTTTTGCTGCGGCGTAACCCCTTTGTCAGCGAAAAAGTCGCGCGCATCGGGATGGCCGTACTGCTGCTGCTTTCCTTTTCGGGCGTGCTGGGACGGGGCCTGAGCTTCGTTGCCGACGGCCTGCAGGCGGGGATTCTGTCCCTCATCTCCATGGCATTCGGAGTGTGACGCGAATGGCATATCATGTGCGCTTGAAGGAATTTGAAGGCCCGCTGGACCTGCTTTTGCATCTGATTGCCCGCGCCAAGGTCGATATTCGGGACATCTTCGTGTCCGAAATTACCGAGCAATACCTTGCTTCCATGGAGGACATCCACTCCCTGGACATGGATACGGCCAGCGAGTTTCTGGCCATGGCCGCCACGCTGCTGGAAATCAAGAGCCGCGCGCTGCTGCCCAAGCCGCCCAAGGTGGAAGAGGGCGAGGAAACGCCGGAGCAGGCGCTGATTCGGCGTCTTGCCGAATATGCGGCGCTCAAGGAAGGCGTGGGCCGCATGCAGCAGTTTGAGCAGGCGGCCGCGCGCATGTTTGCCAAGCTGCCCGAGGAAATTCCCCTGCCTCCGCCGGTCTTTGAGCTTCCCAACCTGACGCTGGAAGGCCTGATGGCGGCGTTTCAGCGCGTGCTGGCGCGCGTGGCGGAGCAGCCCGAGCGCGGGCAGGCGGTGCGCGAGCTGCAGCGCGATACGCTGACCGTGCAGGCATGCATGTTCACGATTTCCGCGCGCATGCGCGCCGGCCCCTGCCGTTTTGAGTCGCTGTTTTCCGAGCAGCCCACGCGCGACGAGGTGGTTACGCTGTTTATGGCCGTGCTGGAGCTGCTCCGGCTGGGCCGGCTGCATATCGAACAGGACGGCATTTTCGGCCAGATCGTGCTGAGCGAAAGGAAGGGAAGCCATGGAACGCACTGAGCTTTGCGGCGCGATTGAAGCGATTCTGTTTGTGGCCGGAGAGCCCGTGGAGGAAGAGGCGCTGCGCCTGGCCCTGGAAGCGACACCCATGGAAATCGAGGGCGCGCTGGACGCGCTGGCGAGCCGGTATGAATTTGACCGCTGCGGCATCCGTCTGCTCCGGTTTGGCCGCAGCGTACAGCTCTCCACCCGCCCCGAATACGCGCCCTATGTGGAAAAGCTCCTGCAGCCCGTGCAGCGGCAAAACCTCTCGCAGGCGGCCATGGAAACGCTGGCCGTCATCGCCTACCGCCAGCCCGCCACGCGCGGCGATGTAGAGGCGATTCGCGGCGTCAAGTGCGATTATTCGGTGCAGTCCCTGCTGAACAAGGGCCTCATCCGGGAGGCGGGGCGGCGCGATACGCTGGGCCATCCCACGCTGTTTGTAACCACGGACGCATTCTTGCGCCATTTCGGCATTTCCTCGCTGGAGGAATTGCCACAGCTGGACTTTTCCGCGTCCCCTGCGGCGGACGGCGGCACGGACGAGCCGGGCGAGCAGACGACGCTGCCGCTTGACCCGGACATGCCGGCGGACTCCGGCGCGGACGCATGAAATCGCATCGCACGGGCAGTCTATCCGTATTCTGACAGAACAGGAAGGAGCGGAGGGCGCCGTGCCGTGGGTTTTGCTCTGTGCCGCTGTCGTGGCTACCCTTCCCCTGCGCCTTTTCCTGCGCGCGGACATCAACCAGGAACCCACGTTTGAAATCGTCATCTACCTGTACGGGTTTCGCATGCAGTTTGAAGGGCTGCTGGAACGCGACGCCAGCCTCTCCGTGCGCCGCGGCGGCGGCAAAAACGGTGTCAGGCTGCCGCTGCGCGCCCTGGGGCGGTTTTTTCTGCGCCTGCTGGAGGTTTCCTCGCCCGCGCGCCTGGAGGCGACATGCCGCCTGGGCACGGGGGACGCTTTCGGCACGGCGCTGGCCGCCGCCGGGCTTCATGCCGGCCTGAGCGCGCTGGGCGCGCGCTACGGCATGAAGCTGCGCGTGTATGCGGACTTCCGCCGGGCCTGTTTTGCGCTGCGCGCGCGCTGCATACTCTCCTTTCGCGGCGGGGATATTATCCGTGCGGGCGTGCTGGCGCTGCTGGAGGGCGCGCCCAGTGCAAAAAGAGAGGGGCATGCGCATGGAACGGCATCCCATTGAAAGCCTGATGGGCACCACAATGGAAAATATCAAGGATATGGTGGACGTCAACACCGTCATCGGCGACCCGGTCGTAACCGGAGACGGCACAACGGTCATCCCGATTTCCCGCG
>ENA-UOIW01000616-UOIW01000616.1-human-gut-metagenome-genome-assembly--contig:-P58-NODE-616-length-26895-cov-19.262928_pt1 | contig 26895 bp, 30 predicted proteins | sample MGYA00242334_ERZ723881 | MGnify/ENA metagenome assembly ERZ723881 | reverse complement strand
CAGAAAGAAGAAACACTCTTTTAATGATTAACTTTAAAATTTAAACAGGCTCTTAATTATCTGATATATTTCTGAAATATAATAACGATGTATACGCAATGAATCTACTGAAAGAAAAACTCCTCCTTGTGTAAGAAGAAATCCATAATCATAAAAATTACCTACTTTCTTCATTATGTAATTATTATAATCTCCATAAGGGTAAGCATATGATTTAATTGTTCCGAATAGGGATTCTAGAATGTTTTTTGATTCGAAGAGTTCTTTCTCTATTTCGGTTTCATTCAATCTGAGTAAAGATCGGTGTGTAACGCCGTGAGAACCTATTTCCCATCCATTATTCTGTAAAATCCTAAGATCATCACAAGACAAATGCATCCTTTTGGACTTATCTTTACAATTCCAATCATTAATTTTCCCCATATATTCAGAACATACAAAAACTGTTGCGGTATAGCCATATTCATTCATTATTGGCATAGCATTATGTAATAGCCCTATATACCCATCGTCAAATGTACAAACAATGCACCTATTCCGTTCTGATAGAGAGAGAGACATATACTCCTTCATAGAGCATAATTTATATCCAGCTATAAAAACGTCTTCGCAAAATTTCTTAAATACTTCAACTGGTGTAGTAATATTATCATGTTTCTCTCCTGCTACATCATGAAGAGAAACAGATATTATTGTGTTCAATTCAGGTGTAAGACTTTCTTTGACATTCCTGTTTAAAAGTTTAGACCAAATTTCTTTTACTTTTATTTTTGATATTTCCGAAAAAAATGATTCATAAACTTTTTGATACTTTTCAGTTGCAGATGGATCTGAAAGCATGTCGTGTATTTCTATTGCCATTTTCTCTGGGTCAAAAGAAGAAAATACCATTTGTGGAAATTGTTCTCTGGCAAATTCTGCAACAAAGCCTGTATCGGTTATCATTACAGGTGTTCCCTGTGACATACTATCAGTAACAGAATTACCCATACCTTCGCATACTGATGTTTGTATATATAACTGCCAATTCTTTTGAATTGACCTAAATTCGTTCCTCGATTTTACACCTAAAAAAATTATGTTTGAATCTACTCCAAGAAATTTAATACGTTGTTGGTATTGAGATAACACATCTTCATCTACAGCTCCTACTACTTCAAGTTGTATTTTCTCTTCATACTTTTTATTATATAATGCAACTAATTCAATAAGACGACTAAGACCTTTCTTTTCATTCATGTGTGATGCTCCACAACCAATACATAATCTTGGATATGAAAATGGCTTTACGTTCACATTTAATCTCGATGCAAAATTTGGAATAATATTGGCTCTTATATTCTTACGGGTTAGTAGCTTTACATTTTCAGCCAATTCTACTGACAGACATATTATTCTTTCTGCTATATTTACAGAGTAGTTCAAATAATAGCAAGACTCATAATCCCATTTTGCCAAGTTCCCATCAGAACCTCGCAGCATCAACCAAAATCTTATATTGGATTTACCTGCCAAAAGTGCTGCATAATACCCATTAAAACCTCCACCAAAAGCAATTAAAAGTTGTGTGTTTTCAATATTTTTTGAATCTTGCTTTAATTTGGCTTCATATGCTAAATTTTTTCCCAATCCGTTGTTATATCCTCCGTGAATGACATCGCAATTATATAAGCCTGAAGATAATATAGACACATCATGCCCAAGCTCTTTAAGTAAAAGATGGTATTGAATACAGCTATAAGATAAGCCTCCACCTTCAACAGAGTATTCATTCGTTACAATTGTGATTTTCATTTTAATGTTGAATTACATATAATTTTTTTGTACGTTTATTTATTGGGTAGCGATATGTTTGATACCAATGAATAGAGGCTTGTGGAAACATAGCACATATATCATCCTCAGTTAATCGTATGCAATAAGGAAAGTTATCGTCAGGTATGTCATATTCCGGATCAATGACTTCAAGTAAAAAGACTTTTGGTTTCCCTGCATATATATAGAAATCAAGCATTTTATTTATATAGTCATTTCTTGTAACACAATCATCAGCATAGGCGCAGTTGACAAGAATAAGTATGTCAGCAGTTTCATATTTTTGAGGGTATTTTTTGCAGACTATAACATCTGTCCTTCCGAATAAATATTCCAATTTTTTTGTCGCGACCTCACACATTTGTTCATCCATCTCATATGCTCTCACATATTTAAATCCAAGATAGCACATGATGCTTGTTACATCTCCCTGACCACAGCCAACCTCTATAATTTTACTATTTCTATCAAATTTTTTCAATTCAAAAAAAACTTTTTCCCAATAAAGTGGAAATTGTTGTTCGCAAAACTGATTGCTCCATGACCGACGGTAATTTGCAGGTATATATCGAGAATTGTAGCTAACTAGCATATTGTGAAGTTGTTCCATAATTCTTGTAATTGATTTTTCACTAATTGGAAACCTTGATTAAATTGTAATTTAATAGTAGAATCCTTTAGAATACATGTTTGTGCAGCTAAATTAGGATGTATCCTCAATTCTGCAAAGTTCCTACAAGTTTTAATATCACTGTAGAAGCATGGTGAATCTATATAGAGCACAGATGTAAAATGTCCATCCTTTTTTAAACTCCATTTTAAGGCTCCAGATTTCTTATCTTTAAAATCCACAGAATATCTATTGAGAATAGGAATAATAAAGTCTTTGTATTTATAACTATCTCTATTCCCAATTTGAGGTAGCAATTTTAGCGGAAGCTCATTTTCTATGGAAAATAATATTATTCTTTCGTATTTTTGAACATCAGCATTTTGCACTACTGTATTAAGTCCAACATTTATATTTGCTTCCTTACATAATTTTATATTTTGAAGAATTGTATCTTTATTTCCATTGCCTGTACTTTCTTTAAATGATTTTTCATCAACATATGGGAATTGAATATTAAATTTCACACGTGTTCTTGCCAACCTTTTTATTTGACTTTGGCTTATAAGAGAAAGATTGGTAGCGCAACTTATATCACATTTAAGATGCGTATCCGCATATTCAATCATGTTGACAATATGTTTGTTAATAAAAGGTTCGCCACCACTTATATTTAATTCTTCAATATCTTCTGTGGTCAGTAAATCTACAAGCATTTTAAAATCTTCTAATGTCATAAAATCGTTTTTAGTAGATTTATCTTGACCTTCGTTATGACAAAATGGGCATCTATAATTACATTTATTTGTAACCAACACTCTATATTTAGTCCATCTTATATTTTCCATCAGCTTAATATTATTTTAGTGTTATAATATTTTACAAGTTCATTCATGTGCTCGCCTAAAAGATCTTGACCATCAGCATTATACATCTCAACAGGGAGAAACATGACATCATTCTTGGATGGTTTAAATTGCTCACGAATATCTCTGTGATTTAAAAGTCCTGCAACTGATACTGAGCCACCATACAAATGATTTTGTATAAGATTCGTTTTTACATTAGGCATGTTCTTAAAAGCTTTTGTAAAATACTCATATCCAGAAAGAGGACAAATTAAATTAACGAAAATGTCTTCAGAGAAGTTAGCGATAACAGCCTTTATTTTTTTTATACGTTCATCTGCATCAATAAAATATTCATTATTACCTCCTCTAAATACATCTTTCAGGATTGGAACAGTAAATATGACATTGGGGTAATTCGCCTTAACCCATGTTATACACTTTTCATAATTATCTATACATTTTTGCGATAATTGCTTTAATCTTGGTTGAGAAATAGCAGTATGTTCCATTCTTCTAACAAGGATCTGGCGCACTCTTTTATGTACTCCTAATTCATGTAGAAGTTCTAAGTCTCTCTTTATCTCTTCAAGATTTCCAGTAAACATTAAAGTGCACTTATTTAATGGAGCATATTTAAGAAGGAACATTGTACGTTCTCTTTCAGAACGTGGTATAATTGCTTCTCTCTGTTCTTGCATTGTAATTAACGATAAGTCTACTCCATAATTAGAAATTGAATTCAGGAAATCAACTTTATCTTCTCTAATATATGCACCTGTTGTAACAGTGGTTATCTTTTTTTGTGGGAAATAATCAGATGCTATTTTTATGAAGTCATATATCTTCGAGTGAAGAAATGGATCAGTATGAGGAGCAACCAATACACCTGCTCCAAGTCGGACATAATTTACATTTGAATTAATGTATTTAAATCCGTTAATCAAATCTTCTTCATCTATCATTGGTATCTTAGGATATTGTCCGAGATAAGAGTCTGTGTGTACTTTACAAAACACACATCCTATGCCGCAATACTTACTTAATATAGGAATATTGCCAAATGTCGCTATTTCCATACGGAAAGCATCAAATTGTTCTTTATCTAGTACCATTATACTTGTTCTTTTTTCCAGTTATTTATCCAGGTCGTATCAGGCTCCTTAAAAAGCTCTGAATTTTGATTTATCAAAGTCTGCCATGCTAAGCCAATATATTTGAGATCCTGTTTTTGTGGATCTTTTGAAATAATTGACTTATAATTTTCTATTGCTGATACACAAATAGAACAAACATCCTTTTCGAAATCAGAATCAAAAAACATATTTATATCTTCTGGCAAATATTTCAAAAAGCGTTTGTGGTTCATCTGTGAAACATACATAGCTGGGAAACAAGCAGCTGTATATGAAAACCCATAAACAGAATATTGTATCCCGCAAACACCAATTCTATCGCATTTATTTGCTCTCAAATTCATATCAATTGGACTTATTGTTATGTTTCTGTGCTTGACATTTTTAATACTACATACTTCATCTTTTGCTAATATCCCTCCTTTCGATTTTATCATGTCACCTATGCATATAGGTGAATAGACTAGATATTTCTTACTTTTCTCTGTAGGTATAACTGTACCATTTGTTACAATATTGATGTTATCGGCAAACCCCTCTAAAATCAATGTTTCAAAACAATATATCGCATAGTCCAAGATTTTGGAGAGCAAAGGTTCACCTCCAATTATTCTTAGAAGTCCGATTTTCCCCTTGGGGTTTGCTTTGATCTGAGAACATAAAAAATCAATATGTTTTTTTTCCATATCTTTGTGCTCTCTTACAACACCATACATTGACTCTGCGTTACAAAGTCTATTGCAATGCCTGCAATGTAAATTACATCGGTGCGTTATATCAATTTCTATTGTTAACTTATTTGGATAATTCATTTTTCTTTAATGCAGTTGGAACGTATCTATTGTATTGCTCTAACCCCTCTAGAGTCAAAGTATTCTTTAATATCTTTTGATAGTTAGGACAATATAAGCAGGGTAGTTCTGGTGGACATTCGGTCCCTTCAAATAATACCCTTACAAGAGTTCTAAATGTTTCACTATTAGTCCATTCCTCTATACTCTTGTTTGTTATGCTACCTAATGTTTTCCATTTATTTACACTGCACCCCAATATGTCGCCATTCCAATTAATTTGGGGACTTGAGAAACAATGATAACAAGGAATCTTATACTCCTTTTTGTGTAGTTCTTTATATTCTTGTCTATCAGCAACCCCTAAGCCGCTCTCTTTTCTAACAAATTCTTTATCTATAACTGGTGAAAATGTCGAATAGTTCAATTTAGGATTGAATGCCATATTATATTTTTCGCACAGTTTTTTAACAAGTGGTAGTTCGTGCTCGTTATGCCCAAAGATTACAAACTGCCATGATAATCTTGGATATTCAGAATGATATTTATTCTTATAAAAGTTTAACCTCTCTATATTATGGAATACCTTTTCTAGATTTCCTCTTACTCTATATTTCTCATATGTTTCTTGTGTCGCTCCATCTATAGACAAGTTTAAGTACTCAACTTTATATTTAGCCAAATATTCTAGTACTAAGTCATCAACATCATTGAAATTAGTTCCATTGCCACAATATAAAACTATATTGTGTTCATAAGCATATTTAATGATTTGAGCAATATCCTTATTTAAAAAAATCTCACCCCAATTCGACATCTCAATACGCTTGATTTGTGGATTATTATTGACAAAATCCACAAACTGTTCTATTTTAAACTGACCTTTACCAACAATACCTTTATGCGTGATTCCTTTGGATGTTGAACACTCCACACAACGCAATTGACATATAGTTGAAAGGTCTATAGAAGCTTCAGTTATTTTAGGCAGAATGATCATAATTCTCAAAATAATCGATTGTTTTTAAAAGTCCTTCTTTTAATGATACCAACGGACGCCAATTAGTTTTAGTTGTAATCTTTGTTATATCAGGCTTCCTTTTATAAGGATCATCTTGAAGTTTTTCTTTGTATATAATTTTAGATTTTGAATCAAGTGTTCGTATTATTGTTTCTGCAACCTCACTAATAGTGTATTCTTCATTGGGATTTCCAATATTAATGGGGTAAGTATAAATATCATCAAGATTCATCACATTATAAATGGCCTCTAACAGATCATCAATATACATGAAGCTTCTTGTCTGTTTGCCATCACCATAAATAATGAGATCTCTGTTATGTAGTGAACGATAAATGAATTCTGGGATAGCTCTACCATCACAAATATCCATGTATGGCCCGTAAGTGTTAAAAATTCTTATGATTTTCACTTTCACATTATATAATCGATGATAATCCATGCACAAAGTTTCTGCCGTTCTTTTACCTTCATCATAACATGCCCGAGGTCCTGTACAAGAGACATTGCCACAATACGATTCATTAAGGATATCACAAGCTGGATCTCCATAGACTTCACTTGTTGATGCTTGTAATAACACAATATCCTCCTTCTTTGCATACTGTAGTAAATTATACACTCCAAGGACAGATGTTAACAATGTATCAATAGGTCTTGCATAATATGCTTTAGGAGACGCTATACTAGCAAGATTGATGATTGCATCTATATCTGAAGGGAGTATCTTAAAATCTAATGTTTTAATATCTTGTTCGATAAAATGAAACCGTTCACAATGAAACAAATCTTTAACATTTTCTATTTTACCTGTAATTAAATTGTCTAGGCACCATATAGAAACGCCATCATTTATTAGTTTCCGACAAAGATTTGAGCCAATAAATCCAGCTCCACCGGTGACTAATATATTTTTATATCTAATATCAGTATTCATATGACATCATATCTTTTAAGTACATCAATGTGTTTTTGAGATATATTGAAACCTGCTTCGTCTGCAGAGATCTTCCTATTATATTTAGCCCACTCTTCATTGGATTTTGGAATTATCCATCCTGATACAACTACTTCTTGAAAAAACTCAGTACCTAGATAAGGGTTATAGCATTTTGGACCATCTATTTTTATATTTGAATATTCTTCAAGTTCTCTTGTTAGAGAAAGTGTTGCTTCTAAATCTTCTGGAGATTCATTAGGTAAAAGTATCATGAATGACAGGTCAACGTTCATACCCATATTATGACACATTTGCATTTTTTCCCGTACCTGTTTAACAGTTATGCCCTTGTGCATTCTTTTCAGCATTCTATCTGAACCAGACTCAATACCTATATATAATTTAGCCACATTAGCTTTTAAAGCTCTTTCCACCATTTTTTCGTTTACTCTATTTAAATCCAATTCGACAGATGAAGGCATTTTATATTTTTCAATGATAGTCCAAGCACGTTCAGGATCCACAAATATGTTGTCATCATAAAACATCCATCCGGTGATACCATAATTCTCAATTAAGAAATCCATTTCTCTATATACAGAAGTTAGAGAATATGGTCTCCATTTCGAATTATTAACCACGGTGTTATAGCAAAATGCACATTTTTTCACACAGCCCTTACTAGTCATAAATGGCAGAATTTTGCCAGGTATATAGTTTTTCCTCTTAACCACCGGTTTATCGACATATTTCTTTATGTCCAGCAATTCAAATGGATGATATCCTAGTTGAGATAACTCAACAAGTGGAGGTAAAGGACTAATAATGACCTCTCCGTTTTTTTTATAACACAGTCCACGAACATTATCAGCTTTAATTTTCCCGATTCTCCATTGATAAAACTCATATAAATTACATTCCGCTTCACCTCTTAGAACTGCGTCCACATAACATTCATTTAAGACTACTTCTGGTAATAAACTTGCATGAGTTCCCGCCCAATATACAAATATGCCTTGGTTATGTAATATTTTTGATGCTTCTATTGCTGATAAAAGATTTGGAGATGTCATTACTGAGAATCCGACCGCCAATGCATCTTTGCAAATTTCAGATAATTCGGCCAATGACTCCTTAGTATTTATAATATGACGTACAACAACGTCAACATTGTTTCTGATTAATACAGATGCAGCTATTAATAAGCCGAAAGGAGGTGAAAATTGTCTTCTAACTTTTTCTGTGTCATTTTCGATATTTACTAAAACAATATGACTCATGATTATAAAATTCTTTGAAGATTTATTATTTTAGAATTTTCTTTTCTGTTATGACAAATAATAGACTTAAAGCAGTCATGGTTAACCATAACAATAATGAGAGCATAATGAAGTTCATTGGGAAGTTCGTTTATGAGTTTAATTCCATATTCATTAAAGACATCATCAGCATTTACCAACGGGTCATAACAATCTATTGAATATCCCTTCTCACTTAATTCCTTGACTATAAAAGCCACTTTTGTATTACGTATGTCTTGACAGTTTGGTTTATAAGAAAATCCCAGAAATAGAACATTATCATGTATATTTATCATACCTGCTATTCTTTCTGAAACTATTTTTACTTTTTCTTCGTTTGTTCGTCTTGCCTGTTTAACCAATGGCAAATCTACACCAATATGAGAAGCCCGATATAATAAATAGTATGGATCAACTCCTATACAATGTCCTCCCACTAGACCAGGTTTAACCTGTGAAAAGTTCCATTTAGACGAGGCACAATTTGTTACTTCCTCAATGTCTATTCCTTCTTTTTTACAATAATCTGCATATTCATTGGCAAGAGCTATCAAAGTATCTCTTTGAACATTCTCATACATTTTTGCTGCTTCAGCAGCTTTAATACTTGATGCTATTACAACAGGTTGTTCTAAAACAGACTGATAAATTGATGCAAGAAAATTTGTAACATCTGGTGTCGATCCAGATATTATTTTGGGAACATTGGATATTTGATGCTTATCATCGCCTATATTAATACGTTCAGGAGAATACCCGACAAAAAAGTCTTTATTAAATATCAATCTTGAGTTTTTACTCAATAATGGTACACATAATTCTTCAGTCGCACCAGGATATACTGTAGATTCAAATACAACAATGGCTTTAGGACGTAGAATTTTGGAAATTGCTAAACAAGCATTTTCTAATGCGGATGTATCTGGTACAAAATTATTATTGATTGGAGTAGGAACAGTAACAATAAAAATATTACATGTAGCAATTTTATGAATATCTGTAGTTACTATACTGTGAGAAATCGCATCACAGATTCTATTTGCTTTTACATTATTTCGAGAATCAATTCCATTTGACAGTTCTTTGATTCGACAATGATCCACATCATATCCAATACAAGAATACAATTTAGATAATTGACAGAAAAGAGGAAGACCTACATATCCTAAACCTATTATTGCAATCTTAACATTATCATAGGTCGGTATATATTCCTTTTGTTCCATAATGATATTTATTTATTGTATAAATCTTCGATTAGAGATTAAATAATTTATCATATTCATATCTTTTCATTTCTTACTACTGGATATAAAATCTGAATCCTTTAATGTAGGTCTTCCACCCACTAAAAGTTCGCGTATGTCCACTTCCAATAGGTACGCAATTTTTGTCAGCGTGATGAGGTCAGGCTGATTTGTATTTGTACACCATTTTGAAACAGTAGAATATTCTTTACCTAAATTTTCGGCTAACCATTTATTGGTTCGCTGTTTTTCAGCCAATACTACTTTTATTCTGTTAATACGTTGCTCCATCATTTCGTTAGTGTCTTTTCTTGCAAATATATCGAATTTAACTGTAAGGCAAAAGAATATCACAACAAAAAATAATCTTTTGAAAACTATAAATTGTTCTATAGGTCAATAAAATAATTGCAACTGCGCTATAACATAAAAATTATACTGAAAATAAATTCTCTTGTCCGATACAGAAACATCGAATTGTTTTAGCGGTAAGCTCACAAGTATCGGTCACCACTTCCTGTAAATCATATTTATGTGATTATGAAAGTAACAACTTTTTAGTAAAACTTAACATCCGGCTTGCTCCGTGTCTCCAACACCAAGCAAAGTTCGGCTGATAGACTGTATAACTGAGGGGATATCCCAATCCGTTGCCATAGAGAGAGCCTGCAAGACTCCGCTACGCTTCATTTTGTAGGTTCTCACAATGGCAACGGTCTTTGGGAAACAGATTGGGCTTGGATGCTATCCTATAAATAGTACTTGCTTTATGGAGTTTTTCTTAGCCACCTTTGGACATCTTGGCCGGGTACGTTTTATCGTGCAAAACTACTGTGGACGGGAAAAATGTCAAGTACCGCCATGGGCTTTCGGCTGGAGGGCTTGACGGAAGCCTTCCGCAAATTTTTTCGTTCCTCCAAAATTGGGGTATTCCATCCGCACTCTCCGGCCTCATACTTGCCTTATTCTCCCTTGTGTCCGCAGTGGCTGTTTGCACGTAAAACGGTTTTCCCGACCAAGAAGCTCAAAGGAGTTTCACAAAAGGGAAAAGTATCAGATTTCACCAATTCTTAAAACATAAAGAATTATGCGGACAAAAAGAATGACTATCGAGCAAGACCGGAGAGTGGGCATAGACCGCTTTTCAAACTTCCACAGGAGCGGAAGCGTCAGGGGCATGAAACGGTTGTACTACAGCAAGGATTGCCTGTTGGTACATTGTGGCAGCTACATTTACAATATTTCCGCCGAACCAAGAATTTACTATCAAGCAACCATCTAAAAACTTTCCAATTATGTATGAGACAGATTTTCCCGAATACGGGCAACAATGCGAACTGGTCACGCCTTGGCGTGGCTACTATCACGGAACCATCGTGGGCAGGACTGCAAAAGGCTTTATCGTGCAGTTCAGCAGCGGAGCGGAAATAGAAGTGTATAACGATGAAATAGAATTTGACTGATATGTGCAGACTGATGACACCACAGTTGGAGGAAGCCTTGGAAGGCTATCCTCTTTATTCCCAGGACGGCAAGGGAAAAGAAGCTGTTTGCCGTGCTATCTTCGCTCTTGGAGCGGTACGCTGGTTCATTCTTGAAGGCGAGAAAGAAGGGAACGACACCATCCTTTATGGTATCGTGGTAGGACTTGCAGAAGACGAATACGGCTATATATCACTTAACGAATTGTCGGAAGTGGAACTTGACCTTACGGCACAAGGCTTGGGTAGGCTACAAGTAAGGCAACAAGAGGATTTTACTCCTACACCATTAAAGAACTTGCAGGACTTCCGCCTGCAACAGTTCTTAGCCAGATTTGAACATTAAAATAACCCGTCAGCCGTGGTGCAATCAACCGAGTGCCACGGTTGACACAAATATCGACAACCATGCGAACAAGAAACAAGATTATAAAGGAAGTCATCCAATGTGCAGAAACAAACGGCTGGCATGTGGATGCAAAGAAGCATCAAGACAAGACAAGAATATCGTCATCTTTGAGTTTTCCCAATTCACTCCTGCCGGACAGGATTTCTTCTTTTCGGCCACGATGCAAGGACGCAGCCTTGAAAGTTTGGTCAGCGACATGGAAGAGTATTACGAGGGTTTTGATGCAGATGCGGAAGCCTATCTGTGGCTGGACAGCAACGGACACGGCAAAAACGGCACACCCTACCAATGAAGGATGTGCTGGCCGACATGGAAGCGGCAGATGGCATGGTCAGTAAGCTGCTTGAAGCGGTCAGGGGCTTGGCAAATTGACCATAAATACAAACATGGCCTGCCATATCTCCATTGGTGTGGCAGGCTATGAAATTTACATCCTATCTCCGTTTGCGCCCTTTCTTCGGGAGGCCGGCAGTCTTGTAGGCAATCAGGTCATCACCACGGAATTGTATTCTCTGGTTGTCCTGCATCCGGAAGAACGGCAACGGCCTTTCCGTATGGGTAATGTAATCATAGATGGTACACCGGTGTATGCCGAGGAAACGCGCCGCATCGCTTACCGAATACGACTGTTCCGGCTTTATCTCTGAAAAATGTTTGCATATATCCATATCCACTTTGTTTTGGCATTAAAGATACAATGCCGAAAATCAAAATGAAACAGGTTAAACATGGGAATACCACGTAGTTTGTAGGATTTTCAGGGAATATGTGTCCGTCTGTTCAGAAAGGTAATCATCTTTACATGAAATGGCAACGGGACAAAAATCTAAAAAACAGATAGGCATATATATTTCAGCGTTGACAAGGTTGACAAGAAAGCCAATGTACAAACTTGATTATACAGCTTATCAGAAATGCTTATTATTCAATACTTTATCTTCTTTTTATAGAAATAAGAATAAATATAGATACGTGTGTTTTTGTCAACCATTGGCTACAAAATTCATAGGATTTTCAAAAGCGTCAACGCTTGTCAACGTTTGTCAACGCATCGTTTTTGATGCAAGTAACTGATACGATGCAACTTGTATCTTGTCAACAACGTCAATCCTGAAATGTGTGCAGATTATATTTTGAAATATGCCATTAAATAAAGGCCATCCATAGGATGACCTTAACGAGCATAATCAGATAAACTTGTTCAATTCTTCTACCAACAGATGTACGGTAGTGGAAGATTCTTCCATAGCCGGATTACCATGTGAGACATCGGCAAGAACGGCAGAGGCATTCTTAATGGCCTGCGACTGCAAGTGGAGCAATCGGTTATACATAATAGCCCCGAATCCTTCCGTCTTGGAATAGGGTATTCCTGAAAGCCTTGACAGCATGTCGGCATAACTGTTCCTGTGCAACGCCCCTTTGTAGAGATTGAAGTGCAGCAGGAACCAATATTCAAACGCCTGGTTGCTATAGGCCACCTTGAAACCGTTTTTTTCGGCCAGTGTAATGGCTTCATTGAAGTCCTTTGCAGGAAAATCGTCCTTGTCGAACACTACCCAGCACTGGTCATAAGTCCGCTTCTTCTTTTGGTCGGCGTCACGGATACTAATGGCCTTGCTCACAAGACTGGTCGTGTTCATTGCCTGGCCTACCGCCTTTACCGTGGCGGCGGTCATTCTGAAGGCCTTGAAATAATCCGGTTCCGTGCGGACACCTTCACATACGATGAGAAACGACTGCTTTACTTCTCTCGTGCTTTGGCGGCGTGTCAATGAAGCGGAACGATGGTCTTTCTTTTTTGTCTTTCCCATGGTCATCCCTCCGCCGTAAATATTGTTTCCATATCACCTATAATGGGCGTGGCACCGAACTTACCTTGCAGGTAATCCCGCTCGAAAGGTGAACTGCCACGCACTTTATACTCGGCCAGCGAATAGGCTTCTGTCGCGCCGAAACTATCCTTTTGAGTGAACCATACCTGGTCTCTGCGGAACAGACCTGCACTGAGCAGGAACGTGTCATGAGTGGTAAACAGCAGTTGCGCTCCTTTGGGATTTGTCTCCGCCGAGTTGAAAAGCGTGATAATCTTGCGCACAAGCAACGGATGGAGTTTGGAGTCAAGCTCATCCACCACCAGACGTTTGCCATTGTCCAGCGCATCTATGATAGGATATGCCAAGGAGAAATATTTGATGGTTCCCTCGGATTCGTTTCCGTTAAACGAAAAGGCTACATTATGGGTCGCTTTTCCTTCATCATCGTACTGACGATGGCTGCTTACGATGCGGTTGTCAATCTTGGCTATGTTGTCTATGCCCAAATCCGCATATTTGGCGAAACGAACTATACGCTCACGCATCTTTTCATCGTCCAGATGCCTGATGGCTTGCGACCACATTTTCTCGTCCTCGCTACAGAACAGGACTTGTGTGTCGCCAAGCCAATGCAGGATATTGACGGCGGTCGTTTCGTTGAACTGGGCGGCAGTGGAGAGAAGAAGCGCGTTGCCGCGAACCATTTTCTTGTTGACCAAATCCTGTATCAACGGGCTTTTAGCATGAACGGTGGTTGTTTCCCCTTCGCGGTAGAATATCTCTACCTCTTTGGCACGTTTCCTGTTCATACGGCGGTAAAGCCATTCGGCATGTATAGCTTTGGGGTCTACCTCAAAGCCGTAACGGTAGATGTATTCACCGACGGCGAAGGTGGCCTCCATCGTGGTCGGCTCATGGGCGGTGGAAATGTTCAGGCGGAAGTTCTCCACGTCTATGCTTTCGCCAGCCTGGCTGTTCTTGAACGAATCCATGATGAAACGCTTGTAAAAAGCGATGGCCTTCAATACGTTCGTTTTTCCTGAAGCGTTCGCCCCGTAAATCACCGCACTGCGCACGAGTGACAATCCCATGTCGGAAAGCGGAATGACATCATTAGGTTCCGAAAGGGATTCCTTTAGGGTAGTGGCCACGAAGGATAGTTTAAGTTCATCCTTTATGGACAGGAAATTGCTGGCACAAAATTCGAGAATCATATATTTAACCTTGTTATTTGCTGATTTTTTGCAAATATACAAGTTTTCTTCCGTATTTGGTAAAGATAGCTGGATTTTCATATCTACTAAATTGATTTATTTCCTTAGTTTGAACTATTCAGCATTGGGCCAACCGGGTATTTTGCAGTAAAACAGCCTGAACTTATAATAGTAAAACTTGTCTTACATATTAGAGGACAAAAGCATGTCACGAAAAAAATAACTGAACGTCAGATGATTGCGTTAGGTTTAATCCGTGAGAATAAAGGCCTAACCATATCTGAAATGTCCCTAAAGACAAATGTGACATTACAACTTTTCAAGAATTAGGCATCATATCAAGGGAAGGCGGTCGCAAAGACGGTTCATGGATTATAAAGCAAGATGAGGAATAATGAACTGTTTCATTTCATGAGACCTCATTTGCTAAATCCATCTCGTCTTGAACCATTTCCGTTTCAAGGTCAAGCCCAAACATATCCTTCAACTGTAAGTAGTCGAAACACAACGCTTTCGGACGGTTGACCTTGACTTTCTTAAGCTGTTGGCCGCCTGACACCTCTATCGTGTAATCCGGCAGACCATTTGGCAATAGTATGGTGAACCTGTCCTGCTTCAGTCCAAGGAATGACGGATGCGATTTGAGGTAGGACATGATGGTTGACCAGTTGGAGCGGTTGGCCGTGGCATTTTGGTTACGGCTGTTGAACAGGGAAGCCACGGCTGCCATATTCAGGTAAAGAATGGGACGTGCTTCCATGAACTCGATTTCTTCCTTGGCAGCCAACGGACGGAAGCTCTTCAGGTAACGGATGCGGTAATGCGCTTTCTCTACGCACTTACCCATCGTCTGGAAGCCTTGCAGCATGTTCCAGAAATCGGCAACTTCGGAACTTTCTTGGGCAAGCTCGTTCTGGACGCACATTCCTTTGACTGCGGTATCGAACAGGTCGGTATAGCTGAAAGGCACATCCAGCACGGTTTCCAACGTGCGGAACGTGGCCAAAGGAATTACCCAGTTGCCGAAAATTCGGTCATGTATCGTCTCCTCTTCCATCTTGGTGGCCAGTTCCCGTTTTACGATGGAATAGGTGTCCGAAAAGTTCTTCTCGAACAACTCCCGGTGATTCAGTATCTCTATGGTCATGTGTGTCAGTCCCAAGTTGCACAAGGCTACCAAATCTTCATAGCGGCTTTTCTCCTTTTGGCTGAACGAGGTCTTGGAAAAAGCGAGAAACAGGACACGGGTGTAGAGTGCCATATCCTGCGTGGGCTTGTCCTGTCCGCAAAGCACCACGCCCGTACTGACTATAGTCTGTGCCGCCATACCGTCCGCACCCGTGTTTTTCTTTGTCTGGCCACCGCCTCCCCAAAGACCTTTCAAATAAGCAATCTTACGGATGTCAAGGTCGTTCTTGTACTCGTCAAGTACCACGAGCGTATTGACCGCCTGTGAAACCCGGTCGTTCATGGCCGGTACGGAAGTGACACCGAGGTTGGGAGGGTCAACGCCGTGCAGGAAAAACGCCTGCAATGAAGTGGCAAGCGTTGTCTTTCCTGTTCCCTTCTCGCCGAATAGGTTGAGAATGGGGAAATGGCGTGTCCGTTTGAAAACGATGTCACGGAACAAAGTGGAAAGCAGGTAGCAGAAAGCAACGGTAGCGTTCTCGCCGAATACCTCCATCAGTTGTTTCACATAATCGTATAGCTTTATGCCGTTGCGGTTCTCGTGTACCATCAGACGCTCAAACTGGAAAATCTCCGGGTTATGAATGTAGATTTTGGACATGGCAGGAATGTAGTACGCCTTTCCGCTGACACCACGGACAATGCCAAGGTCATCCACAGCTTGAAATTTTCCATCAGCAAGAAGTCCGTTCCCAAAGGCGAAGAAGCCCTCTGTAGCGTTCCATCCTAATTTGCGCACACGTTCCGCCGTGTCTGTCTTAGAATACAGGTACTCCTTGACACGGTTGAGCTTGTCTATCTTGGCCAGCCACACATAGTTGCCCACGGAGCCGACCTTCTGTTGGAAGCTGTTCAACGAACACAATTCGGACTCCCTCAGCTCAATGACACGGCATATATTATAGGTGTTGCGCATACGGAAGATGCGTGTGCCGTTGTTCTCGTCCTCGATGTGAAACAGCGGTTCCATGATGAAGTTGGAAATCCTTGGCGGCTCCTCATCGTCATCCCCGGTGGCGTAATAACAGTTCTCCCTGATGAACAGCCCATGCTGGCGAAGCAGTTCCACTTCACGCTGTCTCTCGTCCATTGGCGTAAGTTTGTCCTGCCTTTTCCGCGCCTCTCCACGGGCTTGCGTTACGGCATCACGCCACAATTTGGCTTTTCCGTAGATTTTGGCCAGTTCGTCAATGCACTGGTTAAACACCAGCTGGTCTTTCACATAGCGCATCAGGTCGGCCATCTCCGACACGCATTTCCGTTCTTCCACCAAAGAGTCCGCTACAAGAAAGCGTTTCTGTGCCAACCAGACAATGAACAGCCTTTCTTTCAGTGAAGTGTAATCCTCCCGGCAATGAATGAAACTGTCTGCATCGTTCTTCCCGGGTTTTACATCCCAGCCGTTTTTACCGTTGGGTATTTCGGCAAACGGCAGTTCCCTTACGGTTACATGGAAGCCTTTCCTGACAGCTGTTGTCCCGTTTGCCATGACCGCCTCGAATCCCGGTCCGAAGGGTTTGCCTTCACTGACATCGGAATCGGGGATGAAACACAAGGATGAGGTGTACTTTTTCAGTTGCTCAAACTGGCTGTCCGTCCATGCTGTACCCAATGCGGCCACGGTATTGTCGTAGCCGACGGACTGCATACGCAACACGTCAGGCGCCCCCTCCACGATGATGAAGTATTCCGCATTGCGTTCCCGACTCGCCCGGTCTATGCCGAACAGACATTCTCCCTTGGCATAGATCGCACTGTTTGGCGAATTGATGTATTTCGGTGCTTTCGGATTGTTCCCGATGTAACGGGCGGTATAAGCGATGATGCGCCCCCATCTGTTGCGTATGGGAATCATTATCCTGTGTCTGAACATGGTATACATACGACCGTCATCTCCGCGCCGGAGCAGCCCCAGCTCGAAAAGTACATCCTCGTCCAGTCCTTTTGTCCGGCAGAACTCCATGAACGCACCTCCGTCACGCGGCGCGTACCCGATGCCTGCGACCGAACAGAACTCTTCCGGCCATCTTCCGTAAGCATATTCACGGGCAAGGCGGCTTTCATCATTGTCTGGTGCCAGCAGACTACTTATAAAGAAGTCTTGTACATAGCCGAGCGTAGCAAGCAGCATTTCTTTGTGCCGATTTTTTGTAACTATCTCCTTGTCCTGCTCTTCCACATACTCAATAGTAATATTGTGCCGTCTGGCCAGGAACTCGATGGCTTCCATGAAGGAAAGGTTCTCTTTCTCCATGATAAATGTGATGGCATCGCCGCCACGGTTGCAGCTGAAACAGTGGAACAGGTTCTTTCCCGGACTGACAGAGAAAGAACCTGTCCGCTCCTCATGGAACGGACAAATGCCCATCAGGGTCGAGCCTTTCCTTGACAGTCTGACATACGGCTCCAATACATCCTCGATAGAAAGCTCCCTGACCTTGTTGATTGTTGACTCGCTTATCATAGGGTTGTCAGGAGTTTCCAACAATCAATTATGGACTGGCCGGAATATTTTGGCCGGCTGGCATTATCGGGATTAAGCGGCTTTATCAAGCCGCTGGCCTTATATTTTCTAAGCGTCTTGTAACTGACACCCAGTTCTGCGCAAGTACGCTTGACCGAATAAACCCCTTCCGGGTCACATGTTGGCACTAATTCTCTCATTCGCTATATTTTTTTCGTATGCCAGTTCCGTAGGTCTCATAAGTTACAGCACAGGCATATCCTGATATTGTTTTCTTATTTCTTTGCATCTAAACTATTTCTGTTTATACCAGAAGAAGTGTTGTCGAAATAGTCCTGTACCGTGCGTTGCAGGAGGCGGAGGTCAGCCGTCCTGTATTCCACTTTGCCGGGTCTCTTGTAGCACACCACTTTCCCTTGCCGTCTCCATCTTTCGACATTCCGGCGGCCGAACATCTCATAAGCCTTTCTCTGGCTGACAAATTCCGGATCGGCATTGTCGGATTTCAGGTACTTGACAATCCTTGCCGCAAGGTCATTCAGAAATGTGTCATAAGGGATTAGACGGTCTAAAAACTGGAGGAACTGCATAGATCCAGGATTTACAAGGTACGCATTACGGTAATGGTCTGTTTCTCCCTGTCCGTCCGTGTCTTAAACTGACGGTTGTAGATGGCACCAAGTTCTGAGGCTTGGGTTCGGACGCTTTTCAGCCTGGAGATGTGGAAGGTGATTTCATCGCCAACTTCGAGCGCGACAAGCGCAGGACGGATTTTTTCCATGTTTTCTGCCATAATATTTGTTTGTTTAATGATTAATGTTTAACTTTGTAGTCGCTAATTCAATTTATATCATCGGCAAAATAACATAAAAAGGTTTATATAGCCAAATATTTGTTTGATAATTGTTGATTTAATATTGCAATTTAAGGTTTGACCCATGAATATAGACATAAAAGACGTACATGTGGGGCAGGCTATTGACCAACGCCGCAACGAACTCGGTCTTTCTAAGTCCGAGCTTGGGCGCAGACTTGGCATCCCCCAACAGCATATCAACCGCCTTCTGGAAAGGGAGACGATGGAGACCAAGCGGCTTGTCAAGGCTTGCAAGGCGTTGGACTTTAATTTTTTCGCCTTGTTCTGCCCGGTCAACCCCCAGATATCCGCATACCTCGCGGCAGTAGCATTGGACGGGGGAGATGCCAATAACAACATTGGCGATAGCGGACTTGCAGCCCAGCTTACCGCCGAACAGACCAAGGTGGAAAACTTGAACGGCACTATCAAGCTACTGAAGGAGCAGATAGATAGCCTGAATGCACAAATTATCCGTCTGGACTCCAATCTGAAGGACAAAGACGCAATTATAGAATTACTAAAAGAAAGGAGGCAAAATATGTAACATTGAATACTGTGGTCAATATGATGATTGGCACATAGTAGCGCAGAATGTTTACACCAATATCGGTAGTTATCTGGTTTTCAAATATATATTGCTATCATTTCGACAGCTATTGAGTTTGGATATTCGATGGGAACTCGATAAGAGAAATCAAATTCACGAGACTGTTTGCTATTTGTTTTCTACATAGTACATAACTCATTGAATATGAATATCTAATTAGAGTCGCTCAAGCTGCAGTCGAAGACAAGCTCTAAAAAAACTGCACCGAAGTTGATATTTTGCTTTCATCCGCATTTTATATGCAAAACATTTGTTTTTCATTTGTTTTCCCAATGGAGGCTAATCAACTCAATACCAATGAGGTATTAAAGCGGCGCAGGCAGCTATTGAGGAATAATTCCTTAGCATACTATTCTTATATCAGGCTGTAATTACCGGTTTTGCGGTGGTTACAGCCTGATTTGTGCTTGGACGGTTCGTACATTTGACCACAAAAATGAGCCAAATGAACGTATTTGCTTTACTCTATGTTTACCCCAAAACGTTTTTAATCCTACCGTTAAATTAGAATAAAGCATATTTCACAATAAGCATCCCCCTATGCACACAGCCCTTACCCCAGTATTTACTGAAGGTTACGGGTAGATAGGGAGTTGATTGAAAATGATGTTTTTGTAATTGTTAACGCAGAAGTGCTTCGGTCATGCCTTCGTAGTCCCGACTTCCTCCTTGCTGGGTTGCCGCTTAAATGCGGACGACAGTCAATCACTAGGCAGCTCTTACTTTGTCGCATAGTTTTATAGGCAAAGACAGGACCGAACAGTCCTGCCCCTACTATCAGATAGTCATAGTGTTGCATAGTCATTTACAGATTGAATTATAGAATTCGATGTATTTCCTTTTCATTTCATGTGTATTGTAAATATGCATGACGTCTTCATAAGCCTGTTCTGGCAACCTGACAGGAAATTCTTTCATCGCCTCTTTGATACGTTCCGCATAATCTTCCGCCTTGTCACACAAATACCCGTTTACGCCGTTTTTAATCACACTTTTGTTTCCCATTACATTGCTGACGAGGCAAAGCTTCTTCATAAACATGTTTTCAATAAGACTCATAGCTATGGCTTCGCCCAACGAACATAACACATATACATCCGCTCCTTTTGCCATGGATAAGGCTTCCTTCCTGGGTTTCCATCCGGTTATCTCTATATTGGGAGCTATCAGTCTGTCCGACAGTTCGCCACTGCCTATCCATACAAAGCGTGCTTCCGGCACCAGTTCCGCTATCCGGTTGAATAATTCCGGCTGTTTCTGCACACAAATACGTCCCAATGTATATACTGTAAAACGGTCATTTTGTGTTGGTGGTATTCCATTTAAAGAAGCTGACAAATCTTCAACATTCACACCCGTTTCTACGTATGCAGTCCGTCTGCTGACGGTCTTTGCCACTTCATCCTCACTTTCACAGCAGGTCAACGTAATGCAGTTTCTATTTCCTAATATCTTTTCCATCTGTTTATACATCCACATTTTCAGAGACCCTTTCCGTCCCATTAAGACAAAAGAATATCCGTGAGGAGTATAAACAACCGTATTATGCTTACCGTTGAAAGCAATCCTGCCGATGCCGCCTGCAATAGAAGAATGCAAATGAATCACATCAGGTTTTACCGTCTGCTCTATTTGTCGTAACTCACGGATTAACCTGACATCTGCCAGCGGATTATTCAAATGTCCGAAATTCTTCACTTCAATCAGATGCACTCTTTTATCCAATGCATCCTTGTAATTTTTCGGAGTCTGCGGCCTTACAGCGTATGCCAAATAGACATCAAACATTTCGCACATATCGCTACATAATTGTGATACGTACGCAAAGACACCGCCTCCGAAAGCTTCGCAGACCATAAGAATCTTTTTCATAATATGGGAAATTGAATGTGTGAATTATATAAGACCAAAAGCAACTATTAAGAATAAGACTCAACTATCTCCTTTTATCTATCTTTCTAAATATAGCTTGAGTTATAAATAGTCCTAAGAACGAAATTAAACAAGCCAATTGTGTTTTCCGTCTTGCTTGAAAATCAAATAATATTTGTCGTCGATACCGTACTATAAATTGATAAAGTTCTTGAGTACAAGCATTATTGGAAGGCATTTTCAATACAAAATGAAAAGCCAAGCTCACTATTTTACACCTAAAAGCAGATACTACTTGATTGGTAATTTCAGGATAATCATACATCATTTTCATGATCTCAACAGCACAATCCATTTTACGTTGATTAAATAGACTTCCTTCAATACTATTTGAGCGTATCAGATAAAAATACAACAGCTGATTACTTACAACGACTCTGTTGCTTTTATAAAAAAGTCTAAATGTCACAGGATTATCCTCAAACATCAATCCTTTCGGATAGCGTATGCCGGTTTCAAACAAAGATTTATGATAAAGTTTTCCCGTAGCGGATATTTCAATTCCTTTCTGATAGAACATCCGACAAATAGCCTTTATAGGTGAAAAGCACTCAACATATTCTTTAGGTTGGGATATAGCACAATCCTTATATTCCTTAAATAAACAATATTGTACAACAGATAAATTGCTTTGATTCTGCATGGCTAGCTGTAAAAGATACTCAACATAATTGTCAGCAACCCAATCATCACTATCCACAAATGTGATATATTCACCTTTAGCCACATCAATCGCCACATTCCTTGCATCCGACAAACCGCCGTTCTTCTTATGTATCACTCGAATGCGATTATCTTTCCGTGCATATTCTTCACAGATTTCTCCGCAATGATCGGGGGAACCGTCGTCTACTAAAATGATTTCAAGATTAGTATAAGTTTGCGATAAGATAGAATCGACGCACTTAGGCAGGTATGCCTCTACATTGTAGCAAGGCACAATGACTGAAACAAGAGGAAGATCCATAACATCTGTCATTTTCAATGAATATTGAAATAAATTTAGGGTGTATGAAAACTAAATCAATTTTAGACTTAGTCTATAGGGTGTCCAGTTTCATGTTCCTATTTTTAATACAAATTGAACAGTTTAATCTATTGATAATAAGCGAGAAGAACATCTTTTTAATATCGATTTTAACTCTTTGAAAAGATGTTGTAATTATCGTCATTGCTATGAGCCATATACTGTATAGCTATCAACACTTTAGAAAAAGAACAACTCTTTTTTTTGAACCAAAAACTGGAGCATCAAACTAGACACCCTATTTAGTCTATCTATAAGAAATAATTTGTTTCTATACAAAAGAAAAAACGAAGTAATTCCAATATTCACCAATTTTAAGAACCTATTAAACGGTGAATTGTCAATTTAAATCGTTGCCAGGGTGTTAACCAACTACCAGAATAATGATGTATACAATAAGTATTCTCTGTGATTGTTATTTTTCCTGTTTTATAATCTTTAGCACAAAAATAATCCATGCCATACACTTTTAAATCAAATCCATAATCTTGAATATAGTTCATCAATAAGGTTGGATTAGGAGTATTATTATATTTCCCGTCGCCTAAAACAAAAGGCTTTTCATTATAGGTCTTTAAGAATCCCATAATTAGCTCATTACCTGGAGAAGCTGCCATAACTCCCGTACCAACTACCTTCTCCCGTTCATAACCTAATATATATTCCTGATCAAGCAAGTCATCAAACGATTTTAGAACCTCTATATCTGTATCAAAATAAATTCCACCTTCCGTGGCTATTGCATATAGACGTGCTACATCAGAAACAAAAGCATATTTCCCGGCATTATATGCCTCCTCCGTGAACCGATTATAATGGATATCAAAGTTATCTTCGTTCCACTCCTTAATCTTATAATCAGGCATCTTTTCTTGCCACGAAGAAATACAACGTAAGACATGGGGTGGTTTGTCTTTTTTGCCAAACCAGCAATAATGGATAAGTTTGGGAATCATAAAATTATAGCTTGAACTAATTATTCAACAATAGATATTATACCGAATAAGGTTTTAGGGTAGTAATAACCAATAGTCCTGTTCCTTATTCTGTATAAACTCTAATAACCATATTACTTCTCAGATAAAATCCAACGGTTACCTATGTAGTTTTGATGACGGTTTATACCAATAATCTTTGCCGGTACACCTGCAGCAGTCACTCCAGAAGGTATATCAGTCGTAACAACAGCCCCAGCCCCAATGCAAGCATTCGATCCCACAATTATATGTTCTACAAGACATACTCCAGGTCCAATATAAACATTATTCCCAATAAAAGCTGCTTTCCCTTCATTACTTCCAATAGTTGTAAACTGGGAAAGATTGACATTATTACCTATTATAGCTGTAGGATTTACAATAATACCATAAGCATGCCCCAAATAAAAACCATATCCAATAAGGGTCTTCGGTGAAATCTGTATGCCATGTTTAAGAGAATAATGACGATGCATAAATCTACATAAAACATATAGGATGCCTTTATGAGCCGAAAGTCTTAACCAAAAATTATAGCGAAAATTCCGGTTATAAAATGCAGCTATCAATAAACGAAAAAAGGTGGTTTTTTTACCTGTTAGTCGATAATAATCACTGCGAGCCAATTCGATGCAATCATAATAACAAGTCGGAGAAGGTATAAATATTTTATCCCCCCTATTTTGTAAACATTATTCTTCATGTTATAAACAATTTCTCAGCATCTTTCCTTTTCTTAGAGCAATAGAGATTTTTTCCACACCCCTAACAATCTCTTCTTTCTCTTTGTTAGTAAGTCCGGAAAGTTTCCTATTAATATCAAAAAGAGAATCTACAACAATACCTAATTTATTTTTTTCAATATAAGAGCTCAATGAAGACTCTTTCCAAACAATAACAGGTTTACATGCAGCAAGATATAGAGAAAGTTTATGTGATGAATTAATCTTTAGATACTCTCCGCACCCCCCGCTACATGTATCTATTCGTTCTCCATCCCAAACTAACCCCCAATTGCCTTCAATAGCAGATAAATCATTAGGATGAAATTTACCTTTATATGAACAAGATGATGATTCCTTAATATAATCTGAATGAATGCCATATAAGTTGAACTTTAATTCATCCGGGAGTTTATAAAGCTCAGATATAAAAGGACTCTTATTCAAATTCCCTGCAAATATGATTGTTTTACCATTTATATTTACTGGATTAGGTAATGTATCTGACAAATAATCAAACAGATATAGGACTTTAATTTTATTCTCATCTATGGAACATTTCCGGATGAGTAAATCTTTCATCGCAGGAGTATGAACGATTACTTTATCACTTCTTTTCAATAAAAAACATAATTCTGGCTCAATTTTTTTATCGATACGATACCATAAAATATCATGTATCAGACATTCTAACTTACCTGAATAATTTGCCAACAGTTTTTCATAGAAACCAAGTGATTTTTTAACTTGGGAATAATATGGATACTGTAAAAACAATCTATTACATCCCTGTAATTTAGAATATATAGTTCTTAAATCGAAATAATTAGAGATTTTTTGGGACAGTTGAAACTTGCAAATATGTAACAAAGCCAACGAATAGCCTTGTTGTTCGAGAATTTCATCACAATCAATACGAGCTTTAAATCCCGCATTATAATAATTCTTTGTATGTTCTTGGAGATATAAATACATAATTATTCTACCTTATTTTTTCTATGAATTAATAGATATTTTTTTGCGAACCACACCATTATTGTCATATACAAAAAAGTCTTCCAACCTCCTATTGTAAATACAGTTTCCGTAAATTTACTTGAAAAGAAATTCATAAATAAATTAATTGCCATTGAAGCATAAATTAGCAAATATATATTCAGTTCGGTTGGATGCAACAATGATTTCATAGCCTTATGATAAAAAAACATTGAGACAAAAGCAATAACAAAGTTGATGAGAAACACACCAATTACACCAAAATCTTCATGAAAAGGTCTATACTGTGTATATACATTGCCTAAACTATAATTTCCGACATATTGATATTCAAAAGAGTCACCTAATTGTATCTTTATATTAAGTTCATTATACAAAGCATAAAATGTTTTTTCTCCCCATAATTTTGACTTTCCCCCATTAATATTACGATGCAAATAAATATCAAAATTCTTAATTTGAGCACCACAATATTCTATAAACACATCCGAATTTTTTCTTTCAGTGTAATTACGTCCAACAAGAATATTTATTCCACGAAAAGAGATAAAAAGAATAGATAACATTATAAATGCATTGAGATATATTTTACGATTAAGAGTATAGCTGCTTTTTTTTGCATAATATTGAATAAATATAAATACAGATAACTGGACTATAATAGAGAAAAAAGGGCCTTTAGTTCCTGATAGCATACCATTTATGATAGCTACTATAAGATGTAAATATATCAATAATTGAAATCCTTTCTTAATTGATAGTTTATTTTTAAAGGTCCAAATAATAGATAGCAGCCATATCGTAAAATATGAAACAACTTCAGTTAAACTGCCCATCTGTCTTATATATGAAGGAATTACAAAATCGCCAGACCAATGATCAGCACGTTTTGCACCAATTAATTCAACAAGCCCTAACATCCCCCAATAAGATATCATACAATTTATATGAAGAATAATACCTAAAATGCCAATAATAATAACAATACAATAGAATAGTTCAAGACGTTTAGTTCTTAATAAAGGTAATGTAATATTATTAAATTTACGAAGTTGCACATTGGGAAATATTCTTATTAGAAATATACAATACAGAGTAAATGCTAACGTTCCACCACCCAAAATAAGAACAGATTTTTCATGAAAAATCTTCATATTCCAATCATTGTAATACAATGTTGCAACAATCGCAGCAGCTAACATTCCTCCTCCCATCAATACAGGAGGAGAAATTAGATTTTTAAAACAGCGAATTGCTATCAAAATATTAATTATAAGAATTGCATCTAATAAAAACAACATTCAGATATAATATTAATATTTACCAATTTCAATTTTTAAGAATAATCACTCTAATTAGAGCACATTTTTAAATCAAGGCAGTATCAAATGCCTAGGTTTGTGTAAAACAATGTTTTTTCGATAACCTATAACTATCCGTAAGCGTCCAATTCTGACATACCCCCTGCATTTCAGGCAGTACGTCTAAAATAA
>ENA-UOIW01000610-UOIW01000610.1-human-gut-metagenome-genome-assembly--contig:-P58-NODE-610-length-27293-cov-23.024194_pt1 | contig 27293 bp, 24 predicted proteins | sample MGYA00242334_ERZ723881 | MGnify/ENA metagenome assembly ERZ723881 | reverse complement strand
TTCCGTTTTCCAAGCGGACCCCTATCAAAGGATTAATCTGTCGACCATCGTCATCAAAAGCAGCATCGAGACTGGAGCGTGAAAGATAAATGCCGTTTATGCTGTCATTCAGGGTAACTGCATAGTCGGTAGTTCCAGCACATATCTTTCGCCGTTTCCAGAGCATGGGTCAACCGGAACAGGTCATTCTGCGCAGACAACTCCCCGGAGCTGGAACGCCAGAGGTAGTTCAGCTTACGGGCCAGTTTAGCATTGACGCCCAGCTGTCGGCCCTGTTTCAGAAGCCACTCGATGTCAGGGGCCACGTCACGCGAAAAACGACGTTGCTTCAGTGCTGTCGCCAGCCAGCGGGTGAGAAAGAGATTTTCCTGTACCGGTGACACAACGTCACCGTTTTGCCTGGCTAACGCCAGCGCCACCAAGGCGCACAACGCCAAATGTGCTGATTTTTCTGTCAGATTCACTGGGGAGTTTTTTCCTTTGTTTTGGGAGCTGAATATATCTTAACCGGAAGCGGGTTTCATCCGGAACCGTAGCCCCTGAACTGAACATCAGGTCCGGACTGGCGAGCAGTGCGCAGCCAGTCTTCTGAATGCCGCTTTGCGGCATGGAGGCGCCAGATGAGGTTACATGCGTCTGTGGAGTCAAATGGCGCCGAAAGCCCGACGTAGCCGGTTACCGGACTATAAATTCTGCCCGTTTGCCCCCTGTCCTGGTTAGCTCTACCCCGCTATCTCGCCCTTTCGGGCGAGGTGTAGTCAAGGACACTCCGGTCCGGCGCTGGTTTGATCGCCGGGTTTTAAGGGATGTGGTGATATACGGATCCGTCTCCTATCTTCCGAATCTCGCGTAAGCGTTAACGTCAACCAACGCATCACTAGGGCTACGTCACTTGTGGCTCGTTGATGTTATGAGGTTGCCGTGTCTTCTGCGCTTTCCCCCTCCAACCCCACTAGGACAACTTCCCGCTGGGGCTTGTACGTCAGCATTGTGCTGATTGGCGCGAATCTGCGCGCCCCCATTACGAGCCTCGGGCCGGTTCTTCCCGATATTCAACGCGCCTTACACCTCGGAGGTCTTGGGGCGGAAGCAGCTGGCACCGACGGCAAACATCTCCAATTCAATGCGCAGCTGGCGACAAACCATTTCCATCAATTAGGGCTGGCCGCCTTGTGAATTCCAGAAAACGATCTTGCGAATACCTGTGCGCCAGGCGCTTTTAGCCATTTCAAAACACACTTTCCCCAGAACATCATATGGCAACGAAAGTGTGTCAGGGTAAGCTAGGTGTTCGTCAGATTTACCTACAGGCAAAGTGGCCAACACCAGCATGGTAAATTGGCAGGCAGTAATTCTGCAGCTCGCTCAATAATGCTGGCATTAATGGCAGCAAACACCCGAACCAGCAGATGAGGTCCGTGTTGTTCTACGGCGCAAATAGGTAGTACTGCGACGATATTCGCCATATCCAGTTTACTGAATTCCCGCGTGGTGAGATCACACCACTAGGGAGAAGACGGTTTAAGCATGTTTACCTCCGGTTTTGTCTAACAATAAAAGATACGGTACGTTGCATTTAGGGCATTTTAGACCGGCTCTATGTCCTGCTATGTGCTAACTTTTCCAGTTTAATGGCCTCTCGTCGGGTTGTGTAGCAACAGTGTCGCCACCGGCGGAAATCCGCCGGTTTGAATGCTTTTTTGTTCAGCAGGCGACGAGGTGCCCGTCGCCAAAATCGGTAAAGCGCTGCGGTACTCTCTGATAGCCGATGGGTTTGATCGGTTCTGGTCTTATCGGCATTGCGCTGGTGGCTCGGGGTTGCCGTCTTTGCTGAACGTCAGGTATAGGAACGGCGCTGAGCAAGTGCTGAGTATAAGGATGCTGCGGATGGTGCAACACTCGATCTCGTGGGCCGATCTCCACGAGCTGGCCGCCAAACATCACCGCTACCCGGTGGCAGATGCGCTCCACCACCGCCATATCATGGGAAATAAACAGATAGCTGAGCCGATAGCGCTGACGCAAATCTTCCAGCAGCGTCAGCACCTGCGCCTGTACTGAAACATCCAGCGCGGAAACCGATTCATCGGCGATGATCACTTTCGGGTTCAGCGCCAGCGCGCGGGCAATGCAAATGCGCTGGCGCTGGCCGCCGGAAAACTGGTGCGGATAACGCCGCATCGCTTCCGCTGGCAGGCCGACCTGCTGCAATAGCTGCGCCACCCGCTCCGTGCGCTGTACTGCGGGCATCTGCTCATGAATCAGCAGCGGCTCCCCAACCAGGTCGAAAATAGTTTTGCGCGGATTGAGCGCCGCCCAGGGATCCTGAAACACCATCTGCAAATCGCGGCGTACCGCTCTTAACGCCTCGTCCTTCAGGCCGTGCAGCTCCTGTCCGTTAAGCTGCGCGCTGCCGCTAAATGGCACCATATTCATCAGAGCTTTTGCCGTCGTCGATTTACCGCAGCCGCTTTCACCGACGATGCCCAACGTCTCGCCGGGGAAAAGATCGAAGCTGACGCCATCGACGGCATGGACTTCGCGACGCACGCGCAGGCCGTCGCCGCGCACCGGAAAGCGCACGCTGAGGTCGCGGACGCTGAGCAACGGTCGCGTCGCCTCGACCGGCGCCAGCGCGGGCGCCTGGCCCAGCACCGGTACCGCCTGCAACAGCTGGCGGGTATAAGCCGCCTGCGGCGAGGTAAACAGCGTTTTTGCCGGAGCCTGCTCCATGATTTTGCCGTGACTCATGACCAGCACATCATCGGCCATTTCTGCCACCACTCCCATATCGTGGGTGATCAACAGCAGGCTGGTGGAAAACGCCTGCTGCAGTTCGCGCATCAACTCGAGGATCTGCGCCTGAATAGTGACGTCGAGGGCCGTGGTCGGCTCATCGGCAATCAGCACCTGTGGCTGGCACAGCATTGCCATGGCGATCATCACCCGCTGGCGCATACCGCCGGAAAGCTCGTGCGGATACTGTTGCAGGCGCTTCTCCACATGACTGATTTTGACCGCGTCCAGCATCGTGCTGACCCGGCTGCGCCGTTCACGGCGGCCCAGCACTTCGTGGCGTTGCAGCGTCTCTTCCAGCTGCTGGCCCACCGTCATCAGCGGATTGAGCGAGGTCATCGGTTCCTGAAAAATCATGGCAACCGACTTGCCGCGCAGCAACTGCATTTGCCGCTCCGGCAGGCTGAGCAAATCCTGGTTATCAAAAATAATCGCGCCGCCTGGAATCTGTGCCTCCTCCGGAAGCAAACCCATGATCGCCAGCGAAGTCAGCGATTTACCGCTGCCCGACTCGCCGGCAATGCACAGAGTTTTTCCCGGCCAGAGCGCAAAGCTGACGTCATCCACCACCCGCTGTGTACCAAACTGGATCGACAGGCGCTCGACCGAGAGCAGCGGCGCCGGAAATAGGACTGCTGACATAACGCTCCTAATTAAACACGCTGTTGGGAAAATAGAACGACACCACCCAGTTAGGCCGATCGACGATTTCGCTGATGCGCAGATCGCCGCACACGGAGCAGAGCATATAGGCCTCTTCCGCCGACATCCCTTGTTCGCGGCACAGCGCATCGATGGTATAGCTTACCGCGTCGCGGGCGGCGGTCATCAGGTCAGGGCCAATGCCGGTGAAGGCGCTGTAGCCGTGCCGATCCAGATGTTGGGTCACTGGGCCAGGGGTGGCGAAACGCGGCGTTTTCAGCGGCATATCTTTAACCACTTCCAGCTTCACCACCACGTCCATCGCGCTTTCAATCGCCGTGCCGCAGACTTCACCATCGCCCTGCGCGGCGTGGGTGTCACCAATAGAAAACAACGCGCCTTCTACTTCCACCGGTAGCCATAATGTGCAGCCAGCGGCCAGATCGCGAATATCCAGATTGCCGCCCACGCGGCGCGGCGGCACCACCGAATGATGGCCCGCGGCAGCGGGAGCGACGCCGAGGGTACCGGCGAAGGGTTTCAGCGGTACGCGGCCATATCGGCCAAAGGCGCAGGGGGTTAAGCCCTGGCGGTCATATTGCCACAGCGTCAGCGCCGGATCAGAAAACTGATCGGCCAGCAGGCCGAAGCCCGGGATATTCGCAGTCCAGCCAAAGCCGCTGGGACGAAAGGATTCCAGCGTCACCTTTAGCGCATCGCCCGGCTGAGCGCCTTCCACATAGACCGGGCCACTGACCGGGTTGAGCTTATCAAACGGCAGCGTTGGGATATCCGCTGCGGTAGAACCGGCGTTGAACCAGCCGTTAGCCGCATCCAGGCAGTGAAACTCCAGTTGGCTGCCGGAAGCTACGTGCAGGACCGGGCTCAGGCTGTTATCCCAGCCGAAATGATGTTGAGCATGATGAATGGTCTTCACCAGACAATTTTGGCACATCCTGACTCTCCTTTAAGCAGCGGCGCCGTCCCGGCGCCATCAAATTATTTCAGTCCGATATAGTCGTAGTTGACTGGTACATGCACTGGATCGACATACAGCGCGTCCTCGCCCCCCATGCGTGCGGAATGTACGGTGTAGCGCTTCTCGTTGAATACCGGCACCCAGGGCGCGTCATCCATTGCAGTGATGAAGATTTTGCGCCAGGCTTCAATGCGCGCGTCCTGCTGGTCGGGTTTCACCATGCTGTCCGCCGCGGCCGCCTGCGCGTCCAGCGCTTTGTTGCAGTAGCGCGCCCAGTTCCAGCCGCCCTCTACCGCCCCGGCGCAGCCGAGGATCGGGCCATAGAAGTTGGAGGGATCCGGGAAATCGGCGATCCACGCCATGCCGCCGGACCAGACCATCGGCGCTTGGCTGGCGGAGCCGCCCGCCGCAATCACATTCGCCTGCGCCAGGGATTTGATGCTGGCGTGGATGCCCACTTTGGCCAGATCCTGCTGGATAGACTGAGCGATACGCGGCTGCGGATCGGTATTCATCACGTACAGTTCGGTAGCAAAACCGTTGGGGAAACCCGCTTCGCTGAGCAGTTGCTTCGCTTTTGCCGGGTCGTAGCTGAAACCCTGATATGCCTTGTCATAACCGGGCATGGCGGGTGGCAGTGGCTGGTTGGCCGGCGCCGCGCGTCCATTAATGATGCGCACGATGCGATCTTTGTTGACCGCCATGTTCACCGCCTGGCGGACTTTGAGATTATCGAAAGGCGGCAGCGTGGTTTTCATCGTCACGTAGCCGGTCTGCAACTGGTCGCCGGTGACCATCAGGCCCTTATAGGCCGGGTTGTTTTTAAACGACAGAAACTGTGCGGGCGGTACGCCGTCGCCGGCAATATCCACTTCGCCTTTTTCCAGCCGCAGCAGAGCGACCGAGGGATCCTGTCCCATTTCGAACTTTATGTGATCCAGCCGCGGCACGCCGGCTTTAAAGTAGTTCGGGTTTTTGCGGAAGATCAGCTCCTGGCCCAGCTTCCACTCCTGGAGCTCAAACGCGCCGCTGCCGACCGGATGCTTGCCGAAGTCGGCACCCCATTTCTCCACCTCCTCACGGGGAACCACCGAGGCAAAGTTCAGCGCCAGCACATGCAGGAAGGTGGCGTTGGGCTCTTTCAGAGTGATTTTTACCGTATGATCGTCGACGACCTCGATACCGCTCAGGGTCGTGCTTTTACCGCTAGCCTCCTCGTCATAGCCCGCGATGGGACTGAAGAACCCGGCGCCCGGACTTTGGGTTTTCGGGTTGACTGTGCGTTCCAGAGAATATTTCACGTCCGCCGCCGTGACCTCGCGGCCGTTGTGGAATTTCACCCCTTTGCGTAGCACAAAGGTGTAGACCTTGCCGTCCTCGGAAATGGCGTAGCTCTCCGCCAGGTCGTTCACCAACTCGGTGGTGCCGGGACGATAGTCCATCAGGCCGTCGAACAGGCTTTTGATCATCGACCAGTTTTGCCAGTCATAGCCAATGGCCGGATCGAGGGTCGCCACGTCGTTCTGGTAGGTCACCACGATATCGCCGCCGGTCTTCTCGTCAGCCTGCGCGCCATAAGAGAAACAGGCCGCGGCCACCGCCATTGTCAATAACGCATTTTTCATCATCTTCCCCTGCTACTTTTTGACATCAATGCGCGGATCGACCCACGGCAGCACCAGATCCGCAATAAGGTTGCCGCCAACAATGGCAACCGCTGACACGGTGGTTACCCCGACAATCACCGGGATATCCACCTGTTGAATCGCCTGCCAGGCCAGCTGACCGATACCCGGCCAGCCAAAGACCGATTCGACTACCACCAGTCCGCCCATAAAAATGCCGATATCAATGCCTATCATCGGAATTAGCGGCAGCACGGCATTCGGCAGCACGTGACGCAGCAGTACGCGGGTTCGGCCCAGCCCTTTGGCCCGCGCGGTACGGATAAAATCCTGATGCAGCACCTCAATCATCGACGAGCGCAACATGCGTGAATACCAGCCGCTGCCGAGCAGGCCGAGGGTTAGCGCCGGTAGCGCCAGATGGCTGAAGCCGCCATAGCCTCCCATCGGGAACCAGTTGAGTACCACGGCGAAAAGATAGAGAAAAAGCATCGCGGCGATGAACTGCGGCGCCGAAACACCGATAAAGGAGAGCGCCATCAGAAGCCGGTCCGCCAGCCCGCCGCGTTTTAACGCCGCCAGGGTGCCGAGTGCGATCCCCAGTACCAACTCGCAGAGAATACCCGCCGCCATCAGCTGCAGTGACGGCCCGATACGGGCGGAAACCAGTTCACTCACTTCGCTGCGCTGAATAAACGAGCGTCCCAGATCGCCGTGCAGCAGCCCCTGCAGATAACGCCAATATTGCTGATAAAACGGAAGATCCAACCCCAACTGATGGCGGATGTTTTCGACTACTTCCGGCGTGGCACTGCGCCCGGCGATTTGGCGCGCTGGATCGGCGGGCAACATAAACAGCAGCAAATAGCAGATCAACGTAACGCCAAGCAGGATCAGCCCGGCATGCAACAGACGTTTTCCCAGAAATAGCATTAGTTTCGTCCTTTTAAGCCGGGATCGAGGGCGTCGCGCAGGGCGTCACCAGCGATATTGAAAGAGAGCGACAGCAGCACAATCGCCGCGCCGGGAAAGAACACCAGCCAGGGAGCCGAAGTAAAATAGCTCTGGCTTTCAAAGATGATGTTGCCCCAACTCGGCGTTGGCGGCTGTACCCCCACCCCGAGGAACGATAGAGTAGCTTCCAGCAGGACTGTGGTGGAGATGCCTAGTGTGGCCCAGACCAGCACCGTTGGCGCCAGATGTGGAATTAAATGCACGCCGAGAATACGCAACGTTCCGGCCCCCAGGGTGCGTTCCACGGCGATAAAGTCGCGGGCGCTAAGCGCGCTAGTTTCGGCGTAGATAACCCTGGCGATCTGCACCCAGTTCACCATGGCGATCACCAGGGACACGATCCAGACACTTGGCTGGAAAATCGCCGCCAGGGCAATCGCCAGCAGCAGTGCGGGAAACGCCATCATCAGATCGGTAAAGCGCATCAGCAGCCCTCCGATACGCCCCTGCAGATAACCTGCGCTAAGCCCTACCAGGACGCCGATCAGTACTGCAGTGCCGTTGGCGACAACACCGATGAGTAACGAAGTACGAGCTCCGTAAATTAAACGCGAGAAGAGATCGCGTCCCAGCAGATCGGTTCCCAGCCAGTAAGTGCTGTTGGGAGAAAGCGGTGCGCCTTCCAGGCTCAGTCCCTCGACAAACTGTTCATCGGGATCGAAGGGGGTGAGCCAGGGGGCAAACAGCGCGCTCATCACCACCAGGAGAATAAACAGCAGCGAGAGCAGCAGGGCTGGCCGGCGCAGAAAATATCCGACTCTATTCATTGTGCTCCCCGCTTGCCGGACGACATTCGTAGCAGCCACTTCTGCGCCACCTGTGCCACCGACTGGTTCGTACACATTGATTCCGAGCGCAGGCGAACCCATGCCTGTTGTTCATCAATACTTTCCGCTTGCATCTGGGCCGCCAGAGCTTGGGTAATCTGCGGCATTGCTGCCAGACGCTGGCGCAGTAGCATCTGTTGCTGTTGAATGTCATGCAACTGCTGACGCAGCCCCACTGCCATCATCAGGGTGGTATAGATGGCTCGCTGTGTAATAGGCTTGGTAAGGAGCGCTGTTGCCCCTAACTCCAGCGCGCGCTGTACCTGGTAAAGTCCCTCATGTGAGGTCAGCGCGATCACCGGTATTCCGGCCAGATTGATCTGGCTCAGGGTTAGCGGGCTGGCGAATGCCTCCAGTTCCACCAGTACTGCACAGGGGGTGAGAGGAGGTAAAGCCTCATCTCCGGTCAGGTGATGCCAGCGGATACCCATCCGCGTCAGGTTTTTTTCCAGCGCTTCGCGACTCCTTGCTTCACAGTCTACCAGCAGGAGCGGCTGAGCATCTAAATCCGGGGACAGCAGCGTTTTCATTTAACAATCCTCAGAGCAGGTCTGGCTGCAACCGTTCGGCTTTCACGTAGCTCGGTCGCGGAGAGATAGGGATCGGGCATAACCGGCAGCGGTTCGCGATGCAGTATCTGAAAGCAAGTTTGTTGCAACTCAGCGATGTAGCAGGGCAAACAGGCGTGGTTGTTTCGAGCCATTACTGAGCGAGCGCCCGGAGAATCAACGTCGTGCTGACGATGCAGTGCCGCCAGCACCGCACCCGGCTCGCTGTTTCCGGCCTCGCGCAGGCTATTGGCAAACAACCTTACTGCCCGCCAGCCGCCGATATAGTAGTGGGAGATGCGCTGTGCGCCATGTTGCAGGTGCTGCCGCGCGCAAAAATCGAGATCGACGCTCTCAAAAAACGGTCCGCAGGAAAGCAAACGTACCGCCCTTAGTGGCGCGACTTCGGCGACTTCGGCTTCGGTAAAATTACAGCTGAGCACCGCTAACGTCCGCCGATCGCGAAGACAGGCCTCGTCCAGTGCGCGCAGAAACGCATAAGAGGTTTCGCCTACCAGGTTATTGAGTACAAAATCTACCTCTGTGCTGAGAATCGCCTCAATCAACTCGGTCACGTTGCTGTTTCTCAGGTGCAGATATTTTTCGCCCACCACCGTACCGCCGGAACCTTCCACTACCTCACGGGCGATACGATTGCTTTCCCAGCCCCAGACGTAGTTAGAGCCGATCAGCCAGGAGCGATTTCCGAACATATCCAGCGCCAGCCGCAGGAGTGGCAGCAGAGTCTGGTTCGGACAACCGCCCAGATATACGACCTGCTCGCAGCTCTCGAACCCCTCGTAAGGACAGCCATACCACAGCAGCAGGTTATGCTGCTCCAGGTCCGGGATAATCTCCTTCCGACTGGCAGAGGTAATGGTTCCGAAGATATGGCGGATGCCGTGAGCGATAAAGGTGCTCACCGCTTCACTGTAGGCTGCGAGTTCACCCGCAGGGTTGATATGTCGGGCCCGCAGCTGAAAAGGATAAGCAGGATCGGCATTGATTTCCTCTAAGGCATGGCGCGCACCAAGCAGTGTGCTGTTCGCCAGGTGGCTGTAGGTACCTTCTGTGGAAAGCAAAATTCCAATATCAATAGTTTGCACGTATGTTTGCTCTCTGCATTAATAAAAAAGCCTGATTGTCCTTATTAGGACAATCAGGCTTCATTACCTGTCGATATTTAATGGATTCAAGGCTTAAGGGTTGCCCCTGCTTGCATATACCCGACATGAAAAATTCATGCCATTTTTAAAGCACAGTTAAATCAATGGATTATTTATTTTTGGAGACACTTTCGCACCAATGGGATGCGGCTTGCTCAGTTATGGTGCAATTTTCTGATGCAGTCTGGTCTCTTCAACATGAGGTGGAGTAATGCACACCTGTTTTAGTTCCACGCACTTTTTGAGAGTTCCGGTTTTTCAGCCATCAGCAGGTGATCCTCCGGCGTCAGGTTATTCAGGGATTCATGGGGACGCTCTGGATGGAAGATCCTCGTGACGAAGCCGAATTTGCCCCCGGCCACGTGCTTTTTTTCGAGCGTAATGTTGTCCATGCATTACCAACCCTTCTTGAAGAACCCGTAATATTTCTGTCATTGGCCAGCCCTCGTCGTGCTCCTGAAGATATTACCTTTGTTGACCCGAAAGATGGCACTGCCAGAACCTTTATGGCCAGAAATAATGAGTCAGCATAAAGGGCCAGAACCAAAGGTAAGGTGGAGCGGATGGTGAAATACCTCAAGGAGAACTTCTTCGTCCGGTACCGCCGGTTCGACAGCTTCGCCCAGGTTAATCAGCTACTGGAGCAGTGGATGGCTGACGTTGCCGACAGGCGGGAACTTCGCCAGTTCAGGCAGACACCGGAACAGCGCTTCACGCAGGAACAGGAGCATCTGCAGCCGTTGCCGGATACGGACTTCGATACCAGCTACTTCGATATCCGTCATGTCTCCTGGGATGGCTATATCGAGGTTGGCGGAAACCGTTACAGCGTGCCGGAAAGCCTGTGTGGCCAGCCGGTATCAATACGGATTTCGCTGGATGATGAACTGCGGATCTACAGTAATGAGCAGCAGATGGCATCGCACCGTCTCTGTTCGGCTGCATCCGGCTGGCAGACCGTGCCGGAGCATCACGCCCCGCTCTGGCAGCAGGTCAGTCAGGTGGAACCCGAAATCTGATTTATTCAACAAAGCCGCACCAAATCATCACTCGAAGATATTCAGGCATGGTACATCCGCGGCAAGCCCCTAATTTGTACTGAGGGGCAAAGTGAAAAAAGTTACTTTTTGTTGAAACGACAGTTAGCAATAACCCCCGCTTGCGGGGGCCATACCCACCAGGAGCAAACGCAGAAAGCCCGAGATACTTCTGCTGTACCGGGGGCTGGCGACATTTCAGGCAACACTCATAGTTGACATCCTCCCCGCCCTAAAGGGCGGGGAGGATGTCAATAATAGCAGACCACATCATGATGTCATTCTGACCGACAGATGCCAGAAGCAGAGGATCCATCCCATTTTATACCTACCTTATAACACTTAGAAAAACAACATGTTAAAAATGTTTATTGGAAACAATTTTATTTCCAATTGTAATGATAACCATTCTCATATTAATATGGCTACGTGATAATTAACTTTTGATGCACTCCGCATGTCTGACCGTGCCACTACCACAGCTTCCTTAACGTTCGAGTCGCTTTATGGCACCCATCACGGCTGGTTGAAAAGTTGGCTGACGCGCAAACTTCAGTCTGCCTTTGATGCAGATGACATTGCCCAGGACACTTTTTTGCGGGTAATGAGCAGCGAAACGCTCTCGACGATCCGCGATCCTCGCTCTTTCCTGTGCACTATCGCCAAACGCGTGATGGTGGACCTGTTTCGCCGAAACGCGCTGGAAAAAGCGTATCTGGAGATGCTGGCGCTTATGCCGGAGGGGGGAGCGCCTTCACCTGAGGAACGCGAAAGCCAGCTCGAGACCCTACAACTCGTCGACAGCATGCTGGACGGGCTAAACGGAAAAACACGTGAAGCGTTTCTGCTTTCGCAACTGGATGGCCTGACATACAGCGAGATTGCGCACAAACTCGGTGTTTCCGTCAGCTCCGTGAAAAAATACGTGGCGAAAGCCGTCGAGCACTGCCTGCTGTTTCGTCTGGAGCATGGGTTATGAATCCTTCGTTAACCGATTCCCGCCGTCAGGCGCTGCGTTCAGCTTCCCACTGGTATGCCGTGCTAAGCGGCGAGCGCGTCAGCCCACAACAGGAAGCGCGCTGGCAACAGTGGTATGAACAGGATCAGGATAACCAGTGGGCCTGGCAGCAGGTTGAAAACCTGCGCAACCAGCTTGGCGGTGTGCCTGGCGACGTTGCCAGCCGGGCGCTGCACGATACCCGCCTCACCCGCCGTCACGTGATGAAAGGATTACTGCTGTTGCTCGGCGCTGGCGGAGGCTGGCAACTCTGGCAGTCGGAAACCGGCGAAGGTCTGCGGGCAGATTACCGCACCCCCAAAGGCGCAGTCAGCCGTCAGCAACTGGAAGATGGCTCCCTGCTCACGCTGAATACCCAAAGCGCGGCGGATGTGCGTTTTGATGCGCATCAGCGCACCGTCCGGCTCTGGTACGGTGAAATCGCCATTACTACCGCGAAAGATGCGCAGCAACGCTCCTTCCGCGTCCTGACCCGTCAGGGCCAACTCACCGCTTTAGGGACAGAATTTACCGTCCGCCAGCAGGATAATTTCACGCAGCTTGACGTGCAGCAGCACGCCGTGGAAGTGCTTCTCGCCAGTGCCCCCGCGCAAAAACGCATCGTGAACGCTGGTGAAAGCCTGCAGTTCAGCGCCTCTGAGTTTGGCGCAGTGAAACCGCTGGATGACGAGAGTACAAGCTGGACGAAGGGCATCCTGAGCTTCAGCGATAAACCGCTGGGTGAGGTGATAGCCACGCTAAGCCGTTACCGCAACGGCGTGCTGCGCTGCGATCCCGCCGTTGCCGGGCTGCGCCTGAGCGGGACGTTCCCACTGAAAAATACCGATGCGATCCTGAACGTTATCGCTCAAACGCTTCCCGTTAAAATTCAGTCTATTACGCGGTACTGGATAAACATTTCACCGCTGTAAGAAAAATAATTCTCATTTCGATTGTCCTTTTTACCCTTCTCGTTCGACTCATAGCTGAACACAACAAAAATGATGATGGAGAAGGTATGACGCCGTTACGCGTTTTTCGTAAAACAACACCTTTGGTTAACACCATTCGCCTGAGCCTGCTGCCGCTGGCCGGTCTCTCGTTTTCCGCTTTTGCTGCACAGGTTGATATCGCACCGGGATCGCTCGACAAAGCGCTCAATCAGTATGCCGCACACAGCGGAATTACCCTCTCGGTTGACGCCAGCCTGACGCGCGGCAAGCAGAGCAACGGTCTGCACGGAGATTACGACGTCGAGAGCGGCCTGCAACAGCTGCTGGACGGCAGCGGACTGCAGGTAAAACCGCTGGGAAATAACAGCTGGACGCTGGAGCCCGCGCCCGCGCCAAAAGAAGATGCCCTGACCGTGGTCGGCGACTGGCTGGGCGATGCGCGTGAAAACGACGTATTTGAACATGCTGGCGCGCGTGACGTGATCCGCCGTGAGGATTTCGCCAAAACCGGCGCAACCACCATGCGTGAGGTGCTTAACCGCATCCCTGGCGTCAGCGCGCCGGAAAACAACGGCACCGGCAGCCACGACCTGGCGATGAACTTTGGCATCCGGGGCCTGAACCCACGCCTCGCCAGCCGCTCGACCGTCCTGATGGACGGCATCCCCGTCCCCTTTGCCCCTTACGGTCAGCCGCAGCTTTCACTGGCTCCCGTTTCGCTCGGCAACATGGATGCCATTGACGTGGTGCGCGGTGGTGGTGCGGTGCGTTACGGACCGCAGAGCGTGGGCGGCGTGGTGAACTTTGTTACCCGCGCCATTCCGCAGGACTTTGGTATCGAGGCGGGGGTGGAAGGTCAGCTCAGCCCAACCTCTTCACAAAACAATCCGAAAGAGACGCACAACCTGATGGTGGGCGGCACAGCGGACAACGGTTTTGGCACCGCGCTGCTCTACTCCGGCACGCGCGGCAGTGACTGGCGCGAGCACAGCGCCACCCGCATCGACGACCTGATGCTGAAAAGCAAATACGCGCCGAATGAGGTGCACACCTTCAACAGCCTGCTGCAATATTACGATGGTGAAGCCGACATGCCCGGCGGCCTGTCCCGCGCGGATTACGACGCCGATCGCTGGCAATCCACCCGCCCGTATGACCGCTTCTGGGGCCGTCGCAAGCTGGCGAGCCTGGGCTACCAGTTCCAGCCGGACAGCCAGCATAAATTCAACATTCAGGGGTTCTACACCCAAACCCTGCGCAGCGGCTACCTGGAGCAAGGCAAACGCATCACCCTCTCGCCGCGTAACTACTGGGTGCGCGGTATTGAGCCACGCTACAGCCAGAGCTTTATGATCGGCCCTTCCGCGCACGAAGTGGGCGTGGGCTATCGCTATGTGAATGAATCAACGCATGAAATGCGTTACTACACCGCCACCAGCAGCGGGCAGTTGCCGTCCGGCTCAAGCCCTTACGACCGCGACACGCGTTCCGGCACCGAGGCGCACGCCTGGTATCTGGATGACAAAATCGACATCGGCAACTGGACCATCACGCCGGGTATGCGTTTCGAACATATCGAGTCATACCAGAACAACGCCATTAAAGGCACGCACGAAGAGGTGAGCTATAACGCACCGCTTCCGGCGTTGAACGTGCTCTATCACCTGACTGACAGCTGGAATCTTTATGCAAACACTGAAGGCTCGTTCGGCACCGTACAGTACAGCCAGATTGGCAAGGCTGTGCAAAGCGGCAATGTGGAACCGGAAAAAGCGCGAACCTGGGAACTCGGTACCCGCTACGACGACGGCGCGCTGACGGCGGAAATGGGGCTGTTCCTGATTAACTTTAACAATCAGTACGACTCCAACCAGACCAACGACACCGTCACTGCACGTGGCAAAACGCGCCATACCGGGCTGGAAACGCAGGCACGTTACGACCTGGGTACGCTAACGCCAACGCTTGATAACGTTTCCGTCTACGCCAGCTATGCGTATGTGAACGCGGAAATCCGCGAGAAAGGCGACACCTATGGCAATCAGGTGCCATTCTCCCCGAAACATAAAGGCACGCTGGGCGTGGACTACAAGCCGGGCAACTGGACGTTCAATCTGAACAGCGATTTCCAGTCCAGCCAGTTTGCGGATAACGCCAATACGGTGAAAGAGAGCGCCGACGGCAGTACCGGCCGCATTCCCGGCTTCATGCTCTGGGGCGCACGCGTGGCGTATGACTTTGGCCCGCAGATGGCGGATCTGAACCTGGCGTTCGGTGTGAAAAACATCTTCGACCAGGACTACTTCATCCGCTCTTATGACGACAACAACAAAGGCATCTACGCAGGCCAGCCGCGCACGCTGTATATGCAGGGGTCGTTGAAGTTCTGATGTGTTAACGCCCGGCTTGCCGGGCTTTTAGCTGGAATGTGACTATGTTGGCATTTATCCGTTTTATTTTTGCAGGCCTGCTGCTGGTGATCGGCCACGCCTTTGCCGCCACGGTTCAGGACGAACACGGCACGTTTACACTCGATAAAACGCCACAACGGATTGTGGTGCTGGAACTCTCGTTCGCCGATGCGCTGGCCGCCGTGGACGTCAGCCCGATCGGTATTGCCGACGATAACGATGCAAAACGCATCCTGCCCGAAGTGCGTGCGCACCTGAAACCGTGGCAGTCCGTCGGAACGCGCGCGCAGCCGAGCCTGGAAGCCATTGCTGCCCTGAAACCAGACCTGATCATTGCCGACAGCAGTCGCCATGCGGGGATTTACACCGCCTTGCAGCAAATCGCGCCGGTACTGCTGCTTAAGTCCCGCAACGAAACCTACGCTGAAAATTTGCACTCAGCGGCTATCATCGGCGAAGTGGTAGGTAAAAAACGAGAGATGCAGGCGCGTCTGGAACAACATAAAGAGAAGATGGCGCAGTGGGCCAGCCAGCTTCCCACAGGGACACGCGTGGCCTTTGGCACATCACGCGAACAGCTATTCAACCTGCATACCCAGGAGACCTGGACCGGCAGCGTGCTGGCTTCTCTGGGGCTGAATGTTCCCGCTGCGATGGCGGGCGCGTCCATGCCGTCCATCGGCCTGGAGCAACTGCTGGCGGTCAATCCTGCCTGGCTGCTGGTTGCCCACTATCGCGAAGAGAGCATTGTTAAACGCTGGCAACAAGATCCGCTCTGGCAGATATTAACCGCCGCGCAGAAGCAGCAGGTTGCTTCAGTCGACAGTAACGCCTGGGCGCGGATGCGCGGTATTTTTGCCGCAGAGCGTATTGCCGCTGACACGGTAAAAATCTTCCACCATCAGCCGCTTACCGATGTGAAATGACCGCGCTAAAACACCCGGTGCTGCTGTGGGGGCTTCCCGTTGCAGTACTTATTATTATTTTCTGGCTGAGTCTGTTTTGCTACTCGGCCATTCCTGTTTCCGGAGCAGACGCAATCCGCGCCCTGCTGCCTGGACACACGCCAACGCTACCAGAAGCGCTGGTGCAAAACCTTCGTTTGCCGCGAAGCTTGGTCGCCGTTCTGATCGGCGCAAGCCTGGCGCTCGCGGGCACGCTGCTGCAAACCCTGACCCACAACCCAATGGCCTCTCCTTCACTGCTCGGCATTAACAGCGGCGCGGCGCTGGCTATGGCGCTTACCAGCGCGCTGAGTCCGACGCCGGTTGCAGGCTATTCCCTGTCGTTCATCGCGGCATGCGGGGGCGGCGTGAGCTGGCTGCTGGTCATGACCGCAGGAGGCGGGTTTCGTCATACCCAGGACAGAAACAAACTGATCCTCGCGGGTATCGCGCTGTCGGCCTTTTGTATGGCCCTGACCCGCATCACCCTGCTGCTGGCCGAAGATCATGCTTACGGCATCTTTTACTGGCTGGCAGGCGGAGTGTCCCACGCCCACTGGCAGGATGTCTGGCAGCTCTTGCCGGTGGTGGTCACTGCAGTCCCTGTCGTGTTGCTGCTGGCGAATCAACTGAACCTGCTCAACGTCAGCGACAGTACCGCCCATACGCTGGGAGTGAACCTGCCGAGACTACGTTTGATCATCAATATGTTAGTGCTGCTTCTGGTTGGCGCGTGCGTCAGTGTGGCAGGTCCGGTGGCGTTTATCAGCCTGCTGGTGCCACATCTGGCGCGCTTCTGGGCAGGCTTCGATCAGCGCAACGTACTGCCGGTGAGCATGCTGCTGGGGGCCACGCTGATGCTGATGGCAGATGTACTCGCACGCGCGCTGGCCTTCCCCGGCGATCTGCCCGCAGGCGCAGTGCTGGCGCTGATTGGCAGTCCTTGCTTTGTCTGGCTGGTGAGGAGGCGAGGATGAAAATTGCGCTGGTCATTTTCATCACCCTTGCCCTGGCAGGCTGTGCGCTGTTATCACTCCATATGGGGGTGATCCCCGTGCCGTGGCGCGCGCTGCTGACCGACTGGCAGGACGGACGCGAGCATTATTATGTATTGATGGAGTACCGACTGCCGCGCTTGCTGCTGGCACTGTTTGTCGGTGCAGCCCTCGCCGTGGCGGGCGTGCTGGTACAGGGGATTGTGCGTAACCCGCTAGCATCACCGGATATTCTCGGCATTAACCATGCCGCCAGCCTTGCCTCTGTGGGAGCACTGCTTCTTATGCCATCACTATCCGTGATGGTGCTGCCGCTGCTGGCCTTTGCGGGCGGTATGGCGGGGTTGATCTTGCTGAAGATGCTGGCAAAGACCCACCAGCCGATGAAGCTGGCGCTCACCGGCGTGGCGCTTTCCGCCTGCTGGGCGAGCCTGACGGATTACCTGATGCTCCTGCACCCGCAGGATGTAAACAGTGCCCTGCTGTGGCTGACGGGTAGCTTATGGGGGCGCGACTGGCACTTTGTGAAGATTGCCGTGCCGTTGCTCATTCTGTTTTTGCCGCTGAGCCTGAGCTTTTGTCGCGATCTCGACCTGCTGGCGCTGGGCGATGCACGAGCAGCCACGCTCGGCGTGTCGGTTCAGCGCACCCGGTTCCAGGGGCTGATGCTGGCTGTCGCGATGACAGCAACCGGCGTGGCCGTCTGTGGCCCGATAAGTTTTATTGGTCTCGTCGTGCCGCACATGGTGCGCAGGATCGCCGGCGGGCGTCACCGCTGGCTGATGCCCGTTTCGGCCCTGACGGGCGCGTTGTTGCTGGTCATTGCCGATCTGCTGGCACGAATCATTCATCCGCCGCTGGAGCTTCCGGCAGGCGTGCTGACCGCCATTATCGGCGCACCGTGGTTTGTCTGGCTGCTTGTGAGAATGCGATAAATGAGATTACGTACTGAAAATCTGACCGTCAGCTATGGCGCACAAACCGTGCTGGATGGACTTTCTCTCGCCCTGCCTGCCGGAAAAATCACGGCCCTGCTCGGCCCTAACGGTTGCGGGAAATCGACGCTGTTGAACTGTTTTTCTCGCCTGTTAACACCAGACTCTGGCGAGATATTGCTTGATGAAAAACCCATAGCCGGTTTTTCCGCCCGCCAGCTGGCTCGCCGCCTGGCTTTACTGCCGCAACACCATTTATCCCCCGAGGGGATCACTGTACGGGAACTGGTTTCCTACGGCCGCAGCCCGTGGCTGTCGTTGTGGGGGCGACTCTCCGCGGAAGACAACGAGCGGGTCAACGTGGCAATGAGTCAGACCCGGACGCGCAATCTGGCTGACCGCAGGTTAACCCAGCTTTCCGGCGGCCAGCGCCAGCGTGCGTTTCTGGCGATGGTGCTGGCACAGGATACCCCACTCATTCTTCTTGATGAGCCTACGACCTACCTCGATATCAATCATCAGGTTGAACTGATGCGCCTGATGGTTGAACTCAAAAGGCAGGGGAAAACCGTAGTGACGGTACTCCACGATCTGAATCAGGCCAGCCGCTATTGCGATCATCTGGTGGTACTGGCAAGCGGTCGCGTGATGGCGCAAGGTGCTCCGGAAGCAGTGATGAAACCAGAGCTTCTAAAGACGGTGTTCAGCGTAGAAGCGGAAATCCATCCCGAACCGGTATCTGGCAGACCCATGTGTGTGGTGAAGTAGTCTGGCGAAGTGATAAGGATCATCACAGGACAGATAAAGGAAGTGATAACCACCTGCCAACAGGCACCAAAATCTGGCTGGTTGCCGGTATCACCGACATGCGCAACGGCTTCAATGGTCTCGCCGCAAAGGTGCAGACGATGCTGAAAGATGACCCGATGTCCGGCCATGTCTTCATCTTCCGGGGCCGCAGCGGCAGTAAGGTCAAACTGCTGTGGTCCACCGGCGACGGGCTGTGCCTGCTGACCAAACGGCTGGAACGCGGCCGCTTCGCCTGGCCCTCTGCCCGCGATGGCAAAGTGTTCCTGACCCCGGCGCAGCTGGCAATGCTTCTGGAAGGCATCGACTGGCGGCAGCCTAAAAGACTGCTTACGTCCCTGACCATGTTGTAGGCCTCTTTATCCTGGTTGTCGTTGAATAAGCCTGGTAAAATGCGGGCTTATGAACAACACCTCCCCCTGACGACATCCTTCTGCTGAAACAGCGCCTGTCCGAACAGGAAGCGCTGAACCGCGCCCTGCTGGAAAAGCAGGCCGACCGGGAGCGCGAAATAGACCATCTGCAGGCGCAGCTGGATAAGCTTCGCCGAATGAACTTCGGCAGTCATTCTGAATAAATCTCCCGCCGCATCGCGCAGATAGAAGCCGACCTGAACCGGCTTCAGACAGAAAGCGATACGCTGACGGGTCGGGTTGCCGATACGGGCCGGGCCCCGTATCGTTTTAACCCTGAATATTCATCGCAGATATTGTTTCGGGTTTTCCGGTATACCAGCCCTGAACTAGGTAACCGGGGCCAAGAGAACGGACGAATTCAAACTGTCCTGGCGTTTCCACCCCTTCAAACACCAGTGGTTTGCCAGTACCACGTAACCCTTTCACCACAGAAACAAGTAGCGCTCGCTTCACCGGGTCATCAATATTGGCAATAAAAATACGGTCTATTTTTATCTCATCGAAATCCAGTACCGTCAGCCATTCAATATGGGGGCCGCTTGGAAAACGGAAAATATCCTACGTTAAGCCTGTTTTTTGAGCTGGCATGACGGGCAGCTATGAGCGAAGTATAGTCATTCGCCCTATCTCTTTTGTCGCACTTTCAACAAGGGGGTCGCTTGGAAAGCGGAACGAGGTCAGTCTCCGCCCGGACTGCTCAGCTCTTTAAACAGCAAAAGAGAGGCATCTTATGAGAAGGGATTATTCAGTATGTCAGGGCAGACTGCTTTTTCATCCGCAGGTACTGAGGGTAAATGCTCAATTCCGGTACGATTCTTACTCTATAGCCAGACAGAATTCAGCATTGTGCTGAACCCGAATCTTTTTTTACTCTGACAGGCCTGTTCATCAGAACCCTGAAAAAACAATTTTCCCGTTCACATTTTTATTTTCCATGTCCTCATGAGCCCGGCGAAGTGCTTTAGCATTCAGCCTGCCATACTCTGCCAGCAACGGAGGTTTGAGCTTACCGGAATCCAGCATGCATGAGAGTTTGTTAAGAATATCATGCTGTTTAGACATGTCCGCAGTAGCATGCATGGGGCGGGTAAACATTGCCTCCCAGTGAACAGAAACGCTCTTAAATTTGATCAAACGCAGATCCAGTGGTTCAGGGTCGTCGATGAGTCCGATACGGCCTTGTGGGGCAATAATTTCGGCCATATTTTCCCAGGCAGATGGCGTGGTGTACGTTGAGAAAATCCGGGTAATGGGAGGGAGTCCAGCAAGGCTGGCAACCTGTGGCGCAAGCGCACATGAATGATCCAGGACATAATGCGCACCAAACCCGCGAACCGCTCTGACACTCTCCTGCCGGGAGGCAGTCCCGATGATGTTCACCCGACTCAGAGTGCGGGCAAGCTGTATAGCCATACAAGGGACTCCGCCCGCACCGCCAAGCATCAACAGGGTCTGATCAGCATCTCCGTTCACTGACAACTGCAGACGATCAAATAACATTTCCCAGGCTGTCAGACCGGTCAGAGGAACCGACGCTGCAGCTTCAAAACTTAGTGCTGCCGGCTTTATCCCCGTAATGCGTTCGTCAACCAGCTGAAACTCTGCGTTGGCTCCCTGGCGATCGAGCACACCGGCATAGAAAACGTGGTCACCTGGCCTGAACAGCGTCACATCTGGTCCGGTTGCTTCAACAACACCGGAAGCGTCGTATCCCATAACTACCGGATTGCCTGCAGAGGGGCTGATGTTTCGCCGGCTTTTCAGGTCCCGTGGGTTAACCGCGACCGCCCTGACTCTGATCAAAAGATCACGCCCCTTGGGCATGGATGGGTGGGGAAGCGACAAATCTTCAATAACGGATGTACTTTCCCCGGGTTGCCAGAAACCAACGGCTTTCATTCTGTCTCCTTAAAAAGGTCAGTCACCAGATAAATAAATGTAAAAGTGTGCGGAACGCGATACCCGCCAGTGCCCCCGGCAGTGCAAATCGAAAAATACGCAGAAAGCGGGCGCTGATGCCCATGAATATACCAATGCCCGGCAAATCAAAACTGTTGATGAGAAATCCGGCTGAGCGGTTAATTTCGTTAACGGTCAGGTTACCGCTATGGATAAGGTCAGTCGGTAATGCTGTCAACCTGTTGATGACTATTTTAATCTGTTGTCATTCAATCCTTGTAACATCAGGATGATCCTGGTGTCAGTGAAAATACGAAATCAACACGTTGGTATCATTACCCACCTGTGAACTGACGTCGGCATTTTGAATCTCACTTCGGCGTGCCCCCTCCGAATGGCGCAAAACATTTCGTGGTATGGCATGATAGCACCCGAAGAGAGTCAATTCAGGGTGGTAAATGTGAAACCAGTAACGCTATACGATGTCGCAGAGTATGCCGGTGTCTCTTATCAGACCGTTTCCCGCGTGGTGAACCAGGCCAGCCACGTCTCTGCGAAAACGCGGGAAAAGGTGGAAGCGGCGATGGCGCAGCTGAACTACATTCCCAACCGCGTGGCACAACAACTGGCGGGCAAACAGTCGTTGCTGATTGGCGTTGCTACCTCCAGTCTGGCCCTGCACGCGCCGTCGCAAATTGTCGCGGCGATTAAATCTCGCGCCGATCAACTGGGTGCCAGCGTGGTGGTGTCGATGGTAGAACGAAGCAGCGTCGAAGCCTGTAAAGCGGCGGTACATAACCTTCTCGCGCAACGCGTCAGTGGTCTGATCATTAACTATCCGCTGGATGACGAGGATGCCATTGCTGTGGAAGCTGCCTGCGCTAATGTTCCGGCCCTATTTCTTGATGTCTCTGACCAGACTCCCATCAACAGTATTATTTTTTCCCATGAAGACGGTACGCGACTGGGCGTGGAGCATCTGATCGCATTGGGTCACCAGCAAATCGCGTTGTTAGCCGGTCCATTAAGTTCTGTCTCGGCGCGTCTGCGTCTGGCGGACTGGCATAAATATCTCACACGCAATCAAATTCATCCGATAGCGGAACTGGAAGGCGACTGGAGTGCCATGTCCGGTTTTCAACAAACTATGCAAATGCTGAATGAGGGCATCGTTCCCACTGCGATGCTGGTTGCCAACGATCAGATGGCGCTGGGCGCAATGCGCGCTATTACCGAGTCCGGGCTGCGCGTTGGTGCGGATATCTCGGTAGTGGGATACGACGATACCGAAGACAGCTCGTGTTATATCCCGCCGTTAACCACCATCAAACAGGATTTTCGCCTGCTGGGGAAAACTAGCGTGGACCGCTTGCTGAAACTCTCTCAGGGCCAGGCGGTGAAGAGCAATCAGCTGTTGCCCGTCTCACTGGTGAAAAGAAAAACCACCCTACCGCCCAATACGCAAACCACCTCTCCCCGCACGTTGGCAGATTCCTTAATGCAGCTGGCACGACAAGTTTCCCGACTTGAAAGCGGGCAGTGAGCGCAACGCAATTAATGTGAGTCAGCTCACTCATTAGGCACCCCAGGCTTTACACTCTATGTGTCCGGCTCGTATGTTATGCGAAAATGTGAGCGGATAACAATTCACGCAGGATACAACTATGACAATGATTACGGATTCACTGGCCGTCGTATTACAACGTCGTGACTGGGAAAACCCTGGCGTTACCCAACTTAATCGCCTTGCGGCACATCCCCCTTTCGCCAGCTGGCGTAATAGCGAAGAGGCTCGCACCGATCGCCCTTCCCAAGAGTCGCGCAGCCTGAATGGTGAATGGCGCTTTGCCTGGTTTCCGGCACCAGAAGCGGTACCAGAAAGCTGGCTGGAGCGCGATCTTCCTGACGCCGATACTGTCATCGTCCCCTCAAACTGGCAGATGCACGGTTACGATGCGCCTATCTACACCAACGTGACCTATCCTATTGCGGTCAATCCGCCGTATGTTCCCACGGAGAATCCGACGGGTTGTTACTCGCTCACATTTAATATTGATGAAAGCTGGCTACAGGAAGGCCAGACGCGAATTATTTTTGATGGTGTTAACTCGGCGTTTCATTTGTGGTGCAACGGGCGCTGGGTCGGTTACGGACAGGACAGTCGTTTGCCGTCTGAATTTGACCTGAGCGCATTTTTACACGCCGGAGAAAACCGCCTCGCGGTGATGGTGCTGCGCTGGAGTGACGGCAGTTATCTGGAAGATCAGGATATGTGGCGGATGAGCGGCATTTTCCGTGACGTCTCGTTGCTGCATAAACCGAGCACGCAAATCAGCGATTTCCATGTAGCCACTCACTTTAATGATGATTTCAGCCGCGCTGTACTGGAGGCAGACGTTCAGATGTACGGCGAGCTGCGCGATGAGCTGCGGGTGACGGTTTCTTTGTGGCAGGGTGAAACGCAGGTCGCCAGCGGCACCGCGCCTTTCGGCGGTGAAATTATCGATGAGCGTGGTGGTTATGCCGATCACGTCACCCTACGTCTGAACGTCGAAAACCCGAAACTGTGGAGCGCCGAAATCCCGAATCTCTATCGTGCGGTGGTTGAACTGCACACCGCCGACGGCACGCTGATTGAAGCAGAAGCCTGCGATGTCGGTTTCCGCGAGGTGCGGATTGAAAATGGTCTGCTGCTGCTGAACGGCAAGCCGTTGCTGATTCGCGGCGTTAACCGTCACGAGCATCATCCTCTGCATGGTCAGGTCATGGATGAGCAGACGATGGTGCAGGATATCCTGCTGATGAAGCAGAACAACTTTAACGCCGTGCGCTGTTCGCATTATCCGAACCATCCGCTGTGGTACACGCTGTGCGACCACTACGGCCTGTATGTGGTGGATGAAGCCAACATTGAAACCCACGGCATGGTGCCAATGAATCGTCTGACCGATGATCCGCGCTGGCTACCCGCGATGAGCGAACGCGTAACGCGAATGGTGCAGCGCGATCGTAATCACCCGAGTGTGATCATCTGGTCGCTGGGGAATGAATCAGGCCACGGCGCTAATCACGACGCACTCTATCGCTGGATCAAATCTGTCGATCCTTCCCGCCCGGTACAGTATGAAGGCGGCGGAGCCGACACCCTCGCAACCGATATTATTTGCCCGATGTACGCGCGCGTGGATGAAGACCAGCCCTTCCCGGCTGTGCCGAAATGGTCCATCAAAAAATGGCTTTCGTTGCCTGGAGAGACGCGCCCGCTGATCCTTTGCGAATACGCCCACGCGATGGGTAACAGTCTTGGCGGCTTCGCTAAATACTGGCAGGCGTTTCGTCAGTACCCCCGTTTACAGGGCGGCTTCGTCTGGGACTGGGTGGATCAGTCGCTGATTAAATATGATGAAAATGGCAATCCGTGGTCGGCTTACGGCGGTGATTTTGGCGATACGCCGAATGATCGCCAGTTCTGCATGAACGGTCTGGTCTTTGCCGACCGCACGCCGCATCCGGCGCTGACGGAAGCAAAACACCAGCAGCAGTTTTTCCAGTTCAGTTTATCCGGGCGAACCATCGAAGTGACCAGCGAATACCTGTTTCGTCATAGCGATAACGAGCTCCTGCACTGGATGGTGGCGCTGGATGGCAAGCCGCTGGCAAGCGGTGAAGTGCCTCTGGATGTCGCTCCACAAGGTAAACAGTTGATTGAACTGCCTGGACTACCGCAGCCGAAGAGCGCCGGACAACTCTGGCTAACGGTTCACGTAGTGCAACCGAACGCGACCACATGGTCAGCAGCCGGACACATCAGCGCCTGGCAGCAGTGGCGTCTGGCGGAAAACCTCAGCGTGACACTCCCCTCCGCGCCCCACGCCATCCCGCAACTGACCACCAGCGAAACGGATTTTTGCATCGAGCTGGATAATAAGCGTTGGCAATTTAACCGCCAGTCAGGCTTTCTTTCACAGATGTGGATTGGCGATAAAAAACAACTGCTGACGCCGCTGCGCGATCAGTTCACCCGCGCACCGCTGGATAACGACATTGGCGTAAGTGAAGCGACCCGCATTGACCCTAACGCCTGGGTCGAACGCTGGAAGGCGGCGGGCCATTACCAGGCCGAAGCAGCGTTGTTGCAGTGCACGGCAGATACGCTTGCCGACGCGGTGCTGATTACCACGGTCCACGCGTGGCAGCATCAGGGGAAAACCTTATTTATCAGCCGGAAAACCTACCGGATTGATGGAAGTGGTCAAATGGCGATTACCGTTGATGTTGAAGTGGCGAGCAATACGCCACATCCGGCGCGGATTGGCCTGACCTGCCAGCTGGCGCAGGTAGCAGAGCGGGTAAACTGGCTCGGATTAGGGCCGCAAGAAAACTATCCCGACCGCCTTACTGCGGCCTGTTTTGACCGCTGGGATCTGCCATTGTCAGACATGTATACCCCGTACGTCTTCCCGAGCGAAAACGGTCTGCGCTGCGGGACGCGCGAATTGAATTATGGCCCACACCAGTGGCGCGGCGACTTCCAGTTCAACATCAGCCGCTACAGTCAACAGCAACTGATGGAAACCAGCCATCGCCATCTGCTGCACGCGGAAGAAGGCACATGGCTGAATATCGACGGTTTCCATATGGGGATTGGTGGCGACGACTCCTGGAGCCCGTCAGTGTCGGCGGAATTCCAGCTTAGCGCCGGTAGCTACCATTACCAGTTGCTCTGGTGTCAAAAATAATAATAACCGGGCAGGCCATGTCTGCCCGTATTTCGCGTAAGGAAATCCATTATGTACTATTTAAAAAACACAAACTTTTGGATGTTCGGTTTATTCTTTTTCTTTTACTTTTTTATCATGGGAGCCTACTTCCCGTTTTTCCCGATTTGGCTACATGACATCAACCATATCAGCAAAAGTGATACGGGTATTATTTTTGCCGCTATTTCTCTGTTCTCGCTATTATTCCAACCGCTGTTTGGTCTGCTTTCTGACAAACTCGGGCTGCGCAAATACCTGCTGTGGATTATTACCGGCATGTTAGTGATGTTTGCGCCGTTCTTTATTTTTATCTTCGGGCCACTGTTACAATACAACATTTTAGTAGGATCGATTGTTGGTGGTATTTATCTAGGCTTTTGTTTTAACGCCGGTGCGCCAGCAGTAGAGGCATTTATCGAGAAAGTCAGCCGTCGCAGTAATTTCGAATTTGGTCGCGCGCGGATGTTTGGCTGTGTTGGCTGGGCGCTGTGTGCCTCGATTGTCGGCATCATGTTCACCATCAATAATCAGTTTGTTTTCTGGCTGGGTTCTGGCTGTGCATTCATCCTCGCCGTTTTACTCTTTTTCGCCAAAACGGATGCGCCCTCTTCTGCCACGGTTGCCAATGCGGTAGGTGCCAACCATTCGGCATTTAGCCTTAAGCTGGCGCTGGAACTGTTCAGACAGCCAAAACTGTGGTTTTTGTCACTGTATGTTATTGGCGTTTCCTGCACCTACGATGTTTTTGACCAACAGTTTGCTAATTTCTTTACTTCGTTCTTTGCTACCGGTGAACAGGGTACGCGGGTATTTGGCTACGTAACGACAATGGGCGAATTACTTAACGCCTCGATTATGTTTTTTGCGCCACTGATCATTAATCGCATCGGTGGGAAAAACGCCCTGCTGCTGGCTGGCACTATTATGTCAGTACGTATTATTGGCTCATCGTTCGCTACCTCAGCACTGGAAGTGGTTATTCTGAAAACGCTGCATATGTTTGAAGTACCGTTCCTGCTGGTGGGCTGCTTTAAATATATTACCAGCCAGTTTGAAGTGCGTTTTTCAGCGACGATTTATCTGGTCTGTTTCTGCTTCTTTAAGCAACTGGCGATGATTTTTATGTCTATTCTGGCGGGCAATATGTATGAAAGCATCGGTTTCCAGGGCGCTTACCTGGTGCTGGGTCTGGTGGCGCTGGGCTTCACCTTAATTTCCGTGTTCACGCTTAGCGGCCCCGGCCCACTTTCCCTGCTGCGTCGCCAGGTGAATGAAGTCGCTTAAGAAATTAATGTCGGATACGGCGCGAGCGCCTTATCCGACCAACTTATCAGGACGGAATGTTAAAAATGAACATGTCGATGACAGAAAAAATAAAAGCAGGCAAGCTATTTACCGATATGTGCGAAGGCTTACCTGAAAAAAGACTTCGTGGGAAAACATTAATGAATGAGTTCAATCACTCGCATCCATCAGAAGTTGAAAAAAGGGTAATGACTCCAACTTATTGATAGTGTTTTATGTTCAGATAATGCCCGATGA
>ENA-UOIW01000602-UOIW01000602.1-human-gut-metagenome-genome-assembly--contig:-P58-NODE-602-length-27456-cov-55.642020_pt1 | contig 27456 bp, 30 predicted proteins | sample MGYA00242334_ERZ723881 | MGnify/ENA metagenome assembly ERZ723881 | reverse complement strand
GTTTCTTTTCCTCTGCGGAAAAGAGCGTCCGCTGGATGGACTGCTCCCAGCGCACCAGCCAGGGTTCCAGCGTGTATTTCACGAACTCCAGAGACTGCTGCTCAATGTTGGAGAAACTGGACTTTTCCAGGTCGCCCACCATGTGGGGAGGCACTCGGAAAATACGGGCGATCTCGTTGATCTGGAACTTTCTCGTTTCCAAAAACTGCGCCTGCTCCGGGGAGATGCCGATGGGCGTGTATTTCATACCCTCCTCCAAAACGGCGATCTTATTGGCGTTGCCGCTGCCGCCGAAGGTGGACTGCCAGCTTTCCCGGACACGGCCCGGATCTTTGATTGTTCCCGGATGCTCCAGCACGCCGCCGGGAGCAGCACCGTTGGCGAAGAACTTCGCCCCGTACTCCTCACAGGCAATGGCCATGCCGATGGCGTTCTTTGCCATAGCGATGGGGGAATAGCCCACCAGCCCGTCAAAGCCAAGCCCCGGAATATGCAGCACATCCGATGGTTTCAGCCGCACGACTGTACCCTTGACTGTCGGCGCATCGTCCGTGCTGACCGTGTATTCGTAGTAGAGCTTGCCGTCCCTGTCACGGTCCACCGTCATCCTGTCCGGCATCAGCGGGTAGAGGGCAATGACCTCGCCCTTGCCGTTGCGGATGATCTGGGCGTAGGCGTTGCCCCACAAAAGCAGATGGGTCATGAGCGTTTCCCTAAACACGAAAGAACTCATTTCCGGGTTTGGCTCATCGTGCAAAAGCAGATACAGCGGATGGTCGATGGCCTTTTCCTTGCCGCCATCCTCCTTGTAACGGTAGAGGTGGAGCGGCAGTCCCGCCACAGCCTCCGCCAGGATACGAACGCAGGAATATACCGCCGTCATCTGCATGGCGGAGCGTTCATTGACCCGTTTGCCCGCCGAGCTGCTGCCAAAGAAAAAGCTGTAGGCGCTGCCCGTAGTGCGGTTCTGGGGCTTATCCCTGGAACGGAAAAGCCCGGAAAAGATACCCATATCGAATCACCGTCCTTTCAGATAAACAAAAGGCCCCGGCTGTCATAAACCGAAGCTCCCGTATCATTCCCACAGCGGATTGCCCGGTCAAGCCCCATAATAGTGGCAATCGCACCGTCAATCTTCTCTGTGGATTTTTCCTTGTCCGCCTTGATGTTGCCGGCCGGGTCGGTGCGGATGAAGATGTTGTCCATCATCCAGCGCAGCACCGGGTGGCCTCCGTGGGCGATTTTCTCCTCCAGTACCAGTTTTATCAGTTCCTTGGTAGGAGGACTCATATCCTTAAAGCCCTGTCCAAAGGGAACTACTGTGAAGCCCATGCCCTCCAGGTTCTGCACCATCTGCACAGCGCCCCAGCGGTCAAAGGCGATCTCCCGGATATTGAACCGCTCGCCCAACTGTTCGATGAATTTCTCGATGTAGCCGTAATGGACAACATTTCCCTCGGTGGTCATCAGCGTCCCCTGGCGTTCCCACAGATCATAGGGAACATGGTCGCGCCGGACACGCAGGTCAAGGGTTTCTTCCGGTATCCAGAAGTATGGCAGGATGTAGTATTTGTCCTCCTCATCCAGCGGCGGGAACACCAGCACAAAAGCCGTGATGTCCGTGGTGGAGGACAAGTCCAGCCCGCCGTAGCAGATGCGTCCTTCCAGATCATCCTCGGAAACCGGGAAGGCGCAGGCGTCCCACTTGTCCATCGGCATCCAGCGGACGGACTGCTTCACCCACTGGTTCAGCCTAAGCTGCCGGAAAGCGTTCTCCTCGCCGGGGTTCTGCTGGGCGGATTCACAGGCGGCTTTGACCTTGTCGATGCCCACCGTGATGCCGAGGGAGGGGTTTGCTTTCTTCCAGACCTTGGGGTCTGTCCAATCCTCCTCCTCGGCAGCGCCGTAAATGACAGAGTAGAAGGTGGGATCGACCTTCCTGCCTTCCGCAATATCAATGGCTTTCTGGTGTACCTCATAGCAGATGGAGTTGGTGTCGTTGCCGGCCGTGGTGATCAGGAAATACAGCGGCTGCATCCGGGCATCGCCGGAGCCTTGGAGCATGACATCAAAGAGTTTCCGGTTGGGCTGGGTATGCAGCTCATCGAAAATGACACCGTGGGTGTTGAATCCGTGCTTGTTTGCCACATCCGCCGACAGCACCTGATAGGAGCTATTGGTAGGGAGATAGGTGATCTTCTTCTGGGATTCCAGGATTTTCACCCGTTTGGAAAGCGCCGGGCAGAACCGCACCATATCCACAGCCACATCAAACACGATCTTTGCCTGGTTGCGGTCGGCGGCGCAGCCATACACCTCGGCCCGTTCCTCACCGTCCCCGCATAGAAGCAAAAGCGCCACAGCGGCGGCAAGCTCCGACTTTCCCTGTTTCTTAGGGATTTCGATATACGCCGTATTGAACTGCCGATAACCGTTGGGCTTTAACACGCCAAATAGGTCGCGGATGATCTGCTCCTGCCAGTCGATCAGTTCAAAAGGCTTTCCCGCCCAGGTGCCTTTGGTATGGCAAAGGGACTCGATGAACATCACCGCATAGTCGGCGGCGTCCTTATCGTAATGCGAGGTCTTTGCCATAAACTTTGTAGGCTTGTATTTCTTCAGTTTCCGCATAGACACCACCTCCAAAATGGCATAAAAAATGACCTGCCAATTGGCAAGCCGTCTATCTATCTGTACGAGAGAAAGAGCCATGCGGCTCGATCTCAGGTTATTGTTTTCGCGGTTATTTACTGCTGCATCGCCCAGGCAATAGCGTGACCGCCATCCTCGAAAAGTTCTGAGCTCATGGCGATGAGGTTCAGGCGGCACTCAATGTAGCTGTACCCGGTTTCTTCCGGTGTCTCGATGAACTCGTACATCCCGGCAATGAATCCCTTCCAGGCATGGTCGGTGACCAGTACCTTGTTGCCCATCTTCAGCACCGCGCTCTCGCCGGCGGTGACCTTCATCGAAAGGTTCTCCATCGTGCTGGTGTTCGGCAGCCGGTAGCGGTTTACGCAGTTCTCGGTGTAGTCCTCGTATCTCTTAATCTCTGTTTCTTTCATCTTCGTATCCTCCGTTTTCTTCGTTTTCCCTTTCGGTGTGTACATATTCGCTCTAAAAGCACAGAATAGCAAGTTAATTCCGAGCATAATCTGCACAAAGATCAGTGGAGGAAACTGTGTACATTACTCCTGCATATGGCGGTGAATCGTCTCGATGATCTGTTCCTGCTCGGCGGTGTCCACGCCGATTGACCGGAGCGCCTGCCTTGTCCCACAGTCTGGGCAGATGAGGGTCTTGTTGTCCTCCCTGGAAAGCGCCGGAGCGCCGTGGTAGGTCCTGCCGCAAAGCGGGCAGACCGCCGTCCTTATGATGTTATCCTTCATAGCCGCATACCTCCCTGCATTTTTCGTAGGCGTCGATCAGAATGTTCTTGTCGAAGTAAAAGGTGTCGTACCCCTCCAGGCAGGTCCTCATGTAAAAGTTGGTGGGGATGCCGATGGGGCGCTCCTCATGCATGATGTAGGCAAAGGCCGTCACCGTTCTGCGTTTCCCTGTACGGATTCCCTTGTATTGGAGCTTGATGTCCTTCTTGTAGTAGAAATTGGGAAATCCCTCGTAGCGGTCGAGGGCGGCTTCATCCGCAGCCGTCACCTCCCAGATCACCACGGGAACCGTGCCGCTTTCGCATTCCTCAATCGTGAGGTAAGAGCCGGTCTTGCTTCCTTTGAACAGTAGCTCCCATCCCTTGAGAGCAGCTGTACCAAGGATCGTGGCGTGAGGGCAGCGCATCCGCATCTGCGGAACATTGAGGTTGCTGCCGTAGGCGATGTAGTATCTTTTTTCTTTCATGTGTATCCATCCTTTCCTGGAGGACTTAGGTTACTTGTCCTTCTACCACCCTAAGACCGCCGAAGCGGTCAGGGGCAGGGCATTTAACCTAAATCCTTCAAGCGGCTGCTCTGCCATGCCGGAAGGCTGTATCTCCAGTAAGGTTGCGAGTCAGGAAATCTCTGGCCGTTGCGAACTCCTCGCCGATGAAGCCCATGCGGAGGAGCCAGGTTCTCATGGCGTACTTGGGGTTTTCGCTCTGCTGGGGCTTGGGGCTTGCCGTCCGCACATCCTTTGCCATCTGGCTCAGGGCCAGGCAAAGCTGAATGTAGCTTTTGAGCTGTCCTGCGTGGATGCCGCCCCGACGCCCGGCGGTCGGCTCGTCAAACTGGAAGAGCCTGAACTCGACTGTCCCTTTGGTAAAGGTGGCGTGGAGGTTGAGCATATGGTAGCGGCTGTCGTTGTAGTGGTGGCTCCTGCCGTAGCTTGCGCCGTGGCTGGTGTACCAGATGTCCGCAAGCTGTGCCATCGTCTTGGGCTTTCTGCTGTTGACCTTGGCGAGGAAGTTTGGGTCTACCGTGCGGCAGTAGCGGCTCATGCGGCTGCGGTCGAGCTTCAGAGCTTCTGCGATCAGGCTCTCGTGGCTCGCCATGATGTTGGCGAGGTTCCGAAGGCTCTGCGGTGTGTGGCCCTGCGCTCCGATGTGGATGTGGACTCCGCATCCTCTGGAGGCGTCGCTTTTCGCTCCTGCGTGTCTGAGCTGTCTGCAAAGCTCCTGCAGGGTTTCGATATCCCCGTAGGTCAGGATCGGGGTGACCAGTTCGCATTTCTGCTCGTCCGGCCCTGCGATGGAAACGTCCTTCTGGAATTTCCACTCGCGCCCCTGTGCGTCCCAAGCCGACCAGGTGCTGTAGCCGTTGCGGCCGGCAGTGTTCTCGTATCTGCCTGTGCCGAAGTAGGCGGCGGCAACCTTCGCTGCCCTCTGGCGGGTGATGCTGTTCATCTCGACCTCGACCCCGATGGTCTGGTTCTTCATCTCTGCAATCTGCCTTGCTGTTTTCTCGTTCATTCTGAAATCCTCCGTTTTTCTGCCTTGCGGCTGTGTGTTTTCCCTTTCGGTGTACACATATTCGCTCTAAAAGAGGATAATAGCAAGGCCATTTTCGATAATATACTACACAAAGATGACCGCAATATATTGTGTAGTTTACACCATTTTACCACCATCTGATGTGTTCTTGACCTTCCGGCACAGGTCTTCTCCGAACGCCACGGAAAGGCCGCTGCCGTTGTCCCAGGTGACCATGATGGAGCCGATATCATCCACGCCCATCACAGTGCCCTGTGTGCCGATTGGCGGCGCCTGGGGATCGTCCATCCGCAGCAGTTCTACACGGGTGCCTGCAGGATACTCTCTGCGGATGCGCTCTACAATTTCCTTACTCGGAAACCGCATGGTCAGCACCTCCATTCTTGAATGCTGAGGAACCGGAGAGGTTCTTCAGCAGGATCTTGCGTTCGACTTTGTATTCGCTGCCGATGAAGCCCAAGCGCAGGAGAAAGCAGCGGAAGGCGTACTTCTCATTATCCACCGCTTTCTCCGTGACCGTCACGCGCTTGGCGTTTTTGCTCATCTCGCAGAGTGCGGAAATGAAATGGGTGTAGGCCTTGACCGCATCGGCGTCCGGCAGCTCCGGGAACCAGGGAAATGCTACCCGGTCTTCTTGAATCTCAATTGGAAGTTTGCTAACACCGAGCGCCTTCTTAATCAGGCTACCCTTGGCATCCAGCAGCTTGGTGAGGTTGCCTACCGCCACCTTGTCCAGCGGAATCTCCACCGTCAGCCCCACCGTTTCGCTCTGTGGCTCGGTTTCGCTTTCTTCGGATAATTCCTCGGAGAGCTGTTCCTCGCCGTCCTGTGCCTCGCATTCAAAGCCTGCGGCGGTGATAGCTTCAAGTACCTGCTCGACCTCCTCGCTGTCAGCGCGGTCGTCAAACAGGAGCGTCCCATCCTTGGTGACCGTGAAGTAGTCGATCTCATAATTGCAGGTGGGCATGAATTTGTATTCTGCCCTGGCACCTGTGGCATCCGAAATGACCTTGACCAGCTCCTTGCGCTTTGCGCCTGTCACATTGTATCTGATTTTCATGTGCGAAAACCTCCTTTGTTTTTGGTAGTCACATATTCGCTCTGAACCCCTGAAATAGCAAGCGATTTCCGCACATTTTGCTGTAGAATAGCTGCCGGATCATTCGCCGGATAACTGTGCATAGTACACGATGCCGGAAAGAACAAAACAGACGTTAGGCAGCGCCACGCCGTTGCCCCACATCTTGTATTCCGCAGAATCGGAGTGAGGAGCTTTCAGCCACTTGATGATCTGATTGCGGCTCTTCGGCTTGGAGGAAGATCCCATGACACTCCGGTGTGTCTCAAATACCTCTGTCCAGAACTCGATCTCTTCCTCGGTCGGTTCGTCAGTCCCTAAATTGGAACACCACCAGTCCGGGAACCCCTGCAGTCTGGCACATTCGGTAGGCGTCAGTCTGCGAACGATATAATCAGGCTCCTTGGATACGGTAGGCGGATCTTTGAAATCTGTAGCGACCAACGTTTCCGTCACATCATCATCCGTAAAATTGGTGTGGAAGGAACTCTTGCTTGAATGATAGATAGGCTGTCCGACCGCTCCCGGTCCTTTGGACACCATCGTTGGCTCGATTTCCGTTTCCACAGTAATTCCGAACTTAGCATTCCGTCCCATATTGTATGTGGCGCGGTCGATTCCGTAGGCTACCGCATGGCGGTCGGTGGCATCCAGCGTGAAGGACACATCCTCGTTGACGCCGCTGCCTTGGGGACCGTTCTTGTCAGATCTTCCGATCATGGAGCCCTGTACAGCCACCACAGCCATGCCGCCCTGGTTGCAGGAGGGATTGCCGCCGCCCCTGTCCAGACAGCGGGAAGTATCCGCTTCATAAAAACCGCTGTGCGGATTGTCCGACTGCATGGCGTGGCTCTGCTTGGAGCAGATACCGTAGACCTTCGGCACAAATACCGTCTGGTCATTGTTGCAGCCGAGGGTAGCAGATTTGTTCTCCTGAATTAATGCACCCTTGCCGCCGCCCTCACAGCCGGAGCGAATCTTCAGCATCTTTGGCGTTTCCACCACAAAGGGCTGGTTGTTCCCGCCCATGCCGTAGGTGGCGTTGACCGTGGGTGCTGTCTCCAATGGACCGGTGTATCTGGTGTCCTGACTATGGTTCTCATAGACCGCCGCAGGGACTGTTCCTGCTCGGAGGGTGGGAGAGGTCTCCTCCTCGTAACCGATGGAGCGGCTGTGTGCAGAATGCTCGGTGCAAAAGCCCGCCGATTCCATCACGCAGGGAGGATGATGAGCTTCTGCCCGGAGAGTGCAGGTGACGCCGTCCGTTACATCCATACGGTTTCCACCCTGGTCATTCAGGCAGACGCAGCCTGCCGCTCCAGAGCCTTTTTCAGAAGCTCCGGCAGCTCCTTGCCACGAACGGAAGCCCTGCGGAGTATACCCAGACACGCCTTCGGACTCAAATAGTATTTTTCCGGCACTCCCGCCTGCAAAATCTGCGACAAGGTAGATGCGTTTTCTGCGTTGGGGGACTCCCCAGTACTGCGCATCAAATACCCGCCATGCGAGACTGAAATCGTCTGCCATGATCTCCCCGGCGTTTGCCCATCTCTCAGGTCGAGGAGTATGAATTTCGTATCCTTTGACCGAGCAGACCTCTTCGAGGACGGACTGGAAGTCCGCGCCCTTGTTGGAGCTGAACGCGCCAGGGACGTTCTCCCAGACGATGTATCTTGGATATCTGCCATTGGTTTTGCACCTCATTTCCTTTACGATTCGGACGGCTTCGTAGAAAAGGCTGGAACGGGAGCCGTCCAAGCCCTCCCGCCGGCCTGCGATACTCATGTCCTGGCAGGGTGAGCCGAAGGTGATGATGTCCACCGGCTCTACATCTGCGCCGTTCATTTTCGAGACATCGCCGTAATGCTTCATAAACGGCAGCCGTTTGGTGGTCACCCGGATAGGAAACGGCTCGATCTCCGAAGCCCACACAGGGGTAATGCCGGAGACCAAGCCGCCTAAAGGAAAACCGCCGGAGCCGTCAAACAGGCTGCCGAGAGTCAGTTTATTCTGTTCCATCCGTGACCTCCTCATAGCTGTATGTCTTACCGTCTCGCAGGACGCTCACGCTATCCGCAGAGCCGGCCTGCTCAATGTAGCGGTTTACGATGACATCGCAGAACTTCTCATCCAGTTCGATGGTGCGGCAGATGCGGTCGGTCTGCTCACAGGCAATGAGGGTAGAGCCGGAACCGCCGAAAGGGTCAAGCACCACCGAGTTTGCCATACTGGAGTTGCCGATGGGATAAGCCAGCAGCGGGATCGGCTTCATGGTTGGATGGTCGCCGTTCTTCTTGGGCTTGTCAAACTCCCAGATGGTGGTTTCCTTCCTGCCCGTGTACCATTGGTGCTTGCCGATTTTCTTCCAGCCGTACAGCACAGGCTCATGCTGCCACTGGTAGGGAGAGCGGCCGAGGACCAGGGACTGTTTCTTCCAGATGCAGCAGCCGGATAAATAAAATCCCGCATCGGCAAATGCCCTGCGGAAGTTTAAGCCCTCGGTGTCGGCGTGGAACACATAGATGGATGCGTCCGCCGCCATGACCGACTCCATATTCTGAAATGCGGCAAGCAGAAACTCATAGAATTTCTCGCCTGCCATATTGTCGTTCTTGATTTTGCCCGCCGAGCCTTCATAGTTGACGTTGTACGGCGGGTCCGTAATAACCAGGTTTGCTTTGACGCCATCCATGAGTGTGGTGTATGTCTCAGCCTTCGTGGAGTCCCCGCACACCAGACGATGCCTGCCAAGCGTCCATACATCGCCAAGCCGGGAGAACGCAGGTTTTTGCAGTTCCGCGTCCACATCGAAGTCATCCTCTTTGGCTTCCATGCCGTCATCAAACAGAGCCGCCAGTTCCTTTTCATCAAAGCCGGTGAGCAGAGGGTCAAAGTCCATGCCCTGCAAAGACTCAATCTCCACCCGCAGAAGTTCCTCATCCCATCCGGCGTCCATCGCCATGCGGTTGTCCGCAATGATATAGGCTTTCTTCTGAGCTTCACTGAGGTGGTCAGCAAACACACAGGGAACCTCAGTGATGCCTTCCTCCTTTGCCGCCAGGATTCTGCCGTGGCCGGCGATCACATTAAAATCCCGGTCAATGATGACGGGATTGATAAAGCCGAATTCCCGCAGGGACGAGCGGAGCTTCGTAATCTGCTCTGGGGAGTGGGTGCGGGCGTTGTTCACATAGGGTACCAGTTTGGCAATCGGGACAAGCTGCATTTCCGTTGTTGTCTTCATCGCACCAGCCCCCATTCCGCAAATTTCTCAAAACCGCCAAGGCTCTGGATGTATCTCCGGGCAGTCTCCACGATCTCAGCGTAGGGAACACCGTCCACTGTATCATCCCCGATGGCGCAGACAAGCTGCACTGGCTTTCCCGTTTCCTGCGCCTTCAGCCATGCGTAAATATTGACAGACACATCCGCTTTGGAGAGATCCTTCCCATGCAGACCGCCGCCCGTCACCGAATCGGCCATATCTGAGCCGAGCTTACGATTGGTCACGCCGGAGTCCACATCCGTGCCGCCCGACCAGTCACCCAGAGGATTGACCTCGGCGGTGGGATACATCTTTTGCAGTTCCTCTGTGGGCGCATTACTCTGGCAGAGGATCAGCCTTGCTTCGTCAATAATGTACTTCCCATCCGAGGGATAAGTGTGATACACACTTTTTGCGATCTCGCAGAGAATTTTCTGCTCCTCCGTGACTGGCATCCCTTTGAAGATGCCATTGTCACCGCAGCGGATTCCTTCTGCCTGGTTATTGGCAAGGCGTCCGTCCTGCGGCACTTCCACATAATCCAGGTGCAGATTCCCGCCGATACGCTTCACAATGGCATCCACCTCATCCAGCGGGATGTGTACGGAACTCTCCGCGATGATGTGGCAGACACCGTGGCCGATGAGAACCTCCACAGCAATCCTGGGATTTTTTTCTTTTCTGTACGCCGCATCCACCAGAGCGCCGGCAATACGGTCAGCCACCTTGTCCGGGTGGCACGGATTTACTTTTTCAAACATAGCTTTATCCTTTCCGCGCCCGCAGCAGACGCTCCATCAAATCATCCTGAGGAGAAACCTCCCCGTAATCCGTGCTGCAGTTTTCCTTGACGATCTGGAAGATCTCGTTCCAGAGCCGCACCGCCTGGTTCATGTAGTTGATGCCGATGTTGATGAACGGGGACGGGATCGGCTTCTGGGTGGTCGGGTGCTTGGAGAGGAAGCCCATGCGGTTGGTCATCTCCTCGCACTGAATCCAGCGGGCGCTGCACATGGCGTACCGCTCCAGAAGCTGTGGTGACACCTTTGCGGCACAGCCGATCTTCTTCAGCCACTCCCAGGTTTCTTTGTAGATCTCCTCTGCCTGGAGCGTACTTCCGTCACGCTGCTCGGCAGAGAGGAATTCATGGGGTTTTGGCATATCGACACCCTCGACTTCGGGAATGTCCAGCACTTCTAATCTTCGTCCGCCCGGATTGCCGTTCTCGGCTTTCTCCTTGACGGCAGACTTTTTTCTTCCCGCACCGGGTCTCGCACCGCCGCGCCCGCCAGTGTTATTGGATTTTGTCGGCATTTTCTCACCTCTTTTCCGCAAAAAATAAGCAGCCCTGACAGGCCGCCGTCAATTACCCTTTTGATTTCGCCTTTTTTGCGCACGAAGCCCCGGGCCGCTGCCCGCGTACAGGACCCGCAGAGATTTTGACCGCCCTACCGGTCGCCAAGGTCGTGGTGGATCTTGGTATGGCAGGAACGGCAAAGGCTCATCAGGTTGTCCCTGGCATGAGTACCGCCCTGAGAGATGGGAACGATGTGGTGTACCTCATCCACAGGAATCAGCCGTCCTTCCTTCAGACACATCTCACAGAGAGGATGCGCCGCAGCGTAGCGGTCACGGATTCGTTTCCAGGCTCTGCCGTACTTCTTATTTACGTCCGCACTGCGTTCGTATTTGTTGTACTGCCTGCGGGCGGCTGCTTCGTGTTCCTTGCAGTACTGGCCCTCCGTGAGGTTGGGACAGCCGGGGTAGGAACAGGGGCGCTTGGGTTTTCTTGGCATCGCTTCACCTCCTTGGGGCATAAGAAAAGCCTCCACAGGACGCTCCCATGAAGGCTGTTTTTGTATTCTACTTCGCTATTGTAATGATATCACAGGACGGGTGTGCCATACTGTGCCAAACCGTGCCAACTTTCAATCCGGGACAGAAAAGTTCTGGAGAGCCGACCCGTGTATGCGGTGTACCGTGCGAAGCGACACGTTCAGCATCCGGGATATCTCCTCCCAGGAGCAGTTGTCCAGGTAACGGTAACGGAGTACCAGCTGCTCCTCGCGGCTGGCAAGCCTGTCGATTGCCGCATTGATGGTTTCCTTGAGACACACCAGATACGCCACCTTTTTCGCCACATCCCTCTGGATGGCGTCGATTTTCTCAAGGCATCGGACAAAAGGGGCTTCTGTCGGCTTGTTTGGATTGTAGTGCGGTTCGAAATTACTGCCTGAGACGCTGCTCGATAAATCCCTCCAGTAGTCAATCTCACGCAGGCGGCAGTTTATAAGGGCATCCAGGTGCCGCGCCTGGTTCAGATATTCTTTTGCGGTCATGCGTCCACCTCCTTCTGCAGGGAGCGGATCAGCATCTCACCATTCACATCTGTGAGTGCCGAATACCACTGCGAACGGAAGAACCGCTCAATTTCGGCTTTATCCGCCTGTGCCGTCCGATTACGGGAGTTAGCTTTCAGGCTTTTCAGCGCCATGCGGTAATCCTTCACAGCTTGCAGGATGATGGCGTTCGCAAGGTTCTCATAAATCGTGATATTGCACATATTCGCACCTCCGAAATTTTGATCCTCGGATTGGCACGGATTTTCTTAGATTGTCTCAGATTTTCAAGTCCGCTTTCACAGCGTCGATCAGCGCCGTCTGGATATGCTCCTTTTGGGAGAGGGCTTTCATGATGCGTTCGTCAATGGTGCTCTTTGTGACGATGTGCTGTACCACCACTGTTTCAGAAGTCTGCCCCTGCCGCCAGAGCCGCGCTATGGTCTGCTGATAAAGCTCCAGGCTCCAGGTAAGACCAAACCACACGATGGCCGAGCCGCCGTTCTGGAGATTCAGTCCATGTCCCGCCGATGCCGGATGGATTAGCGCCACCGGGAACTCGCCATTGTTCCATCTGCGGATACTGGCGGCGTCATCCAGCCGGGAGAACGGGATATGCAGCTTTCGCAGCCTTTCCGAAATACGGCCCAAGTCATGCTTGAACCAGTAAGCCACCAGAAGCGGTTTGCCGTTGGCGGCTTCGATGATATCCTCCAAAGCGTCCAGCTTGCGGTCGTGGATACGAATGGTCTCACCGCTGTCATCGTAAATTGCACCGTTCGCCATCTGGGAGAGTTTCCCGGAGAGGGAGGCGGCGTTGGCGGCGGTGATCTCCGCATCACCCAGCGACAGCACCAGCTCCTGTTTCATGTCCGTGTATTTTTCCCGCTCATCCTCGGAAAGCTGAACCGTGTATTCGCTGCTGACCAGTTCCGGCATCTGCAGGTGGTCGGCGGACTTCATGGAGATGGTGATGTCCGAGATCTGCCGGTAGATGGCGTCCTCCGCATAGGGCAGCGGCTTGTAGGAGTAGATGATCTGGCCGTTTCGCTTATCCGGCGTGAAGTAATCGGTGCGGTACTTGGTAATGAACCGTCCAAGCCGCTGTCCCATGTCCAGGATGCGGAACTCCGCCCACAGATCCATCAGACCGTTAGAAGCGGGAGTGCCAGTCAGCCCAACGATGCGGCTAACCTTGGGTCTGACCTTTAACAGTGACTTGAACCGCTTTGTCTGGTGATTCTTGAACGAGGATAGCTCATCGATCACCACCATATCGAAATCAAAGGGAATGCCGCTCTCATCAATGAGCCATTGGACGTTTTCCCGGTTGATGATGTAGATGTCAGCGCGTCTCATCAATGCCGCCCGGCGCTGGCCTTCCGTCCCGACAGCCACGGAGCAGATGAGATTCAGAAGGTGATCCCACTTATCCGCTTCAGACGTCCATGTGTCCCGCGCCACACGAAGCGGTGCGATGACCAGCACTTTATGGACCTCGAAGCTGTCAAACAGCAGGTCGGCTATGGCTGTCAGCGTGATGCTGGTTTTTCCCAGGCCGCAGTCCAGGAAGATAGCGGCTGCGGGGTGTGTCTCAATGTAATCCACCGCATATTTCTGATATTCATGAGGTTCGTATCTCATCCAGTATCCCTCCGATCTGCTTCGTATCGTCCAGCACATACACCGGAAATCCCAGCCGCCGCAAAAGCCTGTGTCGGGAAAGTTGCAGCGGTCGCGGCTTTTCTCCCGGAGCCTTGACTTCAACAAAGCCTAACCGTCCATTCGGCAGCAGCACCATGCGGTCCGGCATACCGTCAAAACCGGGAGATACGAGCTTGGGGCAGATGCCGCCGGCTTGTTTGACCATCTGCGTCAGTTTCTTTTCAATTTCTTTTTCTCTCATGGGCGTATCCTTTCTATGGGGTCGGCTAATTCAAAAGCGGCGTAGGCGGCTGAGACAAAATTGTCGAGGGGTTTGCCCTTGTAACTCCAAGATGTCTTGCCATCTACATAAACGCTGTAGCGATTGCCGCCCTTATTGCTGATAAACACCTTTCTGCCCTGATAAGTCAGCTGATAGTTGCCGTACCAGTTCTTCCGCCATTGACGGTGAGGAAAGTTCCGCTTCCGTTTGGCTCGGTTTTTCATAAGCCGCTCACGCTCTCTGGCGGCAAGGATATCGCCCTCCATAATCCCTGCGCAGATACAGCCGACTGAAACAGTCTCAAAATACTCGTCATGCCGCATCACATGGACAAAGCGTACCTGTGAACAATCGCAGAGTTCACAGGTGAACAGGTCGATGTGATCGGGATCTTCCTCTTCATCGGCCACATCGTAAATATATTCACAATACCAGCCGGAGAGGGGCGCTCCCCATTCCTGGAGCCGCTTCTGACACCTGCGGACATATGCGCTGTCTATTTCATACATTGACATTTTGATTTACCTCCGTGTTCTTAAAAACCTGAAAATCCTTACGCGCGTGCGTATGCGTGATTTACGGGTTCTGTACAGTCTTTTTGATACATTTCCGATTTATATGCTTTTTTAGGAACACAGGAACGGAGCCTATAAAGTTACCTTGCGGCGGCACATTCGGTGTGTTCCTGGCGGCGTTCCCGGAGTCTCCCCTGGGAACACTGCCGGAAGTCGGGAACTGTTCCTTATTCGCTCCGTTCCCGAAAAATCAGTCAGGAACATCGCCGGGAACAAAGACGAACTGGGGCCCGTATGGCTTGACGCGCTCCTTTTTCTCCTTGCGTACCCAGCCGAGCTTAGTGAGCATGGCTGTGAGGTTGTTGGATTCGGCGCGGCCAAGGCTGCCCTGGTCTTTGCCAAAAAGCTCACACCAGATCTCCATATTGCAGACGCGTGTTCTGGCGACCGTACCAGCACGGCCGATATTATTCACCCCGGCGAGGAAGGAGCGGCGGTCGAACAGATCCATGCCGTCCCAATCCTCAGGGAGCAGAGTTTCCAGATACTCGCGCACCAGCCCTTCGCGCTCATCGGACTCCAGCGCTTCCCGCTGTTCGCTCTTGGCGAGTGTCTCCAGATCGGGAGCCAGATGCAGCTTCTCGCCGTTCTCCACAAGCACCAGCACCTCCGCCCAGATCTGGCTGATATCTTCATGGGTGAGTTCCCAGGAGTGCTTTGCGCCGCCGCCCGGCGTTTTGACCGGCCAGAACCGACGGTTGCCCGTGGTGTCCCGCAGGTAGCCGGACTCGGCATTGGTGGTGCCAAAGAAGATGCACTGCCTTGGATGCGGCGTTGCCCGTCTGCCGAATGCGGCGCGGTAGATATCGTTCTGACGGGAAAGGAAGGAACGCAGCGTCTCCACCTCAGCTTTGCGAAGTCCCGCCAGTTCACCGATTTCCAGAATCCAATAGCCCTGCAGCTTCTCGGCGGCGGTCTTGTCCTTGGTATCGCTCAGATTCAAACTGTCAGAGAACCATTCTCCGGCAAGGCGGGAGATGAGGGTAGACTTGCCGATGCCCTGGGGACCGTTCAAGACCAGCATGGTATCGAACTTCACACCCGGCTCCTGCACCCGGCGCACGGCGGCGCAGAGGGTCTTTCTGGTCACAGCGCGGACATAGGAATTATCCTCCGCACCCAGATAGTCGATGAGGAGCGTGTCCACACGGGGAACGCCGTCCCACTCCGGCAGAGCCGCCAGATATTCGCGGATGGGGTGGTAGGAGCGGTCGTCCGCCACCTTGGTCACAGCAATTTGATAATTGCGCTGGGAGAATGTACCGTAGTGGGAATCCACATAGCTGATCAGCTGGGCATCGTCAGCGTCCCTCCAGTATTTGGACGGGTGTTTCCAGGGCACCTCGCCCTTGATCTCCATGCCGTCCAGCTGCTGGTTGAATACGATATTCTGGAGCTGCGGATCGTTCTGGAGGATGAGCGTGATGTTGTGGAGGTTGTTCTTCAGCACCGTGGAGCGGGGTTCGTATTGGAAACGCTTCTGCCAGTCGGTATCCTCTCTGCCGGAGAAATCCGTCTCGGCATCCGCCATCCGTTCGCTTGCCGCAAGCAGCTTTACCTCATCTTGCTGCATGGCGAACTCGCACATCGCCTTGTACGACGCTTTTTCGTCCAGATCTCCAAAGCGGTGGATGCGGACGATATCAAAGGCGTTGCACAGCTTGAGGTAAGCCGGGTCTTTAGCATGGTGGCTATAGACGAATTTGTCCTCCTTGATCTCCACGCCCGCCATGCTGGAGGATTCAATCAGGTGCCAGCGGTTCTCGTTGTCGGTCGGCTCATAGACATCGGAGAGGAATGTCTCCAGCGCCTTGCTGATGGGATAATAGGTGCGGTTGAACAGACCCACCACGCCTTCTTTGGTCAGGGGGTCCTGCACTTTCTGCTGTGCGGTGGTATTCGCCTTGCTCTCCCTGGAAGAGGTGGGCAGCCTGGTGGGGTCCGTCCATTCCGGGTGTTTTGCGAGGATCGCATCGGGGTCGAGCCAGCCGCCGTTCGTCTCCTTATACACAAAGGAGCCGTTAGCAGGCGTGGACGGCCAGTACATCAGCTGATTGGGTTGGTAGGAGCATTCGTCAAAATAGTCGATGCCCAGCATCTGAGCAAGATAGCGGGATACCGCTACAAATTCCTCCGGTGTCACATTTCTGGTCAGAGGGAACACCAGCCGGACACGGGGACTTTCTTCCGTGCTGCTGTGGGTGGTATACAGTGCAGAGGCATAGGGACAGATGGTTTCGTAGTTTTCCAGGAAATTGACATCGATGCGGTCGCCGTCCAGCGCTACCATTGAGCGGCTTTCCACAGTATCGACCTTGCGTCTGCCACCCTTCAGTACGCCCGCCACAAAGCCGCCGTGGTCTTTGGCGGTATCACGCTGGGAGCGGCTCATCTTTGCATATTCCTCGGCAGACTCGGTGGTGCGAATGGTCACTTTGAGCCGTTCCTTCAAATCGTCAAACCGTATGGTCTTGTTGACCCATCTCTTTGCTTGCCGGTTATTGCCGTAGGCGATGTTCAGTTCACGCATAGTCGGCTACCTCCTCGCACGTAGTCGTAAAATATCTCAAACGGTAGTTCTTCCATTTGGCCCTGCGGATCTCCGCTTCCATGCCGGAAGAGATGTACTCTCCGAACACCCACACCTCGGAACATTTGCTCATCAGGGCGTTTCCAAAGAACAGCCCCAGCTGACGTTCCTTTGGATCGTCGTCACTGAGAAACTGCGGAAACAGCAGATGCGGCGCAATGGGAATGTATCCAGCGTCCACCGCAAAGCGGCTATACCTCCGGGCGTTCTCCACGTTGGCGGTCACGTCTCCGGCATAGGGTGAGCAGATGTAGACGATGGGGCGGAAAGCACGGAGGGCGCGTTTTTCCTTTTCTATATTGGTAAGGGCTTCATAGGTCGTAGGATCGTAATAGCCCTCGCTGTTGAATTTATTGATGCTCATAGGCGTTACCTCGTTAATCTTTCTTGTAAAAATCAGTTTCGTAGCCATCTGCACGAAGCTGCAGTCCGTTTGCCCAGGGTGGAGTCCTGCCCATCTGGTCACAGACGGCCTGTAGGGACATCCGGCGGTCGGCTTCAATGACCACTTCGTCGTGGATGTGCATGACGATGGAGCAGCAGCGAAGGGTCTTCATGGCGTAACAAAGGATATCTCGGGAGGTTGCCTGGACGATGTTTTCCACAAATTTCGGGCCGTAGCTGTCAATGCGCTCCCATTTCTTCGTGCCGCCAACGCCTTCATAGGTGATACAGTCGCCGCCGAAACGGTTCTCTCCGATCTTTGGCTTCACATAGGAAAGGCTCCTGCCGGACGGCAGGGTGATAAACAGCATCCCGTTTCTGGCGGAGAATATGATGCCGTGTGTTTTCGTGGTGGTCTTACGGGTAACGGCGTCCATCACAGCGCGGTCAACCGCCCACCAGAACTGCACGATTTTCGGATTCGCCTGACGCCATGCGGAAACCAGAGCGGGAAGCTCGTCCTCGGACAGCCCCATCTCCAGTGCGCCCATAGCCTTAAGTGCGCCCACGGAGCCGCCGTAGCCGAGAGCCAATTCGGCGATCTTTCCTTTCTGCCGAAGGTGGCCGTTGACGCCGTGCTTTTCTACGGGGACGCCGAACATCTGGGATGCGCTGGCGCAGTAGATGTCCTTGCCCTCGGCGAATACATCCTGCCGCCACTTCTCGTCGGCAAGCCATGCGATCACCCTGGCTTCAATCGCGGAGAAGTCCGCCACAATGAATTTTCTGTTTCCCTGCGGCACGAATGCCGTGCGGATCAGCTGAGAAAGGGTATCTGGCACGTCCTCATAGAGCATTTCCAGAGCGTCAAAGCCGCCTGCCCGGACAAGCCCTCTGGCTTCGGTCAGATCGTCCAGATGGTTCTGAGGGAGATTCTGCATCTGAATGATGCGGCCTGCCCACCGCCCGGTGCGGTTGGCTCCGTAAAACTGAAACATACCTCTTGCCCGGCCATCGGCGCAGACGGCAGTCTCCATCGCCTGATATTTTTTAACGCTGGATTTCGCAAGCTGCTGGCGCAGGGTCAGTACCTTTTGCAGCTGCTGCGGCGCAGTTTTCAAAAGCTCCGCTACAGCCTTTTTGCCCAAGGTATCGGTCTCCACGCCGTTATCCGCAAGCCACTGCTTCATCTGCTGTACCGAATTGGGATTATCCAGTGAGGTCAATTCCTTCATCGCCTGGGTCAGCTCCGAGCGGGAGCGCCCGTCCATCTGAATGGCCTGCCGCACCAGCTCCATATCCAGTCCCACGCCGCGGTCGTTGATCTCCTGGTCGAGATGGTATTCCTCCCAGACGCTGTCCGGCACAGGATACTTTAAGAGCCGTGCCTGGATAGACATCTCTGTCTCCACATCGCGGATGTTGTATTTTTTAAATGCCAGCCATTTGTCCGGGGAGTGTTTTGGAAGATTGCGGGTGCGCTGACCGTTGGACTTCGTTGGCGCACAGGGCTGGCAGAAATATTTGATGAGGTCTTTGCCTTCGGCCAGCTTTTGCTTTTCCAGCCCAAGAACGGCGCCGGCTCCCTCCAAGGATAAAGGCAGACCCATGTACGCAGCCCAGACCATCGAGCATTTCCAGGAATCCGGCTCCAGATAGTCGCCGGTCGGATAGCCCAGAAAGCGTGACAGGCAGATGCGTTCAAAATTGGCGTTGAAGGCCCACTTGGTTACCTTGTCATCCTCCAAAGCGCAAAGAATCTCCGAGGGAATCTTCTCCCCGCAGGCAAGGTCTATCTGCTGTACGGGAGCGCCATCCACGCTGTAGGCAAAGAGCAGTATTTCAAAATCGGGAGACTCCACATAGCGATACACACCTGTTTTAGCAAGGGGCTGGTCGCTGTAAGTCTCCAAGTCGATTGATAAGGTTTGCATTTCGTCACTTCCTTCCATACCCCAATAGGGCGGCAGATCGCTCCGCCGCCCTGGGGCTTGGTACTTTATTTCTCCAGCAGCTTCATGCGGTTTTCATGATACTCTGCGTCACGAGCCGCCTGTTCACGCTCACGCTTTTCGCGCTTGCGGTCATAGAGGAAGGACTGGATGCTGCTGATCAGAATGACTGCGCTGATGCACAGCCAGATGGCGAGAACTGCAAAAAGCAGAATTGTCTGAAACATTGTCATGGCCGTTTACCTCCCTTGTCTTAACCGAGGAAATCCTCGTCGTCTTCAGTTGCGAAGTCAGCTTCGGCACTGGCCTTGCCGCCCAGGGGTTCGCCGGGACGGATGAGCTGCAGATTATTCAGACCGCAGGCGATGCCCTTGTTGCCGTTGCTGTTGAAAGCGTACAGGTTGATGGAAGCCCTGCCGTACACGCCGGAATACACCTCGGAGCGGGTCAGAACAGGATTGCGGTCTGCGTCCACGATACCGGGAGCGGTGGCGGAGTTGGCGTTAATGAAGTAGGCGTTCGCATAGGCGGGATCGTCGGGCCTTTCAACATCGCCGTCTCTCAACGGAGTCTTGATCGCGGAGAGAGGAGGCACGCTGCGGCCGTTGCCCTTCAGCTTGGCCTGTCCCTCCTGGTAGGCGGCTTCGATGGCGGCCTTGATCTTCGCCACTGTCTTAGTGTCGAACTTCGGGATGATCAGCGATACCGAGTACTTCGGCGTGCCGCCGTTGATGGATTTGGGCTCCCAGACGTTGGCGTAGGACCAGCGGGTGTCGGGACCGGTGATGACCTTCATAGGGTTGTTGACTCTGTTTGTGTTGTTAGACATATTACATTTCCTCCATAAACTCATTTTTTGCGGTATTCCATTCGGGCCGTTTATCACTCGACCGCACGAGCGTCGGCCTGCCTTGCGGCTTTTCAATGTAGGGTGCGAGAAGCTCCTCAAAGCGGGATTTGCCGAGCAGCTTCTGCATGGCGGTGATGCCGAGGAGTTTCTTTTCGTAGGGGTTGAAGCCGGCGCCCTCAACGGCTGCGGCCACAGCGGCTTCACTGGTGTATTTGCGGTTGGAGCGGCCCTCGACCAGCTTCCAGCCGGGGAACGCCGTGCCGCTGACTGCCTGCTGAAGAGCGTATTCCTTCACATCCGCAGCCCAGGCGGTAAGAGCGTCCACCTTATCCAGAATGCCGGCGATTTCCTCATCGGTCAGGAGGGGCGGCTCCTCAAAGTCGTACCGGGCAAGCGCGAGATTCGCTTCGGCTCGTTCCCGGCATTCGGCCTTTGCCTTGCAGAATCGGCACCATTCGCCGCAGTGAAAATCGCCGCCGCCCTCGTATGCCAGCTTCGCCTTATAGGTCAGGTCGTTCTGCGCCCATTCGAGCAGACCGTCCTTTTCCATGACGCAGACGCTGATATTGGATTTCCTGGGCTGGTAGATGGTCATGCGGACGGAGTCGATGTCGTAGATGCCGTCAAAGATCTCCAGAGCGCCCAGGGCATACAGCATCATCTGCGGATTATCCACGGCGCTGACTTCCACGCCTTTGCCGTGCTTATAGTCCACGATGTTCAGCTCACCGTCAGCGATGACGATGCAGTCGGCGGTGCCGAAACCGTCCTGCACCCAGCGGGAGAAATCCACTCGCTGCTCGATCAGGATGACCGGGTCGGCACAGGTCTGCTTTGCGGTCTCCAGAAGCTCCGATACATAGGCGGCATACCCGGCGGCGCAGTCCTCCATCTCCTCGTTGTACCAGGAGAGGTTTTCGATGGGATCATCCGCCGGAATCCCCAGAGCCTGCTTCAGCCGGAACTCACAGAGCGAATGGGCGTCCGTCCCTTCGGCGGCGTAATCGCTGCCCTTGTCCTCGTAGGCTTCACACAGCCTTGCTGAGGGCGGACAGTTGAGCCAGCGTTCGGAAGAAGAAGCGGATAAGACTGCGTGCTTAACTGCCATTAGTCAGCACCTCCGCTTCGGCGAGCAATGCCTTGTAATGTGCGGGGTCGATCTGCGACAGTTTGGATGCGCCGTATTTTTGAAGCAGGGCGCGGATCTCGGCGGTGTGTCCCTGGCGGGATTTGTCCGCAAGCACGGCTCTGACCTGCTCCAGCGTCAGCTCCGGTTCGGGAGGAGAAGCAGGAGCATCCTCTGCCTGCGGTTCACTGCTGAATACCTTCGTCAGCCAGTCAGCGGCATCCGAAATAGCAGCGGCAGCACTGCGAAGTTCTTCGATGGTCTGCGCCATATCGCTCATTCTGCTCATGTGATTTTCCCCCTTCCCTGGATTTGCTCTGCTGGCGTGCGACGGTCAGGTTGCTTGCCAGCCTCCTTGACACCACGCTGATCGCGGTCAGGACATCAACAATGTCCTCGTCGGCACGGGCGTCATAATGGTTTGCGTTGTAACTCATATCGGCGGTCCCTCCTTTCCCAAGGCGTCTTGTGTTGCCTTTCAATGACCCATCTGGACAGGAAAGGAGGGGTTGGCCGAAAGATTTTAGAATTTTTCTTTGAGCCGCTTCAGCAGCTGATTGCGCTTATACACGAAGGTGTTCCGGGGCATATTCAGCCGCTCTGCACTGGCACGTTCGGAAAGCCCGTCCGCAATTGCCATGAGGATCTCATAGCTTTCCGGGTCGGATGACTGAAGCTCTGTGAGCAGGCCGTTCAGGATCATGGAGTCGATATCGATCTCTGTGGTCAGCCTGCTGTCCGCGAGAAAGCTGGTGCGGGAGACGCCGTTCTCATAGGCGTTCTCCATCTCCGTGTCGATGGAGAGATGCTGGGGAGCGTCCTTCGGGATACAGCGGAACTCGCAGGTGTCGCAAATACCGTCGCATTTGTAGCTCTTTTTGTACGGGATGCAGCAAGCTCCGGCTCTCTGTTTTGCCTTGCGGGTAGCACCCACGAACCGCTCCCAGTCCCGTTTCTGTTCCAGGGTGACCTCAATCCACCGCTTGAGTGGGCGGTAGTAGATGGTTGATGTGTTCTGATTTGCTTTTTTTGACACGTTCTTTTCCTCCAATGGTTTTCAGATTTGCGGAAACCACCGAAGGAAAAAGGTCCTGTGGGGTTTCCACAAGACATATCCAATCGTTCAGAAGGTCAGCTGCCATAGTTGCTAAGGTTAATAAGGTCAGCGGACAAAATAATATTTAGACTCTCGCCATATAGAGTTCATTGATCGGGATTGTAATTTCGAGTTTTTTGTGATATACTATGTTTTAGTGGGGTTTGTTGGGGTTTAAAGCCGATGCGGCCACCACTTTTCGGCATGTAAATGACTGTCAATTGGAGGGACAACCTGTGACAATAAACGAATATCCTCGCCTATGCGGAGGCACCTTCTTCACGTTGGTATTACAAGCCCTCCGGCAACGAATGAAAGCGAGAGAACATTATTCTGGTGATAGCGACGGCCTGTCCGATCCAGAAGTGCTGGTTGGTCTGATCAGGGTAATCAATCCTGACTACGTAGATCCCGGCAAGGGGAATCTGAAAGGGACGGCAAACAACTATAAAGCTTGTAAGACATCAAGTAGTACATACCTGCCTTTTGATGACGAACAGGTAATATCGGCATTTGACACCGAAGTGAAAACGAACTATCAACCCGTTCTGAATAGAATGATCGCATTTGTGAATGACTTCCTTGATATAGGCGAGACGGTTCATAAGGATGTAAATCTGGTAAGAGCTCTCGTTGACCTTATTCAGCAGGATCAGACTATCAAGACTGACGACGAGTTTTATATCGGAGCAAATGGGGAGAAAAAGAAAAAGGCCGCACTTGGCGACCTTAAGAAAGTATGCCTCCCGTCATTCCTTGTTGGCGTTTGGCACTATGTTGTTGTGAACCGGAGAGACAATGCCGTAGGCAAAAAAACCTATGATGTTTGGTGCCCATCAAACGGCCGAGCTCCAAGAAAGTACACCGCACATTTGGGTGAGGGCCTTCTTGATGGCCTGATGACTTACACTGTTGATACAAAGGAAACGATAACAGCAGAGGTCGTTGATGAGCCTATTGAAGATGATACTTCGGATGCAGTTGGTCAGGATACACCTCCGGCGACCCAGCAGATGGTGAACAACAATCCGACGTTTTTTAACATCAATATCTCTGGCGGTAACAACAGTTTCTATCAGCACGTTGATAAGCTGACGATAAACAATGGAGGAAAACAAGATGAGTGACAATTTACCGGTCAATTCCACTGGAAATCTCCCAGTTCCGGGGAAGGCCGCCGAGATTACTGTATCCGGAGGCAATAACAGTTTCATTGCTCATGCCGATACTGTGGAGAACAACATCACAGTTATGCTGAATGATCCCAGATCAAGGCGTGGTGAGAACAGAGCACGAATAACTTTTAACACAGACTTCTATCATCTGTTTGTGATTCTTGGCGAGAATTTTGAGGACAACTATTTTCTTGTTCCCAAGGATCGTGCTTTGACTGAGAGCACAAGCGATGAACTGAAAACAAAATATGCGTCCCTCTCGCCAGAAGCTATCGAGGGGCTGAAACGATATCCGGCCATCTTCGCTGACGAGAACCATTCCTACGGGAAGACGGACGATGCACAAGATGCTTATTTCGGGTTTGTGAAGGACGTAAAAATTCAAGACAACGGGATCAAAATTTACGACACGATTATAACGGCGATCCCGCAACAGATTTTAAATGAGCAGTGCTTTGAACTTGGCATCGGCGGAGCCAGATCGTTTAATGAACTGAACCGCACACATTGGGCACTGAAACAAATAAATCTAATTGAAGCATTGCAGAAAGCTGGAGTTCAGATTATTTGAATCGTAACTCTTGTAGGAAAATGGAGGTAATACGATGAGCCGCGAATATGAAGAAATGCAAGTTGAGAAGTGGGTTAATCTGGAAGATGTGGCTGAGCATCTAAGCATTAGTCAAGATACAGTTCGCACATGGATAAAAGAAGGAAAGCTGCCTGTGTACAGGGCCGGAAAACGATATAAATTTAAAATTTCCGAAGTGGATGAATGGGTTCGGAAAGGGAAAATTCAGGAATGAGATTAGATACAGGAATAGGAGGGTAAAAACGGATGCAACGTAAGGTTCCTTCGGCAATTACGAATATTACGCTCAATAGAGCAACATTTACAGATGTTTCGATAGACGGACTCACATTCGTCAACTTTTTCTATGGTAATAACGGAGCGGGAAAATCTTCTATCGCTCACGCTATTGAAGAGGATGACGGCATTGTATGGGCCGGTGGCAAAACCGCCGCCGACTTTGATGTGCTCGTTTATAATCAGGATTTCATCAACAACAACTTTGTAAATTATGGCGATCTCAAAGGCGTTTTTATCTTCGGTGAAGAGGATATCGAGGCCAAAAAGAAAATAGCTGAACTCACAGATCAGAAAAAGCAGAAAATGGATGCTCGTCAGGCCGCTCTTGATGAGTACAAAAAGAAGTCAGACGGTCTCGCGTCTGCACTATCGCAGTTTCAGGATACCTGTTTTGCAAAGACGTCGGAAATCCGCAGACGCTTTGAAAAGTGTATGGACGGTAAGAAGCAGAAAAAGAACTTTGCAGAAGCCGTTCTCAGTGAAAGAAAACCGACTAACCACAATCTGGCAGAGTTGGAGCGCCTTTATGACGTAGCCTTTGATGATTCAGCCAGAGCGTATCCAGAGTTTAAAAAAGCGGCGGCTACCACCTACGGCAGTCTTCCTGGGAAAGATTTGCTCGACAGGATGATTGTCAGTAGCAGCGATACGCCTTTTGCAAGATTCATGAAGGCTCTCGGTGACACAGCTTCCGATTGGGTTCGTGATGGCCATAACCATTATGCAGGTGCAGCTGGTGGGAAATGCCCGTACTGTCAGCAGAAGCTCCCGGCAAACTTCGAGACGGATATAGCTGCTACATTTGACGCTCAGTACCAGCAGGACATTCGTGATCTTGGTCAGTTTCAAACTGCATATGAAAGAGAGACCAGAGAGATTGTCCGGGTACTTCAGGCAAATGCCAGCGATGTTATGCCGACGATAGATCTGACGGCTTATCGGGAAAAGCTCGCCTTGCTGGAAAGCAACTTTGAAATCAATCGCCAGCGTATAGCTGAAAAGGTCAAAGAGCCTTCAAAAACCATCTCCCTCGAGGACACCGACACTCTCCTGCTTGAGATCGGTGCCATAATCGACGAGATCAATAAGCAGATCAAGGCAAATAACGATGTCGTTTCTGCTAAGCGGTCCAGTAAGACGAAGTGCAAAACGGAAATCATGCAGTATCTTGCGTTCATGCTTGCCGCTGACGTGAAAAGTTATCAGGATGAAGTGGCTCGTCTCCAGAAGGAAATAGAGGATGTCACAGAACGTGGAAAGAAGCTCAAAAAGGAAATCGGAGATCTTACCACAGAGATTTCTGTCCTGAACAAGCATAACGCAAACACGGAAGCTGCCATTGACAGTATCAATAAAATCCTGCGGGACTCTGGTTTCCAAGGCTTCAGCATTCGTGCCAAGGTCGGCGTAGAAAATGTATATGAGGTTATCCGCGAGGATGGCTCCGTGGCCGAAAACCTCAGTGAGGGTGAGCGTAACTTCATCGCATTCCTGTACTTCTACCATCAGGTTCGTGGTAGCATGAGCAGCGAGGAACTCAAAGAGAAGATTGTCGTTATTGATGACCCGGTATCCAGCATGGATAGCACAGCCTTGTTCCTCGTCAGTGCGATCGTCCGTGAGATGATCAACGTCTGCCGGAACAATACCGAGTACCTGAATCCGAAGGTTCCTGGCGACTACATCAAGCAGCTGTTTGTACTGACGCACAACGTGTACTTCCATCGGGAAGTCACTTATCAGCAGGTCAGTTATTATAACTGCACGTCGTTCTACATGATTCGGAAGAACGATAATATCTCCACCATCAAGCTTTGCAAGCGTCAGAGCAAGGAAATTCCGACCGAGGACGAGAACTACAATCCGGTCCAGAACTCCTATGCTGCGCTGTGGGATGAGCTCCGGGACATCCAGTCTACTATCCCGGCCTTGAACGTGATGCGTCGTATTCTCGAATACTACTTCTTGCAGCTTTGCGGCTATGAAGGGAGCGATCTTCGAGAGATCGTACTGGATGAACATCGGAGTAAGTTCATTAAGCAGGCCGAGGGTGAGAAACCGGATATGACCGATTACCAGCTGGCGTCTTCCTTGTTGGCATACATCAACAATCCGAATGGCATCAGTGACGGCCTGAACTATGTTGAGGATTGTGAGGATGTAGAGGCATACAAGCGGGTATTCAAGATGATCTTTGATGCCCTCGATCAGAGCCAGCACTACAAAATGATGACTGGCAAACAGCTCAAGTCCTGATTATCGGACGGATGAATATGTATAATAAGGGTAGCAAAATTTTGCCAAGTGAAAAGTGAGGTAATCAGCATGGCTGATAAAAAGATAATTGACGCGATGTGGGACGATTCCCCCGTCGATGTATCCACAGAGGTAAACTTCATCTGGTCTATTGCAAACAAACTGCGCGGTACATACCAGAGTGACAAATACAAGGATGTCATCATCCCGATGGTCATCATCCGCCGCTTTGAGTGTGCCTTGGCTCCCACCAAGGCCAAGGTCGTGGAAACGTATAAGGCCAACCCCGGTTATCCGGCTAAGGCCATGTACCGCCTGTCTGGCTTCCAGTTCTACAACACCAGCGAATTCGATCTGGCGGAGCTGGTCAATGACTCCGACCATCTGGCGGCAAACTTTAAGGCCTATATCCAGGGTTTCTCTGCCAATATCCAGGACATCATCCGCAGCCTGGATTTTGACAAGCAGATTGACAAGATGGACAAGAATAACCGTCTGCTCTCGGTGGTCAAGGCATTCTCCGAACTGGACTTGAACCCCCGTACCATCGACAATGTAAAGATGGGCTATATTTTTGAAGACCTGATTCGCAAGTTTTCTGAAAATGCCGAGGCTGGCGACCACTATACTGGCCGGGACATCATCAAGCTGATGGTCAATATCCTGTTGGCAGAGGGCTGCGACGACATCTTCGATGATGGCAAAGTCATCACCGTATTGGACATCACCTGGCTCATCTTTCTTGTAGCGCCGGCCGTTTGGGGCATTCTGCATGCGGCGGCCAGCCATAAGTGACCGGGAAAGCGGGGGATTGTGATGAAAACACAGAAGGTATTGAAAATCACGGCGCTGAGCTGTATTGCGGTCTTTGCGCTCGGCGTGCTCATTTTCGGACTCGTGACCGGCTTCGGCATCGAGGACGTCCGGGCGCTGTTTGAAAAACCGGCGGAAAGCGGGTACGACACGCCGTACACGTATACGGAGGACCTCGATTATCTCGACGAGCTCGTGATCGACTGGCCCGGCGGGCCGGTGACGCTTTCGCTGT